>Ga0302303_10000636_pt1 | contig 26949 bp, 25 predicted proteins | sample III_Palsa_E2_1_FD_194542 | JGI IMG/M metagenome (GOLD analysis project Ga0302303, IMG submission 194542) | Peat permafrost microbial communities from Stordalen Mire near Abisko, Sweden - III_Palsa_E2_1 | ecosystem: Environmental > Terrestrial > Soil > Palsa > Peat permafrost | place: Sweden...
CGCGATCAATAGGAAGCATGTCTTCAGTTAGAAGATTATTCACAAATTCTTCAACATCCCAAAGTTTGCGGGTTTGCTCGGGATTGAGCGGTTCCATACGCTCTGCGATGCGGTCAAAGGCCTTATTCGCTACGTCTATAAATTCAGCACGGTCCGCCTCGCTCAATGGTAGTGAAGAGATTTTTAGTCTCGTTTCAGGGTCGTAAACTTTTAGCGGCTCGTCGCTTTCAATACCCATACTCTCCAAATTCTTATCTAAAATATAAGGGGGGTCGAATACGACAGATCCGTCATAATGACTAAGACAATGTTTGTAGTATTCTAACTCACCTTCAGGGTCAAAAACTATATCATGCTCGCGTTCGACACTCGCTAATTGAATATCCCATTCCACTAAAGGAATTTCATTTTGATTGATAAACCGAAGCTTTGCTAAATCTAACTCAGGCTTTGTGGCGTTTATTAAATCCGACCATTTGTTAAACCTAAGCATTCTTGCTACCAGGTGTTGCGCACTCATTAGACTGAAATCTTGCTCATCGATCTTATAGTCATCGAAAATGGAATAAATTTCAAAGAACTTGGGTTCATATTCTAAATATGATTCGCCGCCTTCATTTAAAACTGTTTTTTGGGTTTTGTAATCTCGATAGAGATTTTTCGCTTGAAGCTTGAAAAAATCGATGTGGTTCATAATATATCCTTATGTTACCAAACCTATTATCTGAAATTCGCGTTCGTATTCTTTGGGTCGATAATAAGCTTGATATAAGATTATATTATCTAACTGATGGATGATGAAATCTTTGCACGAACGAGCAGGCTTACCAACAAGCACACCCAAACTTAAATTTATTTTTTAAAATAATCAATAGAAAGTGAATAATTTATTTTTTCATATCGTTGAAGTTTGCGGTGAAAGGAATTAATAGTGGAATAATAGTAATCAATACATATTGCTGAAAGTTATTCTTTGTTGAGTACGTATTGAGTACTTATCATTATAAATTGGGATGGAAAAGTAATTAAGCAATTGAAAAATGGTGCTGTTGAGCAGGATTGAACTGCCGACCTCTCCCTTACCAAAAACTACCTTACCATATAATGAACATTATTGGTGGTTAACAAAACCATTTATTTGATTGGAAACAATCAAAATAGTGCTATAACAAAACAGCCTAAATGTTTTTCAATTAATGGTGATTGAGTACGTATTGAGTACTTGGAAAGGAAAAAGTATGTCAAAAGCATCCGTAACTTTTACTAAGGAGTCTTTGGATCAGTTAAAACCTGAAGCCAAGGATTATTATATCAAAGACCCTAAAACCCCTTATCTTATGCTACGCGTTTATAAGACTGGCTACAAATCCTATATCCTGAACCGTAGGGTTGGCGACGAAATGCAGAAAATTAAGATTGGCCGATACGACTGTATAACCATCAGTCAAGCGCGAAATAAGGCAACTCAAATAAATGCTGACATCACTAAGGGCGCAAATCCACGCAATGAAAAACGTGAAGCTAAAAAGGCTTTATCTTTTAAGCAGCTATATGAAATTTATTACGAACAACACGCATTACCATTTACAAAAAGAGCTGAGGCAAATAGAAAAACTGTTGAACTACACGTTTTACCTGTATTTGGTAAATTGGTAGCAAGCAAGATAACCCAACAAGAAATTCGGTCATACCATGCAAGTTATGGGGAAAAGATAAGCAAATATTCAAAAAGCGATAATGTTAAGAAAAGCCATAGTACAGCTAACCGAGTTATTGCAATTGTTAGTGCTGTATTTAATTTCGGGATAGAGAATAATATAATATCCTGTACCAACCCATGTGTAGGTTTAAAGAAAAGGCAATCCGTTTCAAGAGATAGGTTTTTAAATTATGATGAACTAAAAGCTTTCTTTGAGGCCCTAAAAGAGGAAGAAAAAATCTTTTCTGACTTTTTCAAAATCGCATTGTATACAGGTGCCCGCAAGACAAATGTCTTAAGCATGAAACGAACCGATATAAATTATAATATTAAACAATGGCGACTTTCCGAAGCGGAAACAAAAAATAAAGATGTTAACATCATTTCGTTAAGTGAACCTGCCCTAAAGCTTTTAATGACCAGAGATATGTTTAACGAGTTTTCTAAATTACCATCGGTGTACATATTTCCTGGGCCTGGAAAACACGGCTATCTAAACGACCCTAAAAAATCATTCAATAGAATAAAAAAATATATGAATGTTTTTGACATTCGGATTCATGACTTGAGAAGAACATTAGGTAGTTATATGGCTATAAGTGGGTCAAGCTTGCCGATAATCGGAAAGGCTTTAAATCACAAAAGCCACATTTCAACTACTATATATGCACGATTGTCACATGACCCTATTTTAAATGCTGTAAATACCGCTACGGACTTAATGCAACAACCCGACGAATGGCGGTATTATCTACAATAAAAAATATTTCAACTCTATTTATCAGGCTGAGGCCTAAAATTCAAATGTGTATTGTATTGATAGGCTTCCGAAATGATATTGAGGCATTTGAATAATTGTTGATTACCTACCTTATTCCTTTTCAAAAAATCCAGAATAGTTGTTAGTTCAGTGGGCAGATCACTCGTGTTTAAGAGTTTCAGGCCTGTATAATCTTGCAATGCTATATACTTCCCTGAATGTGGCGAATTTGACCCAAAGATATAAACGGTGCCAGTTTTGGTTTTCAAAATCACTCGGTCATACATCGCATCTTCATAGGATGCGATACTATCCCCTGAATTAGCTATGGCTCTATGATCCAGTAAAAATTTAATCATTACCAAATGCCTTTTAGGTATTTGTTGAGCGGTAACGCGTTGCGTACAGATAACAGAAAATAAAAGAAGTAATGCTATGTATGTTTTCATTATGGGCGAATTGGAATTGGCAGGCTCTTAAGTATGTCGTTTACCACGGCGTTCTGCAAAATTTTAACTTCGTTGGCATTAGGGGCTTTTTCAGTATCAAAGTTAGTTCCTTTGGTATTGTTAGAATTTTTTTCGGTTTGATTTGTTTGGTCTGTCGCATGTATTCTTTCGTGTCCCGCAGCCGCGGCGATTACGGCATCCTTATCGCCTAATTGAAGGGCGGTTGTTTGTAATGCCCCTTTTTGACCACTATTATTATAAGTGGTGCCATTTTGTACTTTTTGATCCATATCGTCGATGCTGCCGCCAAAAACCGTTACAGTCGATTTAGCTACCTGATCTGTTCCATGAACGTAGAAATTATCCGTATGCCCGAGTTCGGTCGGGTTATTCTCACTTGAATACACTAACGTAACTGCTGTCTTTGAATCCCTATATGCATTCAAATCGCCTGTTGCCCCGCTTGAAACCAACGCATTGCCTATTGTTTGTGTCCCTGCCGATGCGTTCTTTGACCAGGCTACCGTACCGTCTTTGTTAACACTGTAAGTAACCGGCTTTCCATCCGTGCCGACAATCTCCATCCCGTTAGGATCTATGTTTTTTAACGGGTTATCGTTAACGTAGTTATAGGGAGATAAAGACGGGTATTTTTCTGCTTTGGGGTCAACGACTATCCAACGCAGTAAATCGACATCGGTGTAAGAAATCATCGAAATGACGGAATCCCTGTCGTCCAGTAAGCGAATAATCTTATTTTCCCGATCAACGGTCAGGAACTTGACTTTAGACGTGGGATTGTTGTTTTTCACTTTATACAAGTCGATAGGGTTATCCTTATACTCAACTTTTGGTTTATAGCCGAATATTTTGTAAGGGTTGTCTTGCGCATGACACATTCCCACAATTAGCAATAGACAAAATAATAATAATAATTTCTTCTTCATAACAGGCTATTTAGTATTAGCAGTTTTAATAAAACCTCTTTTTCGTTTTTCGGCTTCAACCGATTGCACCCAATCCTTATATAACTCTACCGGCATATCTTTGTAACCGAGCGCATTTACATTCGCCAGCGTTCGCTTGTGCAAGGCTATATCCGCTAATATTAAAGATGTGTCAGGCTTACTTTTCTTTTTTTCTGCATTAATCATCGAAAGAATGCAATTCGCCTGTAACTGAATCAGTGGAACGCATTTGGGAAAATATTTTAAAGCCGTATTTGTCGTCTTTAAAACAAACTGATCGTAACCGTAATATGATTTATAACCGCAGGCTAAATCAAACATCGCCATTGCGATGCTTTGTTTTTCGGTAAGCGGGGTCATATAGATGTTTCGCTTTATCGCCTCAACGGTAATGGCCATTTCTTTAATAATCCATTGGTCGCGCGGAAAGCCTGGGTTGGTTAATTCAACATTTGTCCATTGTCCGGTTTCGTCCTGGTGTTTGATATAAATATGATTTGGGGCAAGCGCCAGATATGCTTTTGCTCCGATCTCTGCACAGATTATTTTGTATAAATAAGGCAATGAATGACAGTTACCGCTATGCGTTTTCAAAAGCTTTGTGACAAACATATTCGACCAATTTTTTGAGCCTGTAAAATCGTCAAAGTCATAGGTAAATGGTTTGAAATTATTGGCGGCAATCGTATCAGTCATATAGGAAAATGTCGCCCAATTGCCTGCCGTATGGTATCGCTCAATACCCCTCACCTTAATCATTGTTTTTAGCTGTACAGCAATATTGGATATGTTTTGACAAAAGGCCTGATAATTTAGCTTGTCTGAATAAAAAGCGTTTTCCGTCATAAAAACGGCTCGTTTGAAATCGGCTGGCTTTTCTCCATTGAGCATTTGCAATTGCTCTTTATAGGCGCTTGCATAGCATTCTTTTAAATTTTGCGCATAGGCGGTTAGACAGAGAAAGGAATTTATAATTATAACAAGATAAAATTTGCTCATGGAAGCAGGTATTAGGTTTTGTTGTATAAAGCTATAAGATATTTTCGGTTTTTAAAAATGGTTGGGTGATATTTTTAGGTAATTGTAAATAAAAGCCCCTTGCTCTCGCAGCTTGGGGCTCATAACCTGAAGGCCGCAGGTTCAAATCCTGCCCCCGCAACCAATAAATCAAGTACTTAATTCCCCAACTACTTACTCCCAAGTTCCTGATCCAATGCTGGTACAAGGATGGTTAACGTTACACCGGCGAGGTTTGCCAGTATGGATATTATACTACCTGCCCGAAACATTAGCAAGAATCGGTAAGTCAAATTAATTAAATTTCAGATTGTGGGCATTATCCGGCTATGAGGGGTTCAGGTTTGCCGATATGCCTCGCAAACCATTTAAAACTTTTCGCCACTATAATTTTGTTATCGTAAATATCTACACCTTCAACTTTCAATTCCAAATTCGAAAGCTGCGACCTATAATAGGCCATTTCATTTTCCATGTTTTCATCGAATTCTCTTGAAAAAACTTCAAGAAAACTGCCTGGCATAACAACCTTTTTATTGAGCGAAGTAATTTCTACGTGGTCGTAGGCTTTTGTGTCGATATCCAAGCACTCATCAATACGTGTGAAAGTCTTTTTATCTTTTGTAAAAATTAGCTTTTCAATAATTAGCGGTCCGACACCATTATTTTGTACATGAACATACAGTAAGTTTCCTCTGTCCATAAAATCAATTTGAGGGAGAGGCTTCAGGGATTTCTCATCGTGTACGCGTTGCAGATACAATTGGTAAAGTGTCGCAAGCAAAGCAAGTACAGAAATAATAATGGGAATGAAAGATTCCAAGCAACACCAGCCATAAGAACATTTGTTTACAACAAATTATAATGCACATTTACTCAATAAATGCAATCTCTCTTTGGCTTGCAGCTCGTAATATTTGGGGATAAATCGGTGATAGAGGCTACATTGAGGGTCTTTATCGTCAATTCGATAGACGGGACAGCCACTGGTACAAACAAAGCGGTATTTGCATTTTTGGCAATCTTCAGATTTTTTATCTTCATGGTGGGCGCCCGTTTCAATCAATTCAAGTAAATCCAAATCTTGATTGAAAATTGAGCGTTCGGTATGGTCGTCTTTGCCAAAATGAACATGACAATATTTAAACGAACCATCTATATAGATAGCGCCGCCGGAAAAGCCCGAGGCACATGTTTGAAAACTGAGATCGTTTGGTTTAAGGTCGCAAAATTGGTAACGCCTGGAAAACTGCCACCCTGTCTCTATGGCCTCCTGCATAATATTGTGGGAGATTGTTAAATACTCATCGAGCAGTTGGCTATTGATGGCTTCGCCTTTTACAATAGAATACCTAAAGGTTACATCTAAGGCGATAAGATACCTGGTGAGTTCCGGTAAACCAACTAAGTTAAAATTGCTTACCACTACATTGATACTTAGATTGATGCCTTCAGCTATTAATCTGCGTAAATTTCTATCAACAATTTCAAATGTTCCTGCTCCCGATCTAAATTGCCTGGTAAGGTCGTGTATCTCACCGATGCCATCAAGGGAAACACCAAAGCTAATATTGTACTGCTTTGCAAATTCAATAATTTCATCGTTGAGCAAGGTGAGGTTCGTTATAAAAGCTACGTCCAGCTTGCATCCAACCTCGGCTAAAGCATTTGCCACATTAGGTATATATGATTTCCAAGACTTGAATTGTCCCATTGGTTCGCCACCGGCAAGTCGCAATTTAATCTGCTTTATTTGATGGTTTGTCGCTGTCTCTACAAGCTTATGGGTCAATTGCTGCTGCACGATTGCCGACATTCCCTTACCAGTGTTTAAAGTTGAAATGTAGCAATAGCTACAACCGAGGTTACAAGCGTTTGTGGTATGTACCCAAAAGTTAAGTGCTTCGGGTTTGCTCGGTCGTTTAGGCAAACTAAATTCATTGTCAAAACTAACCAGTTCTGTTTTTCTTAAAAGGCCAACGAACTTTTCAAGTGCGTTACTTGATAATTCTAAGCGGCCAGCGATTGTTTCCAAATCGTCGGTGCCATTGATTGCATTAAAGATGTTGAACTGTGCTTTGTTCAGTAAGCGAAAAGAGTTTGGATGAGAACAATTTACCGCATAGGCGTAGTTTTCGTTAATCGGTTTGTAAAGCAGCCCTGGTGCCTTGTGCGGTATTAACCGAAAGCCGGAATAAATGAAAGCGATCTTCCATTTCGTCATGCTATCAATGGAGAAACAGTCGAAATTAGAGTTGCCCACAAATTATTCAATAAAATAGATTTTTTATTGTTTATACAGGAATTACTGACCGTTGTGAAAAGCGACATTGCAAATAATGGGAGAGACAGACCTTCCAATTGGTTGAAGTATGCCCTTTATACACAGGGAAAGTTAAAAGATGTGAATATTCAGTTGTTAAGGGATGTTCACCGCTATTTCGATGTGTTAGGAAGTACGATCTATATGAAATTTAAACTCAAAGATACCGTATCACTAAAAATTCGATCCTTGAAGAAGCCTTTTACTATCTCTAAAGAGGTGATTATTGATGAAAACCACAACCATGAAGATCATTCTCTTGCAGAAGGATGTCCCTATAGTCTGGATATCGAACGGGCAATTCCAAAAACTATGATTCCCTTAACAGCATCATTTCCAATAGTTACCGGAAAATGGCAGAATGACAAGTTGTACCCGGTTTATTCGGAAGAGAGGTTTAGTAATTTAAACAGAATAAGGTTGAGGTATCAGAGACGACACCCTATTTATTCCGCTTTTTTTGACACACATTTGGGTCTTGCTTTTTTAACACCGTTCTTGTTTTGGATAGGCGTTTTAATATTCACAAAAACTGGGCCTGCCTACGGTATAATCTTAAATGGTGGGATCTATGTTTTCCTTGCGTCACCACTGGTATGCTATATCGTGGTTTGCTATCAAAAACTAATGAAGCAGAATCCTGAATATAAAAAAATACTGTTCAATTTGTTAGGTATCCAAAGCAATGCGTGATAACAAACCTGCGGAACTGCAAGCTGAGACACTGGTGATCCACCAGCTATTAAAATACGGGATTAAAACGAGTAAGCCTAGTTTTGATCAGGAAGGCGCTGACCTGCTGATCATCCATCAAGTCACTCAGAAGTCAACAGCGTTTATTAAAGCCCAATGCAAATACAGAAGTATCTTCAAAGGTGCTGCTAACAACATTACAATTCCTGTAAAATATGTTACAGACAATTTTATTTTGTTTTTATATACTATTGATGAAGGGAAAAAAGACGGCTTATATGTGTTTTTTGCTAGCGAAATCAAAAACTGGAAAATAAGTAAGGATCAATACCGATTTGTAGTATCTGAAAAGACTATTGGCCAATCGGGAAGTAATCTTTTTACAGATCAAATCGTGACAACAATTAATAATTTGCTGGCACAGCGAACATATAAGAATTATACCACGATTATAATTGACGGTATATTCCTCGAAAAAGCTCTTGGTAAAACCCTATCGATTTATCACGACATATGGCCTAATATAGTATTAAAAAGACCATTATTAATAGAAATAATACATCATATCTTATCCTATAACCAGTTCCCAAACACAGCAGACATACATTGTGTCTTATTTTTAAGTGAAGATTTTAATCTGGAATATTTCGTAGATGTTCCCGATACAAGAGCATCAAACACCGATTTTTCAGAAATACAACTGACTGTAAGAAAAACCAATAAAATTGTAAGTTTCCAAATACTCGACTACTTAGAACGGGTAATAAACATAGAGAATATTATACTTGTAGCTGACGATATCGTTTACGAGCATCCATTAAATGATTTGAAGTCTAAAGGGATTGATATCATCTTGGTGAGGATGGAAACTGAGTTAGGAGGTAATTTGTATACTTCCCATCGTTGGGTCGACATTACTTATCCGCTTGGGCTTTCAGTAGGGTTGAAAAATCATGAACTATAAATCGGGTTAAAAGAAGATCGATTCTTAGATTTTCACAACAATACACGACGCGTATTATCTTTTCAACTAATTCCTTGATAAATGTGTAACAATTTCCGCTAAACTATTGCTAAAGATTTCCGGACAATTTTACAGAAAAAGATGCTGAATTAAAAATAATCAAAAAAATTGCCTCTGAAAAATAACTGCATTGTTAATTTAATAGATTGATTTTCAGTACATTATTTGGGAAAAAGAATGATTTATCCTATCGGGATTATGAGTCCCTGTATTGCGTTGAATTTAGTGCTGATAATCAATTAGTTATTTCAAGAGTAAAAGACTAAACAAACAATTGCTAAAAACCTTCTTAAGTTTTAAATAGGGCATTTTTGATAAATTATTAGTTCAATAATTGTCAATTAAACTGATGACAGAATCTTGAACTTCATCGATGATATTCCAATTCTTTTCCAAATAAATATCAGTTGTCTTATGATAATCGTCCGAATGGTTAAGCGCCAATGCTACATCGTCTTCGCTAATTCTACATTTATTTCTTGCAAGATTAGCAAAGCTGTGCCTTGCCCAATAGAAGGTAATAGGAGGCATTTTATTAATTTCAGATAACTGCTTTAACCCAACATTTAAAGCGTGGTTTAAAGCTGTGGATTCTTTGTATTTTAAATGCAATTTGCCTACATATTTTTCTAAAATTGGTTCTGCATTTTTAACAATTTTTATACTGATAAATGCAGTGTCCTTCCTTCTCGTTTTAGTTTTCGTCCTACTGTATTCAATTCGACCGTCTACAAAATTAGTACGTCTAAGATTGTATATGTCTATTGCATTCATTCCACATAAATAGAATGATAACATAAACATATCTCTTGCTAATTCCGCACGACTATTGGCAATTACTGTAGTATCACGTATCCCTTTAATTTGGGCGGCTTTGATGTTTCTTTTCCTGGTAAGAGGGGTGTCTGGAATTTTATAATTATCAAACGGACAGTGGCGAATTTTGATGTCATCAAATTGAGGATTGTTAAAAAAGCGCATAGCTTCTTTGTAAAGCGTTCGGAGGTCTCTCATGTGATTATGAACTCCGGCATTTTCCATTCCCCTAATTTTCCTGGTCACAAGGATTTTATTGCACCTTCTTGTTATTGTTCTTTCACTACGGAGATATCGCTCGTACCGAATTAGTTCTTTTTCATTTATTTCAAGTGGGGATATAGTATTCCTTTTAAAATAATCAACAAGACTATATATGACAGTCTTAAAAGTGTTTGCTGAACCTTTTCTGTTTGACTTTAGCAAATCCCTTATATGTTCGCTGCAAAACTTAACAAAATCAATATCCTTGTCAATATTTTTTAAATAATCCTTTATAGCATACACACAGTAAAAATCCAGCACATCATTTAATTGGCCGATAGCCGTTCTATATTTTTGAATTGTACCATTTAGTTGTTTATTAATTGAAGAATCTAATATTGTAAAATCGGAATCCAATTGTTTATCACAAACAAAGTGATGAATGCTTAAATAACAGATTTTTCTTTGATGTATAATTCGAATTTTGACATTGTAAGTTCCATCTCTCTTTCTTTGATTTTTTAAAATTTTCGTTGTTACTGTAGCCATGTTATAATTTAATATAAAATAGTCCCAAAGTATTTGTTCTATTTTATATTGGCTAAGGACAGTTCATAAATCTTAATTTCTCAAATAATCTATATTGTTATCGGTTTGGCCCTTTTATTTTATGATTGATCAATAGTTTAATAACCTTCATTTGAATTTCATCAATAATATCCCAATTCTTAGAAATATAAATATCAGTTACTGAATTAGTCTGATCTTTGTGATTTAAAGCCAAACCCACATCATCCTTGCTAAACCTGCATTTGTTACGAGCCCAATCCCCAAAAGCATGACGAGCACAATAAAAGTTAAGATTCGGAATTGCTAGCGTTTCATTCATTTTTCGCATTCCCTTGCCAAGCGCATGGTCAAGACTAAGATGAGTTGAATATCGTATTTGAAGTTTTCCAGCATATTTCATATATAAAGGCTTTGCAATTTTTGGGATTTTAATGCTGATATATGCCTGGTCCCTTCTCCTGGATTTGGTTTTCGAGCGGTTATAATTGACCCGTTCCTTTGAAGTTTCATTGATTTTTAGTTTATAAAGATCTGCTGCATTCATCCCACATGAATAAAAGCTTAGCATAAACAAATCTTTTGCTAATTCCATCCTGCTATTTTTGGGTGCATTAAAGTCCTTAATCGATATAACCTGCTCGATGGTTAATTTGGGCTTGTTGTTTTCAAAAATCTTAATAATCTTGTATTTTTTGAATGGATAATGGTCAACTACTTTGATGTCAAAATCTTCGTCATTGTAATAATCTCGGATATTGTTAAATAAAATTCTTAGATCACGCATGTGGTTATGAAGCCCGATTCTGCTAATCCCAGCTACTATACGAGTGTAAGGTTGTCCAAACCGGTTAATGCGTGTTATACTTCGTTCCTTGCATAAATAATTTTCATAATCTAATAGCATCTTTGCACGGATTTCTGTAATGGGAACAAAATCTACTTTAAAATAGTCTATCAGGCTATTAATAACTGTACGCATATTCGAAGCACTTGCTTTTCGCCCAGCTGCGTTTAATTTTTCAATTTTTTTCCTGCCAAATTCAATTATATTAATTTGGCTAGAGGTTTTGATACTGCTACCTGTCAAATAATCAACTAACTGTGCGATATTATATGATTCCAATGTTGGCCCAAGTTGGCTGATCTTTAATCTATAACCATTAACTACAGGATTTACGGCATTTAATATAATTGCATCTTTAATGGTGTTATCACTTCGAAGTTGTTTTCGACCAATAAAATGTTGAGTTTGGATATAAAAGATTTTCCCTTTGTGATAGATCCTTATTTTTACATTCCACGTTCCATCTTTTTTTTGCTGGGATAGTAAGATAACTTCTCGTACCGTAGTCATAGAAAAAAATTAGCGACCAGAACCCGTATTTGTAATAGCCTACGAATTAATGGGTAATATAATGTCACTAAAGTTATCCATCAGCCTGCTGTTTCGAATTGTCAATATTGCTTGAATAGCTTGCGAAAGCGGCAAGGTAATTTGATTTTTTGTAGCATATCTTCTCCACGTAATGGTTCGCTCTTCGCATTCGCGACTGCCAATAACCCAGATGTTCGGAGTTTTTGACGTGATCGCATTACGAACTTTTTTGTTAAAGCTGTCGCCACTCGAATCCACTTCTGCCCTTATAAACAAGTCGCGCAGTTGGTCGGCGATAGATTTGGTGTATTCAATTACGGTTTCGTTAACAGGCACCAGTTGTACCTGGTTTGGTGAAAGCCAAGTAGGGAAGGCCCCGCCGTATATCTCTATCAGAAAGGAAACCATACGCTCGTGAGTGCTTAAAGGCGCACGGTGGATGATATAAGGAGCAGTGGTGCCACCTTCATGGTTTGTAAAACTAAGCCCAAAACGGTCGGCCATTACAAAGTCAAGCTGGCAGGTGGAAACAGTTTCTTCTCTTCCCGATACATTTTTTAACTGGATATCAATTTTAGGGCCATAAAATGCTGCTTCGCCTGTTTCCTCTGAGAAATCGATTTTCATCTCACTCAAAACTTCTCTTACAATTTCTTCGCTTCGCAACCATTCAGCCTCCTGATTTACAAATTTGCTGTTGTCTTTACTATGGAGCGATAGTCGCACACGGAAATCACCTAACCTGAGGTGATTATAATAAAGCCGATACATTTCAATTACTTTTTTAAGTTCTCGCTTCACGTCAAGCGGAGAACAATAAATATGGGCATCGTTCATACACATGGCGCGAACGCGCATTAGACCCGAAAGTGAACCTCTTTTTTCATACCTAAAAGTATCTCCATATTCTGCTAAACGTAACGGCAGATCACGGTAACTGCGCATACGACTAGCATATACCTTGTGATGGTGTGGACAGTTCATCGGCCTCAAGTAGTACTTTTCATCTTCTTCAAGTTCCATCGGAGGGAACATTGACTCTTTATAATATGGTAAGTGGCCCGAAGTATAATAAAGCTCTTGGCGGGAGATTGACGGTGTCGTTACCCTTTGATAGCCTCCTTTAAACTCTTCTTCTTTAGCCCATTTTTCCAGTTCATCGCGTATCACAGTTCCCTTTGGAAGCCATAACGGAAGCCCGCTGCCTATTTCTTCATCAAACTCAAACAGGTCAAGCTCCTTGCCTATCTTGCGGTGATCTCGCTGCAGAGCCAATTCGCGTTTTTCGATATAGTCTTTCAATTCGGAGGGTGTTTCGAATGCTAAACCGTAAATGCGTGTAAGCATTGGGTTTTTCTCGCTGCCTCTCCAATATGCTCCGGCAATCTTATCAAGTCTAAAAGTAGCTTTCGGTACCTCATTTGTTGCGCTTAAGTGAGGACCTTCGCACATATCTAAAAATGGGCCGTTACGATAAAAACTAAGTGTGCCGTTTGGAGCATATCCTGCTTCAGCCAAGTGGGCGGCGTACTCTGCTTTGTATTTTTGGCCTGCGGCTGATAGCTCTTCAACAGCTTCATATATCGGTTTTTCCAAGCGTTCAAATTGTTGTCTTTCTTTTATGATCTTCTGCATAGTCTCTTCTAATTGTTTGAAATCGCTTTCATAAATAGGAGTGTTACCAAAATCAAAGTCATAATAAAACCCACTGTCAACAGGTGGGCCAAAACCCATTTTTGCGTCCGGGCGGATAGTCAGTACAGCCTGCGCTAAAATGTGCGACAGGGAGTGCCTGAGCCTATAGACAGCGGTCATTTTCTCCGCCGGTAATTGCATTTCTTCCATAAAGCAAATTAAATATATCCTAGTTGACTATAAAATTACGAATACAAATTAATGAAAAATTAATATTATTTGGCAAATGCCCTGGTAGTCAGTTCACTTGTCAATGCTGAACGTTTTCAACATTTTAATAATAGCAATTCCTTTTTGTCGTCTTTCTCTATTGGTAAATTGGTAAACCATACATAAATATTACCGATTTTTAGATCGTTCTAAACTTTAATAATATAATTTTTCATATATCTTTAGTTCGATTTAATAACGGTCTAAAGTGATGTAATATTGAACAACAATCGAATTATTTAGCTATCACAATTGTTGAAAATATGTTAGTATTTAACAAGTTAAAAAATAAATTATTTTTTGACTTGTTTTCCTTTTTTGCTTAATTTAGTTTAATTAAAAAACTTAAATCTTAAACAATTAAAAAATACTCACATGAGCCCAACAAACACTATTGAAAAAGCCGTCGTACATGTGTCTGGCACCTTGCTTAGACGTATCTGGTGGAGCAATGAACGTAATAATTGCATAGTCGTTCGGCCTGCCGGGCCTGAAAGAGATGAAGTCGCCTTCGTCGTAAATCAAGTAAGATTTGACGGACCTTCGAATATGGTGTTCAGTCCCACCCGACGGACAAAACCAAGGGAAATAAGTGATAATTGTGCGCCTGATAGAAGTAAAATTGACTCAGAAAAATCAATGGAAGGACACGTAGGGACGCTTAGTGGATTTGATAACGCAATTTTGGTATATATTGAAGCTGATGAATCGGCTATTTATGTTCAGCCTAATGAGGGTGATAAATTTATTTCTTTTAACGAATTTAGGCATGGTGTGCATTCTGAGAAAATTGTAGCACATACGATTAACCCTAAACTTGAATTTAACTGCTGAATATACAGCTACCTTTTATTTTTTGTTATTCCTCTTTAAGATTCGGTGATATACTATGCATATCGTTTAATCTTAAATTGTTTTTTTATTTTCATACATAATTGTACACAATCGATAAATGAGCACATTTCAGTGTTGTATAGATTATACTAAATTCGCCACGGAACTAAAAATTCACGGCAGCATATTATTGCCACCGAATCTGGTTTTCTCTTCTGAAGAAATTAAATATCTGGATGAACTCCAATCATTCATTCCTGAAGAAACGGTAAGTGATGGTGATTCAGGTGACATACATGACATCTATGTCCGTAGAATAATGACAGACAGACCTGGAGAATTGCCCACAAAAGTTAATCAGCCCTTTTCAGGTCAAATTGTAGAAATTCTTGAAGATGAGAAAAGGAGTAGTATTTTCAAGCAAATTTTTGATTCTGACCCGCAGTACATTATCAGAAGATGCCAAATAAACCGGATGGTTAAAGGTTCATTTGTTGGCATTCATCTGGATGCTGAAAGTAACATGAGTTATGAATATTCGGTCATTATTCAACTAGGTCAGGAGTTTGAAGGGGGTGAGTTTGTGGTTTATCCTGAACATCGCGAACCTCAGATATATTTTCCAACATATGGCACAGTTGTTATCACGACTTGCAAGTTCCGACACGAAGTACGCAAGGTGACTGCAAATGAGAGAAAATCTCTCGTTTATTTTTACTCTGGTCAAACAGGAATAAATCCGAAGATTAGTCCTAATAAATGATATTTTTTAGAAGATTTTTAAATTGCTATCTGGTGCTTTTCTTACTGATTTTACCCAGTGCAATTGTTTTATTGAAGATAATATAAAAAAAAATGCCCAATATTCAACATTTAATGGATTATAGTACGTTTGCGATGGAATTAAAAATTCACGGTAGTGTATTATTGCCACCAGATTTGGTTTTTTCTGCAGAGGAACTTGAACAGCTGGATGAATTTCAGTCACTTATTCCTGAAGAAATGGTGAGCAGCGGCGATTCTGATGGCGGTGAAATATATGTGCGTAGAATAATAACAGACAAGCCTGGAGAATTTCCTACAAGAGTTAATCAACCTCTTTCAGATTTGATTTTGAAAATCCTCGAAAATGATGAAAAAAGTAAAATTTTCAGACAAATTTTTGATTCTGACACACAGTACTATATTAGAAGATGCCAAATGCATAGATTGATGAAGGGATCACATATTGGGCTTCATTTAGATGCCGAAAGTAATGTGCATAACGAGTTTGCAGTCATTATCCAATTGGGTCGGGAGTTTGAGGGAGGGGAATTTGTGGTTTATCCTGAGAATAAGGAACCTCAGGTATATTTCCCGACATATGGTTCTGTTCTTATTACTACATGCAAATTTCGCCATGAAGTGCTTAAGGTACTTTCAAATGAAAGAAAATCACTCAATTGCTTCTTCTCAAGGGATAATGGGATAAACGAACGTGATCCTTCGGCCAAATGTTCTCGACCAGGATGTCGCTGGTGCGGGGCGAACAATTTATTAGCAAATTAATATGATGATGAACACTTTAACCACAGATTCTCAACTTAAAGCTGACGATTTTTTGGTACGTTTTGACAAAAGTATTGATGAAGTATTTCCTATTCACCCATTCGACTCAGGAATCAGTATTGACAATTTTGAAAAGATTATGTCGGCATACCTAGCTATGTCAATTTCATTCCCATATATCCAAGCGGGAGCCATTTATAATAATTATAAATTGACGATAGATTCAAATAATGACACCAATAAGAATGTGGAGATAACTGGTGCAATCGGGAGTTTTCTTGTATTTGATGAATTCGGTTGTTATGATCAAACCCAAAAATTCGGTAACGAAGGCTTACGTAACTTAACTAAAGTAGGTAATAATTTTCATTCTAACTTATTGCGGCGAGATATAGAAACACTTTTGGGCAAGCGGCTAGTACCTGTTTGGGACAATGCGACAAACGCATATCTTAGTGAGTTACTCTCCGGGCTCTCAAATCAAAAATTTAATCAAAATGTTGCATATATGATTGCTTTTGAGAACCATGCAAACAGAATGATCATGTCATTATGGAATTCGATTCATGAAGTCTTCAATTTTCCAAAAGATTCTAGCCTCGATTATTTTTATGGACATGTTGGAGGGGAATCTCCAGCAGAAGCTTTTCATGTTGAAATGACCCAACGGATGATTGAGGATCTTATTTCTAAAGTTGACGAGAATCAGTTCATTTCCTCCTGTCTTAAGGCATATTCCGCTAATATCAGTTGGTGTGAGCATATCCTTTTGTAATCAAAGTCGCACTTTAATCAAAAAAGATGCCTAAAATAATCGTAATGAATATGGGTATTGAAGATATGCTCGGACATGGATTAACCGACACTCAACACTTAATTACTGCAACATCTTCACAACGCAACGTTTGGTTTACCGATACCAGAGATATAATCTTATCACGATTTCCAATAGCAGATGATTTCCTTCAATATATTTCTTCAATTATTGGCTTTGATTTAAAATCTGTGTCCATAATTACTCCTTTAGCTGAAATTGGTGGCCCACCTGCACTCATCGATGATTTTCTGTTGCTCCCGAACATTATTTTAGAATTAGAGAAAATCATTGATAGAACCCTTTCTTGGACAATTTTTCCGTGTTTCTTTACTCGGGGTGTTGCGGAACTTGCTTCTAGGCTAGGGTTAAATCATTCCATAGGATTTCAATTTGCGCTTGAAAATGGCATTGAATTGTTAAACCGTAAGACACATTTTCGTCAGTTGGCTGTAGGCACTAGCTTACCACTTTCAGACGGGTCTATAGTACATTCCATGAAACTTTTAAAAAAGGCGATTAAACAGCTAATACCACATACAGGAATTGTTATAATAAAGCGTGATAATGGTGCAGCTTCAATGGGGAATATTACGATTACAACAAAAAATGTTATACCATTACCAGGATCGCGTGAAACAAGAAGTGCAAGTGAAGATTTAGAAACAATGTCATCAGAAATCTGGGATCAGTTAACAGACAGATGGAATCAGGTTCTGGTTGTAGAATCTTACCAAAATGCAACGGAAAGATTTTATTTAGAGTATGTGATTGAAGAAGATGGTACTTTTATCTGCTTGAATAGCGGCGATATCCTCCTTCGAGAGGATCCTGATCCGAGATCAAAACAATTATTCTGGATGGGTTTACAAATCCCTGCCACAATTTCTCCATTCTTTTTAGCTGAAGCTATAACTATTGCAAACCGATTCGTAACGCTTGCGAGTAAAATGGGATATAGAGGGTTATTGAATATTGATGCCATTCTTACAGAAAAAAATGAACTTATTTTTAATGAAGTTAATGCCAGGTGGGGCGGATGCTCGGTTATGCATTGTATAGGAGAACGGTTGCTTGGCAACCAGTTAATGAAGAATTATATATTATCGTCGAGAAGAGAAGTGGGATTTCCATCTTTCCAAAAGACTTTGTATATTTTGAAGGAGAATGGTCTTGAATTTGACCGACACTCTAAACAGGGGATTATAGTTTTAGCTTCTGGCAATTTTGCAGATAGTATTTCAGAATTTCTCTTGATTGGTGAATCCGCGGCAAAAATATCCGAGATGGAATTAGCTTTATTTAATGTTTTTAACAATTACAAGAAGAAGCCCTCGAATTATGCAAAAGAATAGTAATAATATATTTAAGAAAGTTAATGGCTGGAGGATCTTTTTAAGAGTTTTTCTGATATTTTTAGTTTACTTTTTTTTGGCAATTGTCCTACTCAACCCAGGGTATTTATATCTTGGCCTTATTTTATGGCCATTTATGGGCTTTATACTTGCTGGCTTTCTTAATGCAGCACACGACTGCATTCATAATACTCAATTACGGTCACGTGATGCTAACAGGATAGCCGCAACAATGTGGTGTACTATTATTTTTGTAAATCAAACCATGTATAAGTTGCAGCATTTAGCGCACCATCGATATACATGCGTAGATGGTGATACTGAATCCCATCCAAATCTTACCCTATGGTCATATTTTTTTGCTTTGACCGGTATATCTTTTTGGCGAGGAGTTTTTATGACTGTTATGCGTGTATGGAAAGGAAGTTTTCCAAAAAGTGTTAATACTAACCATGATAAAATCAAGGCAAAGTGGGATAATATTATATTGCTAATTTGGCTAATTATTGTTTCTATACTTACTATATTTTTTCCGAGACCTCTGTTGTTCGGATATTGGATTCCACTAATTTTTTATCCGCCAGCAATAATACTTCTAAGCCTGCCAGAACATTATGGACTTCATGGAATCGCAAATGTCTCTGGTAATACCAGAAGTGTCCGATCCAATGCAATTCTACGTTTTTTTCAATGGAATGGAAATTATCATGCTGAGCATCATTTCAACCCAGGTATACCAGCTTTAAAGCTTAATGATTTCTATATTCAGAGGATATCATCTCAACCTTTATTGATTGAGGAACGGTCCTATTTAAAGTTTCACCTTACCCTAGTCGGAAAGCTGTTCAAAGAAGTATAAAAGCAAATAGGTTAAATACCGGGAATAAACCTTTTAAACACAAAAGTGCTAGTCTATTGAAATTAATTATTCCAATTAAAATTCCGATTAAAAATGTGCGGAGAAACTGAATTAAGAGAAGATGGGAGGATTTGGTATCAAGGAATGTGTCACTGTGGAAGTATTAAGTTCGAAGCAGCAGCAAGCCCTGATGTGACTCTAACTGAATGCACGTGTCTAATCTGCTATATGTCAGGTCACCGTGAGTTAATGGTGTCCGACGATCGATTTCGCTTACATCGAGGAAAAGAAAGGCTTCGGGAGTACAGATTTGCAAATTGCATTGCAGATCATACTTTCTGTATCGTATGCGGAGTCAGGCCGTTTTATAAGCCGCGTTCACACCCCGTTGGATTTATTAGCGTAAATGCGCGTTGCTTAGACTTAAGCTCCGCAAAATCAATTACTATTGTTGAATTTGATGGAAAAAATTGGGAACAAAATATTTCAAGCGGAAAACATATTATATCTAAGTGAGTATATACTGATCGAAAAATTTGAAGTTGTTTACTCTTCATTTTGAATAAAAAAGTATAAAAATACCAGAGTTTGTCGTGATATATAATATGAAATTTTGACTAAATAAAAACAGTTACTGAATTTATTAATGAAAAAGGCGCTTGGAAAGAAATGGTTTTTGCTAACAGACGAAATCTCCGCAGCTGAATATGTTAACATCCCATCACGCGAAGTTCGAATTTTCGATGAAATAATGGAAGGCTATGATTTGCGAATCACCGGAGTCATTAAGAACCAAAGTTATGAATGGGTTGAGGAGATTAAATTTGATGGTCTGCATCACCCTGTACAAAACTGTCAGGGCGTTGATTCGACAATATCGACATATATTTCTGATGTTAAATATGTCAGTTCTTTCTTTAACAACGGTATAATTGTTTTTACTTCATCCTCTGAGATTGTTAGTGATAAATTCGGGAATGAAATACTTCAGGTAGTTGAAGAGAAGATGCAAGATCCAAGTAAGTCCTTTGTAAGGATTTTTAGGTATATATCATCCAAATTATGATAATTGTATAACGACCTAAAACAATTTTAGTTCATAAAGAACATTGGCGTTTGGGGGAAATCAATTGTCTAAGCCATTCAACGCTTGCTCAAGATCTTCCAGCAGGTCTGTAGCATCCTCAATACCAATGCTTAATCGTAGTAAATTATCAACCACCCCTATTTTATCACGATCTTCTTTCGGTATGGAGGCATGGCTCATAGTGGCTGGATGATTTATCAAAGATTCTACCCCGCCTAGCGATTCGGCTAGTGAAAATAAATTGAAAGAAGAAACAAACTTAGAGGTTTTTTCAAGGGATGCATTTTTTAATGTAATAGCCATCATTGCGCCATAATCCCTCATCTGCTTTTTTGCCACATTGTGGTTAGGATGATCAGAAAAACCAGGCCAGTAAACCTTATCGATACTTTGATGTTTTTTCAGATATTCGGCAACTTTTCGCCCATTAAAACAATGGCGTTCCATCCTAATATGTAGAGTTTTAATACCGCGCAAAACCAAAAAAGAATCCATAGGCCCTGACACTGCTCCACATGAACTGCGAATAAATGCGATTTTTTCATACAACAGACTGTCATTCAGAACTATAGCACCCATTATAACATCGCTATGGCCACTTAAATATTTAGTGGCGGAGTGCATTACAATATCGGCGCCCAAGTGCAAGGGATTTTGAAGAAAGGGTGAAGCAAAAGTGTTATCGACCGCTAGTAAAATATTTTTCTCCTTTACCAAATTAGCACAACCAGTTATATCCACTATTTGTATAGTAGGATTAGTTGGCGTTTCTATCCAAATCAGTTTGGTTTTATCGTTAATATAGTAATTTATATTTTGGACATTCGAAATGTCAATAAAATGAAACTTAATTCCATATTTGGCAAAAATATTCATAAACATGCGGTATAAGCCGCCATAAAAATAATCGCCGGTAATAACTTCGTCACCCGGATTGAGCAATTTAATCACTGCCTCTATAGCTGCCATACCACTGCTAAAGCATAAACAATGGTTACCTTCTTCTAAAGCAGCTATATTATTCTCAAGCGCTACGACAGTGGGATTTTGGATCCGCGAATAAACATATCCATCATGTATGCCCGGCGATTTCTGAATATAAGTCGATGTTTGATAAATAGGCGTCATAATAGCTCCAGTAGTAGGGTCCGGCTTAACGCCCGCATGTATTACTTTTGTTCCGAACTTCATTAGAGATAAAGTTTTTCAAATAATAAAATTACATAAATTATGTACTCAATACTCCAATATTCTGTTTCTACTAGATAATATTAAAAAATTGAGTAGATATATAAAACTTCACGTCTTTTCTTTAATTATCTGGGATAGTTTTTTGTTTAACCTTATTGCTTTTTTCTCCGACAGACCTAAGTGGCATATCGAGAGTATATATTTTCTTCACTCTTCTCAACATAAGGAAATGTACTAACTAGTTATTAAAATTTCCTATAAATTTAAGAACGTTGAATATTTCTTCTTATATCCTCTTTTTTGCTAAAAGTTATTATACTTACGTTAATATATGTATGACCGATAAAATCATCAATTTTAATGAAAATATATTATCAGGTATACTAATTGAACCATTATATGTCTCAGACAATATGATTTTTATCTACGATAATATTTTTATTGTTTGGTGCAGGTATGGTGAAAAAAGTTATTCTTTTCCTATTAGAGTTAATCCAAGCTCTTTAAAAGTAAGTATAATTGATGAAGCCAACTCCCCTAATCTAAAAGATATAAGAGAAATCATACGTAATTATATTTTCGGTAGAGGAAATGTAACAACTTAATATGATTCTTTTTAACATATAATATCCTGGCTTTGATAGAATTAAAATTCAAAATCCTTCTGGCTTCTTAAAGAAGCCTAAACAAAGATTAAATCACCTCCCCTCACCATATAGGCGTAAGTAATCCCAAAATTGTCTCGAAAATGTATAGTATGGAAGCGTCAATTTACAAATCTGTTGAAAAATAATGCCGATATTGAATTGCGGTCAACGATTAGTAAGAATTTGATTGTTTTTAACCAAAAAAGGATATTGGTCAAACAGATCAAAAAACAGGTGTATGAAACATTGGAGGATTATAAGGCCCGACAGTCTAAAGATGCCAATTGATAGGTTTTATTATAGATAAAGGGTTTGGCATGATATAGATTTTATATTACGCTAAAACTCGATTCAACAAAATCCCTCAGAAATTTATCTCTTAATATTACATAGACCAAAAGACTATTTCAATTTGTAAAATATGTTACAAATGTGTTACAGCGCAATTTTGAACTTTTAAAAATAACCCGTAAATTGGCTTTTGTAAATCAGAAACGATGATTTGCCTCATGGTAAGTTGGTTACCCCGAAAGACTCATAATCTTTTGGTCCCTGGTTCGAGCCCAGGTGGGCGCACAAAACGCACCTTAAATGGTTTTAAAAAGCCTGTAAATTAATTGATTTACAGGCTTTTATGTTTTTAGCCATATCAAATAATACCAAACTTTCTCAAGCTTTACGATACCTATTCCGTAACCTGTTTTCAATATTTACCTTCGAGGTATTGAAAAGTGGTTTAACGAACTGTTATACAGTTATTTACAAATCTCAAAACGCCATAAATTATGGTCTTTTTTGACCCTTTTTGATACCGAAAACCGAAGGTTTCAATGCCAAATTGAAACAAATTTTATCAAATAAAGGAGAAAAAAGGACATGAAAACAGTTAACACATTCGGTATCCAGTTCATTATCAGGCAGGATAAACTAAAAAACGATAAGGCACCCATCTACGCGCGAATTACAGTTAATGGTGAAATTATACATTTCGCATTGAAGCAATGGGTCAACCCCATGATATGGGACGCCAGACGAGGTGCCAGTAAAGGAAAAGGCGATGCCGCTAAAAATATAAATAACGGTTTGGACCAGGTAAGGCTTACATTGGGTAACTGTTATCAGCAATTGCTGATATCGCCCATGAAATCTGGCATGCCTCTCAGTGAATGCTTTTGCTAATTTAAGCGAAGTAAATACGGCTGCTATATTGTCGAATTCGTCCTTATTTTCGTCGTCGTAAACTAGAAATAAATTATCCATCAAATTTAAATATTGATAAACTTCGCATTTTTTATTTTGGGTTCAAACTGGAGACCGCTAATTTATTAGCTCATTGAAAATCGGCTGAAAATAATACGAAATTGTTTTCGCTAGCTTCGGCTGCGGGGTGGCATTCAATGAATTGTTTTGTAGGTTAAACGTCCAACTCAGCCACAGGTATATTTATGATCATTTGGATGACAATTGAGGTTACACGATACAGTAATTTTTTAATTTTATGAGATGATGAAAGGCTCAGCAACAACAAGTATTGATTCGGAAGGTAAACAGCTAAAATTTACAGTAGAAGACAGGCTTAGACATTACGATTCCGAGATCGTTGGGGATAACCAACATCATTATATCCAATTTTCAGAGAATCCCCGCCCGGGTGCTGTTACTGAAGCCGCATTTATGATTATCGAACACTTTTTTAAAGACTATCAACCCAGGAATAAGTGGAGAAAAGAACAACGGCTTTTCACAATCTCTCAGACGGATGATACAAACACCATACATATCTCTGGGCAATTTAATTATCTAAAGGTAGCGGCGTCGATACGCGAACATGGCGATTTTGATCCCTATCGTTTCGGTTTGCTTGCCATGGAGTGTCAATGGATGGATTTTACCTTGGATATGTCTTTTAACGCACAATTCCATGGTCCCAAGAAAGAGGACGGCGTGCTTCAAATTGTGGATGGCACACCGCAGCAATTTTATGGGCCAAATTATCCCATCAAGCCAAAACTTGATAGAGAAGGCCGTTCGTTTAGCACGATGTTGCCAATAATGTTAAAAAGGATAATTCGCACCCGAAAACGCTTGATCGAAAACTCCCATTTATCGTTAACACCTGATTACTTTCTCGATTTTAGAACACTTGTCAGCGATGTTATTTCTGCTGTTGAAATCACTTTAAACCAAATCTATATAAAAGCGGAGTTTGATCCTTTACCTGGCTGGAAATTCGATCATGAGCGATTAGGTGTACGCCACGGCCGTCGGTTTCAGGATAAGCTAAAATGGGTGTATCAGATTTCAGGAAACACCCTAAGTGCAGAATCTTATTTGCCAGCTTGTAACCGTTTGCGTAGTTTACGTAATCATTTAATGCATTTCGATCCGCCTTCTCTGACTGTTACACTGGAAGAGTTGACTGGTTGGTTTAATGATATAATCGACATTGGATACTTGATCATCGCCATTCGAAGGGCAATGAAGTTAGAATTATCTTACGATTTGGTAAATTATATATTACAGCGGGAGGCTATCTTTATACCTGAACATGATTTCAATGGCCGCACCCCTTTACCTGGTAACGGCTCAACTGGCTATCGTTCCAGCATTTGGCCAAACAGTTAAGTAATCCTCGATTTTTTTCATGATAACGCGCTAATACGATTTAATCGGTAAACTTTCATTCCTGAATGTTAGGTAAAAAATAATTTAGGCTAAATATTACCTTTGATTATGAATGCATGAACATTAATAAAAATAATATCTTCCTTTAATAATTCATGAGAAAAATGGTCAATTTTTTTGTCAGTAACGCGCAATGGGTGGTGTTAATCGGTGGTGTTATCACTGTATTAGGTACGATGCTGGTAAGTATTAAATCTAAACGAAGTTCTGAAGCGAATGCGATAGAACAAGCTAAATTGTTATCGCAATCGATAACTATCAACAACATGATGACCGGTGGTGACAGCTATCCAATGCTTGTAATTAGCGATATTGATCCAGAATTTGGGGCTTGTTTGATAGCTGTAGCTAACATGGGAAATTACCCGCTATATCTTTCCAGTATGACAATCCGGGATGGCGATGAAATTCAAAAAGCAATGAACGATCCAAAAAACATGACTCCGACAGGGTTGGACGCATCTAAAATATTACCTTTTACGAAGGATTATGAGTTAAAAGAACTTACTGCGCATCATGCACAACCTGTAGGCGGTTTCCCGTTTTTATTCCGGAAAGATTGTTCTTTTAGTGTGACATTTACTGCTCGTAACGGTTCGTTCAATCAACAGATTTTGGTGCATAAAAAAGTCAATGGCTGGTCAATTGCCCATAGGATAAAAACCTTTCGCGAAAATAAAATCGTCTTTGAATCTATACCGGATGACTTTCCAAAAAATATGCTGAAATGGTAAACAATATTCCAAAAAGAACTGATCATCAATAAGCTATACAAGATTATTTAATCGGAAAACTGTGGTTTTGTTCGCGAATACGGTAAATATTAGCTCACAAAAAACCGTATGTGTTTTAAGGTTTCAGCTCACCAAAATGGCCGTACTGACTTATTTAAAATCAGCCACTACCTTTAATTGACTTATAAATTGGTTCGAAAATAGTCCTATAGGGTTCAAGTAGGCTTAGCGAACCTCACCACATTCGACCCAACCAATAAAAAGCGTTTTAAATAGTTCTTTTGCTTCTTTTCTTTCAAGAAAAGAAGTCCGTGTAGTAACACCCCAAAAATATATTATGTTAAGTAAAATTGTGTATACTATCTATTTATGGAAAATCCATACGGATTGTAAATCAGAATGTTAATTAAAATCACGATGCTGCTAACAGTCTTAAATCCGTTAAAAAGGGGTTCGAAAAGTTTCCCCTACGCGCTCCTTCCTTTAAGTTGTCAAAATCCGAACGATATTTAAATGAGTTTTCGTTACCATAAAGTTCTGTACCATCTGCAATCATTATGAAAGTGCAATGCAAATTGCGATTAATGCGTATAATAGTTCCCGTTTTCTGGTTTTGACTTTCTGAAAACTTAATTTCATATAATTCCACTACCATATTTTTTAGATAGGCCTAACTTTGGTTGCCGACCACTTCTATCATCGCCAATTCCCTACCAAAAAAATACAAAATCATCAGATACTTGACCAGCTTGAAAAGCTGCTAACAAACTATTTTAACAGTGACGATCTACTGACACTTGGATTACGATCCGTTCACTTAATAGCGGGGAAATTAAATATATCTCCTAACTACTTAAGCAGCTAGTTGAAAGCGCTGACAGGGCGCAATACCCAGCAGCACATTCAGGATAAGATGATTGAAAAAGCCAAAGAAAAAATATCTACCACAGATTTATCGGTAAATGAGTTGGGTTTTGAACATCCTCAATCGTTCAGTCGTTTATTTAAAGCAAAAACCAGATTTTCACCTTTGGCCTTCCGGCAAACCTTTAATTGCGCAGGGTAGCTCGATTAAATGATCAAATAATCTTTTGGTTGGGTAAAAAATGAGTCAATTATTATACTTCTCGCGTTGTTTTTTACTAAATTTCATTTTGGTCAAACATTGATGAAAGCGAAAAAGACAATTATACCGGTACACAAATTAAATGACAGGGCTTCTTTTGGATTGGAAATGGGCCATACCTCATTCGAAGGAGCAAGAAATGCCCTTGAGCAACTGGGAGTTCACCGGGATGATTGTTACAGTTTTCTGCTGGTAGAAGCAGGTAATGGATCAATGGATGTTGATTTCGTGAGCATCGCTTTGCCTGTTTCGCACATCTATTATTT
>Ga0302303_10000640_pt1 | contig 26713 bp, 26 predicted proteins | sample III_Palsa_E2_1_FD_194542 | JGI IMG/M metagenome (GOLD analysis project Ga0302303, IMG submission 194542) | Peat permafrost microbial communities from Stordalen Mire near Abisko, Sweden - III_Palsa_E2_1 | ecosystem: Environmental > Terrestrial > Soil > Palsa > Peat permafrost | place: Sweden...
CGTGGTGGGAACTAAACCGGATATACATAGCGCGTCCCAGTGGGTGTTTTCATAAAGTCGCCCCACAGCCCCCAGATTGACTGATCCGGTGCCAACCCACCAAATATCCAAAGCTCGGCGATATTGAGGTCGGGCACAACCAACCGGGCGGGATCGAATGAGGTTTGCCGGTTAAGGTGAATGGCCACTACAAGGTCTTGGGAGTCGACGTATTTCCTCAATGCGTCGACCGTGGCTTGCACGGATGCCTTCGGATTTAGCTTGGCCGGCACTACTTCCTTTATTTGGACAGGGGTTAAATGTTGCGTGTCGCCTTCGAACCGCGAGGCGACGAAATCGTAGTCATGCGACTCCCCCCGCCCGACAAAGACCGTCTGACCGAGTCGCTGAGACATCCCATAACAGAAAATTGCCGCCTCACGGATTTCCCTAATTTCTTTCAGGCCGTTGGTTCGTAGTTCCTTTATCTTGTCGGCAGTGTTCGACTTTGCTATCTGCAACTCGATTTTCCTGAGTCTGCGCAGGAGAGGCACAGGATCTCGGTATTCAAGCTTGCAAGCAGAACGTAGCCATGCGCGATCCATTCCAGAGTCCCATAAGTAAGTTAAGTTCGCTCGCGGCTCAATACGTTCGGCGATTGTCAACGATTTGAGAGTTCGTTTCGAATGACCGTACATGGCCGAGTTTGGCCTGATACCGCATCAATTAGGATGCGAAGTACGACAGCTCAGCCGCTTCAACGTCTCATCGCCTTCGTCAACAGCCACTCAAAAATCCCGACTCGGCCAGCCGCACTCTGCTATGTCGCCTTCTTGACATCGTCGCTCGACCGATTTGTCAGGATGGCGCTCGCGATAACGTGAAAGAGATGATCGGCCCGTGGCGCGAACGAGGGTTGGTCGACGAGCCAGCCAAGCGCCGACATCAGGGCGAACAGGTCGATCCCATCCATATCGGCGCGCGCCGTTCCCTCGGCCTGAGCCCGGAGCAGTAGTCGCGCGCCCGCTTCATGCACCGCGGTGCACGAAGCGTAAAGCGCGGAGTTCGGGTCCGCGTGGGCGCTCGCCATCAAGGCAACAACGCCGCTATAGCTGTGAACGAATGCCACCCCTTCGCGAAACCAGGACACGAGCGCTTCGTCAGGTGGATTCGACGTTTCGAATTCGCCTGCCTTCTGCGTCAGTGCGTCCAGATTCGTGCGCAGCAACGCATCGAACAAGGCTTCTCGCGTCGGGAAATGACGAAGCAGTGTGGCCAACCCGACGTCGGCCCGGCGGGCGATATCTCGCATCGACGCATCGGCACCATGTTCGGTGACGACGTCACGCGCGACTGCAAGGAGATGGCTGTAATTTTTTCTGGCGTCGGCTCGCATGGATTTTCTTGACAAATGGATCAGTGATCCATATATTTGAAATGGGATCTGGATCAGTGATCCATAAGATACAGCGCATTTGTGTAAATGGGAACAGAAACGCTGTCCGACACTACGAAAGGAGAGGTCATGGGAAAGCTTGAGGGTAAGGTTGCAGTCATCACGGGTGGATCGAGCGGCATGGCGCTGGCGAGCGCCAAGCGGTTCGTTGAAGAAGGCGCCTATGTTTTCATCACGGGCCGGAGACAGGAGGCGCTCGACGAGGCCGTCAAGCTGATTGGCCGGAACGTGACCGGCGTGCGCGGCGACGCGGCCAATCTCGACGACCTCGACCGCCTGTTCGATACAGTCAAGCGGGAAAAGGGCAAGATCGACATCCTGTTCGCGAGCGCCGGCACGGGCGAAGCCGTCCCACTGGGCGAGATTACCGAGCAGCACTTCGATGCGACCTTCGGCCTGAATGCGCGCGGCACGCTGTTTACGGTTCAGAAGGCGTTGCCGCTGTTCAACGATGGCGGATCGATTTTCATGACCGGATCAATTGCTTCGGTGAAAGGTTTTCCTGGTTTCAGCGTGTATGCGGCGAGCAAGGCGGCGTTGCACTCATTCGCACGCGGGTGGCTCAACGAACTCAAGGGCAGGAATATCCGGGTGAACGTGCTGAGCCCGGGGCAGATCGCCACACCGATTCAGGAGCAACTTTTCGACGAGGAGACGAAACGGTATTTCGAATCGCTGGTCCCGCGTGGAAAGATGGGTCATCCTGAGGAAATTGCGACGGTCGCGCTGTTTCTTGCTTCAGACGATTCGAGCTTCGTGAATGGGCTGGAGTTGTATGTCGACGGCGGCACCTCGGCCATCTGAAATCGCGCCGAAAAGCGTGTTGGGGGTCTGTCAACTTGAAGAAGATGGTCCGGGTTGTGCCGATAAGTATGGATTCCCGATTAATAAACGGGATTGGTTTCGGTGATTGTCCTGTGGGTATTGCACGTCTGCTCGCGCTGCCGTCGCTGCAAACGGCTGTGATGGCGCTCGGCTCCGCGTGTCTGCCGTGGCTCGCGGGGCGCGTCGCCTAACGCGGGCAATGGTCCCGCGCGATTGGTTAGTAATTGACATGGGTTCGTGATTGATCAAAACGTCCCCTCTATGGAGAGTTCGCATGAGTTATTCGATTATTGGTTTTGGCGCGATAGGCCAGGCACTCGCCCGAGCGTTTGCAAGAAAGAACATGGATGTGACCGTCGCCAGCCGACGCCCTCCCGAGGAGTTGATGCAGCGGGCACGAGCGATCGGCCCCACCGTTGTCCCCGGGACGCTGCAGGATGCAATCGCGTCCGACACGATCTTCCTGGCGGTTCCGTTTTGGGAACATCGCGAAGTCGCGAAGCAGATCGCAAGCTGGCAGGGCAAGACGATCATCGACACGACAAATGCTTTCGGTGTTCCCGTTGAGGACCTGGAAGGTCAGCCGTCGTCCGCGGTTGTCGCCAAAGCGTTTACCGGTGCCAGGTTCGTAAAGGGCTTTAACCATCTGCCCGCTGCCGTTCTGGCCGCTGATCCTAGCGTGAATGGCGGCAGCCGCGTCGTGTTTTTGTCGAGCGATGACGAAAATGCGGTGGCACCGGTCGCGGTTCTGGCCGAACAACTCGGTTTCGCGCCGATTGCGCTAGGACCGCTCAAGGATGGCGGCTTGCTCGTCCAGGCCAGGGGCAATACTTGGGCCGAACTGATCTTCAAGGACCTCGTCAAGTTCAAATAACGGCACATCACGGCAAAGTCACAGCGGCTATGTAATGCGGACGGCGTGGATTTGCGCTCGCTGGATAGTCGACTGACCATGACACTCAGGCAGCGCGATGACGGCTGGAAGCTCGTTCACGAGCACACCTCGTCTCCGATCGACTTCGAGACGACGAAGGCCGTGTTCAATCGCCAATAGTGCGTGGCGCAAGGGCCGGGTCGATCTAAATGGGGCGTTGTGGGGCTCAGTACGGCTGTGAGGAGCCAATCTTCGGCGTGAGTCGGACATTAGAGAACATCCATTGCGTGTTCGCCCGTCTGAGCAAGACGAGCACGGGATCCCTGGAACGGCCGCCTTCCCGATAGCGCGGGACCAGTCAGGAAACGCACCTGAACGATACTAAATCGATCAACGGCGTGCGGGCATTTTTTCCGATGAGGGAGTTTTTGCGCGGCCTATCGTAAAGACCTCGGTCGACACGATGCAACCCATCTGGCCGGATTCCATGGGTGCCGCGGGCAGATTGCCCATGCCGATTGCGACAATGTATTTGCTGCTGAGCATGTGCTTGAGGCGGCATGGTCTTGTTGAGAGTCCGGCTCCGAGGTTTCAACTCAAATCGACACACGCTTTTTCTTACCTTGCGCGGGTTTTTTGGGTAGTTCCACAGTGAGAATAGCCTTCTCGAAAATAATGAGAACGTGTGCGTCAGCATACTTTGGCTGAATTCTTACAATTTCTCTGAAAATCTGCTCACGCTCCCCAAAAACAACCTGACTGGCAATCTTTTTATCTTGAGCGCTTAAATCTAAATCTCCGAAATGCTCATACTCTTTTGCGATCTTCGATGCACGTTCTCTTATATCTGCTGCGGAAGCCTCGCCCTTCAACATATCACCTGCGAGATCGTTAACCTTTTTCTCGATATGCGCCAGCTTCGTCAGCGCCGGCGTATTGATAAGAATCTCGGTATTTTTGCGCGGAAACCCACCAGCCAACTCTGCCGCTTCAATCGCAACCCAGTGAGAAATCTGCACAATATCTTGACTCACATACTCTACGCCTTGCTGAAAAGCCCCCAGGTGACCTACAAGGAGAGCAACAGCGCCTAGTCTTGAAGCTGCAGGTTCAAGTTTGCCGAGTACTTTAAGGATGGTCTTTAAAGATCCAATTTCAGCTTCGATCTCCACGACAACATCGTCATTAAAAAGTGCGACAAATAATGGGGATACTTTTTTGTGTAATGCCTTCTTATAGGCGGTTAAATCAAAATCCGGTGAAATGTCAGCGAAGTTGATTCTTAGTTCGAGTAGTTGCATGTTCTCCCCAATTTTTGTAAAGCGATAATCTTGCTAAAATATATAAAAAAGTCAAGTGATTAACCGCGATATGAAATATTATTTCCACGGTATTGCAAGGATGCGAAGTGCTTGGTGATGTCGAACGCCGTCACACCTGCCACGCTTCGGTCATGTGAAAAAATGGGTATGGTCGAAGACGGCGACGCCCTCGATTCATATTCAAGTAGTCCTCGGCAGGTTGCCAAAAACACCGCGACCGAAGCAACAAGCAAAGGCTGGTAGCGTTGCAAGCTCCCGATTTTGAAACAGCATGGAATTGTCATATATCGGCATTACGATGCTGTAAGCATGCCTCGCATGGGCGGGAACTGCTGCAATCGGAGGTCGTCGTGGAAGATGAAGTCAAGTTGGGTGTGCCCACGCAAACGACTGCTGCCGGCCTGACACGGCTGGCGGCGGGTATCTGCGAGTTGCTGCACGATAAAACGATCGACAGCCGCTTCGGCGCAAAGCTATTGAAGCGGCTGGAAAAAGAAGCCCAACTGGTCGCCGAAAACCGGTTGGAACCCCTTGGCTCAGCCGACGAGCTTGTTTTGCGCAACGCGCTGGCCCAACTGAAACAGGCGCTCCATCAAAGCGAGACGGGCTTGCTGGTGCAGACCAATGCCAAATTGCGTTCGAACGACGAAAAAACAGGCGCAAAAAAAGGATCAGGGAAAGCAGGCGCCGATGTCTGACAAGTCACCGGGGAAATTATCCCGCACGGTCAATTCATCCACCGGGCAAGCCGCCAATCCAAGCGTCTATGTATTTTCAGGACCACGGTCATTCTGGATGCGGATAGCGTAATGGAACGTTGCCCGCCGGCCGCATCTATGCCGACTGTCCTGAAGCAGGCTCGGCTGCGTTATGCGGCGATGCTATTTGCCGTGGCGGGCGTTGGATTATCCATGGGGGTGCCATTTGCTTTGGGCACGCATGCCGTATTGGCCGGCTTGCGTGAGTTGCCCTTGCAGGTGTTTTTTATTCTGGCCGCGAGCGCTGTCCTGAGCGCGGCGGCGAAAGCCGGAAAACTGCAGTTATTGCAAAATGCATTGGGTTTGCGCCTTCACTTTATGCGCACGTTTACCTTCACGCTGGTCACCGATTTTGCCTTTCTCGTTTCGCCTTTGGGTGCCGCGGGTTATGGCGTGAACGTGGCGTTGCTGAAGCGTGCGGGGGCATCTTGGGCTACGGCGGCGACGGCGGTCGGCGCCGACCAGGCGCTGGATCTGGTATTTTTCGGCATGGCTGTGCCGATCGGTTTTTTGTTTGGATTGGGTCCGCTGCGCAAGGTTTTCCCTGAAGTGAGCGCCGCGATGGTGATCGGAAATGTGCTGGCTGCGGCTCTTGCCATCTGTACCTTATGGCTGTGCCGGCGATACCTCGCCGAGATGTTGGGTACGCTGGGCCGCCATCTTCCATGGCTTAAATCGCGACAGGCGCGATGGCACCGATTTCGCCAAAATATAACCTTGCAATTAACGCAACTGACGACCGGGGGAAGCTGGCGATTCGTCGCCTTATTGTTGCTGGCTACGCTGCAATGGTTGCTGCGTTACGGCGCCCTGTGGTTCAGCATGCTTGAACTCGGGCATCGTTTGCCGCTTGGATTTGTTCTGGCGGTCCAGGCGGTGGTTTTACATATTGCTCTTTGGACCGGTGTTCCCGCCGGTGGCGGTAGCGGCGATCTGGCGCTTACCGTTATCTTCGCCCCATGGATTTCCTCGGTAACGATGGCGATGGCCTTAGTCTTATGGCGTTTCGCCACACTCTATTGCCCATTGATACTTGGCGCCATCGGCTCCGCAGTTCTTGCGGGCTGGAGAATCAAACCGCAAGTGCGGGTGCCCGAGTAATCATCAGGCTGTATTGTCGTGCGACTTTCTGATGCGTACCGAGAATGCGGCCCGCTCATCATGATCGACGCGTAATGAAAAAAGATGGTAGGTCTGCGTAATCAGCGCAAGCGGGTAAGCCGCTTTCACCACATCTTTGAGCATGCGCCATTCTGCGCGCATGCCTTTCCAATAACCAAGCTTCTCGGTTTTGCGCGATTGCGTGACATGCGGCCAGTGTGTCACCGTAATCGATAAGCGGCGTTCGATAATCTGGCGATTCATGAATACTTCGATGCCGAAGCGCGGCAACCCGTGAATCTGCTTAAGTGCATTGCTCAACAGTTCTTTTCTGACGACTCGCTCGCCGGAAACGAAATCCAGGCCGATGGCACGAAATATTAAAAGACTATTCTGCCGCAGACTTAAACTGACCGCCGATTTGCCGGACAAGACGGGCAGCGCCAGTGCCGTAACGTGTTTCGCGGCCAGTCCTTTGAGATCGGCATCAAGCAACATCAGCAATTCATTGTGTGCCGCCGCAATGCCGGTCGCCATGGCGATGCTTTTGCCGCGATTCATCGGCTGGGAGATCAGGCGTACCGAGGGAAACTGCCTGACGATGTCCGCAGTGCGATCGGTCGAACCATCGTCTACCACGATCACTTCGTTTAATAGCGGATGCACCGATACCACGGCAAGCACAGCGCCAATTCTGGGCGCCTCGTTAAACGCACAAATGATGCAAGAAATCCTGCTGGGGTTATTGGGCACGCTAACGTTGGTCATATTATTTTGAGGACGTGAAGTTGAACGGGCCGGTTGGGTGGAATATTGAAACTCCGATCCTCAACGCGGTTTGCTGCGGTGTCATCTATTTCCTCGAATTCATTTCGCAGTATGTAGATGAACTGTGACGCGAGTACGACTCACGGATCGCCCACCCCGCAAAACATCGCGGCGTCCCGCTCGATAAGCGTGATTTATTTCAAATCTTACAAACTGGCTTGCGCTCTAAGCTAAGTGCTTGTACTGATCGACAGTCCGGTACCTAAGTCACAGACTGCGAGATTGAGATAGGGTGTGAGTTGCGTCTTTGAGATGCCGTTATCTCTGTTTTGCCAGGCCTGATCGAGCTGAAATATGCTGGTGGACTTCATGTTTGGGCATGAGGTATGAGCCTGAGGCAGGGCGGCCCAATGAATTGATGCGATTGTGAAAAATTTAACGCTACGCCAGCTCAAGACTTTTGAAACCGTCGCGCGTCGCCTGAGTTTCTCGCGGGCTGCAGAAGACTTGTATCTCACGCAGCCAGCCGTTTCGATGCAAATCAAGCAGCTTGAGGGACACGCAGGCGTGCCGCTGTTCGAACAGTTGGGCAAGAAGATTTTCCTGACCTCGGCGGGGCGTGAAATGCTGCGTCACAGCCGCGCCATCATCGACCAGTTTCGTGAGGCTGAGGATGCGATGGCGCGTCTCAAGGGCGGATACGCCGGGGTGCTCAATCTCGGCGTGATCAGCGCCGGCAGCTATTTTTTCCCGCGCCTGGTTGCTGAATTCACGCGCCGCGGTAGCGGCATCCAGCTCAACCTTGCGGTGCAGAACCGCGATGAGTTGCTGCGTCAAGTCAGCGAAAACCAGATCGATCTTGCAGTCATGGTGCGTGCCTCGCGCGACGCCGCCATCGTGAGCGAACCGTTTGCGCCTCATCCGTTTGTGATCGTGGCGCCGCCGGATCATCCGCTGGCCGGCGAGCAGCAGATCCCGCTTGCAGCGCTGGCCGCGGAATGTTTTATTGTGCGCGAGCGCGGCTCCGATACCTGGAACGCAATGACAGAGGCATTGGCCGGCCGCCTTGAGCACTTCCGCATGATGGAAATCAAAAGCACGGAAACCATCAAGCAGGCGGTAATTGCCGGCATGGGCGTGAGCTTCCTGTCCGCGCATACCATCAGCCTGGAAGTGCAGGCGGGCATGTTGGCGGTGCTCGATGTGGTGGATTTCCCGGTGATACGCAATTGGAGCGTGGTGCATCGCGCCGACAAGCAATTGGAGCCTGTCACTGTTGCCTTCAAACATTTCTTGCTGGTAGAAGGCGCTTTGCAGATCGAGCAGCTTACTCATGTCGGTTCCGGCACCGAGGCCATGCTGCACGAAGCTGCGGATTTCCTCAGCCTGCATCCGATGTAGCACGGCGCCATCGCCAGGTGCCAGCGTCCGCTGTGAGAACCGGCCGGCGATGTCGGGCCGGCAGGCGGCACCGAGGCAGGGGTGGGATTCAGGCCGCGTAGCACTGGGAGAAAAACGCTCATCTCAGGGTCTGGTAGATCAACACGAAATTCAACGCCACGATCAATAGGGTCGCCACCAGCGCAGCGATCACGGTAGCTCGCCCGGCCACAAAGTTACCCATCACCGAGCGGCGCTGCGACAGCACCACCAGCGCAATCAAGGGGAGTGGCAAGACAAAACTCAGTACCACTTGGCTGGCAATCATGGCGCTCATGGTATTGCAGCTCAGCGCCACGATAAATGCCGGGACCATGGTCGCCAGACGCCGCACCAGCACCGGCACGCGAAAGCCGATAAAACCTTGCATGATGACCTGGCCGGCCAAGGTGCCGACTGCTGAACTCGACAGCCCCGAAGCCATTAAGGAAACCAGAAATAGCGTCGCCGCACCCATGCCCAGCGCCGGTCCCAGCGTGCGATAGGCCACGCCGATATCGCTGATCCCGGGCGCCGATCGGCCGAATGCCGAGGCCGACATCATCACCATGGCCAAATTGACCAGGCCGGCGAAGCCGAGTGCGACGATCACTTCTCGATTGGAAAAATTCAACAGGCGGCGCCGTTCGCCATCGTTGCGCGCCTGGCTACGATTCTGGGTCAGGCCGGAATGCAGGTATAAGGTGTGCGGCATGATGGTCGCACCGATAATCCCGACCGCCAGCGTTACGGCCGCGCCGTCGTGCAATTGCGGCACCAGCGTATGGAACAACGCGGCATGCCAATCGGGCGGCGCCAGCGTCAATTCGATCAAGTAGCTGATGCCGATGACACCGACCAGTGCCGCAATCACCAATTCGAGCGGCCGAAAGCCGCGCTTATCCAACGACAGGATGGCGCAGGTAAGCACACCGGTAATCCCCAGCGCCCAGACCAGCGGGATATGGCATAGCAATGAAATGCCGATCCCGGCGCCGAGGAACTCGGCCAGGTCAGTCGCGACAGCCGCGATTTCCGAGGCGATCCACATGCCGATTACCACCGGTTTGGAGAATTGTTCGCGACACAATTCCGCGAGATTGCGGCCGGTCACGATACCAAGTTTGGCCGACATGGCCTGGAACAACATCGCCACCACATTGGCAAGCAGCACCACCCACAGCAACTGATAGCCATAGGTCGAGCCGGCCTGGATATTGGTCACGAAATTGCCCGGATCCATATAAGCGACCGAAGCGATAATCGCCGGGCCGGCGAAGGGCAGAAGTGCACGCCAACCCGGGCGACGCTGTTCGAGCGCGGTGCGCATCGCGACTTCGGTATGCAAGGTCAAGGTGCCGTTTATGGGGAGGCTGCCGGCCGTTCTTTTCATAGACAGAAGCATGGTGGGGTTTCATCGGGTAAGTGGTTTAACCACACCGTGCAGCGCCGGGCGGCGGCCACGATGCACTTTTGTGCTTGTTGCTGCGGTACCCCGCGATTTGCAGGGCTGTTGCAAGCCGCGGCGCGCCGCGTACTGCAACAGCCACGCACCGGTGTCAGAGCGGCATGATGTCGGGCCGATCGCCGGGGAACTGTGCCAGCACATCGGCGCTGAGATTAAGGTGTTCCATCACCAACTTGGGTGGTGTATGGGCCAGCCATTCGGACAGCGAGACTTCGGCAAAATGATCCGACTTGAAGATTTCCAGGAACACCAGATCGGTGTCGCCGACGTTTTGCACGTAATGACCAAAACTCTTTTTCACATAACCCACATCGCCCGCACGGAAATCCGCGGTTTGGGCGCGCGGGCCGGTATTGAATACCGTCATGCGTGCCCGGCCTTTGATGTAGTACTGCCATTCGTCGGCGTTTGGGTGCCAATGCAACTCGCGTAAGCCGCCCGGCCGGATCGTCACCAGCGCCGCGGCAATCGTGGCTGAGGCTTTGAAGTTGCGGCTGTCGGCAATCTGCACCATGCCGCCCTTGGTTTGTTTGGTGGGAGGCAAATCGCTCATGGAAAAAATGAACGGATGGCGCGGCGCGCCCTTTGACGATTTCGTGGCGTTTTGCGCAGCGGCCAGCGGTCCTGGATCGGCACCCTGGTAAATCCACAAGTTATCGAGCGGGATATCCTTGAAGGCTTCGGCCGGGACGCCGAAATTCGCCGCTAGTATGTCGGGCGGCGTGTGCGCAATCCAATCGGTCAACATCAAGGTATTGAATTCCGAAGCGCGGCCGTTATCGAAGGCCAGCACAAATTCCGCGCCGCTTGGCCCCAGGCCCTGCAGCGAATGCGGCAAGCCTGGCGGGAAATACCAGATATCGCCTTGTTTCACGTCCGCGACTTGGGGCCGGCCCTCTTCGTCAATTGTGGTGATGCGGCATTTTCCATCCACCATCACCGCCCACTCGGCCTGCTGATGCCAATGCAGTTCGCGTACCCCGCCGGCCGACAAACGCATATTGACTCCGGAGATATCCTCCGAAATCGCAAAATCGTCCTGGGTCACCTCACGTGCCCAGCCCCCGCTTTGAAAGCGCTTGTGCGCATTGTTGAACGACGACCAGAAAATCGGCATCCCGTTGACATCCGTCGCGGGTGGGTCCTGGAACGACGGAAATTCATTGGCGAGGTTGGGATTTTGCGGGCCGGGGTCACTCTGCGCGTTCGGTCCGCTGGCATTAATCCGTCCTTCGAGCGGCCGGTCGGGGTTGCCGAACGACGCGGCTTTGGCGGTGACGGCGGCGCCCAGGGCGGCGGCCGATGCTGCGGCGCCGACCAGGATATTGCGACGTGATAGATCAGTCATGATTTCTTCCCTTGCTTATCCGAATTGAAGATAAAAAGCACAGCCAGGCATGGCGCGCGGGTGCGGCTGCGGAGGGAATCAATCAGGATATAAATCATTCAGGCGAGTCGAGATAATCGACTTGCGTCTTGGTCCAGCAGACCTGGGGCAAAGAGCCAGACACTTTCCTCTCTGCGCAATCAGCCTTGGCCCGACATCTGATAATCCATTTTTTTAATTCGTCTCCGTGGGAAAATCATAGGACTCGGTAAGGCCGGAAGATAATCATTAATTCTTTGGCGAACCATAAGGGTGGATTTATAACGCGAGGAGGGATAACGGACTGGTGTGCGGATGCATTACGTTGTGTCGGGCGCGGTGAACTGCTGCGGCCATCCCGCTGGTCAAACGATATTTAAATTTCGTGTGGCATGCCGCGCTACTCTTGCTTTTTATTTTTATTGATTTGAAAATAACGGCGGATTCCAAGCGCATTTCGAAGCGGAATTTAATTAAAATGTAAGCTTCGAAAGAAAATAACTCTAATTTAAACAGACCGTGAAACGACCGCTCTCCCTGACTATTCTCGCGTGGTTCATTATTGTTACCAATGTACTGACCTGGCTCTACATGCCGTTCACCTTGCATAACCCGCTCTCGATGGAAATGATGGCGAGGTTCCGCCTGCCGGTATGGGCAACCTTGGGTTCCGGTTTGGTGCTTGCTGTAGCGCTCCTGATTGCCGGCATTGCGATGTTGAAGGCCCGCGTCTGGGGTCGTAATTTATACGTCGCGGCTTCGGTGATCGGCCATGGTTTTACTATTTTCAACATGCCGTTCCGGGCCATGCTGATTCCTGGACTGCTGATCTTTATCCTGTTCCTTTATATTCTGTTCCGGCCTGCGGCCAATGCCTATTTCAATCAGGCACGCGGATGAAAACCTTGCGGAATATCTGCAGTATTGTGCTGCATGTGTTGGCCGGATTGGTCGTGGCGATGGCGGAAACGATCGCGTTTTTCCAAATGCCGGTCAAAGGCAAACTGATGGTCTTGGGTGGCTTCGCGATTACCGCGGTCGTCCTGTTTGCGGCCGCGATGCTGCTGGGTAAATTCAGGAGCCGGCTGCGGCCGGTCGGCATCTGTTTGTTGTCGGCCTCGGCTTATATGGCATTTAGCGTGCTGGCATTTGTATGTATGCTGATGACGCCTGAACTGATGCAGATGATCGCCACGCAGACCCCGGGTTTCCGCATGCCGCCTTACAGCCTGGGCGATGGGGTTGCGGCAATGGGGGTGGTGGTGTGTGCGGGAGGGTGGCTGATGCGCATGACGGCGCAGCGGCCCGCGCAGGGTTGAGGGTGGCGGTGCATGTTTATTGTCGGACGGGAAGTGTTCCCTCAGCCGACAGCAGTTCTCGCAATGCATTGAGCGCCGCGGAACAATGACCGGGCCGCCAGATCAGCAGGGTGTCAATCTTGCCGATTGCACCCAGCGGATGCAGCGCGATGTCGTCGCCGGTGTGTGCCAGGTTGAGCACAGAGCGCGGCACCACCGCTACGCCTGCGCCTGCCGCCACGCAAGCGACGATCGCGTGATACGAGCCGAGTTCGAGCACCCGCGCCGGCCGGACGCCTTGTGCTTCGTACCAACGGGCTGCGTAAGTACGGTAGGCGCAGCCGTGGGCAAACGCCACCAAGGTGTTGCCTGCAATGTCGCGTGCGGTCGCGACGGGACGCTGCCCCCGAGGCGAGATCAATACCAACTCCTCGCTAAACACCACAACTGAATCGAATTGATCCGACGGCAGTGCGTTTGCTTCAGGCGGCCGTGCGATCAAGGCGGTATCGACCGTGAAGTTTTTGACGCTCTCGATGAGCGACTGCGTCACGCCGGTTACCAGCTCCAAAGTGACGTCCGGCCAGCGCTGGTGGTAACGGGCCAGCGCGCTGGGCAGGCGGCTCGCCGCCGTGCTCTCCATGGTCCCGAGCCGCAGGCGGCCGTGCGGCCGTTCTTCTGTTATCGCATGGCGCGCTTCGTCGGCGAGTGCCAGCAGGCGTTCCGCATAAGGCAGCAAGGTCGACCCGGCAGGGGTCAAGACGAGTCGCCGCCCATCACGCGTAAATAGCGCAGCGCCGAGGTCTTCCTCCAGTTGACGGATGCGCGTGGTCACATTGGATTGCACGCGATTCAACTTCACGGCCGCACGGGTCACCCCGTTTTCGCTCACGACGGTACGAAAGATGTTCAGTGAGGATAAGTCCATGATCTCTTTTAGAGATATATAGAATCTTAATTATTCGTTATTAAAGATATATAAGTCAAGCTATATTGGCTTCAGACCTGACCTCCCACTACGGAGGTTCGGCCGCATCCCTGCATATCCCCGTTATGGCAGGCCGTTTCCGTGGTTACCAACCAGCGCATCCATGACCCGCGCGGTGCTTGTGCTGCAGAACGTTGGAGCTTATATGAACCCATCCGCAAACATGTTCGTCCCGCCATCAACATATCCCGGCCGTGCGAGCTACGCGCAGCGCAACGAACTTTACTGGCGGCGCAATCTGCTCATCTGCGTGTTCGGTTCTTTCACCACGCTCGTGAGTCTCAGCATGTTGTTGCCGTTCCTGCCGCTGTACGTGGCGCAACTGGGGGTTTCATCGCAAGCGGCGGTGGTGCAGTGGTCGGGCGTGGCGTTCGGCGCGACTTTTCTCGGCACGGCGGTCACAGCACCGCTCTGGGGACGTTTGGCCGACCGTTATGGGCGCAAGCCGATGTTGGTCCGTGCCGCGATCGGCATGGCGATCGTGATGTCGCTGATCGGGCTTGCCCACAGCGTCGCCGAGCTCGTCGCGCTGCGCCTGATCGCCGGGCTCATCGGCGGATTCGCCTCGGCGTCGATCGTGATGATCGGAACCCAGGCTCCGCGCGAGCGCGCCGGCTGGGCGCTCGGCATCCTGTCGACCGGGGCGCTGGCGGGCAATCTTGTCGGTCCGCTGGTCGGCGGTTTTTTGCCGAGCTGGGTCGGCATCCGCGGCACCTTCTTTGTCGGCGGCGCGATGATCGCAGTGACGGCGATCTTGACCATCCTGCTGGTGCGTGAAGATTTTCATCCAGGGTTCGACGTCAAGCAACCTTCCACCGCCGAAGTTGAACTGCCACGCACCGGTAACCACGCCGTTACGGCGGCACTGCTGCTAACCGCGATGATGGTGTTGCTGGCCAATATGTCGATTGAGCCGGTCATCACCGTGTATATCGCACGCCTCGGCGTGCCCGCGGATGAGCTGGCGCGTATAGCCGGCATTGTCATGGCGTCCTCGGCATTAGGCAGCGTACTGACCGCCGCACGGCTCGGCGCGCTGGCGGACCGCTACGGAAGCTGGAACGTCATCATTGCGTGTCTCCTGGCAACCGGCTTGGTCATGCTGCCGCAGGCATTGGTTACGCATTGGTGGCAACTGGCGGTTTTGCGCGGCTTGATGGGCATGACGATCGCCGGCTTACTGCCCGCCATTGCAAAACTGGTACGCCACTCGGTCGATGAACGGGATTCCGGAAAAATGCTGGGTTATTTGCAGTCGGCCCAGTTCACCGGACAGGTGGTAGGGCCGCTGATCGGCGGCGTGATCGGTGTGCATCTCGGGTTGCCTGCCGTATTTTTTGTCACCGGCGCCCTGTTGGTTTGTTGCGCGGGACTTAATCAATGGATTCGAGGCAACAGGACACAGATCGCTTGACCTTTGCCTATGAGCGCAGAGCATGCAGGCCTGCTTAACCACCGATTTTTCAAGGGGAAGCGCCATGCAGCACGTATCGTCACAGCAGCATCCGGCTGCCGGCAAGGCAGACCCAAGCCCATGGCGTTTGACTATCGCGGGGCTCTGCGCCAGCCTGGTCGGGATCGGCATGGCGCGTTTTGCCTACACCCCGTTGCTGCCGGCCATCATCGGCGCCCATTGGTTTTCGGCGTCTACCGCCACGTATCTCGGTGCGGCCAATTTGGGCGGTCACCTGGCGGATCGGAGCGGAAAGCGGTTGCAACCACTACGGTTGAGGCTGGAACCATGGGTTTAAATCTCGGCATGGGTTATCCGCCTTCTTGAGCGGCTCTCTCACCCGCCGCTTGCAGCAGAATCCAATCGCGGAACAACTCCATTGCCGGCGACATGCGCCTCGATTTTAAACACGTGAGCCAGTAGCTGCCGGTTTTTACTGCCGTATCGAAGGGACACACCAGCAGCCCGGTTTGCAGTTCGCGCACAAACATGCGAGGCGGAGCCAAGGCGACTCCCGCGCCTTGGACGGCGGCTTCCACCATCAGACGCGATGAATCGAAAATCGGACCGTTTGCCGTCCAGGGGTCAAGTCCTGCGGCGGCGAGCCAAGTGGGCCATTCGTCGGCGCGATAGGACCGCAGTAGTGTCTCCCGCGCCAAATCGGACGGAGCGACAAGCCGTTGTGCAATGTTTGGCGCGCATAACACCGTCAGCGGCGCATCGAGCAAGGTTATATTGTGGGTCGCCGGCCAGACGCCCTCGCCGAAACGAATCGCGAAGTCCAGTCCCTCCGCCGCCAGGTCGACCAGGTTATTGTTGGTCAGCAGCCGCAACTCCACAAAGGGATGGGTCTCGCGAAATAATTTTAAGCGGGGCATCAGCCAACCGACGGCGAAGGTACCCACCACGCCGACCGTCAATACCTCACGAAAATGACCGCCTTCGAATTGTTTGAGCACGGTCTCGATCCGGCCGAAAGCGTCGCTTAGCACCGGCAGCAGGGCGCGACCTTCGTCGGTGATGCCCAAGCCACGCGGCAAACGCTTGAACAGGGTAGCGCCGAGCCGTTCCTCGAGCATCCGTACCTGCTGGCTGACGGCTGCTTGCGTCACGTTCAATTCCACCGCCGCGCGGGTGAAGCTCAGATGTCGTGCCGACGACTCGAAGGCGCGTAATGCATTAAGCGGGAGGTGAGGGCGCATGGATACCTAGGCATAAGATTTTCTTTACCCTAAGCTAAATTATCCTCGCTTGTCAACGCTGCGCGAGAGGTCGATATTGCTACCTCAGCAAGACGCTTCCTTCCACTCATGCGCAAAAACGAGATGACTTCCATGACCCATTCCCCCCAGCGTCGTACCTTACTGCTTGCCGCCGCGACCCTGCCGTTTGCCTTGGCCACTACCGCGCGAGCCGACGCAACACCCTCTGCGGCCTCGGCCCAAGCCATGCTGGCGACGCTTGAACGTACTTCGGGCGGCCGTCTTGGTCTTGCCGCATTGAACACGGCCAATGGCATGCAGATCGGCTACCGCGCCGACGAGCGTTTTCCCTTCTGCAGCACTTTCAAGATGATGCTGGCCTCGGCCATCCTGGCGCGCAGCACGCAGGTTGCCGGCTTGATGCAACAGCGTATCCATTACACCCGGGGCGACTTGGTCAGCTATTCGCCGGTTTCCTCGAAGCATCTTGCCGACGGCATGACGATTGCCGAACTGTGCCGTGCGGCGCTTCAATACAGCGACAATACCTCGGCCAATCTGTTGATCAAGTTTCTCGGCGGCCCGTCCGCGGTGACTTCTTTTGCCCGCGTGATCGGCGATCAGGAATTTCGTCTCGACCGCTGGGAAACAGAATTAAACACCGCGATACCGGGCGACGCGCGCGATACATCAACGCCGGCCGCCACGGCCCACAGCCTGCAAGTGCTGGTGCTCGGCGATGTCTTGCCAGCCTCCCAGCGGGACCAGTTGCAACAATGGTTGCGCGGTAATACCACCGGCGCCAAGCGCATTGCGGCCGCCTTGCCCGCCGGGTGGCACAGCGGCGACAAGACGGGTACCGGCGCTTATGGCAGCACTAACGATATCGCCGTGCTTTGGCCGCCGGCGCGCCCGCCTATCGTTTTGGCAATCTATTACACGCAGAAAAAGGAAGATGCGCCGGTGCGCGATGACGTGATTGCGGCGGCGGCCAGGATTGTGGTGGGGGTGATGGGGTGAATAGGCGGTGGATTTATTTTCGATCCCTTTACCGATTGGACCTCGATTGGACCTCGATTGGGCCTCGATTGGGCCTTGATTGACCTCGAAAAGCCGGACAATAAGCGCGGGGCTCGGTCCCGCGATCTCAGTGCGCCACGCCGGACGCCGCCGCAACCGCACGTGCCTTCACCGCCGCGCCATTTGCCCGATCCAGCAACTCCTGCACCAATTGCCTCGACACGTAGTGCGGTCCATCAAACAAGTAGGTGCGGTAGCCGTGATAATTGTCCAACTGCGTTCCCAACTCATCCGCGGTCGCCGCACGCAAGCCGCCGCCCTGCGCGGGGCGGAAGGCTTCGGCGATGATACGCACGCGGGTACTGCCGAGCTTGGCCGATAGCGCATCGGCATAGGTGCGTGCCACCGGCGCGTCGCGGGCATATTCGCCGCAGCCGTCCTGGAAGAACACGCCGACATCGCTGGGCAGCCAACTGGCGAGCCAGTTGGCCAATGCCGCTCCACCGATATTGGAGTTGTCGTACACACTGATCCACAAGGGCCGCGGTAATGTGCCGAGGACGGTGCGCAGGGTTTTGGCGTCAGCCCAGGTGGGATCGATCTCGACCGGAAAATACCAGCCGACCACATGTACCGGCGGGTGGTATGGCGCCAGCTTGACGGATTGTTCGACCAAACTGATCGCTTCGGCGCGCGCCGTGGTTTCGTTGAAGTTGCCGTCCAGCCCGACGATCACGTTGCGGGCCCACGGTTCGCCGGCGATGCGAGGCCAATCGGGCAACCGGGGTGCCGGGGGGATATTCGGGGTGCTGACGAAGGCGATGTTGTTGACGGCGGTCCATTGCACCAGCAAATCCTGAACGCCGAGTTGATCCCAGTCGCCATAAGGATAGACGTGAGTATTGTCGATTTGCCATACCACGCCCTGGGCCTGGGGCGTCGCCGCAGCTGCGCTCAGCGGCCCGGCCAGGATGGCGGCGAGCAGCGTGCCTGCGAGCAGGCGCTGCCGGCGTTTCATGGTGCTGTGCCGTTGCGGTAGGCCTGCGCGAGTTGTTCGCGATCTATTTTGTAGTTGAGTGAGACCGGCAGGCGGATACAGCCGCGTAATTCCGAGGGAATCATGTAGGCGGGCAGCCGTTGCGCGAGCAGCGTTTTCCACTGCGCCAATTCGACCGGCAGCACGGCGTCCGGCGTGCCGGTTTCGACATAGGCCACCAGCCGTGCCACGGTGCCGTTGGGGCGGCGTAGCGGCACGCTTGCCGCCGGCCGGTTGCCCGGCAATGCGCCGAGCGCGGCGTCGATCTCCAGCAGTTCCATACGGTAACCGTTCAGTTTGATCTGGTCGTCGCTACGGCCATGGCAATACAGCATACCACTCGCATCGACCGAACCGAGGTCGCCGGTGCGAAAGCCGCGCTGTCCGTTGCGCAAAAACATCCGGGATTGATTCAGGTCGGCGCGATTGAGGTAACCGCGCATCACATGCGCGCCGACGATGCATAACTCGCCGTCATCGCAGTACACCAGGCTGTCGCGTTTGGGCCGGCCGATCGGCAGCACGCCGCCGTCGCCGGCGAGGTGACTCTCTTCGAGCGCCAGCAGGGTGGTCGCCACGGTGGCTTCGGTCGGGCCGTAGGTGTTCAGGATAGGCACGCCGGGGAAGCGTTGCCGCAATTGGCGTGCCAGCGGCGTCGGCAGAGGTTCGCCGCAAAACAGCAAAGTGCGCAGCGAAGGTAGCGCGGCGGCGGTGAAGCCGGGGTTGAGCAATTGCTGTTGCGCGAATGACGGGGTGGAGACCCAGACGGTGACGGCATGTTGCGCGATCAGCGCGGCGACTTCGAGTGCCACTGCGGCGGCGGTGCGATCGAGCAGGACGATGGCGCCGCCGGAGCCGAGTGCGCCGAATACCGAGTACATCGATAAATCGAAACTGAATGCGGCCTGATTCAGAAACACGGGCGTGGGCCCCAGCCCGAAATCGGCATCCATCCAGGCGCTCAGCGCGCACACGCCTTCAATTCCGATTTGTACGCCTTTGGGCACACCGGTGGTGCCGGAGGTGAACATGATGTAAGCCAGGTCGCGTTCCTGCAGTGCGCGCGGCGGGCCTGCGCGCAGCACTTCGAAGCAGTCGGTGCCGGCGTCGTATAACAGAGTGGCCTCAAGCGCGGCGGCAATGCCGTTCACCCGTTGCGCCGGGTAGAGTGTGTCGAGCGGAACGAACGGCGCACCCAGCATCAGTGCGCCGCACAATGCCACCATAAAGCTCGCTTCCTTGTGGCCGCGAATCATGATGGGCAGGTCGCGGGCCAGGCCGAATTCGCCGGCGCGCCGGCACCAGGCTTGCGCTTCGGTGTGCAGTTCGCGCCAGGTAAGACAGCGTTCGCGCGCGATCACCGCGGGGGCGTCGGGCGCTACCTCGATGGCGGCAAAGTTGCGGGTAGTGCAATCGAAGTACATAGTGCTTAGCCGAGTGCCTGGCCTATCTGTTCGAGCCAGCTTGCTGCGGGGAGCCGGCTGGCCGGATCATAGGCCAGCGCCGCGTTTGGGCCGTGCATAAATTGACCTTCATTGAATTGCCACACGATGGTCTGCGGCGCTTGGGTGTGAAAAGCCGGCGATTGCAGATAGTTCAGCAACATTTTCCACGGGCCGACGTCGCCGAAAGCCCAACTCAGGCCGACCGGCCGATCCAGCGCATTCGATAGTTTTTGCGAGAAGCCGAGATAGGGCTGGACCATGCTGTTGCCCACCACTTGCACCACGGGCGGTGCATCCCCCAGTAGGTCCTGGCTGGTCACCGTGGCGCGCACGACAAAACGATCCTTGCCGATGTCTTTCTTGCCGGCGGCCGGCAGCAACTCGGCCAGGTCGCCGTAATGGTATTCCTCGGTCCACGCACCTAGCTTGCGGCCCGAACCGGGAGTGCCGCCAAGCGGCCCGGCGGCTTGGATCAGGGCGGCGGTTTGGCTTGCCACCGCTTCGGCGGTATGGGCGCTCCAATGGTAGTCCGCGCGGATATAGCCGTCAGCGCTCGCCTTCAGCGGCGCCAGCGCGCTGAGTGCGTCGACCAGGGCGATCTGGCGCTGCCGCGCACCCTGCAGCAAAGCCGCGAAACGTCCGGCGACGGCGGCCGACAACGATGCGTCCGGCGGCAGCAACTCGCTGTAGACCGCGGCCTTCAACGGTGCCACCACCACTACGCAGCGGATTTGCCGCGCAGCCAGCTTGGCGCAGGTGGTCTGGATCAAATCGAGCACCTGCATGCACTCGGGCAATGCTGCGTCGCTGACGCTTTCCCAGCCGGCAAACAGCCAGCGCTGCAAGCCTTCGATTACGCTGGTGCCGGTCGCGGCGTACGCCGCCTGGGCCGGCAGCCATAAGGCGCCCGCCACACCGGTCGATATCGCCGCGGCTTGCAGCAGACCGAGCGCGCCTATCAGCTTGCGACGTTGCGAGTTGGGTGCGCGCGGCACCGGCAGGTGTGAAGCAGCGGACATGATGATCGACGTTCCTTGAAGAAGAGGCCCGCTAGCGCGCCGGACCCCTGACGTAATTCGGTTAATTAATGTATGGCGGGCGGCCAGGCGACGCTGTCCAGCACTCCCAGCAGTACCGGATGAATCGCATCGCCGCCGAGAAACAGGCTATAGCTGTCGCCGCCGCGCAGCATCGGCAAGGCGAAGGCCGTATTAGCCGCACCGCAGTGTCCGACCAGCGTGGCCGCAACCGGATTGATGGCGCGCGTGCCGGGTGTGCCCGGCACCAGCGCGGCAAACACGGCCGGGCCGTTGGCCCCGAGCGTGATGTCGGCACTGCAACCGGCAAGCAAATTGTAGGCATGCAGCGTTGCCTTAAGGCCGTCGCTCGGCTGCGGTTTATCCACCACGCGTGTGCTATGCCAACCCTGTGCGTCGTGCCTGAGTATCACCGTCATCACTTCGCCGCCGTTCGCCTGCAGCGGCGGCAGCGGTGCCTGACCGGCCAGCACCAGGTTCAGCGGTTGCCCGAGCGGCACCACACTTAAGCGTGTCACGCCGTTGTGCGGCACAGGTTGCGTCTGACTGCCGATGCTGCCCGGCACGCTTACCGCGATGCTGCCGGCACTGGCATTAAACACCCGCAGATAAGCGGCATTGGCCGGTGGCTGGGGTGGGTAAAGGCTGGCCACGGCTTGCGCCGAATCGGGCTCGGTGGCCGGGGGTGGAACTTGCACCTGAACCTGGGTCTGAGCCTGCGGCGCGGCGCAGTATGGTAGAGCCAGCAGCACCAGCATAGCCAGCAGGCGGGGCACGGAAGGGGCGTGATGTTTCATCGGAGCGTATCGGCGTCAATAAGAAAAAGTCGTGGCGGCAAAAAAGCCCCGGCCGCGGACATCGCCGACGAGGTGGGCGCGGTACTGCACCGTCAGATCGACGTATGAGCGCGGCGAATCGTATTTGTCTTCGCGGAAATAATAGCGGGTATCGACGCCCACCCCCGCGGCGAGCGGCAAGCTGTGGTTGATGGTGGAGTCGTAGTCCACGCCCGCGACGGCGAAGGGGAACACTACCAGGCGCGGGCTGATCGAGTCGACGCGATAGCTGCGCCCGGCTTCGACGAAAGCGGTGCCGTAGGTCGACGGGTGCATCATGTAATGGCCGATTTCCCCATAGGCGTTGACGGTCCACCAGCTCGGCACGTCCAGCCGGCGTTCGGTGCCGATGCCGTAGGAATAAGCGGCGCGGCCCAGCCAGTCGGAACGGGCCGAGGATCCTAGCGGCAAGATGTGCTCGACGGCGAAGATTGCGTTGATGGTCTTGAACGGCTTGGCCCGCACACCCAGCGCTATCTCGTTGGTGGCCACGCCGCTCGGTCCGTCCGGTACGCCGAAGCTTTCGCTGTCGCGGGCATAGACTTCCAGCATTCGGTCGTTGAGGCTACCCAGCGGACGCCAATAGATTTCGTTACTGAGCTGGTAGTTGTTGTTCGACGGATTGCCCTGTGTCGGCGGCGCGCCCAGCCCCGGTTGGACTTGCTGGCCGCGGTAGGCCAGGGTGCTGGTAAAACCCCAGTTACGCGTGACATCGGCATGGGCATTGCGCTCATCCAGCAGTTGCGTCGGGGTGGCGGCCGGGGTGCCGTCGGGTGGCGCAAGACCCGTGTCGATGGCATGCTCCAGATAGGTCGCGGCGAGTTGGTTCTGGTGTGCCTGGATGGCGGCGAACGCCACATCGGCCTGTGCGCTGGCCGGTAGCGTCCCTTGCTCTTCGGCGCGCTGAAAGCGCGTCACCGCAACCCGGTCGTCGCCGGCGCGCGCCGCGATATAAGCGGCCGATACATCCGACATGCCGTCCAGCATGCCGTCGTCGATGGCCTGTCGGGCGGCGCGGGTGGCACCTGCTTCATCGTTGGCGCCGGTCAGGGTATTGATCAGATCGACCCGATGCTGCGGCACCTCGGGGGCGGCGGCGACTGCCGCCTGGGCTGCCACCAGCGCGGCCTTGATGTCGTTGTGCTGTAACGCTGCATACACTTGTTGTTGTGCCGCCAAACCGGGGTCGGCCGGATAAGTTTGGCAGGCGGCACCGGTGACATCCGGATCGCACATGATCTGCGGCGCCGGCAGCACAACCGCAATGCCGGATGCAGGTGCCGGTGCGCTCTTGCCGTCGGCCAATTGCACGCGAGCCTGATGCAGGCGGTCAGGCAACATCGGGTCGGCTTCGTCGCCGACCGGTTTGAGCGGCGTAAGCAAGTCGATGGCGCGCTGCGGCTGGTGCTGTGCCAGCCAGATATCGGCGATGATGATCCGTGCCAGGCGGCGGTCGATCAGATTGGCATCCTCGATTTTCAGCGCCTGCGCAAAATCGCTTTCGCTGTCGGCACTGGCGCCACGTGCGGCACGCGCGTAACCACGCAGCACCCAGGCCATGATCTGGGTGTCATCCTGCGCGATAGCCTGGCTGGCCTGGGTTTCGATCTGCGCCAGAGCGCGCTGGTCCAGCAGTATCTGCATCAATTGCAGGCGATAGCTGATGCGATCGGGCGGCGCATAAGCCACCGCCTGGCCGGCCAGGTCGAGCGCCGCGCTCAAGTCGCCGCGCTCGCGCGCTTGCAGGGCCTGAGCCGACAGAGTCGGGGCCAAGCGGGTACCGATAAAAACGCGCCGCAAGCGCAGATCGTCGCTGTCACCCAAACGCTGCTGCGCGTCGCGATCCGCCTGAAATGCTTGCGCGTCCTGACCGGCGGCACCTAATGCATCGATCTGCAACAACCGCAGGCGTGCCACATCCGGGCGCAGCGCAATCGCTTGCGTGACAGCGGCGACCGCGCCTTTGAAATCTTTTTTTTCGTAGGCGGCATACGCTTGTTTGGCGAAATCGAAGGCCGGCCCGGCGAGTTCGGTACCGTCAGCCGGTGCTGCGGCATGAGTGTGGAGCAAGGCATCGATCTGCTTGCGGCGTTTGACCAGGCTGGCTTCGGGCCCCAAGTGGACGATTGCGTCGGTAAGTGCGTGCCGTGCTTGCACGCGTTCGCCATTGACTTCCAGCGCATCGGCCAGTAGCAGGCGCAAGCGCAGCACGTCGGGGCGCTGGCGGATGGCTTCGCGGGCATCGACGGCACAGCGCGCGTATTGATGCAGGCTATATTCGCTATAAGCGCGCTGGGCCACTCGCAACGCGGCTCCGCTTAACGGCAGTGCGGCGTCGTCGGTTGCGGCCTGCGCTGCGCCGATCCAGCTCAAACCCAACGCCAAGCTCAAGCTTAAGGTCAGGCGCAGCAGGGCATTCGGGCCGATGCTGCGGCGACGTGGCGGAGTGGTGCGGCGCGTGAGCGGGGTGTTGGTGTTCATGCCTGTGCCTTGGGGAATTCAAACAGTTCGCGTTGCCGCGCAAGCAGCGCCGGCGATTGATTCGATATCCATCCGCACACCGAATAATTTTATTGGGGGTTCAATCTCGATCGCCTTGGGCCGAGTACCGAAAGCCGACAAAATTTCTGACATTTCATCCTTAACTCTATATTTTTCGAGCAAAAAATATATTTACTCAATGGTGTAAAAGGTTAAATTTTGTTAAATCGGCACGACCTCGCGATCCAATCCGGTCTTACCCTCGAAGCCCTTTACCAGCAAGCAACGGCATTCTGCCAACAAAATCCGCGCCGGTCTATTGCTGCTTTTATTTCTTAATTTATTTGTTTATTTATGTTTGATAATTATCAATTCAACTTGAAATCATTCCTTCTAATGTTAGTATTGCGCCAAATTAAAATCCAAAGTGCTGCCCGTTGCGATGGTACGCCGAGTAGGCAACGACCGATGCGGCCGGTACGGCGAAGGTCGTCGCTGCGATAGTCCGGAGATTCGCTGAATGACCCAACACCCTTTATCCGCACTTGGCGAGGATTCCTTGCGGGCGACATATGCCGCCGCCGCGCACCTCGCCTCGATCTATGCCGACGCAGTCGGCGGCGCAGGGCGCTTGCCGCCGGAGCACGATCTTTGAGCGCGTGCCGCAAATCCGGAGCGGGCTTATGAGTGCGATGCCTGATCCAGCCGAGGTGGTGCCGCCGGCCGCATTCCGTCTCAGCGCAGTGGTGCTGGTGACATTGCTGTGCGCCGCGCTGGCATGGGGACTGGTCGGTGTCGGGCGCGCGCTGCCGACGGTACGCGCCTTGCCCGCCGCATTCTGGCTGGACGGCCGTGCCAGCCGTGTGTTGGAGAAAATGCAGGAACTACCGGCCAACTCGACCCTGCACAGTCTGAACGCGGGTGTGCAATACCGCTTGTTCGGCGAGCTTGGGCCGCAGGTCAGCGAGGGCTGCCCGGGCTGGCTGTTCTATGGCGATGGCATGCGCTTGGCGGCCGGCGTCGATCCCGATTTCGTGTTTGCGCAACGCTTGCGGCTGATGCGTTACTACACCGCTCGCTTGCGGCAACTGGGCGTGCCGCTGCTGGTGGTGACCGTGCCGGACAAGTCGCGCATCGAAACCGGCGGCCTATGCGGTTTGCGGCAGGCGCCAGTACTGGCCGCGCAACTGGCGCGCTGGCAAACGGCTTTGCAGCAGCAGGGTGTGCCTTATGTCGCACTGCAGTCGGCGCTTGATGCCGCGCGACCGGCTTATTTCCGCACCGACGTGCATTGGAACCAGCACGGCGCGCTTGCTGCGGCGCAGGCCGTGGCGCAAGTCGCCCGGCCGATGCTGGGCGGGGCAGGTCCGCAACAGTACCTGCGCGAAGTGGGGCCGGCGGTGCTGCCGCGCATGGGCGACCTGATCGTGCTGGCCGGGCTGGAACATGCGCCGCGTGCTTTGCGCCCGGCGCTTGATCTGGAGCAGCCCGAAACGATAAGAGCGGTTCACGGCGGCACTTTACTCGATGAGCCGGCGCCGCCCGAGATACTGCTGGCTGGCAGTTCCAACTCGCGCCGCAGCAACTTCGAGCAGCAACTGGGCGCCTTGCTGGGGCGCGAGATGTGGAACCGCAGCCTGGACGGCGGCAATTTTTCGGATGCCTTGCGCGCCGCGCTGGACGACCATGCTGCCTGGCCGCATGGTTTGAAGCTGGTGGTGTGGGAGATGTCCGAAATGTCGCTATCCTTACCATTAAGCCCTGCGGAACAGGCTTATCTGGCGCATGACACGATGCCGTAAAGCCTGACGATCTGTCTGCTTGCCTCAAAGCGAGGCGCTCTCGCGGCGCCGTGTCATGCGTTTGACTGATGTGATTTGACTCGTGCGGCCGGTGCGGCCGCCCTTTTTTATGCGATTTCCCTCGCGACTTATCGACTTTTGCCATGACTACTCAAGCTGAACTGGAAAATCAAATCGCCGCGCTTATCGAATCGATTGTCTTTACTAAAGTGACACCCGACCAACCTTTACTGGAATCCGGACTGATCGACTCGGTGACCACTGTGGAAGTTATGCTGGCTGTGGAAGCCCATTTTCACTGCACCATACCGGCCACCGAAGTGGCGATTCATCTGGAGTCGGTGCGTACCATGGCGGCTTATATTGCCGCCCGACAGTAAGCCGTGGTCGGTGAAATGAGGCGCGCCGGTTAAGCAATGTTATTTAACTCCTACCTGTTTCTCTTCATCTTCTTGCCGTTGGTGCTGGGGATCTATTATTTGTGCGGCCACCTGCATACCCGGCTCGCCGCGGCTTGGGTGTGTCTGGCTTCGCTGATTTTCTACGGTTGGTGGAACCCTTTGTTTGTGCTGGTGCTGGCTGCTTCAATTACCGTCAACTATGGACTGAGTACAGCCCTGTGCGCGAGCGCGCCGCGTCCGAAACTGCAACGCGTGATTCTGGCATTGAGTGTGAGCGCCAATCTCGGGCTGCTGTTTTACTTCAAATATCTGGTGGTATTGCTCGGCTTTCTCGATCAACTCGGCTGGACTCGCGTGGGCGTGCATTCGGTGTTGCTG
>Ga0302303_10000643_pt1 | contig 26471 bp, 22 predicted proteins | sample III_Palsa_E2_1_FD_194542 | JGI IMG/M metagenome (GOLD analysis project Ga0302303, IMG submission 194542) | Peat permafrost microbial communities from Stordalen Mire near Abisko, Sweden - III_Palsa_E2_1 | ecosystem: Environmental > Terrestrial > Soil > Palsa > Peat permafrost | place: Sweden...
TTTGAAGAAAAGCCGTATCTATTGCTAAATGGGCGGATGTATTTATGGTCGCCGTTTGGGTATGACGAAGGAAATATGCAGCCCTCGGTAGATAGTGTAGAAGTATTAACGCCCAGATCAACTATTAATGCTTTTAAGGCTGGTTATAAGCCCCAAATAGCAATTGAGCTGTAATTAATTACGATTGCCAGTTGTTTTTTAACTGTCTGTATTGCTCTAATTCATCAATAGAAAGATGCTCCATAATGTTGATGGATTTTCCGTTACTGCCGTTAAAAACATAGTTGCTTTTAGCCGCGGTATCAAAAAATTGAACAGTGTAATTGTTGTTGAGAGTCTTATTATCAGCCACTATGGCTGCAAACTGGGTTTTAAAATTCTCTTTTTGTGCTATTGTAGCAAACGCTTTTGGTTTCATAATAATAAAAAAGCATCCCCGGTTAGGGGATGCTTTACGATTAAATTTATATAGTGATTAAGCTACTTTTACATTTACCGCATTTGGGCCTTTTTTGCCCTGCTCAACTTCGTACTGAACGCTGTCGTTTTCACGAATGTTGTCAATTAGTCCGCTTGAGTGAACGAAAACTTCGCTACCACCATTACTTGGTGTAATAAAGCCAAAGCCTTTCGTTTCATTAAAAAATTTTACTGTTCCTGTTTGCATTGTATTTTATATTAGCCACAAATATACAATTAATTAATTGATAATAAGCTAATTATTAATTATGCTCTATTTTGTTACAAATAGGGGGGCATAAACCGTCATTAATTTTAGGTTAAAGTGTGTTGTTAATAACGATTTAGCGCTATTATTCAACCGGTTTTAGTTGCCCGAAGAAGCTAACCAGGCGTGTTATTTTATATTCTTCGTTATACTCAAAATAGTCAAACCCTTCTTTAGTTTCGTTTGGTAATTCAACCTGCCAGGTGTATCGCCCAACATTATGGTGATAATCCGGTGTAGTAAGTATGGAGAATGTTCGAACGGGTGCATGTTCTAAAGATGAATAAGCCAGTTCCGAAAGGCCGTTAAGCCCTTCAACCAAAGGGAAATTCGGATCGGTATAAGTTGCATCTTCAGTCCAAACTTTGGCAAATTCGGCTTTAAACTCCTCAAGCTCTTTACCATTCCAGGCGGATACATATTTTTCGATCATTTCATTAACTGATGCTATCATTTGATTACAATTTTAGTGTAGTCAAAATAACAGCATTACGCCCGCAATAAAATTAAAGTAGTTTAACAAATGCAATTACTTTTCGGCCAGTATTTGTACAATTGGGTCTTTAACCAGCGGATCGCTAAAATTTGGCGCCTGATGACCTTTGTCGCTATCCAGCACAACTAATTTGGCAGGTAATAATTTTGAAAATTCAATTGCTGCGGTAGGATTCACCATATGATCTTGTAAGGAAGAAATGATGAGCATTTTAGCCTTGATATGATCTGCCGCATCTTTTAGAGAATGATTAAAATCTTTCGATATATCGTGATTGATGATCGCATTTAGTTGATAAAAGGTATTATTCCAATCCTGGTCTTTTTGTGATTTGTTGTGAGCTACCCATTTAGGGATATCTGCCCTGCTCACTGTTTTTACCCTATCGATAGGAGTTGTTAAAAACACATCCAGCATCATGGTTGCATAAGGGATGGTCGGGTTAGTTTTATAACGTCCATGCGCATAGGCGGCATCATCGTCAATGGCTTCGCGGAAGGTATTGTCAACCATTAAATCGAAACTCGTAAGCTGCGGGCTGCCCACAATCGGTATCAGCACATCCATGAAATCCGGGTAGCTTACCGCCCATTGAAAGGTTTGGATGCCACCCATTGATATACCCATTACAGCCTTTACATGATTAATCTGTAGCTTGTTTACTAAAAGCTGGTGCTGGCTATTTACCATATCCTTTATCGTGAACTTAGGAAAATCAGCGCCATGTTGCTGCATGCTGTTTGATGGTGACGAAGATACCCCATCACCTAAGGCATCAATAATAATGAGACAATATTTGGTTGTATCAACAGCCAGCCACGGTTGTGTCGATTCTACACCGGAACCATCACCTGTGTACCAGGTACAAAATATTACGGCGTTGGAGCGCGAGGCATTTAATCTGCCATGAATGCGGTAGCCTATTTGACAACTATTTATTTCAGCGCCTGATTCAAGCTTAAGATCGCCAATAGTAGTGATATGTGCGCCGATTGATATAGATGGCACTGTTTGGCTAAAACTTATTTTAGCTGAAAGCAGTAATAGGGCAATAAATATTCGTTTCATAACTGGTTAATTAAAGCTATGAAACAAATGTGATAATATTCGCATTTGCAAAAAAAATACTTGCTCTACTAATTTAAAGCAAGCACTATTACTGATGCTTTTGGCATGCTGATATTGATGGTATCATCCTTTAATGTTGCGCCATTAAATGCTTCCGGTTTGATTTTTTCAGGTTCATCAAACGAGTTATAATCATTTACAGTAGCCGACGCGAGTATTTGACCACTAACCATTCTGAACTTTTTACCATTTAGCTTAAGGGTTATTTTATGCGTTTTATTGGGGTCGATATTTACTAATGAGATGTGTACTACCCCATCTTTATCTTTGGATGCTGAAGCAGAAACCGCAGGAAGCTTATCAGCCCCTAAAGTATAATTATCACTACTTATAGTTAAAGGTAGCAAGGTTGCATCCTGGTGTACATTATACATTTCCATTACATAGTAGGTAGGCGTAAGGATCATTTTATTGCCCTGGGTAAGTATTACCGATTGCAGCACATTAATGCATTGTGCCAGGTTAGCCATGCGCACACGATCACAATGATTATTAAAGATATTAAGTGTCGAGCCGGCTATCATGGCATCGCGCATACTGTTTTGCTGAAACAAAAAGCCGGGATTGGTGCCCGGTTCAACATCGTACCAGCCGCCCCATTCGTCAACCACTAAGCCAATCTTTTTTTCAGGATCGTACTTATCCATAATAGCCGAATGTTTAGTAACCAGCGTATCCATAAACAATGCCGATTGCATGGTTTTAAAATATTGTTCCTCACTGAATTTAGTAGCCGAACCTTTGTGGTCCCAATCAACAAATGCATAATGATGCAATGCGATGCCCTCAATTAAACTATGCGGAATATTCTTCATCAGGGTTTCTGTCCACTGATAATCGTCAGAGTTGGCGCCTGATGCCACACGATAGATCCTGTTATTATTATCCCAGCTGGTCATAAAAGTTGAATACTTCCTAAATTCGTTGGTATAATATTCTGCCGTCATATTGCCGCCGCAGCCCCACGCTTCGTTACCTATCCCCCAAAATTTAACTTTCCACGGTTTATCGCGGCCGTTGGCTTTCCGCATGTCCGACATCGGGTTCTTGCTATCCGAGCTTACATAGTTTACCCAATCTGATAATTCCTGAACCGTTCCACTCCCAACATTACCGGATATGTATGGATCGGCACCAAGTAACTCACACATATTTAAAAATTCATTGGTGCCAAAGCTGTTATCCTCAACGGTTCCACCCCACCATTTATTAATCACCGCGGGTCTTTTATCTTTTGGGCCTACGCCATCTTTCCAATGATAGGTATCGGCAAAGCAACCTCCCGGCCATCTTAGGGCAGGTATTTTCATTTTCTTTAAAGCCGCTATCACATCATTACGCACGCCATTTGTGTTCGGGATTTTTGAAGTATCGCCAACATAAAATCCGCCATAAATGCCATGACCCAAATGCTCAGCAAAATGACTGTAGATGTATTTGCTTATTTTAGGCGAGGTTGCATCATCGGCTGCTGATACATTGATGATTGTTTGGGCTTTTGAAATACCAGCCAGGCAAACAAATGCAATTAGTATAAAGGATGGTTTAAATTTCATGACGTTAAATTGAAATCGGTATGTTTAGATTTATAAATGTATAAATAACAATAATTTTTTTATAAAATCGCTATCCCAAATACACTTAAAGCAATAAGGTAATTTACAGACTGATTTGGCTAAAATGCAATTGATTAACACATATTGATAATTTTTTGAAACGGTTATTAAATATTGATAGCAATAGTCGGGCTTTATTGATATTTTTAGGTTTTAAATCAACCTTATCTTTAGTGTTTAATTAACGTGCATAAACATCCTATATAGGTATTGTACATTGAACCTAATCTTATTAATCATCTACATAATTGAAAACAAATGAGCACAATCACAGTAAAAGACGGAACTGAAATTTATTACAAAGACTGGGGAACCGGGCAACCGCTCGTATTTCATCATGGCTGGCCTTTATGCAGCGATGACTGGGACGGGCAAATGATGTTTTTTGTTCAGCATGGTTACCGGGTTATCGCCCATGACCGTAGGGGCCACGGCAGGTCGAGCCAAACATCTGGCGGTCATGATATGGATACCTATGCAGCCGATGTTGCAGAACTTACCGAAGCGCTTGATTTGCATAATGCTATCCACATCGGGCATTCCACAGGTGGTGGCGAAGCGATTCATTATGCTGCGAAATATGGTAAAGATCGGGTAGCTAAAGTGGTATTGATCAGTGCGGTTACACCAATCATGGTACAATCTGAATCGAACCCGGATGGTGTTCCAATATCGGTTTTTGATGAAATACGCCAGGGAACAGGATTTAACAGGGCACAATATTTTGAGGATTTCACGATCCCGTTTTACGGCTATAATCGCGAAGGTGCAAAAATATCTCAAGGCGTTAGAGATAATTGGTGGCGCCAGGGCATGATGGGCAGTGTAAAAGCTCATTATGAAGGTATTAAGGCTTTTTCGGAAACTGATTTTACCGAAGACCTTAAAAGTGTAGATATACCAGTATTGGTTTTACATGGTGAAGATGACCAGATCGTACCATTCCCGATTTCGGGGGCAAAAGCCGTAAAGCTTGTGAAAAACGGTAAGCTTATCTCGTATCCGGGTTTTCCGCATGGCATGCCAACTACCGAAGCTGCAACTATCAATAAAGATCTTTTGGAATTTATTAAATCATAAAGGATCTTTTTAAATCGATTATCAACCTAAAAAGGTGACTCGTTATTGGGTCACCTTTTTAGTATAGTATCTGCTTATGAAAATATCAATAAAAAACCATGAAAAAATGTAATAATTAACCGTTGAATTGCTTGGATTTTACAACAATTCTGTTACAATTCGCAGATTAAGAAATACTTGCATGTATTCAGTATATATTTGGGAATGCCAGATCGCATAATCAACCTAATTAATACCGAGCACAGTTTAATAAAGCCCCTTCAGGCGGCCTTAAGTTTTGCAAAACGGACAGACAACGAAGACCTGTATAACTGGGCATCGAAAGAACTGAATGGTTATTCAGATTCGAGCGAAATACCATCTTACCGGTATACCAAAAGTAATATCCAGGGTGTTATTAAAGAGAACGGCCATTTTCAATCCATAAACTCTTTGCCTTCCGCGTGCTTTGGCGAGGAACATAACCCTGCGCAAAGGCCATTTTTAAATGACATAGCCGCGCTGGAATATTTGTTAAATGATGATAGCGACTGGATTCTTATGAATATCTTCCCGGAAGATGATTGTTTGAATTTAACCCAAAAGGCTTACTGTAATGGCTATGATCTGGAAGTAAAAAGCTGCCGCGAATTTGTAGCGCTTGAAGATATTGCCACCATTTTAAAAGCGATAAAAACCACTCTTATTAATTTTATTCAACCAATGGGCAGCGTTCATCCGCATGTTATGGTTGCATAAGCGTTCAACACACATTCTAATTCTACCTATAAACAAAAAAAGGTGACCAGATCTGGCCACCTTTTTTGTTAACTATAAGCTTCAACCTAAACCAGGTCGAAACGGTCAAGGTTCATTACTTTGGTCCATGCAGCTACAAAGTCATGCACAAATTTTTCCTGCGCATCTTCAAAAGCATAAACTTCGGCAATGGCACGAAGCTCGGAGTTTGAACCGAAGATCAAATCCACACGGGTACCTGTCCATTTAATCTCGCCCGAAATTCTGTCAGATCCTGCAAATACTTTTTCCGAATCGGAAGTTGCCTTCCAGGTATTGGAGAAATCAAGCAGATTCACGAAGAAATCGTTAGTCAATGCTTCAGGGCGTTTGGTAAAAATACCATGCTGTGAATGATCGAAGTTGGCATTAAGCGCACGCATACCACCAACCAAAACAGTCAATTCAGGAGCGGTTAATGTTAACAGCTGCGCCTTGTCTACCAAAATCTCTTCGGCAGAACTGGCATGATGAGTCTTCAGGTAATTACGGAAGCCATCACCGGCAGGTTCAAGTACACCGAATGACTCAATGTCGGTTTGTTCCTGTGATGCATCGGTGCGGCCCGGTGTAAATGGTACACTTACATCAAAGCCTGCATTTTTTGCTGCTTTTTCGATACCTGCGGATCCACCTAAAACAATCAGATCGGCAATAGAAATACCTTTGCCATCGGCATGAGCGCTGTTAAATTCTTGTTGAATGCCTTCTAATGCTTTTAATACTTTATCCAGTTGCGCAGGATTATTTACTTCCCAATCCTTTTGTGGTGCCAGGCGAACGCGGGCACCATTAGCGCCACCACGTTTATCAGAACCACGGAATGTTGATGCCGATGCCCATGCGGTAGATACCAATTCAGCAACAGTTAAGCCAGCAGCCAGTATTTTGCCTTTAAGTGCTGTCGCATCAACATCGTCAATCAATTTATAACTAGCAGCCGGGATAGGATCTTGCCAGATCAATTCTTCAGCAGGAACTTCCGAACCTAAATAAAGAGCGCGTGGTCCCATATCGCGGTGGGTTAGTTTAAACCAGGCACGTGCAAAAGCATCTGCAAATTCTTCAGGGTTTTCATAAAAATGCCTGGAGATCTTCTCGTAAGCGGGGTCTGTTTTTAGCGCGATATCGGATGTTAGCATAAACGGCGCATGGCGTTTTGCCGGGTCATGGGCATCAGGAATTAAACCTGCACCTGCTTCATCTTTTGGTTTCCATTGGTTGGCACCGCCTGGTCCTTTGGTCAACTCCCAATCGTACCCAAAAAGGTTTTCGAAAAAATTATTGCTCCATTGAGTTGGCGTGGTGGTCCATGCACCTTCTAAACCACTGGTGATCGTATAGCCTGCATTACCTGTTCCGTACGAGTTTTTCCAGCCGAGGCCTTGTTCTTCAATTGCGGCACCGGCAGGTTCTTTGCCAACATGTTCACCAGGATCTGCCGCACCATGCGTTTTACCAAAAGTGTGGCCACCAGCTATCAGGGCAACGGTTTCATAATCATCCATTGCCATACGGCCAAAAGTTTCGCGGATATCACGTGCTGATCCCAGCGGATCTGGATGACCATTAGGGCCTTCAGGGTTTACATAAATCAGGCCCATCTGCACAGCAGCCAGCGGACTTTCAAGTTCGCGGTCGCCGGTATAACGGGTATCGGTTAACCATTCTTTTTCCTGTCCCCAATAAATATCCTCGGCTGGCTCCCAAACATCAGCACGGCCACCGGCAAAACCAAAAGGCTTTAATCCCATTGATTCCAATGCGCAGTTACCGGTTAGTATCATCAAATCGGCCCAGGAAATCTTTTTGCCATATTTCTTTTTTATCGGCCAAAGCAACAAACGGGCTTTATCAAGGTTGGCATTATCAGGCCAGCTGTTTAGCGGCGCGAAACGTTGCGTGCCGAAACCAGCGCCACCACGGCCATCAGTTACACGGTAGGTACCGGCGCTGTGCCACGCCATACGGATGAATAGCGGGCCATAATGCCCGTAATCTGCAGGCCACCACTCTTGCGATGTGGTCATCAGTTCAAAAATATCTTTTTTAACAGCATCCAGATCAAGGCTCTTGAATTCTTCGGCGTAGTTAAATGAGTCACTCATCGGGTTAGATAGTGACGAATTTTGGCGCAGGATATTCAATTTTAACTGGTTAGGCCACCAGTCGCGGTTACGTGTGCCACCGCCGGCGCTTTGTTTTAAAGATCCATTTAAAAAAGGGCACTTGGCAGAGCTTTGGTTATTAACCTCTGATAAGGAGCTGTGATCGGTGTGATTTTCCATAATTTATTAGTTTCATAAGTATAATGTTAAAATTAGGAAAATCTATTTGGAGATAACAACATAAATTTCACAGGTAAGTAATCTTTGTGTTAAGTTTAGTAAATTAAGATAACGGTGATAGCGGAGAAAATTATTCCGGTTGATTTACAACGCTTTATTTTTATACATGGGTTTATCATAACTTAGTATATCTTTGCAGGCAAAAATTTTATAACCATATTTTCATGGCAAAAGCATCTGAAATTAAAGTAGGGAATATATTACGTTACAACGGCGAGTTGGTAACGGTTACAGAAGTTTTACACCGTACACCGGGTAAAGGCGGCGCATTCTATTTAGATAAGTTTCGTAACATTAAAACAGGAAAAATTGTTGAAGCCCGTTTAGCCACCGACGAGCAGGTTGAGATCTGCCGTGTGGATACTAACGATTTTCAATACCTGTACGAAGAAGGCGATCACATGGTGATTATGGATAATACTACCTATGATCAGCATAATATACCCAAATCATTATTCGGTCCGGCTGTTAAGTTCCTTAAAGAAGGAATGAACGTTATTGTATCTTTCGAAAGCGAAGAGCCTATCATGGCAACTGCACCAAACTTTGTAGAGTTAGAAATCACTTATACCGAGCCTGCCGTTAAAGGTGATACTTCATCTGGAGCGCTTAAAAATGCAACAACTGATAATGGCGTTGAATTAAAAGTGCCACTTTTTGTAAACCAAGGCGACAAAATTAAGGTAGATACCCGCACAGGTGACTACGTAGAGCGCGTTAAATAAACGAATCGACATTTACAGTAAAATATAAACACTCATAATTAAGGTGCCGCATTTGTGGCACCTTATTAATTTAATAACTTTTCTTTAAGCCATTTGCCTGTCAATACTGTATTTTCCCGGCCCTGTAATCACTATAAATATCGTTAAGCCAAGATAAACATATACCAGTTCGGCATGGTCTTGAGCGAATGAAAATTGGTGCATGAACGCGAACACAACCAACAGGTTAATGGCCATAAACAGTGCAGCAAGCCTCGTGGCTAATCCAAAGATGATTAGCAGCGGGCAAACAAAATCGGCTATAAGGGCAAATACAAGCCCAACGGTTGGGCCTACGTGTATTGGATCAGGAAACTTAGGCAGCATTTCTGAGAAGTTGGTTACCTTTTCGATGCCGTGCTTTACAAACAGACTTAAGCAAAACCAAACTCTTATCAGCAGTAACCCAAAATCATAATTAACCGGGATAAACGAAAGTTGAAACAGCTTTTTCATAATAATTTTTTATTCCTTGATTTTTAACAACCGGAAGATGGTAAAGTTTATTTAGCATTGATTGATAATAGCTTTTATCTTCCCGGGGGATGAGTGTGCCTAAATGGTTAAATGTCACCCGGTTAAATTTTACACAGATATTACGTTAGGTGTAACATCAAATTCACACTTAATTTATTATATGTTTAAATTGGCAAAAAATATATAAATGCTACCCCCTTTAAGCAACAAACATCACGCGATAATATTAGGTGGAAGTTTTGCCGGACTGATGACCGCAAAAGCACTCAGCCACCACTATAAAAAGGTTACTATTATCGAAAAAGATAAAGTACACCGCCACCCCGAAGCCCGTAAAGGGCAGCCGCATACCCAACATCTCCATGGTTTACTGCCCGCTGCGCTAAATATTCTTAATGATTATTTCCCCGGGTTTTATGATGATGTAACTAACAATGGCGGAGTAACCAATGACCTTGGTTTATCAATGAACTGGTACACACACGGGGGATATAAAAAGAATGTGTTTATGGGCATTACAGGGATATCCTTATCCCGCCCGTTACTTGAACATATTGTGCGGGAGCGGGTGTTGGCAATGCCAAATATTACACTAATAGATAATACGCCGGCGAAAGCGTTTTTATCATCAAGCGATAAACAACATGTAACCGGGGTTTTGGTTGATGATAAGCAAAGTGGCGAAACAAAAATATACGAGGCAGATTTAGTGATTGATTGCACCGGGCGAGGTTCGCAAACACCAAAATGGCTAAAGCAATTGGGATATGATGAAGTGCCCGTTACCGAAGTGAAAATAGATGTTACCTACACAACACGGGTATATAAACGCAATCCGGAAGATGAGCGTGGCCGCTGGTGGATAGCCTGCACACCCGAAGCGCCTAAGGAACGGCGTAATGGAGCTGTTTTCCCTATAGAAGGAAATAGGTGGATAGTATCGGTCGGCGGGTGGCATGGCGAGAAAGCAGCTACGGATGAGACGGAATTTCTCGAATTTTTAAAAACATTGCCCAATACCAACATTTACGATATCGCCAGTAAAAGCGAACCTTTAAGTGATATTATACAATATAAATACCCGGTTAGTATCAAGAGAAATTATGAAAAAATGGATCGCTTTCCAACGGGGTTACTTGTACTTGGCGATGCCGCATCAAGTTTTAACCCGGTTTATGGGCAAGGGATCTCTTCTACCTGTATGCAGGCCCTGGCATTGGATAAATTACTAAGCGAAAATATAAGCGAACAAAAATTAGCCAAGACTTTCTTTAAACGGATTCTGAATATAAAAGATAAGCTGTGGCAAATGTCGACTGATGAAGATTTCCGTTTCCCGGAAACCACCGGGACAAGGCCATTTGGGATTGGTATTTCCAATAAATTTGTATCACAATTACACAGGGCTACCAATAGCGACGAAACAGTTTGCTATGCATTTTTAAGGGTAATGGGTTTGCTGGATCCACCAACCAAATTAATGCGCCCTAAAATGCTATGGAAAATATTGACGGCAAAATAATCTAAAAAGGTCTTCAGTATTTTAGGTTATTTCGAACCTGAAAATTAGTTTTTATCAAATTCGCCGTTGGCGTTTATCGTGATCTCATCGCCTAACATAGCAGCCGGGTATTTGGTGATATCCAAATTATTACGATTGATGATGCCGGAGATTTTGAAGCCGGCAGCAGGTTTTTGATTCAACGTGTGAACTTAACAAGCGATTATTTACCGCCAAAAACCGCCAGCATCTTTTGCAGCGCACCATCCGAGTGCATCCGCTCACCATTTTCAAGTGATCGTTGTGCGGCCATTGATGCCCTTTTGCGCATGCTTGTTTCATAAACGGAAATGGCTTCCTCCAATGTGTGGTATTTATCGGCCATTAAACTTTCGCTCAATTCCAAAGCATCCAACATGGCCGAGTTTGCGCCCTCGCCTGCAAAAGGCGGCATTACATGCGCGGCATCGCCAATCAGGGTAACATTGGGCAAGGTTTTCCAGGTTTGATCTAAAGGCATGCAATAAATAGGGCGCGGAATAACAGGCATTGCCGCTTTCTCAAGCAAATCGTACCAAATACCACTCCATTCGGCATATTTTTTTTTGAACCATGCCAGCAATTGTGCGCTATCAGCATAATCCAAACCACTATTTGCTGCCCAGTCTTCATCGGGTTTAAAGCTGGCATAAAAACCAATATTACCGTCACCTTTTTGGCCGCCCAATAAACACTTTCCATTACCGAAAGCCATTATTTTGCCGCCATTTAGCAGTTTGTAAATGTTGGGTATTGCTTTTTCTGCATCAGGAATATTAACCTCAACCATCGTTACGCCCGAATAAAAAGCTTTGATATCAGTAATGTATGGGCGAATCTTAGAATTAGCGCCATCCGCAGCAATTACAAGATCGGCATAAGCAGATGAACCGGTTTTAAAATGCAAAAGCCAACCCTCATTTTGCGCTTCCATCGAAATAAAATGGCTATCCCAAACCACCGTTTCCGGTTGTAGTGATTCCAGCAGCATTTTCCTTAATGGGCCACGGTCTATCTCAGGATTAAAAGAGCCATTGTCGACATCCTCATTGGGTTTGGTATCATGATCGCTGAAAAATATCTCGGCATTTTCATTTACAATCAATTTCTTATCTGCACCTAAGCGAAAACTCTTCTTAAATTCCTCTACCAAATCAGCTTTGCGTAAAGCCGCCATCCCAGAGTCTTCATGCATATCAAGCGGCGAGCCGGTTACACGGGCATCTTTATTAAAGTCGCGCTCATACACTTTTACATTTACGCCGTTAAGCTGCAAAAGGCGCGCTAAGGTTAACCCGCCCGGGCCGCCACCTACAATGGCTATTTGTTTATTTGCTATCAACATATTTTATGATTGAAAATACAAAAGTCGGGAATGCTGCTGGGTTAGGATTGTATAAACACGACAAAATAAAAACCCCGCGGTGCAATGCAAATATTAACTTTGTTTATAGCCCGAGCGTAATGCGTAAAAAATCAAACCCCATTCCTGTAAACCCAATGGCCGACGAGTTCGGCGAAGGTATTGCCATTGAGAGGATGTCGTTTGATTTTAATGATTTGCGTATTTCGGAAGAGGCCAGGCAATCGCACAGGCACGATGGGCATTCATTTTTTCTACTCGAAAAAGGAACGATCTCTGCTGAAATTGATTTTCAAAAGTATACCATCATTGGGCCGTCAGTTATTTATGTTCATCCCGACCAGGTGCATCGTACAGAGGCATCTGAAAGTGTTACCGTAAGCACCTGGACGATAAATGATGAAAACCTGAACCCCGAATACCTGAAATTGCTGGAAGGCATCACACCCGCGAAGCCAATAGTATTGAATCAGGAAACGTTTTCCATCATCTCCGAAGCTGTAGTACTTTTTCTTAAATTAGCGGAACGGAAAAGTGATAAGCTCTATCACTCGTTACTAAAGGATAGCTGCAATGCATTGGTAGCTTTGGTCATTTCCCAATATTTAGCATTAACTAAATCAACTGATAAAATTTCACGATTTGAGGTTATCACCAAAGCCTTTAGGGAAACACTTGAACATAATTATTCTACCGAAAAACGCCCGGCAGCATACGCCCAAAAACTTAATATATCTACCCCTTACCTTAATGAATGTGTGAAAAATACAACAGGCTACCCTGTTTCGCATCATATCCAGCAGCGGGTTATTTTGGAAGCAAAGCGCTTGCTTTATCATTCTGATAGATCGGTAAAAGAAATCTCGGCAGCATTAGGTTATGATGATTATCCTTATTTTTCACGGTTGTTTACCAAAGTTTCAGGTTTAACTCCGTTAAGCTTCCGCAATAAAAACCTCGATTAGTACAATACTTACTTTGTATTGCTATTTTTTATCATTGCTGTGCAATGTTCCTTTGTATCATTAAATAAGAACATAAAAATGGAAACATTTAAAGATAAAAAGGTGCTCGTTTCGGGCGCAAGCATGGCCGGGCTTTCAACTGCCTTTTGGATGAATAGGTTGGGCTACAAAGTCACTGTTGTTGAGTTGGCGAAAGAGCCGCGGGTTAACGGTGCTGCAGTTGATTTTCGCGGAAGTACTGTAGATGTAGTTAAGCGCATGGGTATCTATGAGCAATTAAAAGCAAACAGCCTGCATGTGGATACCGTAGAGTTTAAAAATGCGGATGATATCACCGAAGGCTCATTCTCCCTGCAAAGCGAGGGAGAGGAAATCTCAAATGATGAGATTGAAATTGAGCGGGATAAATTTGTACAAATCATGCTTGCAGCGCTGAAAGATAATGTGGAATTTATTTTTAGCGATAACATTATAGCCCTGAACGAAACCAAAGATGATATAAAAGTTGATTTTAAAACCGGCCCGCAACGATCATTTGATCTGGTGTTTGGTTGCGATGGGGTCCATTCGGGTGTACGGAAGCTTTGGTTTGGCCACGAAGCAGAATATTCACACTTTATGGGCGCTTATTTTTCCATCACTATCGTAAATAAATTGCTGGTTAAACAAAAAACAATGCAAGCTTATAACGTGCCTGATAAGGGGATTATGCTGAATGCCTATAACAATAAAACCGATATTATTTTTTGCTTCAACTCAGAGAAAGAAATCCCGTACGATTATCGCGATGAAGAACAGCAACGAAAAATTATTTTGGATCAGTTTACAGACGAAACCTGGAGAACCGCAGAATTACTGCAAGAGGTAAAAGATTCGAAAAACTTCTACTTCGATAAATTCTGCCAGATCAAAATGCCATCGTGGACGAAAGGCCGGGTAGCACTGGTTGGTGATGCCGGTTACTGCGCTTCGCCTGCTGCCGGGATGGGTGCGTCATTATCATTAAGTGGTGCCGCTGCTTTGGCGGATGCTTTAAAAAAGCACAATGGTAATTTCGAATTAGCTTTTCAGGATTATAATGAAATTCTACGCCCGTTTATTGAAGAAGTGCAGGCAACCGCCGAATTAAATGTAAGGGAGAATTTTATTCCACGAACCGAAGAAGCTATCCGCAAAAGAAACTCGCAAACCGAGCCCTGGTAACAATAATTTGAACAGCGATTATGTCGCGCTTTTTATAAACGTGATGTAATCGCTGTTAGTGATTTGTTGCCCTTTCTTTGCTTCCCGTGCAAAGGCCGCTGGTGTAGTGCCGCTATAGCGTTTAAATTCCTTGCTTAGATGGGGTTGATCGGTATAACCCAACTCATACGCTAGGCCGGCAAGATTAATATTAGGATCAATCCATAATCGGTTGCGTACCTGTTCAAAGCGAATCAGCCCAGATACATCTTTAACACTATGACCGGAAGATTGCTTAAACTTTCTTTCCAGGGTACGGGCCGTTGCATGAGCAGCCGTTGCAACCTGGCTTACCGGCATGTTGCCGTTTGCAGCCCTCATGGCAAATCCTGCTTTAGATAACATACTGTCCATACCAACGCCATACCGTGCATCCATAAAATATTGTTTTACCAAAGCCAATGCCTCTTCTATCTTGCCGGATTGGATGCATTGATTTAATGCGGGTTGTAGTTGGGTGATAGGGTGTTCAAATATCCGCACACCGTCTTTACCGGATGGCAATCCGAGCAAATCGAACACGGTCCATGGGAAACACCGGATACCAATAATCTGTAAGCGATTTTTGGCGTGAAAAACAGCAGGTTGATTAAGTAATCCCATCATAAATGGTGATGGAAGCGACTGCAAACCTTTCGCCGTAACAACACTAAAATCGCTGCCGAAGTGAAAAATTATCTCGGCGTAACCATCCGGTTGTACTTCATAACTTGATGATGTTGCTCCAAAGTCCCGGGTATCGTACCAAAAGCACCTGATGTTATCCCTAAGCTCTTCAGGCGGTTCAAATTCTTGATGCTGTATTTGGATAGTTGGCATATTTGCGGCGCGATGAATACACTATGCAATATACCAAGAAAAGCCATTGGTTAACTAATCAACGGATTTCTGCCGTATATAATTGGTAGAATGCCATGTAAAGCCATATCAAACATAGTTGTTTAACAATTATTAACAAAACTATCCTCAGCTTAAATAAATAAGACAGATATTAGCGTAAACATCTTTAAATGAAGTTCAGCCTCGCCTTTATCCTGTTTCTAATTGGTAGCATCAGTTCGTTTGCACAGCAAATTACGGTTAGCGGCAAAATTACGGATGAGCGTAATCAGCCTGTTCCGTTTGCCAGTGTTTTTATAAAAAACACTACTCAGGGCACCTCGGCCAACAGCGAAGGCGCATACACCTTGCAATTAAAACCCGGTAATTACACCATTCAATATAAAGCTGTAGGATATAGTCAGGAGAGCCGCGAGTTGGTGCTTACTTCTAGTCGCGTAATGAATGTTACACTCAAAACAGAAAGCTACCAGCTTGGGGATGTAATAATAAGGCCTGGCGGCGAAGATCCGGCTTATGCCATTATTCGCAAAACCATAAAAAGGCGAAAAGCGCATTTAAATGAAGTGAATGCTTACACCTGTACCGTTTATATTAAAGGCTTGCAAAAATTGCTGGCCGCGCCCAAAAAGTTTATGGGTTTCGATGTTCAAAAGGCAACACGTGAGGCCGGGCTCGACTCCAACCGCAGGGGCATTATTTATCTATCAGAGTCGGAATCTAAATACAGCTTTGAGCGGCCGGATAAAGTGCACGAGGAAATGCTGTCGTCTAAAGTATCGGGCAGTAACCGGGCCTTCAGCTATAACCGGGCATCTGACCTTAAAGTAAATTACTACGAGAACATCCAGAATTGGGAAGGCCTAAGCAACCGGCCCGTCATATCCCCCATTGCAGATAATGCGATGTTTTATTACCAATATGAGTGGATGGGGGCATCTGTTGAAAACGGCGAAACGGTTGATAAAATAAAGGTTATACCCAAGCGCAGCTACGATGCCTGTTTCCAGGGTTATATCTACATTTTAGAAAAAGACTGGCGCATTTATGGCCTCGATCTCTTCATCACCAAAAAACAGAACATCAATTTTGTTGATACCTTAAAAATCAGTCAGCAATTTTTCCCGGTAAGTGAGAAGGTGTGGATGCCATCATCAGTAAAGTTTGAGTTTACCGGCGGCTTGTTCAGCTTTAGGGTTGGCGGTTATTTTATATCTGTTTATAAAGATTACGACCTCAATCCCAAATTCACTGAAAACGAGTTTAATGAAGTACTGCGCATCACAAAAAGTGTAACCAAAAAGGATTCAGCATTTTGGGAAAATGAACGTCCTGTACCATTAACCAACGAGGAAAAAACCGATTATAAAAACAAGGCTATACTGGCTCAAAAGCATGAATCCAAACCTTATCTCGATTCGCTGGATAAGATAAACAACAAATTTAGTGCGGGTAGTTTTTTACTGGGCGGCTATAACTACCGCAACCGCTATAAGCACCAATATTACAGTTTTGATCCGCTGCTTACGTCGGTAAAGTTTAATACGGTGCAGGGGTTCGCTATTAATTATGGCGCATCATTTAGCAAGCGGGTGGATAGCATCAACAACCGTTACCTGGTAATTGGCGCCAGGGTAGGCTATGGTTTTGCTGACCGTATATTTACCGGCGGCATTCACGCGACTGTACCCGTGGGTTCATTTACATTGGGATTAAAAGCCGGATCAGACGTTGTTGATTTAAACGGCACCGACCCGATCTCGTCATTTGTAAACTCGCTTTACAGTTTATTTGAGCGCGAGAATTATGAAAAACTTTACCAAAAGAAATACACTTCGGTATCCTTATACAAACGTATAGCTGGCGGCTGGCAGGCAACCGCTGGTGCCGAGTGGGCCGACCGCAAATGGCTGCCGAACACCTCATCATACAGCTTTTTTAATCCCGGCGATAAACAATATACATCCAATAATCCATATACCCCCAACCAAAATACACCGCTGTTTGCAGAAAATCAATCGTTTAAAATTACTTTACGCACAACTTATGATTTTAGCGATAAGTACGAAACCTACCCAAGCGGCAGGCATTATTTGCCGTCAGCATATCCAACAATTGGCCTAAGCTATGTAAAGGGCATAGATGGCGTGCTCGGCTCCGATGTGAATTACGATCTGTTATCCTTTGATGTTTCTAAATCGGATATCAGCATGGGCGTTTTTGGGCATACCTCGTTTTATGCCGAAGCCGGGAAGTTTTTAAATAACAGCAATTTGTATTACCCCGATCTCAAACAGTTTCAGGGTAACCAGATCCTGTTTTACAAGGGCGATATCAATAGCTTTTTATTGTTGAACTACTACAATTTCAGCACCGGCACAGAATATATTGAAGGCCACCTGGAACACAATTTTTCAGGGTTTATAACCAATAAAATCCCGCTGATTAGGAAGTTGAAATTGCAGGAAATTGTTGATGTAAATTACCTCACTACGCCGCAGATTAAAAATTATACCGAGCTGGGTTTCGGTCTGCAATACCTCAATTTTAGGGTAATGTACGGCGAATCCTTTAACAGCGGCAGCAATATCAGGTCGGCAATACGGTTGGGCTTGAGTTTTTAAGTGAACGGGGATTGAAACAGGCCGAAACTAACCCGAAACGCACCGAAACAAGCCCGAACACACCGAAACAAGCGCTATTAACCCGAACAAGCCCGAACATATAAGCGACTATTAACCAGTTGTTTATAAATTACAGGTCGTTTCATGGCTGAAACAAAAAAGCAGGATAAAAGGCTGTGAATAAATTAGTTATAAAAGAGGTGTTTCATGCCTGTGAAACGCTTTTGGGCGTAACCCGCTGATAGAAGCGGGTCGGGCTATCTGTTCATACGCCCGTAGGCCTTGGGCGCGAAGGCCGGTATCCACTTCTATCCCTTATGCGGGGGAGATAGAAGTGGATACACGCGACACGCGTGCCAGTGGGGGATAGATTTTTGAGGAAGCCTTATCGCTACTTCTTAACCATATTTAAATTTCTTTTAAATATATTTAAGTATTCTTTAATATAAATATAGGGATATTTAACTTCGTTAAAGTGCTTAAGTTGAATATTTTGATATTGCTCCTCACTATATTCGTTAAAATGAAATAAACAATATTGTTGCAGTCGTCTAGACACGGATAAGCGATATTTTTGCTTATAATAAATCGTATTTACTATACATAATTGCGGCATAGGATTTTCTTCAAGTACTAAATCTATTTCCTTCGTTTCCAAAAACCTCTCGAAACTTAAACTAGATATAAATTCTTGATTTTTAAAATCAAAAACAACAGATGAAAAGTTAAAAAAAGCAGTGTCAGGCAAACTGTAATGTTTGAACAGTTCTAAACCTATTTTTTGTTTTGAGTATGCCCAAGTTGTTTCGATATGCCAAATATCTATTTTTAAAGACCTAATTTGAATTTTGTAGCCACCAAAACTATTCTTTTTATAACCAAATTTTTTAAGAAATTTTTCAATCAGAATTTCATCCGTGTTTATAACTATATCAAAATCTCTTATATCACCTTTATACTTTAAAAAAAAGTTTCTAATTATCCCGCTAAAAATTAATACATCCGAAAAAGATGACAACTCACGTAAAAAAGAATATACCTCTGCTCCAATCTTATTTTCAAGATACTCAGTGAATTTCTTCGGTGTATCTTTTTCTTTCAATATTTTAATTGATTCTTTGACCACTTATTTTTTGATAGTGATTTAATGCATATTGATCAGTCATGCCAGATATGAAATCTAAAATTATTCTAAATTTAGAATAATCATCCAAATTTTCAAATTTGGGGTCTAATAGTTTGCAAATTTTCTTTTTTGAAAGCTTTAATTTCGTTATCTCTTCTTTGTTAAGAACTTTTTTAAATTGTTCAAAAAATAAATCATTGTACTCTTTTTTCAAAATTTCGAATTCTAATATTTTTTGTTCTAACATAGAATTCTGCTGTTGAAGATTTTCAATATGTTCAGAATTCCCAATGAACTTTTCTAATCCTTTATTAATTTTTTCTTTCTCTTTTTTTAGTATTTGTTCGCACAAATCTATTAAATTTTCTTCTATAGCTGTACTAATTATTGATTGAGAAATTAAACTTTTAGCTCGTTGAACATATTTTTTATTATTGTTAAATATAAAATCTATATAGAAATCTAAAAGACCTTTGAAAACCGAATACCCTGTAGATTCTAAATAATTTATTTCTCTAGATGTAAAAATCTTCTTCACACTAAAATCCTCTAAAATTTTATAAATTTTATTATTATCTTGTTTAACTAACTCAAGATTATAATTGCCATTTTCAATTTTTTCTAAATGAGATTCAAAATTATTATAGGCTAATTCTACAAAGTAGGCTATTAATTTTATTCTAATATTAACAATTTTAGTGTTTGAATCTGATAGCTCATCATTACATATTTCAATAATGTCTTGTGCTATCTTTGAGAAATTATCTTTAAATGAATCTTTGATATAATTGATGTCAAATAGACTTTTATTAAATCCATCTTCCATATCCATGCATACATAGGCTATAGAATCTGCTGCTTCCATTAAATAACACAGTGGATGTCTTAATATACGTTCGTCGTCATTGATTAGTTCGCACTCTTTAACAATTAAATTAAAGTACTTTTCTTCTGAGTAAAATACACCATGCTTGGAACACTCTATGTTTTTTTCCTTTAAAAATTCTCCTTCATCTTGTAGTAACTTTTCTTTTTCAGTATTAATTTCTTCATGATTTGGGTATTTGAGATAAGATGCCAAAGTTGCATATGTAAGGTTCAATCCAAATGGGTTATCTAGATATTGCAATTTTGTTAATACTCTTAATCCTTGAGCATTACCATCATAGTTAAAAAAGTCGCGTTTTTGCCGTGGTGTTAATTTGCTAAAATTAGGATGCTTTTCTTTTTCTAGTTTTTTAAAGTAATCTGATACTATAGTTTCTCCAAAATGCCCAAAAGGAGCATTTCCTATATCATGAATAAAACAAACGTTTTGAAGAAGGATTGGTAGAATTCTGAATAATTCTAACTCACTCTTTCCTGTTTTGTGTTGAATCAATTGAGATTTACACAATTTAAGACCAAAAGTATATCCAATAGACATTACCTCATTTGAATGAGTTAATCTTGAATGTATATTATCATCTGTAGTTAATGGGAAAACTTGAGTCTTATCATGCATCCTTCTTAAAGCAGGACTAAATATAATTCGTCCAAAATCACTTTCAAATTCATTTCGAATATCTGTTAATGAAGATCTTTTTATTCTTTCGTTAGATAGTAGTTTTTTCCAGTTCATATTTTGACAAGGTTTGTACAATATTAGAGATTTAAAAGTTATTTGAAAAGTAATTAATGAACGTTAGAGTACAAACGTTTATTAGCTATCTTATAATTGTTGTAAAGTCACTATTTGAGATCATAATGATAACCAACAAATTGCCATATAAAAGAAATATTTTATTAGATTTTAAAGCAACGTTTTTTACTTATTTACCTTAAATAATATTTAATTTTATAACAGATTTAAGAGGTGATGTTATTTTAACCCACTATAGACTAACTTAGCTTTACCTTAAAAAAAACTGCTCAAAATTTCCTCCATAGTTAACCTTATAAGTGCCTGTTCGATTTATTAACCTAATCAGGTGCTTTAAACTGGTTTAAACGTTAAATCCGTTTCTAAGATTACATTAAAACTCATAATAGGATTATCATAATATAAATTAATTCTATCACAGAAGTGAAATCTAAACGAAATACGGAAAGCATAAAGGCATAACAGTAAAAGCCACCCGTTAACTAACGGATGGCTTTTACTGTTGCGGAAACAAGATGAACTTAATAGAAAAAAGTTTCTGAGATAATTTTATCGTCCTTCACTTCAAAAACTGCAATTTCTGCCAGTTGCACCCTTTGCCCGGTTTTAAACGTCATATCCCTGCCCATGGCTACGCTAAAAAAGCTGCCGCCTACTACGGGTTCGCTGCAAAAAAAGCTGTGTACCTGTGCTATGGTTTCCATTCTTTCTTTTGATTTGGCTAAAACAGGCCCGATACCTTTGGTTGTTGTGGGCACACCAATGGCTGTAGCATGTGCCGGTTCGTTGCAAATGATGTTGGGGCTGTAAAGCTGTTCATAAATTTCGGCTACCTGCCTTTGTTGAAAAAGTTCGAAGTAACGGTTGGCTAATTCTTGAGTTGTCATTGCTGTTGTTTTTTTAAGATATGTACAAAGTTAGTTTGCTTTTTAATACTTAAAGTGTTAAAAAGTATTGTAAATTTGCTTAATCGTATCAAATAACAAAAATGGATGCTTTAAGTACCGTATTAGAAGCTACAGCGTTAAAAATTATTGTTTACAATAAACTAACCTTTTCTGGCCCGTGGGGGCTGGATGTTGTTAAAGATGAAAATTCGCAGTTTTGGCGTTTGGTAAGCGGTTGTTGTATCGTTGGTTTGCCCGATGGCCAAACTATAGAAATGGCCGAAGGCGACCTGGTGTTTGTGCCTCATGGAAGCGCGCATTGGATAGCTGATAAAACAACAAGTTTACGCATGCCATCGCCCGAGTTTGTTAAGGCCCGCAGGGAAGGCATCCCTGTTTTTAATAATGCCGGACCCGAAACTATCCTGATAGGGGGGCATTTCGAATTTGATTACCACGCCTTGCATCCATTTTTAAATGATCTGCCACAGGTTATTCACATCAGGCAATTTGGTACACAGCACCAGTTATTGCTAAAGCAAATATCCCAATTAATGCTGGCAGAACTTAACGATGAAATGCCCGGGAGCAAAGTAATGTTAAAGTGCTTATCCGAAATAATGTTCATCACCATAATCAGGGCGTATTTGGAGCAAACTACACCCCAAAGCGGTTTTCTTTCTGCCTTAAACAATTCGCGAATCAGCAAGGCGCTAAAGCTCATACAAGATTTACCGGAGAACGATTGGACGTTGGAATCGCTTGCTTCGGAGGTTGGCATGTCGAGGTCTGTTTTTTTTAATCAATTTAAAAAGTTTGTACACGAAACCCCGTTAACCTATCTTACCAATTGGCGCATCCGCAAAGCTCAGAAACTGTTAATGGCAGATAACAGCAATATAGCCGAAATCGCGATGAGTGTCGGTTATCAATCCGGGGCGGCCTTTAACCGTATTTTTAAAGAAAAAACAGGCGTTACGCCCGCTGTATACAGGCGAAGCAATCTTGCTAAATAAAATGTCGCTCATCTTCATCATCTTTTATAAAATGGAAAAGCCCGGAAGAACCAGGCTTTTTCATTTTTATGATCACGTGCGCGGCTTCCCGGGAGATGGAGCTGGATTAATAGTTTTGAGTGGATTTTCAGAATGATGCACCTGTGTGTCCAGGATCATTTGGCTGGCTTCTGTACGGGTATGCCCAGGAGGCGCCAAAACCAAACTTGATTTTGACAAGGCCGACCAAAGTGTCGTATTTTGGAATGCAATGGCACCTCCACCACGCTTTCTTTGAGATATCATGCGGTTGATATCGCCCACGCAAACATAGGGTTTATGCAGGGTAATGCCCCACTTGGCATGGTCGTGCGATTCGGGCCAGGCTAAGTGTAAGCCCAGCGAACCAAGGTTAATGTATTTGATATCAAATGTTTTGTGTATACCATCGCTATCGGCAACCGGTGCAATCGGGCCGCGTATCCAGGTTTCATCATCCATATCGTCTCCAAGTCCAGGTCCAACTAAATCATTCCAGAAATCATTGTTCCATTCCCGGTTCTTGGCAAATACGGTAAACGGCATACCGCCAATAGTGGCGATATCAATGTGTTCCGATGCTGCCGGAGGAGCAAAAGTTTTTTCATTCGCCAACTGATAAATAAAACTTGAGGCCGGAAGGTCTGCCGTTTTTGGAAAATAGACCTGCGGTTCCTGGTAGGTCATCATTTGTTTGGCAATCTCCTCAGCTGTATCCAAGTCAAGCGATACGCATAGGTAAGTTTGCCCATACATTGGGGTTGGGTCTGTGGGAGAGCCGGGAGCGGTAAATTTTGGCCAGGAGTGCAGTAGCCAATAGGCTGTTTTTGTTGCCGTATCAAAAGCAAGCACGCCCTTAGTATGGCCTTTGGCGCCGTCATCTTTCAGATTAGTCATTACAGGCATCTCGTCATTGTACAGCAGCCAGCCTGTTGTAGGGTCTGGTGGGGCAGGGTAATTTTTGAATACCGAATCAAGCGTAAGGTTTAAGGCTCCTTTGTTGCTGTTTAAAACGAAAGCCGATTCGCCCATTACTCTCGATTTTATATCTTTTTTATCTATCTCTGAGTCATAATAAACGTATTCATAGCCCGTTGCTCCGTCGGTACCGGGGCCGGGGCTAAGTTTCGGTACTTTATAGATAAACCACCAATCAACGGGGTTACCTTGTTCGTCAAGTGCTTTAATGTCCATTGTTATAAAGGTTAAGGGTTTAATATTTGTTAATTATCAATGATTGCTAAATTTTTAAGGTGTTTTGTGTTGCGCGTTCCATTAGGGTAATAACTTTACCAGTATTCCTTCGATTAAAAGTCGGGAGTCTTACAGCAGTAATCAACCCGTGTTTTCACCCCTTTTTATTATAAAATATTGAGAATTAATGATTTGAAAAATAGCAATAATGTACATGCTACGTAAGAAGGCCCTTTAGGAACACATCGGCCTCATAATTGAACAGCATGTAACTTTTGATGTTACACTTGGCTTTGAAAACAGATATTCTTGTAATTTCGTTTAATCTAACTTATCAAAAAGCAAGAGACCTGGTTTTAATTATTATGAGAAAGTTATTTATTTTTACCTGTTTACTGATGCTATCTGCTTATGGGAATGCGCAGATTGTAAGCTTAACCAATGCTGAAATTGAAGGGCTGCAGCACGATATCGATTCCAATAACCCGGCTCAATCAACTTATAAAAAAGTGTTTAACCCCTTTTTAATAAGCGCGCAGCAAGCAATAATAGCAACGCCTGATCCGATAGCGCAAATACAATCGCAGGGCTTGCTGGAAGGTAACCCGGCCAAAATAGCCAGCACCAGGGCGGTTGAGGATGCTTATAAGGTTTACTCGCTTGCATTGGTTTACAGGCTTTATCATGATAAGGGTTACTTTGCTAAAGCTATCGAATTTTTACTGGCCTGGAGCAACACCAATAAAGCAAGCGGCGACCCCATCAACGAAACGAAGTTAGAAGACATGATAACCGGTTATGACCTGATCCGGGAGCAGTCATCGCCCCAAAACAAAAAAATAATTGACAACTGGCTGGAAAGTATTGCTGATGCTGAGGTAAATAGCGCATCTGCAAAGCCGGGTAAGGGCACGGCGATAAATAACTGGAATTCGCACCGCATCAAGATCATTACATTGATTGCCTATACCCTGCATACCAAAAAGTACGACGGGATAATTACCGCCGAACTGGAGAAACAGCTTGCCGTTAACCTAAACACCGATGGTACCACGCATGATTTTGTGGAACGCGATGCATTCCATTACCATACTTATGACCTGGAACCACTGTTAACAACCTGCATCGCTATTTACAGGGCAACGGGTAAAGACTACTTTAACTATCAAACACCAAGCGGGGCATCTATCAAAAAATGCGTTGATTTTATGGTGCCCTATATGCTGGGCGATAAAACGCACGGTGAGTTTGTGAACAGTACCGTTCCTTTTGATGTGAAGCGGGCACAGAATAATGAAAAAGGATATAAAGCCGGTATGTTGTTTAACCCCGAAAGTGGTTTGTATACCTTATCATTGGCAGCTTACTTTAATCCGGATTATGTAGCGGTTATTAAGCGTACAATGGTTAAAACACCTGATTATTTTAACTGGCAACTGGCACTGAATAGCGTAAAAATAAAGTAGAGCATGATGAAATTAACAGGCAGGATAAGCATTATTTTAATTTTATGGGGTGTGCAAAGCGCGTTTGTCGCGGCTCCCCGGCAAAATGTTGAATCGCGTATTGAGAAAGCTGCCGAAGGCGTACTTAAAAAGCAGATTTTAGCGGAGGCCGATTGGGCAATGCAACAAAGGCCGGTAACGGTAACTGCTTTTTTTAGCCCTAGAAGTGCAGGCGGGAGGCATGATTTTTTTTCGGAAGCAGATTACTTCTGGCCTGATCCTAAAAACCCGGATGGCCCATACATTAACAGGGATGGTGAAAGCAACCCTGCCAATTTTATAGCGCACCGCAAAGCGATGATCCGCCTTAGCGAAATAATTGGGGCGCTTGCATCAGCCTATAAAATAACCGGCGACCCCAAATATGTACGGCAGGCCATTATACATTTAAGGGCCTGGTTTATTGATCCGGAAACGTTGATGAACCCTAACCTGCAATTTGCGCAGGCTGTAAAGGGTAAATTTACCGGCCGCAATTATGGCATAATCGATAGCATCCATTTAATGGAAGTTGCCCAGGGTTTAATTGTAATGGAAGATTGCCCTGCCATGGATGCCGGAACAACCGAAGGGGTGAAGAAATGGTTTGCAGCATACACCAGTTGGCTGCTTACCAGCAAGCCAGGTATCCAGGAAAAATTAACCAAAAACAATCACTCCACATGTTGGGCAATGCAGGTTGCTTCATTTGCAAAACTTTGTGATAATGAGGCCGTGCTTGATTCGATCTCCGTTATGTACAAAACCGTCCTCTTGCCAAATCAAATGGCTCTGGATGGCAGCTTTCCTTTAGAGCTGGAACGTACCAAACCCTATGGCTATTCTATTTTTGATTTGGATGCGATGGCAACGCTCTGCCAGATAATATCTACCCCCAAAGATAACTTATGGGCTTTTGAAACAGCGGATGGGAAATCGATTAAAAAAGGGATTGATTACCTGTATCCTTTTATTGCTGATAAAAGCAACTGGAAATTAAAGCCCGATGTGATGTATTGGGATAACTGGCCGGTGGCACAGCCGTTTTTGTTGTTCGGTGCCAATACTTACCAAAATGAAAGTTGGTTTAATGCCTGGAAAAATCTTGATCACAACC
>Ga0302303_10000645_pt1 | contig 26439 bp, 24 predicted proteins | sample III_Palsa_E2_1_FD_194542 | JGI IMG/M metagenome (GOLD analysis project Ga0302303, IMG submission 194542) | Peat permafrost microbial communities from Stordalen Mire near Abisko, Sweden - III_Palsa_E2_1 | ecosystem: Environmental > Terrestrial > Soil > Palsa > Peat permafrost | place: Sweden...
GCCTGTTGTTGTACACTTTTTTGGAGAACTGGAAAAAGCCTGCGAGTAAAATAACGCTGCTGCCAAAAATATGGGCGTAAAAGGCCGGCAGATAAAAGCCGGTTTTTATAGCCGCCTGTTTATAGCTCAGGAACTGCGAAGTATGCTTCAGATCGGCATACTGGTAAAAAGTGCCCAGGCATAAAAATACTATCCAAAACAGGGCAAAATATCTCAGTGCTTTTTCCATTAGCGCGCCGCGAGCGTTTTAGAGTCCTGATTTTTTAGCTTTTTGTTTAGAAAGTTGATGTTATATTTGTCTATCACGGTTAATGAATCATCAATATTGATGGTTTTTAATGAATCGCCTCTTTCAAACCGATCTGCAAACCGGTCGTTCCAATCGGCGCTTTTAAATTTGTAGCCGTAAGAAGCATAGATCTCATTTTTCATGTATTCCAATATTTCCGGAGTTGCATGATCAGTGGTGGTTTTGGGCGAGTTCTCATCGATTCCTCCAATCATAACAAAGCATCCCTGTAAATAAGAGTCATCCATTTTTATGTATTTGGTACAGCCAAACAAGCGGGTATTTGGCAAAGCCACCAGTTTACCATTTTGAATATGCAGGTAATAAAAATATGGGCCCTCTTTTAAAAAATGTTTATCATTTAATAAATCCTGGTCAAATTCAGATGTGGTTCTGAACTCAAACAGGGTATCATTAATGGCGCGAAATACGTTCTCGTTACATAAACCGGATAAATATTCCCCGCCCTCGCCTGCGCCATAATAACTGCTTGCATCAAAGCCTAATACCCGGTTCTGTTTTTTGTCAACCATTAATACCTTTTTTCCCTCATATAATCCGGACCGGCCGCCTAAATAGTCATCGTAAAGAGAATAAAACGCAGTTTTAAACCAATTTCCATCCTCCTGTTTCTCGCCGTCGAATTCTATCTTCAACGTTAAACTTCCATCGCCATCGCCCTCTTCATCGGCACTGGGATGCCTAAGCGGGTTTTGAAAGGTCAAAAACCTGGTCAGTAAACGCATATCCACCAGGTATGATGGCGCTACAATTATACTGGTAAACGTTTCTCGGTCATTATACTCCATAATGTCCTGCTCAGTTTTATCAGATAGGGTATAGGTGCTGCCATAAGTTTTAATTTTTGGCAGCATATCCGCAATTTTCAGATCCGGTATCTTCGGGCTTAGGGTAGTATCGCTTTTCAGGTAAAAATAATCGCTTCCTACACGCAACAGTGCTAGGTTATCATCATTCACCAGCGGGAATATTTGGTCGTAACTGGCGGGTAAAACCAATACGCCTTTTAAATTGTAAAACCCTTTTTTGCCATCTTTTTCAACCTCAATTAGTCCGGGAATGGTGCCGTTAACATTATGCACCAAGTCAAATTCTACGGGGATTATCTCTTTCATGTCCGGGTTTACCAGGCCCATTTTATAAGTGGGCGCGTAGTCTGCCGCGCGTTCATCATCGCCCCAATAAAACTGGTCGTTGAGTTTGCCTCTTATTACATAATAATAAGTTTTATCGCCCACATGGTCAAACCACAGTACACTATCATAGCTGGACTTTAATTGAGCAGCCACTTTAAAGGAGGCCAAAGTGATCGCGCTGTAAACATCTGCCGCTGGTGTCGTCTTGCTTCGAACCAGGCTAGCGTAAGCGCCATAGTCTTTCAAAAACTTATCCATTTTTACAGCCGTTATTTTAAACTGGTGATCGCCGGTTTTATGAATGGTAAAGATGATAGATGATATTTTTTCGGCAATACTATCTGCAAAAAAGCTAACAGGCACCTCAACTATAGTGTTGTCAGAAGTGGCAGAAAGGATCTTGTTATTTTTAGGATCAAGCGTGATTTTGAATAATGCTGCGGTTTTTCCATTCAAGCCCGTTTTTCCCGATAAAACTTTTACCAGCAGATCGATTTTTTTATATTTATTACTTTCGAAATAAGTTAGTAAGGTATCAGTGTGGCCGCTTTGCAGTTCGGTATTAAAGTCGGTTAAAAATTGGGTTATTTCACCTTGCCCCGGTTTGGTAAAATATTTAGCCTTTACAATAAAAAACAAACAAATTAATACGGCTATGGCTACTAATGTGATCAATAAAGGTTTGGTTTTCATAAAATATGGCGTATTTATGGGTAATGTTTAATTATACTAATATAGATTTTTTTTTGACTAAATAACAGTTTTATAAATCTGCGCCACAATACCTACTGCTAATTTTGATAATTGTTTTTTACTGATCTCATTTTTGAATTATTACTATATAGATGAAAACTATATCATATAGAATAATTATATATGAATCCTATTTATCAAATTTGTATATTTGCTTTATAAAATTGATAAATATGATAACGATAGGACAAGAATTCCCCAAATTTTCTAAAACTGCGGTAGTTAGTATTGAAAAAGGAAAAGAATTTGAAACAATAAATTCTGATTACTTAGTTAACGATGATAATGTTTGGACAGTAATGTTTTGGTGGCCAAAGGATTTTACCTTTGTTTGCCCAACTGAGATCGCTGAATTCAACAAAAATTTCGGCGAATTCCGCGACCGCGATTCCCGCCTGATCGGCGCTTCAACCGATTCTGAATTTGTACATGCTGCATGGAGAAGAGATCATGATGATCTGCGCGATCTGAAATTCCCGATGCTTGCCGATACCTCTAAATCGTTAGCCGAAGCTTTAGGTATACTGGAGCCAAACGAAAAAGTTGCTTACCGTGCTACCTTCATTATCGACCCTACCGGCGTTGTACGTTGGGTATGCGTTAATGACCTAAGTGTTGGCCGTAACGTAAAAGAAGTTCTGCGTGTACTGGATGGTTTGCAAACCGACGAGCTTTGCCCTTGCAACTGGGAAAAAGGACAGGAAACTCTTACCGTATAATAACAATATATTTTATGATCCCCGTGCTTTTTTGGCGCGGGGATTTTTTATTCTATCAAATACAAAAAACTGAAATGAGTGAGGTTACAGAAACTATAAACGAATTACTGCAAAGCTTAGGCCTTGCTACTGCCTACAGAACCGAAAGCCTGACTTTGCTGGAGAACGGCGAATCGCGTTACATCCGCGATTTTAAGCTCAATTTTACCAGCACCCTAACATCAGAGCATTTAACCGCGAAGGAATGCGCGTTAATGGGCTTAACCATTGCCATTAACAACAACAACAAGCCGCTAACGCAGTATTATACCAGATATGCCGAAGCCAATGAAGCTACTCCCGCCGATATTGCCGAAACTGCCGCTTGCGCATCTCTGCTGGCATCAAACAATGTATTTTACCGTTTCAGGCATTTTACACAAAAGGAGAAATACAACCAGATCCCTGCCCGCATTCGTATGCAGGTAATGATGAAGCCGGTAACCGGTAAGGAGTTTTTTGAGCTGATGAGCCTGGCGGTTTCCGCCGTTAACGGCTGCGAGCTATGCGTTAATGCCCATGAAGATTCGCTTATTAAGCTGGGGACTACCGAGGAACGTATTTTTGACGCGGTGCGCATCGCATCGCTGGTTACAGCTACCGGGAAGGTTATTTTTTAGATTATATTTTGTAAAAATCAAGTTATCCACATAAATTTCACCTATTTTTCATAATGTGGATTTTATTGGCGAATAAATTTGTGTTTTTCAATTAAAAACTGCTAATTTTATAGCAAGATTAAACAAACCCCGCTTCCCATAATATATTTTTTATTAAAAAAAAGGAACTGTGTCTTTGTGGGGCAATACCAAAATTTTAATTGTTAATTTTTTTTAAGAAAACCGTCCCAATAATTATCGGGACGGTTTTTATTTTTAGTGGGCGTCTGTAGCGGCCTTCATGTTCTTTCTGAAAGGCTGCAGGAATAGTAATGGTATGGAGAATAGCATTACAAGCCCCGAGATCCAATAAGCATCGGCATAAGTTAGTAGTAAGGTTTGTTTAATAACAGCACCTTCAATTGCAGCGTATGCCATGTGTGTAGCATCAAGCACCGAACTTCCTTTTGCTTCAAAATTTTGTACCAGCATATTAAAGCGGTCGGTAAAGGCATTGTTGTACGGATTGATATTGGTTAACAAGTTATTACGGTGTACGCCCTGGCGTATGTGAATAATAGTTGTTAAGGTAGCAATACCAAACGCGCCGCCTAACTGGCGCATCATGTTATTTAAACCTGTACCCTGGCCAATTTCCGGGCCTTTCAGGTCGGCTATGGCTAAGGTGGTTAATGGTACAAATAATAGCGCCATACCTATACCTCTTATCACCAGCGGCCAAAAGAAATCGCCTGTACCGGAGTTAAGTGTTGATTTACTTAGCATGGTGGTAAACACAAAGAACAAAAACATGCCTATGGTAGCCATAAATTGCGCAGGTATGCCTTTGTTTAGCATTTTACCTATAAACGGCATCATGATAATGGTACATAAGCCCCCGGGGAATAAAATGAGCCCCGTTTGCTCTGCCGAGAACCCCAGCAAGCTTTGACAAAATATAGGGAACACGAATACCGAACCATATAAACCAAACCCTAAAATAAAGGACGTAAACATCCCTACCGAGAAACTTCGATGTCGCATAATGGCGAAGTTCACAATGGGGTGGTCGGTACTTAATTCGCGCCAGATGAACAAGAGTGTACCTAATATTGCTGCTACAGTTAATACCGTAATATAAGTGGTAGCAAACCAATCTTCGGTTTCGCCTTTTTCCAGTATGGTTTGTAAACTGCCAACCGCAATGGCCAGTAAGGCAATTCCCCACCAGTCGATGGGCTTTCCTTTGCCATCCTTGGGCGTTACCCGCACAAAAGTATAGGTGAGGAAGAGCGCCAGCGCGCCTACGGGGATGTTTACATAAAATATCCAGGGCCATGAATAGTTATCAGTTATCCAGCCGCCAATGGTAGGCCCTACTGTAGGCCCTACTACCGCGCCTAAACCAAATAAAGCTGTTGCCGTACCAATTTCTTCGCGTGGCCACGTCTCTATCAAAATAGCCTGTGATGTTGATATCAAACCACCGCCTGCAACACCCTGTATGATCCTGAACATGATGAGTTCATCCAAACTATGAGCGTTACCGCATAAAAATGAAGCTACTGTAAATAATAATATGGATGCCATGAAATAATTTTTGCGCCCGAAGTAGCTGCCTAACCAGCCCGACATTGGCAATATTATTACATTGGCTACCGCGTAGCCTGTAGTTACCCAGGCCACGTCTTCCAGTGTTGCCCCCAGGTTACCCTGTATCTGGGGCAGGGATACGTTTACTATCGTAGTATCAATAAGCTCCAGCAATGAAGCCATGATCACCGTAATAGTAATGATCCACTTTCTAAAACCCTGCTCAGCCATTATTTATTTGTTAGTCTTTATATATAACAGAAACATTCACGCTCATACCCGGACGTAATTTGTCCATCACATCCTTATCAGCCTTGATCAGGATCTTAACAGGTACGCGTTGTACTACCTTTACGTAGTTGCCGGTTGCATTATCAGGTGGCAGTAAAGAGAATTTAGCGCCGGTAGCCGGGGAAAAATTGTATACGGTACCCTCTAACTTCATTTCGGGATAAGCATCAACTTCTATATCAACTTTTTGGCCTGTGCGTATTTTATCCAACTGGGTTTCTTTAAAGTTAGCAGTGATATAAATGCTGTTGTCATCCACAATGGAGAACAGCGTTTGCCCTGCCTGTACCAACTGGCCCAACTGTATGTTCTTTTTAGATACCAAACCTGCCGATGGCGAGGTGATGGTGGTGTATGATAACTGCAGTTTAGCAAAATCAACATCAGCCTGGCGCGATACCACACCGGTGTTGGTTACATTCAATTGATTTTTGGTAGCGCCAACTTCTTCCTGCGCTGCCTTGTATTGGTCGTTAGCGGCTTTATAATCTGCCTGTGCAACCTCCAGATTGGCCTTTTGCTGATCGAATTGTTGTTGGGTGATCGATCCATCCTTAACCAGGTTGGCATAACGGGTATAATCACCGCTAACCTGATCAAGCTTTGCTTTGGCCGAGGTAACACCTGCTGCCGCAACCGACGCGTTGGCCGCGTTAGTAAATATTTGCGATTCACCAACGTTTACACCTGCGCTGGCGCCTTTTTGAGCATCCAATGCTTGCTCCAGTTTTACCTTGTAATCGCGGTCGTCTAATTTTACCAGTACCTGGTTATTATTTACATGTTCGTTCTCTTCAAAATATATACTGTCAACATAACCGCCAACACGGGCAACTACGGGGCTAATGTTACCATCAATTTGCGCATCGTCAGTATCTACGTGTTTGCTGTAGTATATATATTCTTTTACCCCGAAAATAATACCAGCTATAAGTACTATCCCTAATATTATAGGAAGCACCTTGTTCGGTTTCTTTTTAGGTTCTTCTTCTTCTGTGGTGTGTTTTTGTGCCATTGTATTTTAATTATTGAATTTTTGATTGAGTGAATGAGTGATAGTTATTTTTTGATTGAGCGAATGAGTGATTGTGTGAATTATCTTCAAATTTTCAAATCGGCTCATCATCAAATCATTTGTTATTTATTTAATTTTCCGGTTGATTTTAATAAGGTATAATAGGCAAGGCCCGCATCGGCTTTGGCCAGTTCCAGGTTTATCTGGGCCTGGTAAAGTAAGGTTTCGGCATCGGCACGATCTGTAGCTGATGCTATATTGCTTTTGTATTTCGATTCCAGTATGTTGCTGTTTTCGTCGGCCTGCTCAATTGAGGTTTGTAATAATTTGATCTTATCAAGCGCCGTTGTGTAATTCTGATAATCTTGATTTACCTCGTTCCTTACGTTATCAGACATTATGCCCTGGTTAATCGAAACCTGGTCGCGTTGTATTTTTGCTTCAGCTACCTTGTTCTTGTTGGTCCATAGGGCCGAGAAGTTCCACGATAGGGTTAAACCCACTGTTAATGGCGTAATGTAGTTGCCATTTGTTGGCAAAGGGTTAGCGGCAACATCCACATAATAACCAGCTGCCGAAGCTGCTAAGCTTGGAGTTGTATTAGCCTGTAGGGTTTTGATATTAATATCGGCAACGCGGTTTTGCAGATCAAGCTGTTTTAATTCCTGGCGGTTTACCAGCGCGGTATCAATATAAGCATCAAGCGGTAAAATTGCCCTGTCAGTATCTGTGGTTATCTGGTCGATATTTATCTGCGTTGTTTCTGGCAGGCCCAATAATATATCCAGATCGTAATTAATTATTTTGCGGTTGCTTTCCAGATCGATACCGTTTAGCTGGATATTGGCTTTTTGCAATTGAAAACGTAAAACATCATTTTTGGTAACTAAACCCTGATCGAAAAACCGTTGTGATTGATGGATCTGCGCGTCTATCGTTCCAATGTTCTGGTTAACAACTTTTATGCTCTGCAATACCTTGTACAAATTATAATAGGAGCTGATCACATCATAAGTGATCTGATCCTTATCATTATCTGCGCTAAGGCGCGATACCTGGGTTAACAGCTCGGTAGACTGGCGGGCGTATTTAAATTTACCGCCGCCGAAGATCACCTCGTTTATAGAGGCAATACCTAAGTAAGCATTAGCCCCGCTTGGCAAATGGATGTCTTCCTTACCAAAATCGAGCGTGTTGGCAGGTATCTGCGCGCGGTCGTAAGTAAAGCTGGCATCGCCGGTTGGCAGCGCCTTATCTTTTGCCTGGTTATACTGCGAAACCGCCTGGTCTATCTTCGACTGGGATAGCTTTAATGTTTTGCTGTTTTGCAGGCCTAAGGTTATAGCTTCGGGTAAAGTAAGTGTCCTGTCCTGTGCCGACGCGGAATTGTAGCTAAATGCCACTAACAACATAGCGGCAATTGCGGCGATCACCGCCATTTTAAACAATTGTTTGTGAGATATATTAATTTGTGTGTTCATGTTCATTAACTAAATAAGATTTTAATAGGTGTTTGAAGAAGCTTTTTAACCGGGGCTTTAATTTTTCTTCGATGGTTTTAGTATCCATCAAATCGTAACCCAGCATTGCCGTTGACATTAGCGGCGTATTTATAATAAAGTTTTTAGTACCGTATAAGGTGGCTATAACCATTTGCATATCAGCATTTTTTCTGAACTGGCCGTTAGCAATACCTTCCTCTAAAATCCTTTGAAGCTCCGATGTGTTTTTCATCAGTATGTCCATGATTTTATCAGATAGGGTTGTTTTCCTGTTTATACTCATTTCCTGGTACAATAGTTTTTGAAAACAATTATTATTCACTATACGGTCGCTATAAATGTCGATATAACTTTCCATTTTTTCGAGCGAGCTAATGGTTTCATCGTTACCAATGTTTTGCAAAATGTTTTGGAACGAGGTTATTTTACGATCAAAAATAGCCAGGAATAAGCCCTCTTTCGAGCCAAAATAATAGTTTAGCATAGCCATATTTACGCCGGCCTCACCTGATATCAACCGGGTTGAGGCGCCGTCGAATCCCAGTTCGGAAAATACCCTTTCGGCTACATCCAAAATGTGATCTTTTTTATCTATCTTTTCTTTTTCCATTGTTTTAACGGCACAAAATTAATCAAACGATTGATTAATTAAAAATTTATTTGTAATTGTTTTGTCAATATCTGCCAGTTGAACTCGAAAAAGCCAATCAATTGATTAACTAAGCAACCATCATAAAACCGCCATATTTATTATTTTGTTCTGTAAGCGATAAATATGCCTGTTTATCATTTCCTATATTTGTTTTATGAAGCCTATTAAACTCATCTGCTTACTATTATTTATCCCCGGTTATTTATTAGCGCAAACAGCACCACCCGCTGATTTGGGCACCATTGAACAAAATTTTAAAAAATTGAACGTTTTGGGAAGTGTGCTATATGTTGCCGCGCATCCCGATGATGAAAACACCCGTCTGCTGGCCTATTTCGCGCAGGAAAAGCATTACCGCACAGGTTATTTATCATTAACCCGCGGCGATGGCGGCCAAAACCTGATAGGTAATGAGCAGGGCGAATTATTAGGACTAATACGCACACAGGAGCTTTTAGCTGCCCGAAGGGTTGATGGTGCCGAACAGTTTTTTAGCCGCGCCAATGATTTTGGCTTCAGCAAAGGGCCGGGCGAAACTTTAAGAATATGGGACAGGGAAAAAGTATTGAGCGATGCCGTTTGGGTAATACGCAAATTCAGGCCCGATGTTATTATATGCCGTTTCCCTACAACCGGCGAGGGTGGCCACGGGCATCATACCGCTTCGGCCATTATAGCCCAGGAGGCGTTTGCTGCTGCCGCTGATCCCAAACGTTTCCCGGAGCAATTGAAACAAGTAAAGGTTTGGCAGGCCAAACGCCTGCTTTGGAATACCTTTAATTTTGGCTCGGTAAACACCACCGCCGCCGATCAGTTTAAGGTTGATGTAGGGGTTTATAATGCCGTATTAGGCAAGGGTTATGGCGAAATTGCTGCCGAAAGCCGCTCCAACCATAAAACGCAAGGCTTCGGCTCGGCCAAAGTACGCGGAGAGGCGGTTGAATATTTTAAAACTATTTTAGGCGATGCGCCAAAAACCGATCTGATGGATGGTGTTAACATCACCTGGGGGCGTGTAGATGGCGGCGAAGGCATCGGAAAAGATCTGGGTATAATTCAAAAGGCCTTTGACCCTGAACACCCCGACAAATCGGTTCCAGCGTTGGTTAAATTATTGGGCAAGGTTGAAAATGTAAAGGATGATTATTGGCGCATACAAAAAACAAAGGAACTGGACGACCTGGTAGCCGCCTGCGCGGGATTATGGTTTGAGAGCTATGCTAATGAACCGGTTTATGCAAGCGGCGACGCGATAGCGGTAAAAACGCAGTTCATATTACGATCTGATATTGATGTGCATGTATCGAACATATATTATAGTTATTATGCCCGGAATTTCCCGGTTAATATTGATCGCGGAGTATTTAGCAAGGATGACGCGTCAAAATATGTACTTAATAAGCCTGTAAATGTGATGCAGGAGTTCGATGGCACTTTTCAGGCAGCATCAATAACACAACCCTATTGGCTAAACTACCCGCACACCATTGGTACTTACGATGTTGACGATTTTGATACGCTAAACAATATCAGCCCCCGTACGCTTCCTGAAAACATCCCCTATTCAAGCCATATTACCTTTAATATATTAGGTAAAAACATTGTATTTGAAAGGCCGATTCAATATAAATACACCGACCCAGCCAGGGGCGAGCTTTATGAGCCTTTAGTAGTTGCCCCGCCGGTAACCGCCAATATAGAAGAAAAAGACTACATCTTCAATTCGGGCCAGGCGCAAAATGTGATGATCAAACTAAAAAGTTTTACCAAAGCCAGCGGCAGCATCAGCATAAAACCGATAGACGGCTGGAAGATAACACCAGCTAAAATAGATTTTAGCGATAAAAATAAGGGTGATGAATGGTCGGCCATATTTACGGTGGTGCCTACCGATAATAAGCCCAAAACAAGCGTATTTGAAGCAGTTATTACCGCCAATGGTGGCCAGTTCTCGCGGGGGATACAACAGATAAGGTATAACCATATCCCATCGATAACACTGTTTCCGCCATCGCAAACAAATTTAATCAACCTCGACCTGAAAATTGCAGGTAAAAAAATTGGTTATATAACCGGCGCGGCCGATCTGATGCCCGATGCCTTACGGCAGGTGGGCTATGATGTACATATACTTACCGAAAGCGAGATAATGAACGGCGACCTGTCGGTTTATGATGCTATCATTACCGGCATACGCGAGTATAACGTGAACGACCGTATAGCGTATGAGCAGCCGAAGTTAATGGAATATGTGAAAAATGGCGGCAATTTACTGGTGCAATACAATAATAACGCAGGCCTTTTAGTAAGCCAGATAGGCCCCTATCCCTTTACCCCGGTAAACAAACGGGTAACGGATGAAACCGCGCCGGTAACTGTATTGGATAGCGCGAACGCTGTGTTAAACTATCCCAACAAAATAACAAATGCCGATTTTGACGGCTGGATACAGGAGCGCGGCTTATATTTTGTAAGCAATATCGACCCCCAATATCAAACCCCGCTGCAAATGAACGACCCCGGCGAGCAGCCTAATAAAGGATCCTTAATTGTAGCCAATTATGGTAAGGGCAGGTTTGTTTATACTTCGCTTTCATTCTTCAGGCAATTGCCTGCGGGTGTGCCCGGCGCTTACAGATTATTTATAAATTTGTTGAGTAAGCCGAAAGAGTAAATTATTAATCTGATTATATACATGAGAAGAACATTTAAAAGAGCATTATTATTGATCGGTATTTGCCTGCCGGTTTTTTTATATGCACAACAAAAACCAAACTGGCAAAACCTCGACCTTAAAACCGACACCGTTTTTGGCATTAGCACCGAAAAAGCTTACACCGAATTATTAAAGGGGAAAAAGCATGTACCCGTATTAGTCGCGGTTATTGATGGTGGCGTTGATATTAACCACGAGGACCTGCAAGGCGTGATATGGACAAACCCTAAAGAAATTGCCGGCAACGGTATTGATGACGACAAGAATGGTTATGTTGATGATATACACGGCTGGGATTTTATTGGCGGGCCCAAAGGCGACGTGAATTATGAGAACCTGGAGCTTACCCGCCAGCTTCGGGCTGAAAAACCGCTGTATGAAAATGCCGATACCACTAAATTAAGCGCTGATGACCTGGTGAAATACCATCGCTACCGGGCTATGAAAGCCGACTATGACCAGGAGCTAAGCCAGGCACAGGCCAGCCTTAAAGGGGTAACCCGGTTTAAAAATGTTGCAGATACCTTATTAATAGATATGAATAATCCCGACCCTACGGTTGCTGATTTGAAAAATTATACCCCAAAGGGTAAAGCCCAACAACATGTGGTTGCTGTTTTGATAGCCAATTTGGGTGGTAGGGATTATGCCGATTTTAAGAAGAGCCAGATAGATGCCGGTATCGATCATTTTAACTCGGTTGTAAACTACCAGTTGAATTTAGACTTTGATCCCCGCTCAATAGTGGGCGATGATTACGCTGATGATACCCAGCGTTATTATGGAAACAATGACGTTACCGGGCCTGATGCTAACCACGGTACGCATGTAGCAGGCATTATAGGCGCTGTGCGCGATAATAACATTGGCGTAAAGGGAGTGGCGAATGACGTGATGATCATGTCGGTACGCACAGTGCCCGATGGCGATGAGCGCGATAAGGATGTGGCCAATGCCATACGGTATGCTGCGGCAAACGGTGCCAAAGTGATCAATATGAGCTTCGGTAAAACATATTCCTGGGATAAAAAAGCCGTGGATGATGCCGTAAAATATGCTGTGAGTAAGGATGTTTTGATTGTACATGCTGCCGGCAATGATAATACGGATTTGGATACAACCACCCGCTATCCAAACAGAACGTATGCCGATGGCAGCGGCATAGCCAGATCATGGATTGAAGTTGGCGCATCGGGCCCGGTTGATGATGAAACATTAAAGGCCTCATTCTCCTGCTATGGGAAGGTTGCTGTAGATGTTTTTGCACCGGGTGTAAAAATAAACTCAACCATACCGGGTTCAAAGTATGCCGAATTTAGCGGTACAAGCATGGCTTCGCCGGTTGTGGCCGGTTTGGCGGCGCTTATCCGCTCTTACTACCCTAAGCTTACTGCTGTGCAGGTAAAAGAGATCATTTTAAATTCGGTGGTAAAGGTTGGGCATAATGTTAAAATACCGGGTGCAACACCTAAAGAGGTGCCGTTTGCAGACCTGTGCCAAACAGGCGGCATAGTTAATGCCTACAATGCTTTAAAGCTGGCAGCAACATATTAAGCCTAATGCCTGGCATATTTGGCTATTTGATTTTTTTTTAGATCATATATTGATATACATCATTTAATCAGCTACTTTTGCGGTACTGTAATAATAACATTATGAAACACCACCACGAAAAAGAAGAAGAAAAAAGCCACGACTATGTTTATTACCTGGTAGGTTTACTGTCCGGTATATTTACAGGCGCTATATTAGATAAAGGATTAATATGGGCCCTGGTTGGTGGGGTTTTAGGTTTGCTTTCTGCAGCACTTTTCCTGGCCGTTTTGGTTAGGGGCCGCGAAGACGTTTAATAAGCCCTTTTATATAAAGCAAAAAGCCAGCCATACAGCATAATGCTGCATAGCTGGCTTTTTGCTTTATAAGCTGCAATAAATATTATTTATCCTGATAATTTATACGCTATGAAAAAGCTGGTTTTTATGCTTCCCATTTTATTAATGGCCTTTGCTGTGCAATCAAAACCGCGTTTAGCTAATTCAGCGGCGCATTATAACACAATAACGGATAGTGTCAGGAAAAAGATCACACACCCTACCGTAGCGATGACTGATGCGCAGTTGAATACGATATTGAATTTGATGCGCCAAAAAACAAATGATGCCGATAAAATTACAGTGTTGAAAGTCGGCTTAACAGGCAAAGGAATTATGGTTGAACAATTAACGCAGCTATTGAACCAGTTTTTAACCGATGATTCAAAGTTGGAGTGTGCCGAATATGCTTTTCAATTCACGGTTAACTATAAAACATACTCCAAACTGGATGATCTTTTTGCTTCGGAAGATACCAAAGCCGGGCTGGATGATTTTGTGAAAAAGAATAAATAACCGGAGCTTTTAAATATCGATCACTTCCTTTTTCTTTTTGCTGCGCATGCGCTTGGGTACCAGCTCCAATATTTCGTTTTTTAAAGCATCAATCATCCTTCGTTTCAAAAAATTATGCTGCACCACTATGCTTACTTCGCGTGCCGGCTCCGGCGATTTAAAGTACCGTACCTTATCCAGTTGCTTATCGGTAAGGTCGGCCAGGGCCAGTTCAGGCAAAATGGTGGCACCGTTGTTTTGATCAACCATACGCTTTAAAGTTTCCACGCTGCCGGTATTATACTCAAAATGCTGAAATCCTTTGGTGGCCCTGCGGCGCTGGCATATATTCAGCACCTGCTCGCGCATGCAATGGCCCTCATTCAATACCCATATCTCTTCCATGTCAATATCCTCGGGATTGATATTCTTCTTTTTGTATAGCTTGCTGTTTTTTGATACATAAGCCACAAAATTTTCGTAAAAAACAGGTATTTCCTTTAAATTACTTTCATGCAGCGGGGTGGATAGTATGCCGCAATCAATAGTACCATTTTTTAATTGCAGTATGATCTGCTCGGTAGTTTGCTCCCATACTATCAGTTTCACCTGCGGGTATTTCTCAACAAAACCATGCAGTATCTTAGGCAATATATATGGCGAAACGGTTGGAATAATGGCCACCTTTAATTCACCGGATAGTTCTTTTTGCCTGTCGGTAATAATTTCTTTTATTTTTTCGCTTTCAGCAAGCAGGGTTCGGGCCTGCGCTATGATCTCGATGCCTATTTCGGTAGGGCTCACCGGTTGTTTGCTACGATCGAATAGTTTAACGCCAAGGGTATCTTCCAACTTTTGCACCTGCATGCTTAGGGTGGGCTGGGTAACAAAACATTTTTCGGCGGCCAATACAAAACTACGGTAAGTATCAACGGCAACTACATATTCAAGCTGAACTATGGTCATATAGATTTTATCTATACAAATATAGTAATTATTGATTTTTTCTATTGAAAAATTATGATGAAGTTTGATATATACTAAAACCGATATTTTATGGAAACCAATAAGAAGAAGCTGACTACGGCATCGGGCATACCGTATGTAGAAAACGAGAACTCCATGACCCTTGGCCCACGTGGCCCCATCCTGCTACAAGATTTTATTTTACACGAAAAGATGGCTCATTTTAACCGTGAGCGTATTCCGGAGCGTGTAGTACATGCCAAAGGATCGGGCGCGTATGGAACTTTTACGGTTACACACGATATTTCTAAATATACAAGGGCCAAGGTTTTTGATACCATAGGTAAACAAACCAAAACCTTCCTGCGCTTTTCAACTGTTGGCGGCGAGAAGGGTTCGGCTGATACAGAACGCGACCCGCGTGGTTTCGCGCTGAAATTTTATACCGAAGAAGGTAACTGGGATTTAGTAGGCAACAATACGCCCGTATTTTTTGTGAAGGACCCTAAAAAGTTCGGTGATTTTATACATACCCAAAAGCGCGATCCTTACACCAATTGCAAAAGCGCTACCATGATGTGGGATTTCTGGTCGTTAAACCCGGAAAGTTTGCACCAGGTAACTATTTTAATGTCTGATAGGGGTACGCCTTACGGCTATCGCCACATGAATGGTTATGGAAGCCATACTTTTTCCCTCATTAATGCCGATAATGAGCGCTTTTGGGTAAAATTCCATTTCAAGACACAGCAGGGTATTAAAAACTTTACCGATGAGGAAGCCGGTGAAATGCGCGGCAAAGCACCTGATTTTGCGCAGCATGATCTTTTAACCTCGATAGATAATGGCGATTTCCCTAAATGGAGCCTAAAAATACAGGTAATGCCCGAAGCAGATGCCAAAACCTATCACATCAATCCGTTCGACCTTACCAAAGTATGGCCGCATGGCGATTACCCTTTAATTGATGTAGGTGTGCTGGAATTGAACGAGAACCCGGATAATTACTTCGCGCATGTGGAGCAGGCCGCTTTTGCGCCGGCACACGTGGTTGATGGTATCGGCTACTCGCCCGATAAAATGCTGCAGGGGCGTATTCTTTCCTATCCCGACGCGCACAGGCATCGTTTAGGTGGCAACTATGAGCAGATCCCGGTAAACCGTTGTCCCTTTGAAGTTAACAACTACCAACGCGATGGCCAGATGAGGGTTGACGGCAATCATGGTAAAAACCCCAATTATTTTCCGAATAGTTTTGATGATATACAAGCCGACCCAAGCTACAAAGAACCGGCATGGGACCTGGGTAATGTAGTTGCCGACTGGTATGATCGTAATGCCGAAGGCGAAAATGATCATTATAGCCAACCGGGCAATTTGTACAGGTTAATGAGTGAAGAAGCCAAACATGACCTGGTAAAAAACATAACCAACTCCATGAGTGGTATTGATGGCCCTAAACGGGATGTAATTGTAAATCGCCAGCTTTGCCACTGGTTCAGGGCTGATATTAGCCTGGGTATGGCTATTGCCAAAGGCCTGGAGCTTGATTTGAACGAAACCATGAAACACATGCCGCAAACGGTGTAAGGGTGATAGTTCATGGTTGATGAAGAGGGGGCATAGCTATTATAATAGCTATGCCCCCTCTTCATCAACTTTTTAGTAACTGGCCAGGTTATCTGTAAATTGTAATAAACAAACATAGTAGTTTTAAATAAGACTTTCTATCTTTAAGCAGAATGAAAGCATACATGCTACACCGGGCTTTAAATATAATAGAAAGATTAATTACCCGAGGACTTGGGAAAGGCTACGGTGCAGGCAGTATTGAAAGGGAAACCGGGTTGTTAAAGGAGTTTTTAATCGTTCCGAAATTAGGTATTGACATAGGAGCAAATATTGGCGAGTATTCTGTTGCTTTAAGAAGAAACTTTCCTGGGATGGAGCTACACTTGTTTGAACCATCCAAAATAAATCAGGAAAAACTTAATGCCCGCTTTGCTGACAACACTAATATCATAATAAACAATACTGCATTATCTAATATCACCGGTGATGCACAGCTTTTTTCAAATGTACTAGGGTCTGGCTTAGGAAGCCTAACAAAAAGGAACCTTGAGCATTTCAATATTGATTTTAATGTGAATGAAGCTGTTCAATTGATCCGTTTTGAGGATTACTGGGAACAAAAACTTCTAAAGCGCAATATCGACTTGGCTAAAATGGACGTTGAAGGTCATGAATTGGATGTTTTAAAGGGCTTTGGTAAGGCTATATATCAAACCAAATTAATACAGTTTGAGTTTGGCGGCTGCAATATTGATACGCGGACCTATTTTCAGGATTTTTGGTATTTTTTTAAGGAGCATTCCTTTAAAATATATCGTATTACACCGTTTGGACTTGAACATATACAATTTTATAGAGAAAGCCACGAAACTTTCCTTACAACAAACTATCTGTGTGTTAATCAAAATTTGCAATAAGCAATCTCGCCAAGCCTGCTAATTACTCATTGCAAACTGCTAATTGATCAAATTTTATTGTTGATCACTAATTTTTCTCATACCAAAAGTACCAACCGCTTGCCGCCGGGAATTTCCTGGTGCCAGGTGCTTTCCACATCCTTTAAACTGGCGGTTACCGTATCTATCACTAATTTTCCATCTGCTGCTAACTGGAACATCTCTGGCAGCAGTTCTGTAAACAGGCGCTTCATGCCATCCGCCGGTAAACTGCCCAGGCCCGAGCCCGATAGCTCAATGTCCGAGCTTCTTAACGTGCCCGATGATAGCTGTATCTTATCGCCTGCCATACCGCCAACAGTAACATACCTAACTTTATGACTGATACCGCCTTTGCCTTGTAAAGCGGCAAAAATCAGTTCAGCAGGGTGCCCCCACAGGTAGTCTATCACCACATCAATAGGCGTTTCCTGGTGAATTTCCTTTAAACGCTTTACTATCGCCTCATCATCCTGTTTTAGCGATATGGCCTCATCAGCACCTATTTTCAGCAATCTTTCCAACGATGCCGAATTTCTGCCGGTAACAATTATCTTTTTAGCACCGTAATGTTTGGCAATTTGTACGGCAACCATGCCGGTTACGCCTGTGGCGCCGTTAATTAATATCACTTCCCCTGCCTTTAACATAGCCCGGTAACAGATGGACGCCCCGGCACCCATAACCGCGTTAGGCAATGCGGCGGCAGTAACATCATCAATACCGGCAGGTAGTTTTACCGTCCGTTTTTTATCTACTAACGCTTTTTCGGCTATCATACCCGAACCGCCAAAGCCATAAACCCGCGTGCCATCGGCTAATTGGCCCACGCCGTCGATACCCGCTACTTTTAGCTCGTCGCCGGCTTCGCTGCTGTAATGGCCGCCGCTGGTTATTCCCCTATCCAGGTTTTTAACTGCGGCTGCTTTTACAGTAATTAATAATTGATCTTCGTTTGTAACTATGGGATCGGCAAAATCACCATACTTTGGTGTTGTGCCTGGGGTATAAACTGCTGCTTTCATGTTGTCCTTTTTATTTACACAAAGATGCGTAGCCGCACAGCCTGTAAACGATAACATTTGTTATCAAATAAGATTAGCCCTTATATTTTCCATTTTTGGGTTCGGGTTGGGAATAGAGCCAAACCCTTAGCTCTTATACTTTCCCTTCAGCAACTTATTCTTAATACGGCTTAAATGTACCGTAGTAATACCCAGGTACGATGCGATATAATGCTGCGGTACCCGCTGAATGAGCTGCGGTTTTTGATTGATGAGGTTGAGATACCGTTGCTGTGGTGTATCGCGGATGAAGGATAGGAACTCCTGCATGTAATGCAATTGCCGTTCATATAGTATCTCTATCAGTTCGCTCAAAAACTCCGGCTCTTTGCTTAACTCGGCCATAATAATCTCATAGTCGCTCTTTTGCAGCACGTGAATCACGCAGGGCTCAATGGTTTCGATAGTGAACATGCCAGGGATATTTTTCCGAAAGCTTTCGAGCGAAGCCAGGCCCTCATGCTCAAAAAAGAATTGAAAGGTAGTGTCCTTTCCATTATTATTGAACCACACCCGCAGGCAGCCTTTTTCTATCATAAAAGACCGTTTAGAGATATCGCCCTCACTCAAAAGCACTGTTTTAGCTGGTACTTCTATGCGCTTATACATCCCCATATAGCTATCCCAATGGTGCTGCAGGTGCGGAAATTTATCTTTAAACTGGAAAAACATTTTTAGTTCATGGTTGGGATGTGGTTCATGGTTAATAAATCATAGTTCATGGCAAGGTCGTCCTAAAACTATGAACCATTAACCATGAACCGGCGAAGCCCTTACTCCACCGTTACTGATTTTGCCAGGTTACGCGGCTGATCCACATTGCAACCGCGCATTACGGCAATATGATAAGCTAGTAATTGCAAAGGTATGGTGGCCAGCAGCGGTACAAATGCTTCGCTGGTTAATGGAATCTCGATCACGTATTCGGCCATTTCCTTAACATCCACATCCCCTTCGGATACGATGGCAATTACGTGCCCGCCGCGTGCTTTTACTTCCTGTATATTGCTCACCACTTTTTCATACGATGAATTTTTGGTTGCGATGAATATAACCGGCATAGCATCGTCAATCAGGGCGATGGGGCCGTGTTTCATTTCGGCGGCAGGATAGCCCTCGGCGTGTATGTAGGAGATCTCTTTGAGCTTTAAAGCACCTTCTAACGCTACCGGAAATGAGCTTCCGCGACCTAAAAACAGGCAATTAGTGGAATCCTTAAAACGTGCCGCTATCTTTTTCACATGGTCGTTCACCTTCAGGGTTTTTTCAACCAGTTCAGGTATCTGATTCAGTTCGGTTAGGTATTCAATCAGCTTGCTTTCAGTTATGGTACCTCTTTGCTGCGCTATGTAAAAGGCTATCAACGTTAAAACGGTAACCTGCGCGGTAAATGCTTTGGTTGATGCCACACCAATTTCGGGCCCGGCGTGAGTATAAACACCGGCATGGGTAGTACGCGGGATAGATGCGCCAACTACGTTGCAGATACCAAATATAGTAGCGCCTTTTTCCTTAGCCAGTTCAATAGCTGCCATGGTATCGGCCGTTTCACCTGATTGGGAAATGGCTATTACCAAATCCTTTTCGGTGATGATGGGGTTACGGTAGCGAAATTCCGATGCATATTCCACCTCAACGGGTACGCGCGCGTATTCCTCTATCAAATACTCACCAACCAAACCGGCATGCCACGAGGTGCCGCAAGCTACAATGATGATACGATCGACGTTCTTTAGCTTTTCCTTATATTCTTTAATACCTCCTAATTGTACCTTACCGGTGCGCGGATAGATCCTGCCTCTCATACAATCACGTATGGATCGTGGCTGTTCATATATTTCTTTCAGCATAAAGTGGTCGTAACCACCTTTTTCTAATAGCTCCAGTTTAAGATCAAGCTCCTGTATGTACGGTATCTGGATGGTATTGTCGATATTTTTTATAAGCAGGCTATTGCGATGAACGTAGGCGATCTCGTTATCATTCAAATAGATCACATTTTTAGTATATTCAACAATCGGAGTAGCATCAGATGCTATAAAATACTCGCCCTCGCCAACGCCAATTACCATTGGGCTGCCTTTGCGGGCGGCAACTATCATATTGGGCTCATCCGAGCTCATGATAACAATGGCATAAGCGCCCACCACTTTATTCAGGGCAACGCGTACGGCTTCCTGCAAATCAAGGCCGGTTTCATGCTCAATATCTTCAACCAGGTGAATTAATACTTCGGTATCGGTATCGCTTTTAAAAACATGGCCCTTTGCCAGCAATGCTTCTTTAAGCACCACATAATTTTCAATAATACCGTTATGGATGATGGTGAGCTTCCGATCGCCTGATGAATGCGGGTGCGAGTTGCGGTCGCTTGGCGCGCCGTGTGTGGCCCAGCGGGTATGGCCCATACCAATGGTGCCTTTTAGTTCAATATCCTTAACAAAGTTTTCCAGATCGCTTACTTTGCCGGCTTTTTTATAAACTTTAAGGTCGGTATCTAATAAAGCAACCCCAGCGCTATCATAACCCCGGTATTCCAGGCGGTGTAAACCCTTAATAATGATGGGATAAGCATCCCTGTAACCAATATAACCTACAATTCCGCACATAAAAAAATTTAATTTATATAAAGGGAGTAAAAATAATCAGGTATAACAAAACACAAATAGCAATTATTGTTAAATAATTGCTATTTGATTAATAAACGCAGAATATGTTTTATTGTTTACTATTTACTTTGGTGTATATCACGTTCAGCTTTATGCTGTAAGGCGATGATTTATTATTCCCAACGGCAATGGTGCGCGCGGCAACCTGTGGCGTTGGGGCAATGTCTACACTGGCAGTATTGGTGGTATCAACAGGGGCAATGTAGGTGCCATAATCAATGGTATTACCACGCAGCAGATCCTGAATATAGGTGGTTACCAAAAAATGATAGTTTTTAGTGGGCAGGTTATAAAAGCCGCCAAATTGCCCTACTCCCAAAAATGTTGCCGCCGAGCCGGATGCATCTTCAACGTATGTTATCTGATGGGCAATATCATAACGGTACATGGTTAGTTTGGGTACCGGAACAAGATAACTTGGAATATCAGAGCCTGGATCGACCGTGAGCACTATTTCGGCCCGGTTAATTATCACATTATTTATACCCCCTAATGATTTAAAGAGGTTTTGAATGTACGGGAAGCTAATTTTGGTACGTAAACTTGCAAGGCCCTGCATATACACTATCGAATCGGATAGGTTGGTGTGGTTAGCGGTATTGGCCGCAGTTCGGGCAATTGCATTTGCAACCTGCGTTGAATAGGAATGGCTTATTTGTGCAGCGTACTCACTTACATCAAGATATACTACAGAAGTATCAATTACCGATCCGTTTGTGGCGCGTATATAAATAGCCAATGATGAATCGGCAGGGGCTTGTAACATAAATATACCACCCGCGCCTATAGTTTTGCTTTTATCAATGGTAACAAATAAGCCTTTAACATTGTTATCAAAAATCAGGTCTGATCCCAGTTGTTCGGTGCCTGCCTTGAATAATGCTGTTTGTAAAAAGCTGGTATTTATAGGTATCCTCACCTGGGGTGGAACTTTTATAAGCGTATCGGGCCCTCCGGAAACAATATCGTATATTTTTATGCTATCCCTGGGCCTTGCATAAAAGGATTTGGTTCCAATTAAGGTTGGGTTAACATCCCATTTTTTGTTGCTGTAATAGGTTGTGTTGTACACTCTTTCGCCCAACTGGTATACATCGGCAGTATATTTACTTGAAATGGAGTCGCCGTAAAAACCGTCGGCGTATTTTAGTATCAATACGGCGGAGTCGATGTTTACTGTACCAACCGGTACCGTATAAGCTGCTGAACCCGGCAAATGTAAATCAGTAACCAGGTCGGCTTCGGATGTTCCCAAAACAGGATCGGTAAAAAAGCCAAATGGTGTTTTAGCTAATTCGGATGTTGCTACCGTATCATCAGTAGTGGTATTGGTAAAAATGGTTGCTGTATCCAGCAACGAGCCACTTAATTGATTGGCAGAGTTTATGGCTAAACCAACCGTGTCTTCGTTTTTACAGCTATTCAAAATAAAAAGACTTATCAACAGCGTTAATAAGTCTAATCGGAAAAATTTCATATATGATCTCAAAGCTTATACAACATGTGCTAATTCCTCATTAGCAATTTCGTCGTAAAAATTGTAATAATTTTCCAAATCTGCGGTAGAATTAAATTCCAAAACCGATTTGTGGCTGTTTTTAACATTATTTAACACATCTGCATCAATATGCTCGCTTCCCAAAACTATCCCATCCGAATACTGGATAGCTCCGGCGTATAAGGCTGAGTTTGTACCTGGCTTGTAGGCTTCAACATGCAATTCGGTCATGTCGTTCATTACAGCTTTGCGTGCAAAATCAGGGTTCAACTGGTCTTTAAAATCATTCTCATAAATAGAATAAATTATTTTTGAGTTTTTAAAGGTCGGATCGTCCTTGTAAGTAGTTTTTAAATAAGCCGGAACCAATGCACTCATCCAGCCATGGCAATGAATAACATCAGGCGCCCAGCCCAGTTTCTTAACAGTTTCTAATGCACCCTTGCAAAAGAAGATCATCCGTTCGTCATTATCGGCATAAAACTTCCCGTCTTTATCTCCAAACACATGTTTACGCTGAAAATATTCTTCATTATCTAAAAAATACACCTGCATACGTGCTGCCGGAATAGAGGCAACCTTAATAATTAATGGATTATCATTATCATTAATAATGATATTCATTCCCGATAAACGAATAACTTCATGAAGGCGGTTCCTGCGCTCATTAATATTTCCGAAACGCGGCATCAGGATACGAATTTCGTAACCCTTCTCCTGCATGGCTTGCGGGAGCTGACGTGTTATTTCAGAAATTTTTGAGAGTTCCAGGAAGGGCGACATTTCATGAGTTATAAACAAAAGCTTAGATTTACCCATCTCTAAATCAGTATTAAATTATATAAGCAGTCAAAAAAATTTGAGTTTGCAAATATAATCAATATTATATCAACTATCAACGTATTATACAAGTAAATTCGGTTATTTATAATCAATTAGCCAACTTCGCCCAATTTTATAATTTTTAAGCATTGAAGACATTTACTAAAACCCAAGAAATAAGCGAATATGTGCAGCAAATGCGTAATTTGGGTAAAACGGTGGGTTTTGTACCAACTATGGGCGCGCTGCATGCCGGCCATCTTTCCTTAATAAAACTGGCGCAGCAGGCCACTGATGTGGTTGTTTGCAGCATTTTTGTTAACCCTACGCAGTTTAACGACCCCACCGACCTGGAGAAATATCCGCGCCCGATTGCTGATGACACGCGAAAACTGGAAGCGGCAGGATGCGATATTTTATTTAACCCCGGCGTGCCCGAAATTTATGCTGCGCATGAGCAATGGCATTTAAACATAGGCCAACTGGAGCATTTGCTGGAAGGGAAATTTCGCCCGGGGCATTACCAGGGGGTTACGCAGGTGGTTTATAAACTATTTAATATTGTGAAACCCGATATGGCCTTTTTCGGCCAAAAGGATTATCAGCAGTTCATGGTCATCAGCAAAATGGTGGAGCTGCTTAACATGCCGGTTAAACTGGTGATGTGCCCTATACAGCGTGAGGCTGATGGCCTGGCCATGAGTTCGCGCAATATACATTTAAGCGCTTATGACCATGAGCACGCGCTGGTATTATCCGGAACATTGAATTGGGTAAAGGATAACTTTAACCCGGGTAACCTTATCACGTTAGCAACACAAGCGCGTGAACTTATCAGCGCCGAACCAGGAGTGGAATTGGAATATTTTGAAATTGCCGATGGCGATACTTTGCAACCGGCAAATCAAAACTCCCGTAAATTTGTTGCACTGGTAGCCGCCCGCGTTGGTAAAACCAGGCTGATTGATAATGTATTGTTGAGCTCATAGTTGATGGTTCATAGTTGATGCAAATCGCGCCTCTTGCTATGAACCATTAACGATGAACTATCCGGCTATGGACTATGAACCATGAACTATTACAATACGATGAATCACCAACTATGAACTATGAACTATAAGAATTAACTTTGCGCCATGATAATTGAGGTATTAAAATCCAAGATACATCGGGCCAGGGTAACCCAGGCCGAGCTGAACTATGTGGGCAGCATTACGATTGATGAGGATTTGATGGATGCGGCAAATATTATTGCCAATGAGAAGGTACAAATTGTAAATAATAACAACGGTGCCCGCTTTGAAACCTATGTAATAAAAGGCGAAAGAGGCAGCGGTACGGTTTGCCTGAATGGCGCCACCGCCCGGCTGGCCCAGGTTGGCGATATAGTGATCATCATGTCGTACGGGTACATGGAGATGGACGAGGCTCGCAGCTATGAGCCGATCGCTATTTTTCCGGATGTGGATAATAAATTGATAAAATAAATATCCTATTTTGGTGGCTTAAATAAATGAAGCCTCTATTTACCTTAGCCTTATTGTTTGTTACCGTGTTGTGCCTGGCGCAGCGGCAGAATGTTTATTTTCTGAAAAATGACGGCCGCTATGTAAAACAACGCGACAGCGCCGACTATATACGTGTAGTGCGCGAGCCCGATTCTGCTTCAAATTTATATAACGTGTTTGAATTTTACCCCAACGGAGCAAGTAAGCTTGAGGGTAAATCATCAGCTATCAACCCGCCTGCGTATGAAGGGGCTTGTGCTAAATTTTACCCAAACGGTAAACGGCAAAGCGTACTTACATATAAGGCCGGAAAGCTGGTTGGCAATGCTTATGAGTTTTATCCGAATGGTAAACTTTACGTAGTGAAAAAATTTCCCGACGTTGCAAACGCTGATGATGATATGCAGGATAGCTACCAGATCACTGCCGAAAATGATTCCCTTGGTACAGTGCTGATAGCGGATGGGAACGGCTATTTTAAAGCTTATAACGATAAATTTACGGCTGTAGTTGAAGAAGGCAACGTAAAAAATGGCAAAAGAGACGGCAACTGGAAAGGCTCCGAGCCGGGCCAGGGGATAACTTATAGTGAAACTTATGAGGATGGCAAATTTTTGTCCGGAACTTCGATCGGTAAAAATGGAGATAGCATAAAATATAATGTAAGGGATGTAGAACCCCAATTTAAGGGCGGGGTAAAAGACTTTTACAGGTACCTGGGCCGCAATATAGCTTACCCCGATTATGAACGCGAACATAATATACAGGGCAAGGTTATATTGACGTTTATTGTAGAAAAAAATGGCGAGCTATCAAACATCAAGGTACTAAGCTCCGTTAGCGATAACATTGATAAAGAAGCAATACGGGTTGTAAGCGAATCGCCTAAATGGATACCGGGTACAGAATATGGGCGCAACTGCAGGGTTTACTATACCATACCCATTGATTTTTCCTTATCAAATTAAGCAGCAATCAATCTCTTGGATAGGCGCCCAAGCCAAGCACCAGGCGCAGGTTGGCATCTGTAGTGATGTTGTTGCGCAGCTTGTACACCATCCTTATCCTCACATTGGGCATTCGGATCAGTTCATCTAAAAAATGGGAATTATCAATATCCAGCACCATACTATTGCCCACATTTTGGCTGATATCAGTACGCGAGGCTACCAGCACCTCCTCGCTGCCATCAGGCTCCGACATATAAAATTTAACGGAAGCCAGATCGCCTATATTAAAATCAGTAGGGTCTATCGATCTTAATTTGGCAGATATAATACGCACTTCGCTTATATTATTGCCATTGTTGCCATCTTTGGTAAAATCCTGGTCGAAACTGGTGGCCATGTTTATGGCAGTATACCTGATGCCCGGCTGTGATGTTGCCGGGATAGTTAGTGTGGTAGTATAAGGAAACGTAGACTTAATAATAGACTGCATCATGGCGCAACCGCTCAAAAACAGCAATACGGCAATTGAACCGGGTAACAATTTCTTTATCAACATTACTTTTGCGGGAGAGAATGGCTTATACTACAAGTTTAATAGTTTTAAACTGTAATTTACACTTTATTTAAAAATAGATTTTATTGATTTTGGAAACGGAAAGCCTTTTAAAAATAGCTGATAGAAAGCGCTATTATTAAAAAACCTTTAGGATTAGGTTAAGATTTCAGCGTGTTAAAGAGTATTTAAAAAAAAGCTTAAAAATGTT
>Ga0302303_10000654_pt1 | contig 26207 bp, 22 predicted proteins | sample III_Palsa_E2_1_FD_194542 | JGI IMG/M metagenome (GOLD analysis project Ga0302303, IMG submission 194542) | Peat permafrost microbial communities from Stordalen Mire near Abisko, Sweden - III_Palsa_E2_1 | ecosystem: Environmental > Terrestrial > Soil > Palsa > Peat permafrost | place: Sweden...
CTTAACTAAGGTTGAAGAAGCTGCTGCAGCTATAAAACAAATTGTAAAATCAGGCCGTAAGGTATTATTCGTAGCTACAAAGAAACAAGCGAAAGATATCGTAGCTGAGTATGCAAAAGGAGTGAACATGCCTTTCATCACCGAAAGGTGGTTAGGTGGTATGTTAACCAACTTTGCAACCGTACGCAAGTCGATCAAAAAGATGTCAAACATCGATAAATTGACTAAAGACGGTACTTACAACAACCTTTCGAAAAAAGAAAGGCTGATGATACAGCGTGAGCGTATAAAATTAGAAACTTTGTTAGGTGGTATAGCCGATTTAAACCGCTTACCTGCCGCATTGTTCCTGATCGACGTTAAGAAAGAGCATATCGCGGTTAGCGAAGCGTTAAAGCTGAACATACCAACCTTTGCAATGGTTGATACCAACTCTGATCCTTCGAACATCGATTTCCCTATCCCGGCAAATGATGACGCCACCAAATCAATTTCATTGATCACCGGTATCATCATAAAAGCTATTGAAGAAGGTTTGGATGAGCGCAAGCGCGAGAAGGAAGACGAAGCTGAAAAAGAAGCAGCAGTAGCGAAAGCTAAGGCAGATGCTCCTGAAGCAGTAACGCCAGACAGGGCTCCGAACGAAGGTGGTAAAAGAAGCCGCAAGGCCACTACCGCTGAAGTTGCCGAAGCTGCTGCCGAAACCGGTACCGAGCCTGCTGAAAAAGAATAAATCAGGAAGTTGAAATGTTGAAAAGTTGAAATGTTGTAACGTTTAACTTTACAACATTTCAACTTTTCAACTTTTAAACAAAAAAATATGTCTACAGTACAAATATCTGCATCTGATGTGAACAAACTGCGCCAGCAAACTGGTGCGGGCATGATGGATTGCAAAAAAGCTTTAACTGAAACCAATGGTGATTTTGAAGCTGCTATTGATTTTTTAAGAAAAAAAGGCGCTAAAGTGGCTGCCAGCCGCCAGGACAGGGAATCAAACGAAGGTGTTGTTATAGCACGTACCTCTGAAGATGGCAAGCTTGGTGTGATCATTGAGCTGAACTGCGAAACTGATTTCGTGGCGAAAAATGCTGAGTTTGTTGCTTTTGCTAATGCGATTGCCAACAGGGCGGTTGAATCAAATCCTAAAAATATCGAAGAATTAGGTCAACTTAATATTGATACTGATATGGATCGTGTTACAATAGCTGATGCTATTACCGACCGTACCGGTAAAATTGGCGAGAAGATCGGCATCTCAAAATACGAGGTTGTTACAGGCGAAAAAGTTATCGCTTATATACATGGTAACTTCCGTTTAGGTGTATTAGTTGCGCTTAGCGCTAACGTAACCGGCGCTGATGAAGCAGGTAAGGACGTAGCTATGCAAATTGCTGCTATGAACCCTGTAGCGCTTGATAAGGACGGCGTTGATGCTACTACTATTGAGCGTGAGTTGGAGATTGCTAAAGAGCAGATCCGTGCCGAAGGCAAACCTGAAGATATGGTTGAAAAGATCAGCTTAGGTAAGCTTAACAAGTTTTATAAAGACTCGACTTTACTAAACCAGGAGTTTGTAAAGGATCCATCAAAAAATGTTGCCCAGTTTTTGAGCACCGTTGAAAAAGGGCTAACAGTAACCGCCTTTAAGCGGGTAGCTTTAGGAGCTTAAATATTTGATCCCTTTCGTTAATTCGAAAGGGATTTTTTTTGAAGCCCCACCCAACCCTCCCCGGTAGGGAGGGCTTGAAGAAACAAATTTTAAAAAGTCTCCCCTACCGGGGGAGATTATTCGCAGATATTAATTTTAAAGGCAGCTCATGAGGGCTTCGCCGTTTAGAGGGGGCTGATATGATAACCGCACTTCATAACCTACAGCTAATTTCTGATGGTATTATTACCAGGGGCAAAGCTATTTTAATTGATGGCGATCAGATCATCAATATTGTTGATGGATTAGCCATTCCTCCAAACACAAAACAAATTGATCTGCAAGGTGCCAATGTTGCACCGGGATTGATTGACCTGCAAATTTATGGCAGCGGCGGCAAACTGTTCGGCGGCATACCAGAAGTAGCGGCCTTACAGCAAATGGAAGATGACCTGCTAAGTCAGGGTACAACAGGCTTTTTTGCGACTATTGCCACCAACGCGGATGATGTTGTTGAAAAAGGCATTGAAGCGGCTAAAGTGTACACAATTAAAGCTAAAGGAAACTTTTTAGGGCTGCATTTGGAAGGGCCTTTTTTAAATCCAGTCCGCAAGGGGGCGCATCCCGAGAAATTCATAAAGAAAGCTACTTTAAAACAACTACAAAATTGGGTTGAGAATGCCGATGGCGTTATCAAAATGATGACTATTGCGCCTGAATTGCAGGATCAGGAAGTGATAGATTATTTAAACGACCATGGCGTAATTTTATCATCAGGCCATAGCAATGCTACTTATCAGCAGGGCAAATCATTCTTAAATAACCCTGTAAAGGCGGTTACGCATTTATACAATGCCATGCCTCAAATGCACCACCGCGAACCGGGCTATATCCCTGCCATATTCGAGGAAAAACCATATACCAGTATTGTTGCCGATGGTATTCATGTTGATTTTACTATGATCCGCCTGGCTAAACGCGAACTGGGCGATAAATTATTTTTAATTACCGATGCCGTTACCACAGCCACCAAAGGCACATATCAGCACCAGTTTACGGGCGACAGATATGTGATGCCCGATGGTACGCTATCAGGCTCATGCCTCACCATGTTAAAAGCCGTGCAAAATTGTGTAGAGTATGTAGGTATAGATTTAGCCGAAGCCATCAATATGGCATCGCTGTACCCGGCGCAATTAGCATCGCTAACAAAAAAAGGAAAAATTGAAACAGGTTATAATGCCGACCTGATTATTTTTAATAAGGATTTTGAAGTACTGGCTACCGTGTTTAAAGGGGAATTAATGAACACAAATTAGCACTAAATGAAAACGAATTTCACGAATTAATTAGTGGTTATTTATTTATAAAATTTTAACACTGATTATATTTCTATATTTTTGACAAACTCACCTCAATGAATTATAAAAGAATCCTCCTTAAACTTAGCGGCGAATCCCTTATGGGCGACAGGCAATACGGTATTGATAACAACCAGGTATTGCAATACGCAAAAGATATAAAAAGTGTATTTGACGAAGGGATAGAGATAGCGATTGTTGTGGGGGGAGGAAATATTTTCAGGGGCCTGAGTGCCGAAAAATCGGGTATGGAACGTGCCCAGGCCGATTATATGGGTATGCTGGCTACCGTTATCAATTGTATGGCCATGCAAAACGCGCTGGAAAGCATTGGTGTTGAAACCCGCCTGCAATCAGCCATAAAAATGGAGCAGATCTGCGAGCCATACATCCGTCGCCGAGCCATGCACCACCTGGAAAACAATAAGATAGTAATATTCGGCGCCGGAACCGGTAACCCATATTTCACAACCGATACTGCTGCATCCCTGCGCGCTATTGAAATAAAAGCCGATGTGGTACTAAAAGGCACCCGTGTAGATGGCATCTATACCGCCGACCCGGAAAAAGACCCAACAGCCACCCGTTATAATGAAATCTCCTACCAGGAAGTTTATGATAAAGGGCTTAATGTTATGGATATGACCGCCATTACCCTTTGCCAGGAAAATAACCTCCCCATCATTGTTTTTGATATGAATAAGGAAGGCAATTTTATGAAGATTGCTAAGGGAGAAGCGATTGGGACTTTGGTGAAGTAATGGGGTTAGTGACTGGTGATTAGAGGTTAGTAAAAACATCATCATCACGTCATTGCGAGGAACGAAGCAACCCCACATGCTAAACAGGCATCATAAAGGTGGCCTATTCTGTGAGATGCTGAAATAAATTCAGCAAGACTTCTTTTTTTAATTATTCAGAAAACCCTGCCACGGGTTAATTACGTAAATTATTTTACAACAATTGACCCGGGTATGAAAACTCTCTGCATAGCGCTCATAACATTACTTACTTTCGCAACAGGTGTATCCAATAAGCCTGTAGCCAAAGTCGACCTTAAAAGTTTTGGTGGTAAATGGTATTCACTATACTCTATACCCACCATGTTTGATAAAGGTACCCGTGAAACTACAGTAACCTATACTTTAACCAGCGATGGTTATTACAACGTTGTTACATATGCTAAAAAAGGTGACGATAACGAAATTCACACCTATACTTCAAAACTATTCCCTATCAAAGAAGATAATAATGCCGAAATGAAGGCGCAGTTCATCTGGCCCATTAAGGTAGATTATTGGGTTGTTGACCTTGCCAGTGATTACTCGTGGGTAGTAGTAGGCCATCCCGACCATAAATTCCTGTTCATTATGAGCCGTAAACCAACTATGGATAAAAAATTATACGATCAGTTGGTAGAGAAGTGTAAAGAAATGGGTTATCCGGTTGAGAAATTAACTTGCCAGGGGCATAAGGGATAGATAAAGCCTTTTCCACGCTTCATTCGTGGAACGAAGCAATCTCAAGCGTGCTTACTTAGCGGCGTTTAACTTGCTTTTAATATCAGTCCAGCTAACAAAAGTAGTTTCGCCCTTGCTGTAACGCTCTAATCTCCTATCCAACTCTTCTTGGTGAGTAATAGGCGTTGGCATGCTATTATGATCAATACTGTCCCAAATTTTTTCAATCATCAAAATGCGTTCAGCAACACTCATCTCTAATATTTCCTGCATTTGTATCATAATTTAAAATTAGCAATATTTTTCAATCGTATCAAATAGGTAATAATATTTATAAGCCTTATTTTGCCTGAGATTTTATTCCCCCTAAAATCATACTTTTTACTATTTTTGTCCAAAATCTAAAACAATGAGCGAACTCATTAAAAAACAGGTGACTGACGCAAAGGCTTTGATGGATAAGGCTATTGACCATTGCGAAGGCGAATTACAAAAAATACGCGCGGGCAAAGCTAACCCTGCCATGCTGGATGATATTATGGTGGATTACTACGGTACCCCAACCCCCTTAAGCCAGGTAGGTAATGTAAATTCTCCGGATGCCCGTACCATTGTGGTGCAGCCGTGGGAAAAATCGTTATTAGCACCTATTGAAAAAGCGATAAAGGAATCCAGCTTAGGCCTGAACCCACAAAACGATGGTGTGATCATCCGTATCAACGTTCCGCCGTTGACCGAGGAGCGCCGCCGCGATCTGGTTAAAAGAGTTAAAGGCGAGGCTGAAACCGGAAAAATTGCCATCCGCAATATCCGTAAGGATGCCAACGAAAAAATAAGGAAACTAAAATCCGAAGGTGTATCAGAAGATGAAATGAAAACAGGCGAAGGCGAGATCCAAAAATTAACCGACACCTATATTGTAAAGGTTGATCAACATGCCGAGGCTAAGGAAAAAGATGTGATGACGGTATAAATTACCAACCTAATGTCAAATTAAAGGGAATGAGCTGCTTAGCCATTCCCTTTTTTTATTTTTGCATAAACATGAAAATACTCTTATCATATCTTAAAAAACATCGCTGGATAGTAATTTTTGCACTACTATTTGCTGCAGTTAACATTGGTTTTTCTTTACTCGACCCTGTAATCTCGGGCCTAATATTTGACAAGGTAATACTACAGCGACTTAAATTAACGCATCACGAATACTTTTTAGCCGCTATAAAATATGTTGGCCTTGGGATTGCCGTTGCTATGGTATCGCGTATAGCGAAAAACTTCCAGGATTATTTCACTAACGTCATCACTCAAAAAACCGGCGCGGAAATGTACGCCGATGGTTTAAAACATTCACTGGAATTACCGTACCAGGTTTTTGAAGACCAACGTAGCGGTGAAACTTTAGGAATATTACAAAAAGTACGTCAGGACTGTGAAGCATTCATTACGGCTTTCGTAGGTATACTATTTGTAAGTATTACAGGAATGAGTTTTGTTATAATTTATTCATTATTTATAAGCTATAAAGTAACATTAGTATATATAGCAGCAATCCCCATTATTGGTTTTGTAAGCACATCACTTAGCCGTAGGATTAAAAGGATACAACGGAGTATACTTTCTGAAACTACTGCATTGGCAGGTTCGACAACTGAATCATTAAGAAACATCGAGTTGGTAAAAAGTCTTGGTTTAGTTAAGCAGGAAATAAATCGTTTAAATAATACCACCTATAAAATACTAGGCCTTGAACTTAAAAAGGTAAAGTATGTACGCAGTATGAGTTTTGTACAGGGTACAACTGTAAATTTGGTACGTAGCACAATGGTAGTGCTTTTATTGATGCTTATTTTTGCTCAAACAATATCGCCGGGGCAATATCTTATGTTACTTTTCTTCTCATTCTTTTTATTTAATCCATTGCAGGAATTAGGGAATGTTATTGTAGCATGGCGCGAGGCCGAAGTTTCGCTGGCAAACTTTGAGCGTATTACTACTACGCCTATTGATATAAAACCCGAAAAACCTGTTTTATTGGAGCAGATTAACACGCTTACTTTTGATAATGTTACGTTTAAACATCTTACCGCAAACCGTAACGCGTTAAACCACATCAACTTTGAAACCCATATTGGAGAAACAATTGCTTTCGTTGGCCCGTCGGGTTCGGGTAAAACCACGCTGGTGAAATTATTGGTAGGTTTATACCAGCCGCTCGAGGGCGATATTTTATACAACAATGTATTAAGCAAAGAAATCGACCTTGACCAGCTGCGTGAAAAGATTGGTTTCGTAACCCAGGATACCCAGCTATTTTCGGGCACCATTCGCGAAAACCTATTGTTTGTGCGCCCTGAAGCTACCGACGAAGAATGTATGCAGGTATTAGAAAAGGCTGCCTGCCAAACCCTGCTTGCCAGGGCCGACAGGGGTTTGGATACCGTTATTGGCGAAGGTGGCGTAAAAGTTTCCGGTGGCGAAAAGCAACGCCTGTCGATAGCCCGTGCTTTATTGCGCAGACCGGATATATTGGTGTTTGATGAGGCTACTTCATCGCTCGACTCATTAACTGAGGAAGAGATCACCGAAACTATTAAGGATGTATCTGTATTCGGCGATCATATCACCATTCTTATCGCCCACCGTTTATCTACCATTATGCATGCCGATAGGGTGTATGTGCTTGAAAAAGGCCATATCATTGAATCGGGCAAACATGCCGAACTTATTGCACAAAAAGGCTTGTATTATGCCATGTGGCGGCAGCAGATAGGTGAGAAGGATGTGGTTGAGGTATAAACATAAAACAGGTCATGCTGAACTTGTTTCAGCATCTCACATACTGATTACTCAGCATATGGGTTACCTATCCTGCGGGATGCCGAAATAAATTCGGCATGACAGTATACTTAATCCGCCGTATCAGTCCTGTTAATATCCTCTAATGACAGCGGTATCAAATTTTTAGTCTTGAAGTAGGTAACGGTTACCACTGTTAACGTAACGCAGCCGCCAAAAAGCACGGCAGGTATAGTACCTATAAGGCTTGCGGCAGTGCCCGATTCAAAATCGCCAAGTTCATTTGATGAACCTATAAACATGGAATTTACTGCCGATACACGGCCCCGCATCTGATCAGGCGTGAGCAATTGCATAATGGTGCCGCGGATGATAACGCTTACACTATCAAAGGCACCCTCGGTAAACAGGAAGAATAGCGAAAGATAAAAATTACGCGATAGCCCAAAACAAATAATAGATACACCAAAGCCCGTAACTGCAATCAGCAGGTTGCGCCAGGGCTTGCCCATAGGCGAGAAGCGCGACATGGCCAGCATGGTTAAAACCGCTCCTGCCGAGCCTACCGCGCGCATAAGGCCTAATCCTTCAGCACCTACTTTTAATATTTCGTTGGCAAATACAGGCAGTAAGGCTACCACGCCGCCAAAAAATACCGAGAAAAGATCAAGGCTCATGGCGCCAAGCATCATTTTGTTGCTAAATACAAAATGTATCCCTTCCGACAGGCTCTTCCATATATTTTCCTTTGGTTTAAATACCGCGGGATATTTTTTTAACCGGTAAACCAGCACTAATGAAACAAGGATAAGAAAAAGTATAAGAATGAAAGTTGCTGTTATGCCGCTTAACCCCGGGATGAATTTGCCTGCAAAACCATAGATCAAACCACCTGTGGCAGGGCCCAATATCGAGGCTATCTGCCAGGTTGAGCTGCTCCAGGTGCTGCCATTTGGGTAAACTTCTTTAGGTATGCTATGCGCGTAAACGGTAAAGGTAGCCGGGCCATAAAAGGCGCGGGCCAAACCGTTGCAAAAAATCATCATGTAAATTATAGGTACTATCCAGCCGGCATGTATATAGGGGCTCATGCTTTTTAAGGTAACGGTAAACATTACCAGAGATGAGAACAATACGCCTGTATAAATAAACAGCAGCATTTTTCTTTTTTCAGATTTATCGGCAATATAACCGCCGTACAAGGCAATACCAACAGCTGGAATAGCTTCGCACAGCCCAAGCATACCTAAGGCGAATGCGCTATGGGTTAGCTGGTAAATGTAAAAACCGATAACAACGGTTTGCATTTGGTAAGCAAAGGTGAAGAAAAACCGCATCCCGATATAAGCGCGGAAATCTTTATATCGCAGGGCTGCAAAAGAATCTTTTTTTATGGGTTGGATAAGTCCTTCGTCTGGCACTATTAGTTGTTGATGTACTGCAAATTTAAGATTTGTGCGGTAATATTTGTGTAAAATAATGTATTAACGGCGTTTCCAGTTAATTTAACCCATGCTCATCAATCAGATAGATGAGCGAAGCGATGGCTGCTGCACCTAATTCCAGTTCGCGCTTGTTTACGTTCTCAAATACATCGTTCGCGCTATGGTGTACATCAAAGTAGCGTTGCGAATCGGGTAAATAGCCTATCAATACTACGCCGGGCGATTTTGTGGCTAATGGCCCTATATCACTGCCTCCGCCTCCCGCAGTCAGGCGGTCAGCGCCATAAGGTTCCAACAATTTTTTCCATTTAAGATTGATGTTTTGGATAAATGCAGGCGATGCGCCGCTAAACCCAAAACCCCGTGGTGTAAACCCGCCCAGGTCTGATTCGATAGCGGCAATATGTTGCTCTTTGTTTTGCGCCGCAAGTTCGGCATACTTATCGCCGCCACGGTCACCATTTTCTTCATTGATGAAAAACACCGCCCTGATACTGTTTTTAGGCCGATACCCCAGCACTTTAAGCAGGCGCAGCGCCTCCACCGATTGCATAATACCTGTGCCATCATCATGTGCGCCTTCGGCCAGGTCCCATGAATCAAGGTGGCCGCCTACGATAATAAATTTGTCAGGATTTTCGGTGCCTTTCATTTCGCCTATCACATTGTAGGATATGGTATCGGGCAGGGTTTTGCAATTCAGTTTCAGGTAAAATTTAAGCTGCGCATGTTGTTTCAGCAATTCGCTCAACTGGTTTGCCGCTATGGTTGATATAGCTACCGCCGGGATTTTAATACCGGCAGAATCATATTCGGTAGTGCCCGTATGCGGGTAATTATCAATACTTTCGGTAAGTGAACGCACAATTACCGCCGCCGCGCCATATTTGGCCGCCACAGCAGGCCCGGTAAAACGCTGATCGCCTGCGGTACTGTAGGCGCGCAGTGTTTCAATAAACCGCGGGTCAAATGGCCGGTTAAAAAAAACTATTTTTCCTTTAATGGTACCGGCACCCAGGGTATCGAGTTGTTTTAAACTATGTACCTCGATAATATTTGCGGTAATACCATCCTTTGGCGTAGCAACCGACATGCCTAATGCCGCTATGGCAACAGGTACCCGCTTATTGCCATAAATTATTACGCCTTGTTCCTTCGCGCCCCTTACCCAGTGCGGCACCATTACCTTTTGTAAAAAAACACGGTCAAAGCCATAGCTATCCATCAGCTTTTTGCCCCACTCCACCGCTTTTTGCGCATTTGGCGATCCGCTTAAACGAGGGCCAATGTTTTTGCATAAATAATGCAGGTTACTGTAGCATTGGCCGTTTACCAATTCTTCATCATAGATCCTGCGCAGCATCAGCGAATCCTGAGCTTTGAGTATAGCGGTTGAAAAAACAAGCGATAAAAGAAGAATAAGCTTTAATTTCATATAACAAATATAGTAAAGCCCCTCAATCCATAAAGCTGCTTTGAAAACGTTGTGTACTATACTCCCTTTAGGGCAGGGGCTTACGATATCTTATCCCAGCCTAGGCCGGAGTCTTTTGATTGCAGGGAGTTATGCAGGATTTGATTTTCAGGCAGCGCCAATTGCGGGTCGGCATCAAAAATATCTTCAACACATTTGCGTATTTGTATCAGCAAAGCCTGGTCGGTAACCAGGTTGGCTACCTTGAGGTCAAGTACACCGCTTTGTTGGGTACCCTCCAGATTACCGGGGCCGCGCAGTTGCAGATCGATCTCTGCTATCTCGAAGCCATTGTTGGTTTTAACCATCGTATTAAGCCTTGTGCGGCCATCGTGGCTTAGTTTATGGCTGCTCATTAATATGCAATAACTTTGCTCGGCACCGCGCCCTACGCGCCCCCGTAGCTGGTGTAATTGCGAAAGGCCAAAGCGCTCGGCATTTTCAATGATCATTACCGAGGCATTGGGGATATTTACACCCACTTCTATCACCGTTGTTGCCACCATTATTTGTGTTTCGCCTTTTACAAAGCGTTGCATCTCAAATTGTTTATCTGCTGGTTTCAGTTTGCCGTGTACAATGCTTATGCGGTAATCAGGCAGCGGGAATTCATGCGCCATTACATTGGTGCCGTCCTCAAGGTTTTTAAGGTCGAGCTTTTCGCTTTCCTGTATCAGCGGATATACCACATATATCTGCCGGCCTTTTGCAATTTCCTGTTTCATAGAGCCAAACATCCGCAGGCGTTGGTTCTCATATAAATGCAACGTTTGTATGGGCTTGCGGCCAGCTGGCAGTTCATCAATTACCGAGATATCCAGGTCGCCGTACAAGGTCATGGCCAGTGTACGGGGTATGGGGGTGGCGGTCATCACCAAAACATGCGGTGGGATGCTGTTTTTTCGCCATAATTTTGAGCGTTGCTCCACACCAAACCTATGCTGCTCATCAATAACCACAAAGCCCAGGTTTTTGTATTGCACTTTATCCTCAATAAGCGCGTGTGTGCCAATCAGTATTTTAAGCTCTCCGCTTTCCAGCCGCTCATGCAAAACCTTGCGGGCTTTTTTAGGGGTTGATCCGGTGAGCAGGGCAACTTCCACAAAATCATCGCCTACCAAACTTTTAATAGTGGCATAATGCTGATTGGCCAAAATTTCGGTAGGCGCCATAATACAGGTTTGAAAACCGTTGTCAATAGCGATCAGCATGCTCATGAGGGCTACAACGGTTTTGCCGCTACCTACATCGCCCTGCAAAAGGCGGTTCATCTGTACGCCGCGCTGCGTGTCCTGCCGTATCTCTTTTAAAACCTTTTTTTGTGAGTTGGTTAGTTCAAAAGGTAATTTATGGTGATAAAACTCATTAAAATAATTACCCACCGAGCCGAATATATTTCCCTTGAACTTTTGCGTGCGATGGAGCTTGGTTTTTAACAACTTAAGCTGTAGCAGAAACAATTCCTCGAACTTTAAGCGATGTTGTGCCTCGTTAAGCGCCGCGGCATCATCAGGAAAATGAATATTACGGTAGGCAACAGCCCGTGGGGATAATTTAAAACGGTTGATGATGTATAAGGGCAGGTTTTCATGAATATCCTTACTATGCAGTTCGAGCAGGGTGGTTACCAGCTTTTGCAGCCCTTTGCTATCCAGTTGAAATGGCTTTAATTTTTCGGTGGAGTTGTAGGCGGGCTGTAAGGTAAGGTTGCCTTTGCGCAGCAATTCCCCCGGCGAATACAGCTCCATTTCGGGATGCGCCATCTGCGCTTTGCCGTTAAAAAATGTGGGTTTGCCAAATATCACATAGGCTTTGCCGGTAATAAGCGCCTTCTCCATCCACCGTATCCCCTGGAACCATACCAGCTCAATTACGCCGGTATCATCCTGAGCCTGAAAAACCAGGCGTTTGGTATGTTTTTCGCCAAGAATTTCTTTATGGGTTAGGCGTGCTATAACCTGTACATAAGGTAGCTCAGGTTCAATCTCACGTACCTTATAAAACCGGGTACGGTCGATATATTTATACGGAAAATGGCGTAAAAGATCTTCAAAAGTTGCTATTTGCAATTCCTTTTTCAAAACATCGGCACGGATAAGGCCTACGCCTTTCAGGTACTCTATTGGTGTTTGAAACGTGTTCAAATAACGGAGATTTATATGATCAGGATTTTACAGCGGTAACCGAAATTTCAACATTAACATTTTTTGGCAAACCAGCCACCGCTACAGTTTCGCGTGCAGGAAAATTATCGGTAAAATATGACCCGTAAACCTCGTTAACATCAGCAAAGCTTTGCATATCCTTTAAAAAGATAGTGGTTTTTACCACATTGCTAAAACTGATGCCTGCCTGGGTTAAAACAGCTTTAATATTTTCCATTACCTGTTTTGTTTCGGTTTTAATATCATCCAACACTAAATTACCGGTTTGCGGGTTGATAGCAACCTGGCCCGAAAGGAAAACTAAATTACCTGCTTCAACAGCCTGGCTGTATGGGCCGATAGGCGCAGGGGCATTACCGGTATTAATTACTTTTTTCATTGGTTATTTCGGTATAATTTGGTTTTCAGCGCCGCTAATTGGTGTGGCGCTTTAGTGTTTAAGTATAAGCCAGTCTATCAGCTTCCAGATAATGCCCAGTAGGAACACACTTATGGCAATGGCATTAATAACATGCATTACTTTAAGATTAAAGCTGGTAGGCCTGTTCGGATCTTTTTTTCTGAAGAAATACATATACAAATATAAGGTGAAAGCTGAAAGGTAAAAGGTGAAAGGTGAAAAAAAGCTGAAAAAAGGTAAAAGCGAAAAGGTAAAAGCGAAAAACCTTTAACCTTTCTCATGTGTAAAACAAAAAAGGCCTTCCGAATACCGGAAGGCCTTTTATCAATATATTTTATTGATAATTATTGGTGGAATTCAACACGACGGTTTGCTACGCGACCTTCTTCGGTTGAGTTGTCAGCTATTGGGTGTGTTTCGCCAAAAGCTTTAATTTTTAAATGTTTAGCTTCAACACCTGAGTTAACTAAGTAAGTTTTTACAGAGTTAGCACGGTCTTTAGATAAACGCATGTTGTGAGCAGCAGTACCTTCAGATGAAGCGTAACCAGCTACAGTAACAGTTTTACCAGAAGCCCTTAGGTCAGATGAAGTAGCATCTAATGCAGGGTAAGAAGAAGTTCTTAACACTGAGCTATCAAATTCAAACTGGATGTTAGAGTATGGGCTTGCAACTGGTGCAGCAGCAGCTTTAACAGTATCCTTAGGGAATACGATAACGCAACCAGAACCGTCAACTACGCTACCAGCAGGAGTGTTAGGGCATTTGTCGAATTGATCAGCAACACCGTCACCGTCAGAATCTTTCTTAAGATCAGCAACCGCAGTTTCAACATTGGTTACACGGCCTTTTAAAGCTTCAACTTCCTGACGTAAAGCTGCATCATACAGTTCGTCATACATCATAGCAATTGGGTTCACCCAATCTATGTTTTTCTTTGCGCTTGAACCGAAAGTATACTCTAAGCCAGCATAACTATATGAGTAACGATCTTGTTGAGGATAGGTATGGTAACCGGTAAAGTTTGAACCACCGATAAAGCTAACCTTGTAACCTACGTTCAGGGCTAATGCATCAGATAATTTGAATTTAACACCAGCACCAACCGGGGCAACTGCCTCAGTTACGTGTTTTGCGTAAGTGTTAGCGTAAGCTTTGTACGTACCACCAGCTAAATCATAAGTAGGAGTGTAAAAATCCAGCCCGTAACCTAATGATCCGTAAAAATCAACGGCATTTTGACGGTGAAGGAAAGTAACACTACCAAAATCAAGAAGGCCGGTAATTGAAATAGCGTTTGTTTTAGTTTTAAAATCAAGGCCGCCATCCTTTACATCGCCATTGTTATCACCTTTAATAGTTCCACCAATGTAATCTAATGACAGACTGAAAAAGTGTGAGAACGCATCTCTTAACGAAGCTCCGTAACCTAAGTTAGGAACAAAGTGTGTGTTTGGATTAACGCCGAAAGGAGTTTGTGAATTTAACATACCAACGTTTACACCTAAGCTTACGTGGTTGTACTGTCCTAAACCGCCAAATACCTTGGCAGATGAGGTTTCAGAAGACATCATCTTAGTTGTATCTGTGGTTTGGGCTTTTGCTGCGCCAAAGGCCATCAGAGAAACGGCTGATAATACTACTGTTTTCTTTAATGTAGAATAGTTCATAGTTTTAAGATTAAACAATTTAATTGTGATTTTTTTCAAAATTAGTAATTATGTTTGAAACGATAACCAAAATTTGTTCCAAAAGTTGTAATACTTATACAAATAAACTAAAAAAATTGTTTAAATAAAATTAATCAACATATAAATAATGAAATATCTACCTGTAAATGAGCACTTATTTATAAATAATAGAAAAAGTTTCGTTTCACGAATAAAACCTCACGCTATAGCTATTTTTAATTCAAATGATGAATTTCCCCGTAGTGGCGACCAAAATTTCATGTTTAAACAGAATGCTGACTTTTTTTACCTCACCGGAATAGATCAGGAACAGAGCATTTTGATTTTATTTCCCGACTGTCCTAATTCACTATACAAAGAAGTACTCTTTTTAAGACAAACCAATGAACATATTGCTGTGTGGGAAGGACACAAGTATACTAAAGAGGAGGCAAGGAAAGTTTCGGGTATTGAAAATGTATATTGGTTAAGCGAATACGACGCTATTTTACACAGTATTATTAACTATGCAACGCATATATACATTAATACCAATGAAAATGACCGTTTCAGCTTTGCAGTGCCTTACCGCGACCTGCGGGTACTGGAAGACCTGCGCGTAAAATATCCGTTACATCATTATGAACGCTCGGCGCCCATCATGCGCGACCTGCGGGTTGTGAAATCAGACACCGAGATAGCGTTAACAAAAAAAGCCTGCGAAATAACGCGCGATGCTTTTATCCGTACTTTGAAATTTGTAAAACCCGGCGTTGCCGAATACGAAATAGAAGCCGAAATTATTCATGAATTTATAAGGCAACGCGCAACCGGGCATGCTTACAGCCCTATTATAGCATCAGGCAAAAATGCCATTGTGCTGCATTATATTGAGAATAACCAGGTTTGTAAGGATGGTGAGGTTATCCTGTTGGATGTTGGTGCCGAATACGCTAACTATAATGCGGATATGACCCGCTCCATACCTGTAAATGGCCGTTTTACCAAACGCCAGCGCGATGTTTATGACGCGGTGCTGCGTATAATGCATGCAGCAACACGGCTTATTGTGGCAGGTGCTGTATGGAACGACTATCATGATGAGGTTGGGAAATTAATGACCGGCGAATTAATAGGCCTGGGTTTATTGGATAAGCACGATGTTGAAAAGCAGGATCCTAAGATGCCTGCCTATAAAAAATACTTTATGCATGGCACATCGCACCATTTGGGTTTGGATGTACATGATTTTGCCAGCCGCTATAAATCATTTGAAGTTGGTAACATATTAACCTGCGAACCGGGAATTTATATACCCGCCGAAGGTTTGGGCATAAGGCTTGAAAACAATATATTGATAACTAAAGGTGGTAATATTGATCTGATGGCTGATATCCCGGTAGAAGCGGAGGAGATAGAGGAGATCATGAATGGGTAGAATTTCGAATTTTTCACCTATTGTTTGTTTTTTTAGGTGTTTGAGAGAGCTGCGCCGTTTCGGATTTTCAATTTCGGATTTAATACTTGCCTTGAAAAATCCCTTTAATAAATTCGAAATTGAAAATCAGAATTCCGAAATCAAAATATTTTGTCCACAAAACTGTACAAATTAAAATTTTCATCCTTTAACGCCTTAGTTATTTCCTGCTGAAGTTTTTTCTTGTCCACATCAGCCATGCGTTTTTGTTGAATAAGGCGATAGGCTTTTTCGGCTAATAACATTGCTTTGCGGCTATTTTCTATTTGTGAGGATGAGGTAATGAAATCAATTACTTCGTCAACCCCTATATTTTGCGAGGCGACGGTTTTAAAAACAGGCACCTTTTCGTTTTTTTGCTCCGCGAGTTTTTTCAGGTTATTGGCAAACAGGTCGGCACCCTCGCGGTCGGCCTTGTTTACTACAAAGGCATCGGCAATTTCCATCAGCCCCGATTTGATGTTTTGTATCTCATCGCCGCTTTCGGGCACCAATACCACCAAAGTAACATCAGCCAGGCCCGCAATTTCAATTTCTGATTGCCCAACGCCCACCGTTTCAATAAAAACATAGTCAAACCCGGCGGCGCGCAGCACATCAGCCATTTCGATGGTTTTTGCCGACAGGCCGCCCAATGATCCGCGTGTAGCGAGTGAACGGATGAACACGTTGGGGTGATTAAAGTGAGCCGACATCCTGATCCTGTCGCCCAGCAAAGAGCCAAAATTAAATGGCGAAGTAGGGTCGATAGCTAAAACGGCTATTTTGTGGTTTGTACCTATCAGTTGGCTTATCAGCGCGTTTACCAGCGTGCTTTTACCCGCCCCAGGAGGGCCCGTTATACCTATGATGGGCACATTTTTGCCAAAGCGCAGGTTTTTTAAAAGCTCATCGGCACCTTTAAGCCCGTTTTCAACAACGGTTAATGCCCTCGCCACCTGTTTGAAGTTATGGTTATTTAAGGTTGATGATGTATCGGGATGGATTGCCACGGCGTTATTTATATATGCAAAGCAATAAAATTATCACAAGATATACATATAATATCTGATTTCGGATTACAGGATTTCAATTTCGGAATTATTATATGAATATTTACGGCGCGGTTTTTACCCCTTTCCCGCCTGCGGAATAGCCTGTCTGATAGCAGGGACATTCCGCAAGAATAAATTAACAGTATAAAACAACAATAGTGACAAAACCACAAATACTACTCACCTTCGATTCTATGAAATATCCAAACTCGGGTTTTTTTTCCTTCGGGAAGAGCCTGGGCGATGCGGTATTGAAACAGAATGCGGGGCGCTATAAGCTATATTACTACGTGCATTCGCGGGCTAACTACCTGTTTAACAAAAAGGTGAGCCTGGTATTTCTTTCAAAACTGCATAAACTCTTTTTCCCCGAACCGGCCCGTTTTGCGCTGGTACATTTTACCGACCAGTATTGCCGCTTGAAACCGCAAAAAGTTAAAGGAAAAAGGATACTGACCATACACGATATCAACCCTGTGCATGAGCAGCGCAAGCCCGATTACAAAATACAAAAACACCTTAAAAAGTTAAGCGGTTACATAGCGGTTTGTGACAGGGTAGTTGCTATATCGAATTTTGTGGCTGATGATATTTTAAAATATTTCCCCGAAGCCAAAAACAAACTGAGAGTAATATATAATGGAGCCGATGTATTGCAGGCTGATGAAAACCACACACCCAAGTACCTGCCACCAGGTAAATTTTTATTTGCCATAGGCTATATAGCCGCCAAAAAGAACTTTCATGTTTTGCCGGCCTTACTGGTGGGGAATGATTATCAACTGGTGATATCGGGTGTGGAAACGCCTTATAAAGATAACATAATGGAGGAAGCCAAAAAATTTGGCTGCAGCGACAGGGTGAAAATAACCGGCCCCATTAGCGAGGAAGATAAGGCCTGGTATTATAAAAATTGTGCGGCCTTCGTATTTCCATCGCTGGCCGAGGGTTTTGGCCTGCCGGTTATCGAGGCCATGCATTTTGGCAAGCCGGTATTTTTATCAACCCATACCTCGCTGCCCGAAATTGGGGGCAATGCTGCTTTTTACTTCGATAGCTTTGAGCCCGAAGCTATGCAGCAGGTTTTTGCAGCAGGTATGGAACAATTTTATGCCGAAGGCTGGGAGCCAAAAGTTATTGCCCACGCCCAAAAGTTCGACTGGCAACAAACGGCAAAGGAGTACCTGGCGCTGTACGATGAATGCTTGGCAGAAAAGTAGAATATTGTTAATTGCGCTTTCGTGCGATATAAGATCAGGCGGGTTTTTTGCCTACGCCCAAAGCTGCTTTTATTAGCCTGAACAAATACCTAATGCCAATCTTAAAACCAAAATTGCTTAATATCAAAGCGGTTTTATCCTTTTCAAAAGCCTCATCAACTTCCCTGCCCGAAATGCCTGTGTGGTTATAATTGCAGATGATCAGATCCAAATAAACAAAACGGAAACGCTTATCCTTATATAGCCGCATGTTGAGCGCGTAGTCGGCAGCTATTTTGTATTTTGTATTATAGGTATAGTTATCAAATACAGTTTTTGGGTAGATGATAGCCTGGTGATAAATGCCACCCTTAGCCATATAATAAGGCGATATCAGCCCTGAACGCTTAATGCCATTGGCCAAAACGTTGCTATAATATATGGTGCCCGGCTCTTTTAATTGCATGGCCATGGTTGAAAAATCAGGCAGCAATTCATCATCGGCACCTAAAAAATATACCCATTGGCCGCTGATGTGCTGCAGGGCTTTGTTCATCGCATCGTAGATCCCCTCGTCGGGCTCACTCAGCCAAAAATGGATGCGGTCAGTATTATCCTGCAATATTTGTACAGTACCATCGGTGCTTTTGCCATCAATAACAATAATGTCAATAGCGGGATATTGCTGGGCGTAAATGCTATTGAGGCAGTTTTGCAGATGCCCGGCAATATTGTAAGTAACAATAATAACGGATATGCGCGCTGTTGCCTGTTCTGCTGTTACATTATGCCCATCCTTAATTATCATATTGCTTATCTTTACCGCCTTAATAAATTGTAAAATACGTTAAATGCTTACTGAAAAACATTTGCCAAAAGTTTCCATCATCATAGTAACTTTTAATGCAGCCGCTACCTTACAGCAATGCCTTAACAGTATTTACAGGCAAACATACCCGTTTTTAGATATAATAATAATAGATGGCGGCAGTAATGATGGCACGGTTGATATTTTAAAGGCAAATACAACTAAGATAGCCTTTTGGAAAAGCGAGCCTGATGAAGGAATCTACTATGCCATGAACAAGGCGCTCGACCATATTACAAACCCCTGGGTATATTTTTTGGGTGCCGATGATGAGCTTTTTGATGAATTTTCCACCCTGCTATTTCAGTTAAAGGATGCATCGGCTATTTATTATGGCAGGGTGATTATAAAAGGCAAGCCCACGCCAGGGCCGGTTAGCGCTTATAAGCATGCTAAGGATACCATTTGTCACCAGGCTATTGTTTACCCGGCGGCGGTATTTAAAAAGTACAAGTACAATACGAAATACCCTATAACGGCCGATCATTTGCTGAATATGCAGTGCTGGAGCGATAAGGATTTTCATTTTGAGTTTATCGATCTTACCATAGCTAAATTTAATGATACAGGCATCTCATCAACCAAATTAGATAAGGTATTTAAAAAAGACCAGCCTGCTTTGGTGCTAAAGCATTACGGCCCGGTAGTATGGGCGCGCTATGTGTTCAGAAAGCTTAAAGTGATGCTTAACCCCGCTAAATATAAAAGCGACATTGATGCCGATTAATTAGATTTGTGCCGATGGTAATTAAAAACAGGAACTTATTCAGGCTAACGCGATTTGTAATATTCAAGGTTTCCATCCTGTTTAGGTTTTTGGCTAAATTCAGGTCGCCAAAAAAACGCCTGCTCATCATAAAAACTGATGCCATTGGTGATTATATCCTGTTCAGAAATTTTATTGAACTGGTAAAGCAGTCGGAAGCCTATAAAGATCATGAGATCGACCTGCTGGGCAATTCACTGTGGAAAGACCTGGCTTTACTGCACGACGCGCCTTTTGTTAGCGAATTTATGTTTACCAGGCATTACGAGCTGTACGAAGCGCCGCTGCAAACCCTTAAACTGGGCTGGAAACTGTTCAAACGCAACTATGCCATGGTGCTGCAACCGGCCTCAACACGCCTGTTAATCACCGATGGCCTGGCCGCGCTAACAGCTGCCAACCAAATTACAGGCTATGTAAGCGATAACGAAGGGATAGAGCATCGCTACAAAATTAAAACCGATAAATTTTACACCGAAAAACTGATACTGCCACCCGGAATTTATTTTGAGTTTGACCGGAATAAATTCTTTTTTGAGCAGTCGCTGAAACAAAAACTCAATATAAACGGCCCGTATATCAAAACGGAACAAGCGCCTAAAAATGGCATTGTGGTATTCCCCGGCGCGGGCATTATCAAACGTGGCTGGGAGGCTGAAAAGTTTCTGGAGCTTATAAAACTAATAAAACAGCAAACCGACCAGCTCATTTATTTACCCGGCGGCCCGGCAGAAGCAGCGATCGCCGCCTATTTGGCCGATAGTTTCCCGGCGGGGGAAGTGATAAACCTAACAGGTAAAACCACCCTGCCACAGTTGGTTGAGCTGATAGGTTCGGCAAAATTGGTTATCAGTAACGAAACCAGCGCCGTACACATTGCCGCGGCTACCCATACCCCGGTTATTTGTATTTTAGGCGGAGGCCATTTCGGGCGTTTTGCGCCTTTTCCTGATCACATGGAATTTAAACCCACCTGTGTGTACGATAAAATGGAATGCTATAACTGTAACTGGAATTGTATATTTGAAACCCCTGCAAATGCGCCTTACCCATGTATAAGTATAGTAACTGTACAACAAGTGTGGCAAATGGCACAGCAGGCATTAAACCTTTATAATACATAAGGTTGCTATGCGTTTTATGATAATGTAATTACGTAATTACTATTAGCTTTGCATTTTTATTTAAATTAATGAAGACTTACTTCCGGCTATTATCATTTGCCAAACCTATAGAGAAATTCGCTATACCTTATGTTATATACACGTTATTTTCTATCATATTCAGTACGCTTGATCTTGCTTTATTAGCACCATTGCTGCAAACCTTGTTTTTAGGAAAACACGTTGAAACGGCTAAATTTATTTTAACAAAGCCAAAGGCTTCTGAGGGTATAATGGGGGCGTACAATTATTATGTAAACTACGTAATTTATCATTACGGGGCGTTTAACGCATTGGCTTTTGGTTGCGGTGCTATTGTAGCTTCGGCGTTGCTGGCTAATTTTTTCCGTTACCTGTCGCAGCGTACCATGGAGAATTTGAGGGTACACACGCTGCTGAATTTAAGAAAAACAGTATTCAACAACGTAATGAACATGCACCTGGGCTATTTTAATAACGAGCGCAAGGGCGACATCATTTCAAAAATAGCATCAGATGTACAGGTAGTGCAATTTTCGGTTACCTCCACCTTGCAGGTAGTGTTTAAGGAGCCCCTAACCTTGGTGGTATATATGATAGTTCTGTTTGTTATGTCGCTGCAGCTTACACTTTTTTCGCTGTTATTTATCCCGATTTCGGCTTTTGCTATAGCACGTATAGTGAAAAACTTAAAGCAGCAGGCCATCGCGTCGCAGCAAAGCTATGGCAATATGATCAGCAACCTTGATGAAGCCCTATCGGGTATCAGGATCATAAAAGCATTTAACGCCACCGAATTTATCAAGAACAAATTTGACAGCGAAAATAAAAAATATTCGGCCATTATCCGTGCTATGGCGCGCCGGCAGCAATTGGCCTCGCCGGTATCGGAGTTTCTGGGTATAGTAATGGTTGCAGGCGTGGTTTTATATGGTGGTTACCTTATAATGGATACTACTTCTGCTTTAACAGCGGCTATATTTATAGCTTACGTAGCCGTGTTTTCGCAGGTTACGCGCCCGGCAAAAGCTATGTCGGATGCATTTAGCAACATCCATTCAGGCATCGCGGCAGGCGAACGTGTACTGGCGCTTATTGATGAACGCCCCGCAATTGTTGATCCGCCTAACGCTGTAACCCTAAAAGGCTTCAGTAATGCGCTTGAATTTAAAAATATATCATTTGCCTACGGCGAAAAACAGATATTATCGAACGTAAATTTAACTGTACCACAAGGAAAAACAGTGGCACTTATAGGGCCTTCCGGCGGAGGTAAATCAACGTTGATGGATTTGATACCCAAATTCATCATACCCCAATCCGGCGAAATAACTGTGGATGGCGTTGATATCCAAACTGTAACTGCTGATTCGTTACGCTCACTCTTCGGTATAGTGAACCAGGAATCTATTTTATTTAACGATACGATTTTCGGGAATATCGCTTTTGGAAAAGATGATGCTACCATGGAGCAGGTAATGGCGGCGGCTAAAATTGCCAATGCCCATAATTTTATTATGGAAACCGAAAAAGGGTACGAAACCAATATCGGCGACAGGGGCACCAAACTCTCCGGCGGCCAAAGGCAGCGTATTTGTATAGCGCGCGCAGTTTTGAACAACCCGCCCATTATGTTGCTTGATGAAGCTACTTCGGCATTGGATACCGAATCGGAAAAACTGGTGCAGGATGCATTGAATAACCTGATGAAGGACCGCACTTCGCTTATCATCGCCCACCGTTTAAGTACCATACAAAATGCCGATATAATTATTGTGCTTGAAGGCGGCCGGATTGTTGAACAGGGCAATCACCAGCAGCTTATTAACCAGGATGGCTTGTACAAAAGGCTCATCAACATGCAAACCTTTAATTTGGACTAATAAGCCCGATAGCCATACTTTATGAGCGCAGACAAGAAAGTAGCTGTTATAATCCCTTTTTATAAAGATAGCCTCACTGCTTATGAAAGTATAGCGCTGCAGCAATGCTTTAAAGTTTTATCAGGCCATCCCATTATCGCCATAAAACCGCAAAAACTGGTTTTACCCGGCGAGATAACAACATATGCTTTTTTTGATGCGGTATCATTTGATGATGCCTATTTTGACAATGTACAGGGCTATAACCGGCTAATGCTGGATGATGCATTTTACCGCGAATTTTTAGCTTACGAATATATTTTAATATACCAGTTGGATGCCTTTGTTTTTAAGGATGAACTGCTTGACTGGTGTAATATGAATATTGATTATGTAGGCGCGCCCTGGATAAAACCACATGATTATCCGGACACAATAAAGGCGGTAAAATCAAAACTGCAATACTATTTTCACACCCGTTACAATATTCAAAAAGATGGCTTACCTACCGACCAGCAGTTTGCTTATAAGGTTGGCAATGGCGGGTTCTCATTAAGGCGGACTGAAAAGTTCCATGATATATGCCTGTCGCACCCCGAAAAGATAGCGGCATATAACAGCAACGATAACCACCTTTTTAACGAGGATATTTTTTGGAGCGTTGAAGTGAACCGCAAGCGAAAAATCTTAAATATCCCATCATACAAACAGGATTAAAATTTTCTATCGAGTTTTGCCCCGAAAGGGCTTTGATGATAAATAACAACCAATTACCATTCGGTTGCCATGCCTGGGATCTCTACTTAGATTTCTGGAGGCCTGTATTTAAGGCCTTGGGATATGAAGTATAGTGATATGATATAGTAATTAGAGGTAGGAGATTAGTTGCGATAACCTTTTCAGATCTAAATTAACTAATCTCTAACCTCCTACCTCTAATCACTAAAAAATTACTCAAACTTAATACCTAAACCAATTTGGAAAACCTGGTTGCGGTAATCGGGCGTATAACTTCCATCGCCGTCATTTTCATTAAAGTCGATAGTGTACCTTACACGCAACTCAACCGATTGGTTAAGATCAAAGCTCATACCAACAACGCCATCAACAAAAGTGGTATTATTGCCGTAATTGTAATGATCCTGGGCGGTTACATTAAACCCGTTATCATAAGTATTGGTTGTTGATGTAAGGAACGACAATTGCGGCCCTATCAAAAAGTTAAACCCTGGCGCCAAATGAAATTTAGCCAGCAAAGGCACATCAATAAAATTTGAGCGTGATGTTAAATTACCATCAGTAGTTTGTGCTGTAAAACCCTTTTGCGAGTATAAAACTTCGGGCTCAAATGATAATGGGTAAACCAATGGTATATCAAGGAATAAACCAGCGTTCCATGCGGCTATGGTACCAGTACTGTAATTTGAATTGTAAGCATCAACAGTATTGGCAATGTTTAAGCCGCCGGTTATACCTACCCTAACCCTGTAAAAGTCGTTATCGGTACGTTGCTGCTGCGCAGGGCGGCGGTGATAACGGCGCGGGCCATAATAGTATGTTTGTGCGCTAACTGAACCTGCAACCAGCAAGCCGATAGTCAATAAAAAGAGAATTTTTTTCATAATGTAATCGTTGTTTATAAACACATAGATTATAAATTAACCTAAAGGTTTATTTATGGTTTAATTTTTTTTATTGCTGATGTCTAAAATCATGCCATAGAAATTAGATTTAGCTACATTTGGCCTATGGCCGGATCTAAAAAAAGCATTGTATATGTTTTGCTGTTTACCCTCAATTTTATAGCTGTAAACACCTTTGCGCAAAAAGAAAGCTACATAGCATCATTAAATAAACAAAACCATTGGGTCGACTCTATATTCCGTAAGATGAATCGCCGCCAAAAAATAGCACAATTATTTTTTGTGCGGGCGCATACTAATTTAGGGCAGAAGTATGAAGATTCTGTTGCCGATGTAATAAAAAATGAACAGGTTGGCGGCCTGGTGTTTTTCCAGGGTGGGCCGGTGCGGCAGGCAAACCTTATTAACAAATATCAAAAATTAAGTAAAGTACCTTTATTGATCGCCATGGATGGCGAGTGGGGCGTGGGTATGCGGCTGGATTCAACCATATCATACCCTTACCAAATGACATTGGGCGCCATACAGGATAATACGCTCATCTACAAAATGGGTCAGCAGGTGGCTTATGACTTTAAACGCCTGGGCATGCAAATGAACTTCGGGCCTGATATGGATGTAAACAACAATCCCGATAACCCGGTGATCAACTACCGCTCCTTTGGCGATAATAAATACAATGTGGCGGCAAAGGGCATCGCTTATCTTACGGGAATGCAGGATGCCGGGCTTTTGACCACCGCAAAACACTTCCCGGGGCATGGCGATACCAATGTTGACTCGCACTTTGACTTGCCGCTGCTGCCCTTTAGCCGCGCAAGGCTCGATTCACTCGAAGAATATCCTTTTCGGGAAGCTATAAAAGCGGGTATAAGCGGTATTATGATAGCACACATGGATATACCTGCTTTGGACGATACAAAAAACCTGCCTTCAACTTTGTCGAGAAAAATTGTTACCGGTATTTTAAAAGATTCGCTGGGCTTTAAGGGGCTGGTGGTGTCTGACGCGATGGAGATGAAAGGTGTTGTAAAGTATTTCCCCGATGGCGAAGCCGATGTACGGGCATTTTTAGCAGGGAATGATATTATCGAGCTGTCGCCAAATTCGGCAAGGGCGATAAAGAAAATAAGGAAGGCTGTACGTACCGACGAGATCTCGGCAGAGGAATTTGAGGCTAAGGTCAAAAAAGTGCTGGCTGCCAAGTATTGGGCAGGCTTAAATAATTATCAGCCAACACCAATAGCACACCTGGTTGAAGACCTGAACAGGCCTGAAGAGCAGGAACTTGTACAACAACTAAGTGATGCCGCCGTAACATTGCTAAAGGGCGATGCCGCATCATTACAACTTAACCCGATAAATAAAACCGCCATAGTGAGCATTGGCGTAACACAATACACCGTTTTTCAAAAAGAGCTATCCAGATGGTACCCTAACTGTGCATTTTTTCGTGTTGGCAAAACAGCATCGGTTAACGACCTGAATAGCTTATGCGAAGCGCTGAAACAGTACGGGCAGGTATTTATAAGTATAAATGATACCCGCACCCGCCCGCAAAGCAAACTGGATTATGGTAACGAGGTAAAGCTGTTCATTGCGCGCCTTGCCGCCGAAAAAAACACGGTGATCACCGTGTTTGCAAACCCATATACGATTGCCGGGCTGCCGGGCATTGAAAAAGCAGGGGCGTTGCTGGTTTGTTACCAAATGAGCGATGACCTGCAGCGGTCGGCCGTAAAAATGATCATCAGGCGGTTAAACCCCATCGGCAAATTGCCGGTAAATGTA
>Ga0302303_10000659_pt1 | contig 26107 bp, 18 predicted proteins | sample III_Palsa_E2_1_FD_194542 | JGI IMG/M metagenome (GOLD analysis project Ga0302303, IMG submission 194542) | Peat permafrost microbial communities from Stordalen Mire near Abisko, Sweden - III_Palsa_E2_1 | ecosystem: Environmental > Terrestrial > Soil > Palsa > Peat permafrost | place: Sweden...
TACGGATAAAACTCCCGAAGAAATTTCCACTATTTTAACCGGTACCGGTTTGGAAGTGGAAAGCCTGGAAAAGGTGCAGGCCCTGCCTGGTGGTTTGGAGGGATTGGTGATAGGTTATGTGAAGGAATGCGGCAATCACCCCAATTCCGATCATTTGCACTTAACCAAAATTGATGTAGGCTCGGGCACCGATCTGCAAATTGTTTGCGGCGCGGCCAATGTGGCGGCCGGTCAAAAAGTGGTGGTGGCTACTGTTGGCACTACCGTTTACCCTACCGAAGGCGAGCCCTTCAAAATTAACAAATCAAAAATACGCGGCGAGGTATCCGAGGGGATGATCTGCGCCGAGGATGAGATAGGCCTGGGCACCGATCACCAGGGCATTATGGTATTAGCCGAAGATGCTGCCATCGGCACCCAGGCCAAAGAATATTTTAAACTGAACGACGATTACCTGTACGAGATAGGCCTCACGCCTAACCGTGCCGACGCGGTTTCGCACCTGGGTACCGCCCGCGATGTGGCCGCCTTTTTAAAGATCGCCATAAAAAAACCGGATGTATCGGCCTTTAAGGTGGATGATGACAGCCATACTGTTGAAGTAGTGGTGGAGAACGAACAGGCCGCGCCCAGATACTCGGGTCTAAGTATTTCGGGCATCGAAGTGGCGGAATCGCCCAAGTGGTTAAAGGAGCGTTTGGCGGTTATCGGTGTTCGCTCTATCAATAATATAGTGGATGTTACCAACTTCGTTCTGCACGATCTGGGGCAGCCCCTGCACGCCTTTGATGCCGATAAAATAGCGGGCAACAAGGTAGTGGTAAAAAATTGTGCCGAAGGCACACTGTTCAAAACGCTGGACGGCGTGGAGCGCAAGCTCTCGGCCGACGACCTGATGATATGCGACGCGGAAAAACCCATGTGTATAGCCGGTGTTTTCGGCGGGATAGATTCTGGCGTATCGGCAACCACCATAAGCATATTTTTAGAGAGCGCTTACTTTAATTCTGTTTCGGTACGTAAAACGGCCAAGCGCCACGGCTTAAAAACCGATGCCTCGTTCCGTTTTGAGCGCGGCACCGACCCGGATATGACGGTATTTGCCCTAAAGCGCGCAGCCCTGCTGATACAGGAAGTAGCCGGTGGTACTATATCGTCCCAAATTTATGACAACTACCCCGCGCCGGTAGCACCCTTCCCGGTGGAGGTAACGTATCAGCATATCGACAGGCTGATAGGCCAACTTATTCCGCATGAAGAAATAAAAAGCATCATTACCGCGCTCGATATTCAGATCGTAAACGAAACTGAAGAGGGCCTATCGCTGAAAGTGCCGCCGTACCGCGTTGATGTAACCCGCGACGTGGATATTGTGGAGGAGATACTGCGCATTTACGGCTATAACAATATCCACATCCCAACGCAGATAAGGGCATCGTTAAACACCTCCGTACGGCCCGACAGGGATTCGGTGCAAAGCCAGCTATCGGATATGTTAACGGCCAATGGCTTTAACGAGATCATGTCGAACTCGCTTACCAAATCGGCCTACTCCGCCAACCTGGATACCGCCGTGAAGATATTGAACCCCCTGAGCAGCGATCTGGATGTAATGCGCCAAAGCATGCTGTACTCCGGCCTGGAAGCGCTGGCCTATAACCAGAACCGCAAAAGCGCCGATTTGAAAATGTATGAGTTTGGCAAGGTATACAGCGTTCACGAAGATAAATATATCGAGAGCCAGCGGTTCAGCATATTCATTACCGGTGCCGATACTGGCGAAGCCTGGAATCAGAAGTCGAAGTCCGTTTCCTTTTATAACCTGAAGGCGGTTGTTGATGGTATCATAGAAAAGCTGAATGTTGAGGATTTTATTACCGAGGATGTAAGCGACGGAGAATTTGCCTACGGCCTGCAATATAACCGGGGCAATAAAACGCTGGTTAAATTCGGCTCGGTTTCGGCGGCATCTTTAAAAAAGGCCGATGTGGACAAGGAAGTTTTTTATGCCGATTTCAATTTCGACCTGGTGTTAACGCTGGCGCGAAAAAACAAGATCATCTTCCAGGATATATCCAAATTCCCGGCCGTTCGGCGCGACCTATCCATGCTGATAGATAAAAATATTACTTTTGGTGCCTTAAAGCATATCGCCCAAAAAACAGAACGCAAGTTGCTGAAAGAGGTGAATGTGTTTGATGTGTACGAAGGTGATAAACTGCCCGCGGGCAAAAAATCGTATGCTTTGAGTTTTATCATCGAGGATATGGAAAAAACCCTCACCGATAAAACGATTGATGGCGTAATGCAAAAATTAATTTATAATTTAGAAAAAGAAGCAGGAGCGGAGATAAGGAAGTAATTATTGATTGAGTGAATTATTGAATTATTGATTTTGCATAATTCAATAAATACTCCTTCAATAAATATGCCTTCAATCAATAATTCAATAATTCAGTAATTCAATAAATGTCTCAGGTAGCAGAACAATTAAATAAGGTTATCGACAAAACATTGCGTTTGGTTGAGCTTTGCGCTGCCTTGCAGGAAGAGAATGATTTGCTTAAACTGGAGAACGAAACGTTGAATTCTGCCTTCAACGCCAGTAAAAATAAGAGCAAGGACCTGGAAGAAAAGCTGCGTGTTTTGAAACTTGCAAAATCATTTTCAGAAACAAATGAAAAAAGTGTTGACATTAAGCAAAAAATTAACGAATTTGTGCAAGAAATAGATAAGTGTATTGTATTATTGAAAAAGTAGTACGAAAAGTGAAAAGCTCAAATGGGAGAAATCTCAATAAAAATAAATATTGCCGACAGAGTTTACCCCTTAAAGGTGAACATGGAAGAAGAAGAAATAATACGAAGGGCAGCTAAGCTGATCAATGACCGTGTAAAGGAATACCAGGAAAATTACGCGGTTAAAGATAAGCAGGATCTGCTGGCAATGTGTGTGCTGCATTACGCAACATCCTCATTAAAAGCGGAAAAAAAGGTTACGGTTGAAGATACCGACGTAGCCGAAAAAGTGTACCAGTTAGACCATTTATTGTCTGAATTTTTCTCGAAGTAATAAACGTTCTTTGCATAACCAAGAGCATATTTAAGATTTAACCGCAGTTAAATTTTAGGTTTCACTATTAAAAACTTAACGCTTCAATATTCAGCGGATCAAGGAGGCATGCGTTCATCGTTGTATTTACGGTAACCCATGGTCCCAATATCTGTATCGAAGTTTTTCAATACATGACACTTAAAAATTAGTTGCGGTTTTTTTATTTATATATAACCTAAAAACAAGAAATGGATTCATCACTATATGTAATCATCGGCCTCCTGATAGGGGCCGGGATAGGCATAATCATTGGCCGCTACCTGCTCCGGAAGCTTTTAAAAGGACAGGAAATATCGGCCCAAAGCAAAGTAAAGCTTATTTTAAAGGACGCTGAAAACAACGCGGAAATTCTGAAAAAGAACAAATTACTGGAAGCTAAAGAACGCTTTTTACAACTAAAAGCCGAGCACGAACAGGAACTGAACGCTAAAAACAACAACTTTAATCAACGCGAAAACAGCTTTAAGCAAAAAGAGCAATCATTAAACCAGCGCCTGGAAAACATCACCCGTAAAGAGAACGAGTTGGATGGCGCCCGCAAAAAACTGGAAACCCAAACCGAGGTAGTAGTTAAAAAGCAGGAAGAAGTTGAGCACCTCAAAAATCAGCATGTACAGCAGCTGGAAAATATTGCAGGCCTTTCGGCCGAGGAAGCGCGCAACCAACTGGTTGAAAACCTGAAGGAAGATGCCCGCAGCAAAGCCATGGCGCAGATAAAAGATATTGTTGACGAAGCCAAGCTAACCGCTACCAAAGAAGCCAAAAAGATAGTTATACAAACCATTCAGCGTACTGCTACCGAGAGCGCTATTGAGAACACGGTATCGATATTCAATATCGAGAACGATGAGATCAAGGGCCGTATCATCGGTCGTGAGGGGCGTAACATCCGCGCGCTGGAAGCAGCTACCGGTATCGAAATTATTGTGGATGACACCCCCGAGGCCATCATCCTTTCCGGTTTCGACCCGGTTAGGCGCGAGATAGCCCGTTTGGCCATGCACCGCCTGGTAACCGACGGCCGTATTCACCCGGCGCGTATTGAGGAGGTTGTTGCCAAAACCAAAAAGCAAATTGAAGAAGAAATTGTAGAGATAGGCGAACGTACCGTGATCGACTTAGGTATTAACGGCTTGCACCCGGAACTGATCCGTATGGTTGGCCGTATGCGTTACCGCTCATCGTACGGGCAAAACCTGCTCCAGCACTCGCGCGAGGTTGCCAATTTTTGCGCCACTATGGCCGCCGAACTGGGCCTTAATGTGAAGCTGGCCAAACGCGCCGGACTGTTACACGATATTGGTAAGGTACCTGATGATAACCCTGAGCTGCCGCACGCTATTTTAGGCATGCAGCTGGCCGAAAAATATAAGGAGCATCCCGAAGTGTGCAACGCCATAGGCGCCCACCACGATGAAATAGAAATGACATCGATGCTATCGCCTATTATACAGGTTTGTGATGCCATATCAGGCGCCAGGCCGGGTGCTCGCCGCGAGGTGGTTGAAAGCTACATCAAACGTTTAAAAGAGCTGGAAGAGCTGGCAATGTCATACCCCGGTGTGGAGAAAACATTCGCTATACAGGCTGGGCGTGAATTGCGTGTAGTGGTAGAGAGCGAAAAGATAAGCGATGCCGAATCAGAGATACTGGCAGCCGATATATCCAACCGCATCCAAACCGAAATGACCTATCCGGGCCAAATAAAAGTTACCGTGATAAGGGAAACAAGGTCGGTTGCGTTTGCTAAGTAAGGAGCAGGTCTTGCTAAAATGAAATAATAATATCGAACACCGAATATTGAATTTTGAAGACTGGAGTTAAAATACTTCGATATTCCAAATTCAGCATTCGGTGTTTTACATTTAAATTATCCTGCCTGTGGCAAAAAAGTCTCCCTCCAAAACAAAAGCTCCGGCCCCGGTTGAACTCACAGGGCTGGAATTGTATTTTTCAAAATTTGCGGCCTCGCATCAAAACCCGGTGAACAAGATCATCCATATCATTTTTATTCCGCTGATCATTTTTGGCCTTTTCGCTATATGCTGGAGCTTAAAGTTCCCGTATATCAAATTCCTGGGTAAGTATAACCAGGATTTTAACTGGTCGTCGTTTTTATTGGCCTTTGTAGTTTATTATTACATGCGGCTATCGCCGGTGCTGGCCTATTTTATGCTGTTTATATTGCTGGGTTTCTTCTATATTATTACTGAACTGGTACAATGGCAAACCGCCGGCGGCCCCAATATGGGCATCATCGCGCTGGTGATCTATTTCGTATCATTTATAGCTTTGTTTGCCGGTTACGAGTTAGAGGGCAAAAAGCTATCGTGGGAGTACCGCATGAAGAATGTAATGACAGCGCCAATATTTTTGCTACATTTGGTACTGAGGCGGTTTAAGATAAAGTATTAGTATTAAATTATTGGTATAACAGGTCGCATTTTTTAGCGCTTTCCGTAGATTTTCCCCAACCTTATAATCATCCAAATTTACCAGAGGCGTAGCCTCGGCCAATATTGTAGCAAGGGATTTTAATCCGTTGAAAAACGATCCTAAGCAAATGGAGAGAGCCGTAGGCTCGGCCTATATAAATTTACGTATGATAATTTACAGATATGGGTAGTGCCGATGGCACTCGTCGGTGTATGTTTTGCAAGCAACGGGTTTTAACCCGTTGCTACAATATTGTTCAAGCCCATGGCTCTTAAAAAAAGCATGTGTATAGCTTATAATGTTACATCAATACCAATTCAAACGGACCGACAGAAACATTAAAGTTTGCAGGTGTTAAATGGAATCAATCGATCTTGAGGCGTAAAGATTGCTTCGTGCCTCCAATGACTGGAATGTTAAACTATACCCTAAAAATCGTGATACAAGCTCCTGAAGCTGCTCTTGATACCAAAGGTTACCCAGGCTGTTTTTTGGGTGCCTGTGGAGTTTTGTTGTTCGCGCAGCACGGTACCGCCTACTATTCTGAAATTGTATTTGGGGTTTATCAGGTATGATATTGTGCCTTCGCTGTAATACAAATGCGTATAAATGCCCTGGCCGGTGCTTACCGATGTAATGGTTGCAGGGTCGAAGGGCAGCGTAAGGTTCTTGCCGTTATCCTGCCCGGTAGCATCAAGGCCGTAAGTGGCAATATCAACCTCTTCCTGGAAATCAAACTTGCCGATGGTATAGCTTAATATACCTATCATCTCCTTAAAATTGGCGCCCAGCGGGTCGGCCAGCGATTCGCCGTAATCGGTATAGCTGGATATGGATTGCTGCGAGGCGTAGGTATAAGGCTTAACGGTATTATACTCAAAAAGGTAATTAAAGTCCTTAACCTTGAACAGATCCGCGCCCCGGATACCGATCTGGTAGTCATTGGTGTTATCAATATTATTACCCGAGAAGAAATCGCTTGCCTTAAACCTGTCAATCAGCAATTGGGCGTAAATAGCCGTTTTATCGAATATTTTATACTTGCCGGTAAAGCCCGATAGCACATTATCCTTATAAGGGGTCGAAGGCCCAAACGAGCTGGCAAACAATACCGGGTTAACATAATTAAAATCAAAGGGATGCCTTTGGCCCACGTCATTAGATTGGGCAGCAACCATGGCGTTAAAAAAGCCTAAGGAGAAGCGCTTGGTAACGTTCCAGTCAAGATAATGAAAGGCATCTACTTTGCGGCGGTTATTGCCGTAGGTATCATATTTGGGCAACAGTATATCCTCCATATCGGCTACCATAAACATATACTGTACATGGCCTACAGTGGCGGTTGCGCGCAGCATAGGGTAGGGAGCGGCGTAATCTGATAGCAACAATGAACGATAGCCATCGCCAATAAAGGTTTTATCCTCGCCCAAAGTAATGTTCAGCTGTTTAATAGGTGTGTATGAAATGAAAGCCGTAACGTACGACCAGTCGGCCGTTGTGTTTTGGATATTAATATCGTCGCGGTCATAGGCCTGGCCCGGAATAAAATGGGTTTGCTTAATATAATCATATATATAGGTAGGGAACCTGCCCTGGTTTTCGTAGCCGCTGCTATAAAAGGAGAAGTTATCGCCTACGGTACCGCCCAATTGGTAGGCCTTGGTGTTAATACCGGTGGTATAATTGCTGTTGAAATCGCGCCCCAGCTCCATATCGGTTAAATAATCGGCATAAAAGGTGTACTCGTTGGTCTTTACGTCGAAAACGTGCTCATTAAATATTTTCCGCAACATCCAGGCTTTATAATTGGTATCAACGCCCAGGTTCATTATGGCGTTATACTTATTTAAAATGGTGCTATCCAGCAAATAGGGTTTAAGCGAGGTATGCATGGATGTATTCACCGAATATACATCATCATTAAATTTTTGATAGAACTGGTACGAGTAGGGCACATAAACCGCCTGCGCCTTACTTAATTGTGCCGTGAAAACAATAAATGCTAAAACAACTAATATTTTCCTGGTAATGATGGGGTAGATTTTTTGCATACACAATAGTAATAAGTGCTATTTTTTTACAAGATAAAAATTCTATAACAGAATAATTACAAAAATGGCATTAAATTTCTATTCAAGGTAATTGTTGGTGCAAAATAATAATGGATAACGGCGCATTAATAAATTAGGATGGGATTAGAATTGCCCCGAAATTTAATTAAGCCTGATTTTTTTTATGATATTTGATCCTCATTGCCTGCGGCAGATGGTTAATTTCTGTTAAATACTATTTTTGTGCATTGTTTTTTTTAAAAAAAAGCTATAAAATTTCTGATATTTACGCCCGCTATAAAAATTCTTAATAATTATACATGCAATACAAAAAAATTAATAACCTCATTGGCTGGCTTTGCTTCCTTATAGCCTCTGTTACTTATATTTTAACCTTAGAGCCATCCGTAAGTTTTTGGGACTGCGGCGAGTTTATTTCATGCGCCTTCCGCTTACAGGTTGCGCACCAGCCGGGTTACCCGCTGTTTGCCATGCTGGGCAAACTGTTCTCCCTGCTCTCCATGGGCAATAATGCCAAAGTACCTTTCTATACCAATATGGGTTCGGGGCTGGCAAGCGGCGCTACCATTATGTTCCTGTTCTGGACTATTACCGCGCTGGCTAAAAAGATGCTCTTAAATAAAGGTGAAGAAGCAGATCAACCACGCATTACCTTAATTATGGGTGCCGGTTTAGTGGGTGCCCTGGCCTTTACTTATACCGATACCTTTTGGTTCTCGGCTGTGGAAACCATTGTATTTGCCTGGTCATCATTATGTACCGCGCTTGTTTTTTGGGCCATATTAAAATGGGATGCCCATGCCGATGAGCCCGGTGCCGATAAATGGATAGTTTTTATAGCCTATGTTATCGGTTTATCCATCGGTATACACTTGCTTAACTTATTAACCATCCCTGCTATAGGCTTGGTTGTTTTCCTGCGCCGCTCAAAAAATATCACCTTAAAAAACAGCATTATCGCGTTTTTAATAGGTGTTGCCATACTGGTATTCATTCAGTACGGCATAAGGCAGTACACCATCAAATATGCCGCTTATTTCGACCTGCTTTTTGTTAACGGGTTCGGCTTTGGTTTCGGCAGCGGGGCCATCGTGTTCTTCCTTATATTAATAACTATAATCGTATCTGTTATAATTTATAGCGTTCGCGCTAACAAGCCTATTTTAAACCTGGTATTTTTATGTATCGCGGTAATTTATTTAGGGTATAGTTCATTCGCTTACATCCCTATCAGGGCCACGGCAAACCCCAACCTGGATAACACCCATCCCGATAACGCCTTTACGCTTAACAGCTACCTTAACCGCGATCAGTATGGCGAAACGCCTTTGCTTTACGGGCCGTATTATGATGCCAAACCTATTGACCAAACCGAAGGTGCCAATATTTACCGCAAGGGAAAAATCAAGTACGAAGTATCGGGCAGAAAACTGACCACCATATATGACCATAATACCATATTACCGCGTATTTACAGTTCCGATGGGCAGGACCCGCAGTTTTATAAAGAATGGTTAAGGATTCCCGACGGCCAGGCGCCAGATTTTGTGGATAACATGAAATGGATGTTCAGCTGGCAAATGTACCAGATGTACTGCCGTTACTTTTTATGGAACTTCGCGGGCCGTTATAATGACCAGGACGGACAATCGAGCATGGCCGGTACCGATGGTAACTGGACGAGCGGAATTTTAGATGGCACGCGGCATCTGCCAAAATCAATCACCCAAGCTACTACTTACACCCCGTTATATTTTCTGCCGCTGATATTGGGTTTGGCCGGTATGGTTTACCAGTTTAACCGCAGAAAAAAGGATGCTTTAATAGTTGCCCTGCTGTGGTTTTTTACCGGGCTGGCCATTGTGATATATGTTAACCAGCCTACCATACAACCGCGCGAACGCGATTATTCCTACGTGGGGTCCTTTTATGCTTTCGCTATATGGATAGGGCTGGGCGTACTTGCCATTGCCGACCTGCTGCGCAGAACGGCGACCGCCCAAACCGCTGCCATCGGCGCTACGCTTATAGGGTTGATTGTTCCGATATGGTTATGCCATGAGGAATGGAAGGATCATGACCGTTCCACCAAAATGACGCCGCACGATATGGCCTACGACTACCTGATCTCGTGCCCGCCAAACGCCATCCTGTTTAGCTATGGCGATAATGATACCTACTCGCTCTGGTACGACCAGGAAGTGGAAAACATACGCCCCGATGTGCGCATTGTTAACCTAAGCTTATTCACCGGCGATTGGTACATTAAACAGATGACCCGCAAGATGAATGAGTCGGCGGCATTGCCTATTACCATGCCTTTTGAAAAGTATGAAGATGGTGTGCGCGATGTGCTTTATTTTAACGATGCCAAAATACCCGGCAACGTGGAGATGAAGGATGTATTCGACTTTGTATCATCCGACGACAGGCGCACTATGGTGCAATACACCAACGGCGACTGGGCCAATTACCTGCCCACTAAAAACTTTAAGATAACCATTAATAAGGATTCGGTAATAAAATATGGTGTGGTTCCGGATAGCGACAGGGCTAAATTAGCCGATACCATGACCTGGAAATATACTTCGAACTATGTGATGAAGGATAACCTGGCCATGTTTGATATACTGGCGCACAATAACTGGAAACGCCCGATATGCTTCACCGTTACCGTTGGGCCCGAAAACCTGATAGGTATGGAGCCTTATTTATATAAGGAAGGCTTTACCTATCACTTAATTCCGTTCAAGGTTGATACCGCTACCAAGGATCAGATGGAGAAAACCAATACCATGGTGATGTATGATAATGTGATGAACAAGTTTAAATGGGGCAATTTTAAAACCGCCAAATATCTTGACCATGAATCAACCACCATGTTTTACCCGGTTATGATGACCACGTTCCTTGATCTGACCCAAAACCTGATGCAGGAAAACCGCCCCGCGCTGGCACTGAACGTATTGCATAAATACGACCAGGTAATGCCCGACATTAATCCGTTTATTGATGTGGTGGCCCGTAAATTTTACCTGGCCGAGCAATGTTTCCGTTTGCACGACCTGGTGCTGGGTAATAAATTTGTGAATGGCATTGATGATTACCTCACCGATCAGCTGGATTATGATTATTACCTGTTGCAAAACAACAATACCGACCAGCTAAGCCTGCGCGATATTGGCATAAGCATACAACTTATTGGCGGCATGACGGATTTTGCGAAAGATAACCATGAAACTGCACTGTACAGCAAGCTGGAGGGCCAGTTTAAAGATTATCAAACTAAATTCGCGCCTATTTTAGGCAGGCAACAGCAGTAGATTGTTTGTTTAAAAAAGATTTAAAAAGTCTTTGTATTACTTTATATGTTTCCTTTTGCTGATGGTTTTTTAACCACAGTTAACAAAGGATGCACAGAGTAACACAGAGACTTTTTAATTTAGGCAAGATTTTTTTTGGTATTGGATGTATAAGAATTGTAAGCATGGAATTGCCTCTAACTCATGCTTGTTGTTTTAACCAAAAACCACAGAGATTTTTGATAGGACATTAACTTACGAAATTTAAAAAATTTCGTAAGTTTTATAATAGTTAATAAATTTTTTTTTCGATAAATTTTGTTAGCTATTAATGCGTTACATCGCGTTACACCCGTTACATGTAACACCCCCTGGTTGAAAATAGTAATCAAATATTTGTGCCTGCTTTGTGGTTAAAACCCACCTACAACGGTAAACTAAAATAAAAGGTCGATCCTTTATCTTCTTCGCTTTCCACCCATATCCGGCCTTTGTGGCGCTGTATGATTTCGCTGGCCAGGTATAGCCCGATGCCGAAGCCTGATATGTTTTTGATCTTTTCGTTCTCCACCCTATAAAAACGCTGGAATAGTTTTTCCTGGTCCTTGCGTTTTATGCCTATGCCCTCATCAACAACGGCTACCTGCAACTCGTTATCGCTTACGCGGCTGCTTATGGTAATGGTGCTGTCCTTAGGCGAATATTTAATGGCATTACCTAAAAAGTTACCGATCACCTGGCCTATCTTTTCGCGGTCGGCGGTAATGGTAATGGCGCTGCCGGGGATAAAATCAACATGATGATTATAGTTGATCATCATCGTTTCGGCTATGGTATCGGTAATGAGTTGATTTATATCAAAAGGCTGCATTTTAAGCTGTAATTTACCCGATTCGAGCCTCGACAGATCGAGGAAACTGTAGATCAGATCCGACATTTTGTTTACCTGGTTACCTGCCTTTACCAGCGCGTTATTGATAAAGGGATCGTCGGATTGGATTGTTTTCTTGGTTAATACCTGTATATAGGCTTTGAGCGAGGTAAGCGGTGTTTTAAGCTCGTGGCTGGCCATGGCTATAAAATCATTCTTCCGTATTTCGTCGCGTTTGTTTTCGGTTATATCCAATATGGTGCCCAGCATGCGCAGCGGCTGTTTGTTTTGGTTGAACAGGACTATGCCCTGCGTTTTTATCCAGTGCTGGGAGCCATCGGGCCATAATATTTTTACTTCGTACAAATATTCCCCCGTTATGATCGCCTCCCTGAAAGATCTTCTGATAATGTTTTCCATATCATCGGGCGTTATCTGCCCCCTCATGCTATCAACGGTAACGATGGTACCGGGCGGATGGCCAAAAATCTCCGCCATACGGGCCGAGCACATAAAATTATGGTTCACCAAATTCAGATCCCAGGTGGCCAGGCCGGTAGCTTCGGTAGCAAGGCGCAGCCTGTTCTCACTTTCAATAGCTGTTTCCTTGGCTTTTACTTCGCCCGAAATATCAGCCACTGTATTGAGTATGTAAACTATCTTATTATCACTATTGGTTACCGGCACATTACTGCACGACCAAAAATGCGGCTCGCGCATGTTGGTTGCCGGGTTATATACATCGTACCGGTAAGTGGGTATATCCACCTTTTCGCCGGTTTCAATAACCCTGGTAAAAACATTGCGCGCGGCACGCTCATCAGTGGCATGGCTCTCCTCTTCGGGGAAGGCCTCAAAAAAACCTTTGCCCAAAACGGCCTCGCGGGTGGTGGCGGTAATTTGTAAATAGCTGTCGCTAACGGCAAGTATGGTAAAACGGGGTGTATCAGCTTTGATCAGTAAGGAGCCCGGTGATTTTTCAAACAGGATCTGAAAAATATTTTCGGGTAAAATATTTAAGTCGGGGCTCATTAAATACGGTATAATTGGTAAAGATGCTGAACGGTTGTTACACGGTAAAAGTAATTTTATTACGGGTATAATTAAAGTTTATATGCATATCAATTTATAAGCAGCGCATGCACGGTTTAAATAAATAAAGCCTCCATATATTTAAGAGGCCATATTTTAATATAAATGATATATAGTAAGTGCTATTGATTAAAATAGCCATTAAAAATTAAACAGTAACCACCGAATCTCTTAAAGCCTTAACCGTGTCGTGCGCGTTTTTAAGATCTTTAAGCTGATGGGACAGGATGGTAACTACCTTATCGTCTTTCCATATCAGCTCTTTATCATCCAATGCTTTGCGGTAGGCCGCATTGGCTATATCTTCGCCATATTCGCAATCGGATAAGATGGATTGCCTGTCTTTTTTAGTGAATTTCGCCTTAACATCTATCCAGGTATGATAGAATTTACCCGCAATGGTAGTACCCGTTGCCGGCTCGCCACCCAAAACATGCAGGTGTTCTGTCAATTCGTTAATATTTTTTTTACTCTGTTCTATATATTCAGCAAACAATGTTTTCAGGTCATCGTCTGTTGTACCTTCAATCCCTTTTTCATAACCGGTAATCCTGTCGTGGTTATATTTTATCAGATCGTTAAGGGCTGATATCTGGTGCTCAATGTGTTGTAAAATTCCCATAGCAATTGTTATTTATTACTTATATAACATACGGCTATAATTAATGTTTTGAGATAATCGACTGGTTTGTAACAGATAATATATTAAATGGTAAAAAACATGGCCACAGCGGCTGCACCCATAGCCACAAAAGTGAACCACAATAAAATGGTTGATAATAGGCCGCTTTTATACTCGCCCATTATTTTTTCGTCCCGCGCAATGCGTGCTATCAGGAATAACAGTGGCACGGCAGCTACCCCGTTTAGCACAGCCGCATAAACCAGCGCCTTAACCGGATCGATGCCTACAAAGTTGATCATGAGCCCAATTAAGGAGGCAATGGTGATCACTCCGTAAAAGCCATGTGCCTGTTTCAGCTTAAAGTTTAAACTTGCATTCCAGTTAACCGCCTCGGATACGGCATAAGCCGCGGAGCCCGATAGCACCGGAACTGCCAGCAGGCCCAAACCAATAATACCGATGGAAAAAATGAGCTTCGCTAAAAAGCCCGCGTTCGGAAAGGAATGAACCAGGGGCTCAAGCGCTTTGGCGGCATCGGCAGCGGTTTTAACATCACGCACGCCGCTGTTATGCAAAACGGTGGCACCAACCAGCAATATACACCAGGTAGTGATCTCGGATATGATCATCCCCGCGTTATTATCCACACGCATGCGGCGGATAATGCCCCAGTTAATAAGGGGCCGACCATCTTTTACCCTGCCTTTTTCCTTTTGCTCCTCCACCTCCTGCGATGCTTCCCAAAAAAACATATAGGGCGATATGGTGGTACCCAATACCCCTGTAATTATAAATAGAAAGGCAAAGCTAAACTCAAAGTGCGGCACCACCGAGGCCCGTAATACCGTTAACCAGGGCTGATGCACAATAAATACGGTAATAGGGTAGGCCAGCAGCGCCAGTGCCAGCCATTTTAATATTTTGGAGTATACCTTATAATTGGTAAAAATTTCGAGTATTAATATGATGACGGTAAAAAGCAGGGTGAGTATTACAAAAGGCACCGGCACCAGCAGTTGCGCCGCCGAGGCCATGGCGCCAATATCGGCGCCTATGTTAATGGTATTGGCAATAACCACCAGTGCCACCACAGCATATAGCACCGTGCGGCTGTAATGCTCTTTAACAACTGCGGCAATGCCTTTACCGGTAACCAGGCCTATGCGGGCGCAGGCCTCCTGTACGGCCGTCATAAAGGGTAGCATGTATAGGGCAGTCCACAGCTGGCCGTAGCCAAATTGCGCCCCGGTTTGCGAGTAGGTAGCTATGCCCGATGGGTCATCATCGGCGGCGCCGGTAGTTAAACCAGGCCCCAGCAAGGTTAAAAAGCGCCAGAATTTTCTTTTGGTAGTTTTTGCAGTAGATTTTATCGGCATGTTAGGGGTATTAAAGTTTCACAAAAATACTTTAATAAAGATAACAGGATAAATGTAGCAATTGTTGGAAAGAGATATAAGTTTTAAATCCGAACGTAATTGCGGGAAGGTGGTAAAATTTATCTGGTGAGCTTTTCTATTTTTTGCAGCAGTTCATTCATCTCGAAAGGTTTGGCCAAAAAGTCATCAGCGCCCGATGCCATGGCCGATTCTTTGATATCCCTGCTTGCCGAGATCATAATAACCGGGATGTTTTTGGTAAGCGATTCGTGTTTTAATTTTCTGCAAATGTCCCTGCCATCTTCGCCGCTCATCCAAATATCCAGCAGCAGCAGGTCGGGCAGTTCGTTCTTCATGTCTAAAACAGTAGCGCCGTCAACGGTCGAGGAAACTTCGTACCCTTCAAACTCCAGCAGCATTTCCACCGCATCCACAATGCCCGGATCGTCATCTGCTATCATGATCTTTTTATTTTTCTGGCTCATACTATTTGCTTCCTGCTAATTGAGGGCTAACCGGCTATAATTTTATATAATATTTATGCTATTTTATTAGGTGAATCATCCGCAGGTAATGCAAAGCAAAAAGTGGACCCTTTTCCTTCAACGCTGTTTACCCACATTCTGCCGCCCTCGCGTTTAATAATCTCCGACGAGATGTACAATCCCAGCCCCAAACCGGGGAAAGTATGCTGCTTATTGCCGCTCACCCTGTAAAATTGCTCAAACACCTTATCTGTTTTATCAGTGGGGATGCCTATCCCAAAATCCTGCACACAAACCACCACTTCCTTACCTTTCAGTTTGGTTGATATGATGATGGTATCAGAAACCGGCGAATATTTAATGGCATTGGTTATAAGGTTGGTTATAACCTGGCTAATGCGGTCCTTATCCGAATATACTTTGCCTGTTTCCGTAAATTCATGTACCAGGGTGTGTTTATGGGTGGTATGCTGCAAATCCTCAACTGTTTCTTTTATCACCTGGTTAAACTCGAACCAGGTTTTGTTGAACTGCAGCCTGCCCGAGTTTATTTTGGTAACATCGAGCAGATCGCCTATGAGGTGGGTAAGGCGGTTCACCTGGGCATCCATCCGTAAAACCATATCGGCCTTTTTGGTTTCACCTTCCTTTGTGAGCATAGCGCCCAATACCTGCGCGTAGGCCTTTATACTGGTTACCGGGGTTTTTAGCTCGTGGCTGGCTATGCCCAAAAAGTCGTCTTTTTGGCGCTGTAATTGTTTTTGCTCGTCAATATCGGTATTGGTGCCAAACCATTTAATTATTTCGCCATCGCTTATAAAAGGTAAAGCCCTTGCCAGGTGCCATTTATATACACCCTCCTTATCCTTCAGCCTGAATTCAAACTGGTAAGGCTCGCCGGTGGTTAATGAATTTACCCACACTTTTAAACAGGCTTCAAAATCATTCGGGTGTACAAGCGTTTGCCAGGCCGGGCCAATAATATTTTCGGCGGCTATGCCAAAAAATTCAACGGTTCTTTCGTTTACATAATCCAGTTCGCCATTGGTTTTGGCTGTCCATAATTGTACAGGCATAAAGGCGGTTACAAATTCAAACTGTTTTATCTGGGCATTAAGCTCCTCGTTTTTTTGTTTTATCTGCACATCGGCCAATACTTTTTCAGTAACATCGGTATATGAGCCTATATAGCCTGCAAAGGTTCCATCCTGCCGGTATTGCGGGTTTCCGTTGGCTATGCACCAGCGTATTTCGCCGTCCTTACGTTTTATTCTAAAATCAACCGAATAGCTTTTACGGGCAGCCAGGTCGTTTAAAAATTGGGCCCCTGCACGTTCCCTGTCTTCGGCTATAATGGCATTTGCCCAGCCATTACCCATTGTTTCTTCCGGGCGTTGCCCTGTCCACTTCTGCCAGGTTTGGTTGGTATAGTTAATATTACCGTTCTCGTCCGACATCCATAGCGCGGTAGGGCTGGCATCGGTAATATTCTTTAACAGGTGCTCACTTTCGGTAAGCGCTTTTTTATCGGCTATTTCGCGCCTTAGGTCGCGGGCTAAGGAGGCGCGGCCCTGTGGCTGGCCGGTGGTGGAATCATACACCAACATGGATGTGCCAAAAACCGGTATAGCTTCGCCGGTTTCAAAATGCCGGTAATTGATTTCGCCTGCCCACCGCCCTGTATTCGTTAGGGCTTTGTTTACCTTTTCACTTAATTTAGTGAGTTCGCCGGGCATAAGGTATTCGCTGTTATGCCGGTAGATAACGGCATCATTAGTAATGCCCATCATGCTGCGCCCTGCTTTGTTCAAATAGCTTACGTTACCTTCCATGTCAGACAGGCTTACAAAATCGGAGCTGTTATCAATTAACGAAAGCAGTTTGAATTGCTCGTTACGCGCGGCTTTTTCGGGCCGCAGATCACGCGCTACCGAAGCCCGGCCAATGGTTTTACCGGTTATAGGGTCATCTATCCGGAAAATATTGATATAAATAGGTACGGCCTCCCCGGTTTTAAAATGGCGATAATTCAGTTCGCCGGCCCATTTGCCGGTTTTCATCACTATGGGGATAACCTGGCTGTAAAGCTTCGCGCCATCCTCGGGCATATAATATTCAATAGCGGGCCTTGAGATCTGCGCAGGATCATCAAGCCCTAATATATCGCAGCCTGCTTTATTTAAATAAATAACGCGGGTAGTTTCGTCGGTAACGCCTATGATATCGGCTGTATTATCAACCAGGGCCAGTAGTTTTTGCTGCTCTTCGCGTGTTTGCACATCCCGTGTAACATCAAGCGATGTTCCGGCAAAACGATAGCAAACACCATCGGCATTAAAATAGGCTTTGCCCTTGCATTTTATCCAGCGCAGCTTATGGTCAACCGCGCTAATGGTTCTGAAGGTATCATCATAATCACCGCCGGTTTTCGGGTCTACGGCAACTCTTACCGTTTCGGTAATACGGTCGGCATCGTCAGGGTGTACATGCTCGCGTACATTTTCAATGGTAACCTCATCATTTTTAAAAAAGCCATAAAGCTCACGGCAACGGTCGTTCCAAAGTATGGTGCCTTTCAGCCGGTCAATATCCCAGGTGCCTATCTCGGCGGAATCGAGCACAAATTGTATGCGCTCATCAACCGTAGCTAATTTTTGGCGGGTAATAACCAGTTCGGTAACATCGGTAGCGGTGTTAATGATGCCCCATACCCCGCCTGCGGCGTTTTTTAGCGGCTTATAGGTAAAGTTAAAGTAGAATATCTGCATTTGTCCCTCAACCAGCAGGTCAACACGGTCTTCAGTAGCTTCGTAAGCTATACCGCTGGTATAAACATCATCAAGCAATTGAAAAAAGGGTTGGCCTTCCAGTTCGGGCAGGGCCTGGCTAAATGTTTTACCGATGATGGATTCATCCTTACCCCAAACATTTAAGATTGCTTTATTGGCCAGCTTGATCACCATTTCGCGGCCAATGTACAGGCCGATAGGCATGGGCGATTCCTCTATCAGCGTTCTGAAAATATTTTCGTTTTCCTGGTATGACGTATCCGGTGCTTTGCTCATTTTTCAGGTAAAAGAAAACAAATATATATTTTTTAAGAACTAAGCAAATAAACCTTTGAATTGTTTAAAAAAGCCAGGTAAATTTTTCGGCCTAATTTATAGATCGATTTTAGTTAAAGGAAAGTTTTTAAACTGCGCGATGAAGCAGAACTGTAATGAATTATTTACAATAAAAATATGATGATTATTATTTGATGTGAAAACAATTTATGGCCATTTGCATTATTAAGCATTATTATTAAAAAATAGAGGTATACCTAATTATTCAGTTATTATTAAATTAATAAAGTATATAAAATAAATTCACAATGAGTAAATCTCGAAAAAAGGATAGATCAACTGTGCATCATGCGGCATTGCCAAAAACCCCCACAGGGATAACCGGGCTTGATGAAATAACCGGCGGTGGTATACCGCAAGGCAGGCCTACACTGGTTTGCGGCGAGGCAGGCTGCGGTAAAACGCTGATGTCGATAGAGTTTATTGTTAGGGGTGCTACTGAATTTAACGAGCCCGGCGTGTTTATGGCTTTTGAAGAAAAGGCTGATGAACTGGCCATGAATGTTGCCTCTTTAGGCTTCGATCTGGATAAACTGCAGGCCGAAAAGAAGATAAGGATAGATCACGTACATATCGATCGCAGTGAAATAGAAGAAACCGGCGAGTACGACCTGGAGGGTTTGTTCATTAGGTTGAACTATGCCATTGATAGCATAGGCGCAAAAAGGGTGGTGCTGGATACGCTGGAGAACCTGTTCTCGGGCCTTAGCAACCAGGTTTTATTACGTGCCGAGCTACGCAGGCTGTTCCACTGGTTAAAAGATAAGGGTGTTACCGCTATTATCACCGGCGAAAGGGGCGACGGCAAGCTAACCCGCCAGGGCCTGGAAGAATACGTATCGGATTGCGTTATATTGCTTGATCATAGAGTCATCAACCAGATCTCAACCCGCCGCCTGCGTATTGTAAAATACCGTGGAACCGTACATGGCACCAACGAGTACCCGTTTTTGATAGATGAGGACGGCATATCTGTTTTGCCGGTAACTTCCTTAAAGCTGGAAAAGGCGGTATCGTCCGACAGGGTATCCTCAGGCATCCCCGCTTTGGATAAAATGCTGGGGGGAAAAGGATTTTTCAAGGGCAGCAGCATCCTGGTATCGGGTACAGCAGGCACCGGTAAAACCAGTATAGCCGCCTATTTTGCCAATGAAACCTGCAGCCAGGGCAAACGCTGCATCTATTTCGCGTTTGAGGAATCGCCGAAGCAGATCATAAGAAATATGCACTCCATCAACGTCGACCTACAGCAATATGTGAACAGTGGCACACTGAAATTTTTCGCATCCAGACCCACACTGTATGGTTTAGAAATGCACCTGGTGGCTATGTATAAGCTTATAAAACAGTTTAAGCCACATGCCGTAGTATTGGACCCCATAACCAATTTAATTACTGTAGGCACGGTTAGCGAGGTAAAAGCCATGCTGATACGCCTGATAGATTTTTTGCAGGAGGAGCAAATTACCGTAATGTTTACCGCCTTAACTTTAAATAACGCGGTTACTGAACAAACCGACGAGGGCGTATCATCATTAGTGGATGCCTGGATGCTGGTAAGGGATATTGAATATAACGGTGAACGTAACCGGGGCATGTATATCATGAAATCGCGCGGGATGAAGCACTCCAACCAGGTAAGGGAATTTATAATTACCGATAAAGGGCTCGACCTGGTGGACGTTTACCTGGGCCCGGATGGCATATTAACCGGATCGGCAAGGGAGGCACAGATGTTGCAGGAACAAACAGGCGAAGTGCTGCGCGATTACGCGGTTGGGCGCAAGGATCGGGAGATCATACGCAAACGCAAAGTGCTGGAAGCAAAAATATCGAGCCTGCAAACGGAGTTTGAATCGGTTGAGGATGAGCTGAACAAAACCTACCAGGAAGAGGAATTGATAAAACAGGTGGCTGATAAAACCCGCAAGGAAATAACGGCCATACGCCGCGGCTCTGTTAACGATACAATAAAAATTAAAACCAGGAAGAAATGAGTCCGAAGGCAGAAACAAAAAGATACGAATTGAGATTATATGTTGCAGGTAAAACATTAAAATCGGTAACAGCGTTAGCCAATTTGAAAAAATATTGCGAGGAGCATTTGCAGGGGCAGTATGTAATTGAGGTGATAGACCTGTTATTGCAGCCGCAATTGGCCGAGGGCGACCAAATATTTGCCATACCTACACTGGTACGCAAAGTACCCGAACCGATACGGAAGATCATCGGCGATCTATCAAACGAGGAAAAAGTATTGGTTGGCCTTAATATAAGGCCGGCATAAAATAAAGTAAATGACAGAGCAACAGACATTGCCGGGTGAAGATATATTAAATGAGAGCGATTTACACGTGCTGCGTTTATTTGTAACGGGTGCCTCGCCAAATTCAACGCGGGCTATAGCTAACTTAAAGGATATATGCGATACTTATTTAAAGGGCAAGTACGAGTTGGAAATTATTGATGTTTACCAGCAGCCTTTAATTGCCGAGCGCGAGCAGATCATCGCGTTGCCTTTACTGATAAAAAAATCCCCCTCGCCGGAAAGAAGACTGATAGGGGATATGTCTGACACGGAAAAAGTGCTTAGAGGGCTGGGCTTACCGACAGCTGATTTATAAATGGAACAGGATAGTTTAACATATAACAAACTTTTAGGCGAGAACGAAGAACTACGCCTGCAACTGGAGGAGGCCAATGAAACTTTGCAGGCCATCCGCACCGGGCAGGTAGACGCGTTTATTGTGCAGGGCGAAAACGGGCACCAGATATATACCCTTAAAACCGCCGATCAAACCTACCGTGTATTTATTGAAAAAATGAACGAGGGGGCGGTTACCCTTAATCGTGAGGGTATTATACTGTACAGCAACTCGCGCTTTGCCGCCATGACGGGCATGCCCCTGGAAAAGGTGCTGGGTTTAAAATTTGAAGAATTTATACCGGAAGAATCGGTAGAAAAATATGGTACGCTGATAAGCAATGGCTGGGAAGAGGACTGTAAGGAAGAAATAACGCTGATAAGCAAAAGCGATAAATTAATACCCTGCCTTTTATCGTGCAATACGCTCGAATTGGATGAGGGCATTGCCTTAAGCCTGATACTTACTGATCTAAGCATACAAAAGGAAGCCGAAAAGCAGCTTAAACTAAAGAACGACCAGTTAGAAACAGCGCAGAACGCCACCGAAAAGCTGAACGATGAGTTGGAAGATACCGTAAAGGAACGCACCAATGAGTTGCTCATCAGCCGGGAGCATTTCCGTTTGCTGGCAAACAATATCCCCCAGATGACCTGGACGAGCCTTCCGAACGGTGATGCCAATTTTTATAACCAGCAGTGGTATAATTATACCGGGCTTGATGTTTTGCAAACTAAAGAGGAAGCATGGAATGCAGTAATACATCCTGACGACCTGGCCAATACACTGGATAAATACCGGGCCTCACTGGCATCGGGCAATGTATTTGAGGTAGAGAACCGTTATAAAAACGGCGCCGACGGCACTTACCGCTGGCATTTGAACCGGGCTATCCCGCTGTACAATGATGCCGGCGAAATTATATTATGGGTAGGAACCGCTACAGATATAGAGGATCAGAAAAAGGAGATGGAGAAAAAGGACGAATTCATAGGAATTGCCAGCCACGAGCTGAAAACGCCCTTAACCAGCCTGAAAGGCTATTTGCAACTGATAGCCTCGTACAAAAAAGAGGAATTGCCGCCGATGGTAAAAACCTATGTCGAAAAAGCAAATTCATCCATCAACAAGCTGCAGCATTTGGTTAATGACCTGCTTGATGTAAGCAAGATACAGGCCGGACGGCTGGAGTATTCGCTAAATAGCATTAACTTAACGCAACTGATAAACGGGTGTATTGAAAATGCCGAACATATTTATGCAGACTATAAATTTAAGAACCTGGCAGCAGCTGATCTTAGCATACATGGCAACGCCGAGCGATTGGAGCAGGTAATCATGAACCTGATAAATAATGCCGTAAAATATTCGCCGGTAAATAAGGAGGTGATCATTAAAGCCACTCAGCAATGGGATAGTGTACGGGTATCGGTTACGGATTTTGGTATTGGCCTGTCGGCAGAGCAGATAGAACGTATATTTGAACGCTTTTACCGGGTTGAAGATAAAAAATTCATGACCGGCGGCCTGGGAATGGGTTTATATATATCAACAGAGATCATCAACGCGCACAACGGTAAAATAGGTGTGGAAAGTGAACCGGGCAAAGGTTCAACTTTCTATTTCGACCTGCCTTTGGCATAATCAGTATTTGATCCGCTATTTTTTGCTTATCAGCGCCACTTTAATGCCTAATCCTATCAATACAAAACCGGTAATTTTTTCCTGTATGGCCCACACTTTGGGGTTTTGTTTAAAAAAGTTTTTGGTTTTGCCCAATATGCAGGCCACAATTACCAGCAATGTGCAGCCTTGCACATCAAACCATATCCCCAATGTAAAAAGCTGCAATTTAAAGTAAGGCGAAGCGGCATCAATAAACTGCGGCAAAAACGACAGAAAGAAGATGGCCACCTTTGGATTGAGCGCGTTGGTTACTATGCCTTGTTTAAACAGTTTCCAGTAATTGGCCTTTGCTGGTTTTTCATCTTCGGTTTTAGCAGCAGGTTTTGATATTAACGACCGGATGCCCAGATATATTAAATACCCCGCGCCCACATATTTAATCAACTGAAATAAATAGGCCGATTTGGAAATGATGATAGACAAGCCCAGCGTCGCCGCCATAATATGTACAAAGCAACCCACAAATATCCCCGCCGCCGAAGCTATGCCCGCCTTTGTTCCCTGCGAAACGCTGCGCGATGCCACATACAGCATATCGTTACCGGGTGTTAGGTTAAGCAGCAGTGAAGCGATGAAGAATAAATACAGGTGCTGAAAGTTGAACATATTGATTGTGATTGATGCCCTAATTTAAGTTTTTTTAGTAATTCCGGCAAAATGTGCGTGGATTAAAGTTTTAGTTTAAATTTGAGGATATTGCGCGATACATCTAAATAAAACCCATGTCAGCAGCCGAAAACGGAAATGTAAACCTAAGCACCAGCCCAAGCGGTATTGCCACCATCAGCTTTTATCATCCGGCGCAAAACTCGTTGCCTGCCGCGCTGCTGGATAAATTAACGGCTACCATAGTACAGGCCGGCGAGGATGCGGCTACCCGCGTTATCATACTCAAAAGCGAAGGCGACCGCACCTTTTGTGCCGGGGCCAGCTTTGATGAGCTGCTACAAATAAAGGATAAAGAAGCGGGCGCGATATTTTTTTCGGGCTTCGCGCGGGTTATCAATGCCTGTCGAAAATCGCCGAAGATAGTGATAGCAAGGGTGCAGGGTAAGTCGGTTGGTGGTGGGGTAGGGCTGGCCGCCGGTGCCGATTATTGCCTGGCTACGGAAGCCGCAGCTATCAAATTGAGCGAACTGGCTATCGGGATAGGCCCATTTGTGATCTCCCCGGCGGTGATCCGCAAAATAGGCTTGCCCGCGTTTTCGCAGCTCACCATCCGCGCCAGCGATTTCCAAACCGCGCAATGGGCCAGGGAAAAGGGCTTGTACAACGAGGTTTATGCCGATATAGTTAGTTTAGACGCGGCACTGGACGGCCTTGCCGAAAAGCTGGCATCCTATCATCCGGAAGCATTGAGCGGCCTCAAGCAAATTTTATGGGAAGGTACCGAAGACTGGGATAATTTACTCCATGAGCGAGCTGCCATCAGCGGTGAGTTGGTTCTGTCGGAGTTTACCCAGCAGGCGCTGCACGGGTTTTTAAGCGGGAAAAGATAAACAGCGGATTTAAAATATTTCAATTATGCTTTACTGGTTACTGGTTATAGGTGCAATTTTGGTGGTGGTTTTTGTATTTGCTTACAATAAAAGGCAAAAAACAAAGAAGATAAAGCTGGCTGATATCCGCGAGAAATGGGGTAAACCAACTAATGAGCAACGTAGTTTTAACCTGGTAGATATTTATTTGCGGGCGCAAACGGAACCGGTTAAAATAACACCCGGCACGGCAGAGGACCTGGACCTTGAAGCTGTTTTTAGCTATATAGACAGAACCAACTCCAAACCCGGCCAGCAATACCTGTATAAAAAACTGCACGACCCGGAAACGTCGGCAGAAAAGTTGCTGGAGATGGACGAAAAGGTAGCCGCGCTGGCAAAAGACCGGGCGGCGCAGGAAAACATAGAGTTGCAACTATCCAGGTTAAACTCCAACAATGCCTATTACCTGCCCGAGCTGTTTGTTAATGAGCATAGGCCGCTGTTTTCGCCGTTTTTAACTTTTTACATACAGGTATCGGGTATATTGGTTATCACCTTGTTTGTATTGCTGCTGCAAACGCCCAACCAGTTTTATTTTTTGGTGCTGATGGGTATGCTCATAGCCAATTTGATATTGCATTATAAAAATAAGGGTAAAATACTGCTGTACACGCACTCGCTGCCGCAATTGCTGGTGTTAAATAAAGTGGCTAAATGGCTGTTTAAAAATGTAGGCACTATGGGTAACCAAAACATCGAAGGTAACCTAAGTAAGGTTGACAAGCTGAATGGCTCCCTGTACTTTGTGAATTTTGAAAACGGCGTTAGCAGCGACCCCACCGATATAATTTCCACCATATTTGAGTTGATAAAAACGCTGCTCCTGCTGGAATCGATGATGTTTATCAACTCCATAAAGCGGGTAAATAAATACCGCGCCGAAATTGGGGAGATATACCGCTACGTTGGTGAAATTGATATGCTGATAGCCATTGATTCGGTAAGGGCAGGGATGCCGTATTATAGCAAACCGGTTTTTACAGCCGACGATAAACTGGATATTACGGCATTGTATCATCCGCTGGTAAAGGATTGTGTTGCCAATTCCATGCGCAGCAGTGCCGATAGAGGGGTGCTGGTAACGGGGTCGAACATGTCGGGCAAAACTACGTTTATACGTGCTGTGGCTATCAATACGCTGCTGGCGCAAACCATTTATACCTGCTGCGCCAGGGAATATAAAGCGCCGCTGCTGAACATCCATACCAGCATACGGGTGAGCGACGCTATTGATGAGCAAAAAAGTTATTTCCAGGCCGAGGCATTATCGGTACTGGATATTGTGAGCCGCTGCGGCATTAATGAGCCGGTGAAAAGCCTGGTTATTATTGATGAGATCTTTCGTGGTACCAATACTATTGAACGCATAGCGGCGGCAAAAGCGGTGCTGGCTTACCTCACGGCTAACCGCAATTTTGTGTTCGTCTCCACCCACGACCTGGAGCTTGCCGAACTTTTGGGCGACGAATATGCCATTTACTCGTTCGAGGAACTGATGACGGATAAACGCCTGGTGTTTGATTATAAGATTAAACAGGGCCTGTTGAAGAACAAGAACGGCATAGCTATTTTAGAGGGCCTGGGCTACCCGGCATCGGTAGTGAAGGATGCTTATGAGGTAAGTGAGCAGTTGAGGAAGAAGTATTTGTTGTAATAACTCCTTGTAGTTGCGAGCGATAGCGCGGCAATCTCGTCGCCTTGTTAATAAACAAGCACAGCTACGGGCTTGCTTCGTCG
>Ga0302303_10000660_pt1 | contig 26103 bp, 21 predicted proteins | sample III_Palsa_E2_1_FD_194542 | JGI IMG/M metagenome (GOLD analysis project Ga0302303, IMG submission 194542) | Peat permafrost microbial communities from Stordalen Mire near Abisko, Sweden - III_Palsa_E2_1 | ecosystem: Environmental > Terrestrial > Soil > Palsa > Peat permafrost | place: Sweden...
GGTAAACACCAGTCTTTCCAAATCAACGAAGAATGCGTTCCAAAGTTTATTACAAACTATATTGGCATCGTCGAATTTGTAGCCATCGTACTGAAGCTCATCAATGATAAAGCTGTAAAATTTGGTGGCATCGACCACAAAATCGTTGTGGCAGAGAGAAAAGTCTGGAAATGTCGTGGTAGTTATTTTGAATCGCTTCTCTCTGGAAGTTACAAATTGTTGGAAACCGGGAGCGGCCACTGTAACCATGTATTCGTATGGAGGTGGAGGGGTTTCTTCCATTCTTCGGTGTTTGAGTGTACCAAGGAGGGGAAGAAGGGAGAAATCGACAATATTTTTTTTTGTGTATATAATCCGAGGAAACGAAAGAAAGAAAGAAAGAAAAAAATGTATCTATTATTTTGCATTCTAATCTTTTTATACATTTTTTCATTTAATTTTGAACCGACCGATATTCACATGACACACCGAATACCTCGCTGCCCGTAGATCCCTTTTCATAGAAATGGGCTACCTTTTCATACTGCGCCAATAAAAGCATGATTTCTGTTTCCTCTTGAAATTCGGCAATTTCAAAAACATTGTGATATCTATCTGCATGCATCCCCTTTCCAACTTTTGAGTACAAGTCACCCAAATCTTTTCCGCTTCTTGTGAGCAATTTCACATTCTTAAGCGATCTACTCTGACATGCAAGCCACAGAGGAGAAGCACTCATGTTATTTGTAATTGATGCATCCACTCGCTCATCACTCAAGAGAAGTTCGACAATCAAATGATTCTCAGTCTGACAAGCCAAAGCAAGGGGAGTAAATCCCCTTGAATTCAACGCGTTCACATCAATTTTAGGATGGGCTAATAATGGCTCGATAAGCACGGATCTAAATGGAAGATTGCCTGTACAACAAAAATGAAGAAAGTTGTCGCCACTAGACGTCAGGACATTCGGATTTACACTTGGATCAGTAATCAGGATGTGTTTGAATTTCAAAAAGTCGGAAGATCCATTGAAAAAATGAATCATCAACTGTTTTGAAGATTCACACTTGTCACACCAATTCATGCGGGTGGTGATGTCGAGCTTCTTAACTTCTTCTGAAAGAGCAGTATTGATGAGACGATCACACGAAACACAGTACTTTTTCTGTTCCATTGTTTATAAAAAATGAAGAGAGGAGAGGGAAAAAAAGCTGCGTCTTGTTTTTTTTTATTCAAGAAGAAAATAAAGAAACAATGTATTTGAAAGCTGACTCTGAATGTTTTGTGGGGATGTTTGTTTTTCCTGACCCAGCTGCACGATTGCACACAATCATCTGAAGTTCCATTGGCAACATCTGAAGCATTCTGAAAAAGCGAACAGTCTTTTGCTTTTTATCAGATGATGACAACTCGAGATATCCATCGCACATAAAAATTACCAGAGAAAAGGTCGAAGCAGATACTTCATTCTTGTATCCCAATTCAATACGAATCTCATGCCGTGTAAGTGTTTGGTTTTCAGCGAATCTCTTTATCAAATTCACAACATCGGGCAGGGTTGACAAGTTTGTTCTTCCATCCATAACACATATGTCACTTGTCGTGAGATTCATGTGGGCATCTCCCAGCTCTTTCCCACTGGCTATCAACAACTTCATGGTATCTATATATCCATGATAACACGAGAGCCACATGGCAGAAATACCATATCTGTTTACAATCGCAGCATTGACACGTTCGTCGTCTAAAAGAACGCGAATGGCGTGTAAACTCCCCCCTTTGTTGCAAACAATCATGAGTGCAGTGGATCCTATGAAATTTGTTTCGTTTACATCAGTGCTAGGGTGATCTATTATAGCTTTTGTCAGAGTATGATACTCACAAAGGCAAGAGTGCACGAGAATAGTGTTTCTCATCGTTTCAATATACCAATCTGCATCTACGCTCAACCAATGTGTATCCACGTCCAACTCAGTGGTCAAAATTTTCAAGGCTTTGCTATAGTTGTCATCGTCGCGTTCTCTGATAAGCCAAAAGCATTTATGAAATTCGACTGAGTTGTCGTATCTACGAGTTGATTCCATGACTTGTGACAAGGAGAGAAGAAGAAGAAGAAGAGAGGTCTGACTAATTCGCAATATTTCGAAGAAAGAAAAAAAAACACGAGAAAGAAAAATCAAACAACCACACTTCTTTATTTAGATCATCATTCATCTTTCTTCCATCGAGGTGTTCCAGCAACAATGCCAAAGCAATCCGTGCCACACTTCTCAAACAATTTGTCGAGGGCTGTTTCCATTTCTTCGTCGATGTCACAAGCAACCAGTTCTTTGACCTTTTCTTTGGAAATTCCAAGGATCATCGAGTCCCAGTTGTAATCGCCGTGTGCCAAGTACGACATCGCATCCTTTGTTTTGGCACATAACTCTTTGTCGGCCATCTTGATGTAATAGAGAAAGCCAATCTTGGTGAAAATGTTGGTCTTGAATGATCCAAGGTCCTCTTCTCCCTTTTCAATGCGTTCGTCTCTCATCTTTTCATAGTTTTCGTAAGCAAGTTGTTCTATGTCATATATCCTGTCATCCTCTTCTTCGTCTTCGTCTTCTTTAAGTTCTTCTTTTTCAAACTTATCATCTCTGTCGTCATCATCATCGTCGTTTTCATTTTCTTTGTCATCTCCTGTCTTTCTCTTCTTGAAAGATTCGCCACCCTCTTGAGTGTGCTCCCTCTTCTTCCCTTTGTTGTCATCGGCAGAAGACGAGGGGTTGTATTCGGGTTCTGAAGTGCTGCTGTCTTTCATTTTTTGATTCGTGTTCTGAAAAGGAAAGGAAGAAGAATGGGGGTGTGTGATTGTTTGCTTTTTTATTTTTTTTTTATCCGCCAACAAGAACAAGACGGAACATTTATAATTTCTCATTTTCTTTTTTTATATTTTTAATTTTTTTTCTTCAGGCAAGGATGGTGCACAAAACTTCGTACTCTCTCCTGAGATACATGGACGGTGACGATGATGATTTGTTGCCGAAGCAGGTCTCGAAGTTGTCGCTGTACTCATAGTTCTCCGGATCAATAGAAATCGTGTTAAAAGAAATGAGTTTGTCGCCCTCGCTCTTTAAATTACCAAAGACACGCACTCCGCTGACAGATTCGGAAAGTCTGGCCATCTTGTTCATCTGCCTTGTGGTGAAGTCTTGTCCGAACGAAATTCCCACCGAGACAGGGATAACGAACAAGTCGTTCGTGTCTAAACAGTTCTCCATCTTTGTCCTGAACTGGTTGAGCATCATCTCGATGGTGGAGACAGAGACTTCGAGTGATTTGTCGGCTGGCATGAGGCACAAGAGGGTATCAGTGACAGAGAGGGCCATGCGGTTGATCATGTCGTTGCATGAAGAGAGGTCGAAGAAGACGTAATCCAAGGAGTACCTCTGCGAAAACTCTGAAACCAACCTGCGGAAAAACTCGATGCTGGGTTTGGTGGGATCATTGCTTGTCATATCCCTGTAAATCTTGGACACGTAGTCATCCATGAAGTGACTGCCGACGAGGAGTTGAAACCTCCCTTTGGTGGTAGTGGCGGTGGTAGTAGAGGAGGCGTCTGAACCGTTGATGTACTTGGTACCCCTGAGTTCAACTCCGATGTAAGGAAGACGCTTGAAGAAGTCGTTGTAACCCTCACCAGGAACAGTGCTCTCGAAGATGTCGACGAAAGAGTAGAAGTTTTTGGGCTTGTGTTCCATCCTCTCGAGTTTTGTGAGCTCGGTTCTCTTGTACGCAGCACGGAAAAGCTCACCGTACGTCACTTCCGAATCAACCCCCTTCATGGAAGTCAGAAAGGATGTAGCGTTGCATTTGGGGTCCCAGTCAATGAAGCCAACGTTCTTGCCAGAATCCCACATCCTCTTGGCGAGTGTTATGGCGGAAGTAGTTTTCCAGGTTCCTCCGAAAGTGGAGAAGACAGTGATGACCTTCGTTTCCATGATTTGTCTTTCGAAAAAGAGAAGAAAGAGTGATATGATGTGTGTTTTTACATTTGAAAATTTTTTTTTAAAAAAAATGGGTGTTTGTTTATATTGATACTTTGGTTATGATTTTTGGTTATGATTTCTTTTTGAAACAAAAACAAAACATCAAACACGTGAAGAAAATAAAGAAGTGAGATATGCAAAAGAAATCTCTGAATGCTTGGTTAAAATCATATCTTTGTTTGATCCTAAAACACGACGACACAGAATCATCTGCAATTCCATGGGTAATTTCGAGGCAAGTAGAAAGAACCTGGCAGCACCATTTTCATTACGACGAGTATTGGTTAGAGAGTTGGGCTTCAACTTCAAAATGCCATCACACAGAAAAATTATCATGGCGAACATATCAGCAGCTAATTCACCAGGCATGCACCATTTTAAGCATAAATTGTAACGTGTCAGTACGGGATTTTCTACGTATCTTTTCAACAAAGATACAATCGTGTCACATTTTAGCTTTCTTGCTATTTCGAGGGCTGTGTATTGGGCGTCATCCCAATGTAGCCCTTTCAAGTCAACATGTTCACGACTTATACCGTGTACGATAAGCATTTCAACAACCTCAACATTGCGACTACGGGATGCGTTCCATATAGGAGCACGATTTCTATAATCAACCAATGTAGTATCGACACGAGGATCATCTAACAGCATCTTAAGAATATCACGGTCGCCCTCTTCACAGGCAATAGAGAAAGGGGTACATCCTTTGATTGTTCGTGAATTCACGTCGATGTTTGGTTTTGACAGAAGCAGTTTAGCAATTTCATATTTGCCAGACCGACAAGCATGATGAAGAGCAGTATATTTTTTATTCCCTTCCTGATTAACTAAATGTGGATGATTCTCTAAATGACTCGAAACTTCAAAGATATCGTCGTCCTGTATCGCACAATGGAAAAAATATACAGACATGATGCAACGAAAGAAAGGGAAGAAGATGAAAAAAAAGAAAACGATGACAGCTTTTTCCTTTCCTTTCCTTTCCTTTCCTTTCCTTTCTTTTTTTTTTCTCTCTCTTTTTATTAAATCGAAAAAGTAAAAATAGACAACCTTTTTCAAGAAAGAAGATGTGATGCAAGGATTTTGAAAGCAGGTTCAGAATCTTTGATCAGGATGTTATTCTTCGATGATCCGACAACACGACGACAGATGATCATTTGAAGCTCCATGGGCATTCTCTCGATGATAGAAAAGAAACGACGAGATTTGGCATCAATAATAATAGAATCTGCCTTCAAACAGAGAATACCATCGCACATAAATACAGCCATTGCAAATATCACAGCAGCTACCGAGTCAAACATACAAAACTTGATACGCAATTCGTAGCGGGTCAGTATTGGGTCTTTTATGAATCTTTCTAATAAAGACGAGACATCGTGATTTCCATTTCTTTTTGCGATTTCGGCGACAGAGAAGTACTGCGTGACATCTAGTTGATTGGATCTCATTTTATTGGTTCCCAAGTCTCCTAGATCTTTTCCGCTTGCAATGAACAGCTCTACGAGTTCTAAATATCCACGACTAGATACGACCCATAACGGAGTACGATCATACTCATCACTTGATGTAACATCGACACGGGGATCATCAATGAGCACCCGAATGAGGTTTGCACAGATAGTGGCCTGTCGACAGCAAATCATAAGAGGGGTCTGTCCGTGAGAGTTCTTGGTGTTTACATCGATGTTTGGTTGCAACAGAAGTAATTTTACAAATTCGATTCGACCAAGATCACAAGCTTCGGAAAGCAATGACGTGCCGGATCCATCATAAGTGACTCTATAATTGATGTTTATCCCAGGATGAGACTTCATCAATTTCGAAAATTCAAAGAACTGGTCGCTGAGCAACGCCATCAACAAAACACTGAACATCGCAACCAAACAAATGTCAAAAAGTGTGAGAGGGAATGGTCTGTGAGAGTTGAAAGGGGGTTGTGAGGGAAAAAATCTTTTTTTTTGTTTGTTTGTTTGAGGTATTTATATCAAATTGTGGCCATGGTTATGATTTTTTCGTGGTTATGATAATTTCGTGGTTATGATTTTTTTTAAAAATCCCCGGCTATATATTAAAAGGGCGAAGTCGTTTTTCATTTTCATTTTTTCATTTTTTTTTCATTTTCTTTCTCCATCATCGTCATTTTTTCACACTCATTCATTCATCCACTCACTCACGAAAAATGGAAGATAAATCCAAAATGATGACCATTGCTGATGTTTCCATCCCAGACTCCACATCCATGCTTTATCATTTCATAAAATCACTTAACACGCCTTCATTCGACGACAGTATGTCAGTTCTCATCCTCATGAACAACGGCAAGATAGACGTCAACTGGGTGAACAAGGAAGACAAAGGAAGAACCCTACTTCACTGCGCGGCCGAGTGCAAAGGTGTGAACATACTCAAGATAATCTTGGATAGCAAGGATGTCAACCTCTACATCGAAGACGATGATGGTCGCACCGCCCTTGAAGTTGCCTGTGTTGCCAATACGCTTCATAGCTTCTTTGTTCTCGTAGACAAGATGAACACCGTTGATATCCGCGGTCGCACTCCTCTCTGGTACGCCTGCTATCACGGAAACTTCGAGCTGGCTAAGTTCATCCTAGTCACCAACAAAGGGGTCGGGGATTACATCACTCAAAAGGGAAAGGATGTCACCACCCAGAAGAAGTACACCGCTCTGGAGATTGCTGCCAAGATGGGCCACAAGAACATCTGCGAGCTGATAAGTGATCACTTCAAAAACACACAAGAAACACTTTCATCTATTGCCGGGACACTGTTCAAGAAAGTGGAGCTGAATAGCCGTGCCCAGGATGCCATAATGATGTGTCATTACTACAGCCTCGCAGCCAAGGAGATATCCAACTCTGCCAAGAACAAGTCTCCGCCAGAAGAAGCCGCCCGTTCGTCTCTCATGTATTCCACCCTAGGAGATGAGATGCGTGCCAAGAACGATGAAAGAAACGCCAAAAGATGGGATGGCATTTCACGTGTACTTAAGGCTGTGTCTACGACATCTACTTCTACCCAAACTTCTTCGACAGGGAGTTCTTCCACACCTTCAGTATCATCTCAGTCGCCACAACCTCCTCTGCCAGCATCGCCATCTCCCCCTTCCCCTCTACCCAAAATCAAGCATGTTGTGCAAGATACATTCGTTCGTCCACACGATCACGACTATAATACATCATCGCCCCCGTCTCCTTTGCCCAAAACCAAGTCTGTCGCATGCGATCCATACACATCATCTAGGAAAAACGACGAGGATAGATCTACATCACCACTCCCTCCAGCAAAGAAACACAAAGCAGAGGAATAAGAAAAAAAACACACTACCACCCCTCTCTGTTTGTCCCATGATTTGTGATCCCACACTAATAAAAAACAACTATGATTTCTTTTTTTCACTATCTTTTTTCCTCATTCCAATTCAATTGCATTCAAAACAAGTGCAAGCCTCTCTCTTGTTTCGTCTTTGGATAACCCCACTGCACGGTTGATCATTGCAGCCAACGGTCTGAGAAAGTAGTGTTCGAGCATGTATTCCTGGTTCAATCTTAAATAGTTTGGGGCCTTGTTTGATGAAAGTAACCCTCTCCAAAATGGAAGAGACATCCAAAATTCTCTTGACCTCTCATTGTCATTTTTTGCACTGAAATTGGAGCAAGACTCTGACCTCCTTGTGTATGTTTCGACAGCATCCAGTTTGTAGACATATCCCATTTCCAAGCCAATGTCTGTATCATGAAGTGTACACGAGGTAATGTACTCAATCATTTTCTTGTTTCCGTTCTTTTCTATGTTTGGAAAAACCGATCTCAAGTTCAAGGATGTCTTGGATGCCAACCCGAACACTTCAGTTTCGGATGTAGTTATGCTGTCAATTTTTTTCAGGGTGTCTGTCATACATCTCATCACTGCATCTTGTAGTAATGTATCTGATCCGAAATCTGGAAGTCTTCTTCTGTATTTACTCTTGCACAGATTTAAAAATTCGACAGAGAACTCTTTGAGTCTGTCTCTGAAAAACTGTGGTTGACTGGGCATATCCTGGAACATGGAACTGGCAATCACGCCCTTTGTAGTGTCATCTTCGTAAAAGTAAGCCGTTTTGTTTTCGCAGCAGACGATGACATCTGTTCTCTGCTTGATCTCCAGCACAGACCCATCAAATTCAAGCATCTCTCTCACGAGGTCGTTTGTTATGCCATCTTTTTCCGACTCATCTTTGGGCCAGTTGCTTGTAAAAAGAGAATCGGTATCTCCAAAAAACACAGTGACGCCGTTGCGCACCAAGAATCTTGTGGCATATTCAAGCCTGTCTCTTCCTCTCTTTGTGACTTCCGCTCCAAGTTCAGGGAAGTAATACGACAGAAATCCATAGAAAATGTTGGCAATCAACTTCAAAAGATCCTGTCCTATAACATCCCCGGATTCTTTCGCTAATTTTCTTTCTTTCAGAATGCTAGTCAAAATGAAAGGCAACACCTTCTTGTCGGGTTTTGCTCTCTCTGGAGACACTTGCCTGTGAATTATATCTCTAGGGTAGTTGCTTGCGAAATCAAGAACAATAGCATCGAAGTGAATGCCTCTATCTTTCCTTTTTGATGATGACTTCTCGTCTTCCCTCTTTCTTTTTTCAGCTCCGACGCCAACCGAAGAAGATGGTGATGACAATGAAACTGGAAATGCTTGTGATGCTGATGATGAATTGATTTCGATGCATTCCATATGAGTATCCGTGTCACGATGAAGGTTATCTACTGAACCAGTTTCACTCAATTCTTCCTCTGTTTCTTCGATTTCCTCTTCTTCGCCTTCTTCATCGTCATCGTTCCCAAAAAGATTACCCACATTGAATTTAAATCCACCAGCGTGCTTCTTTCTGTTTTTAGGTCGTGAAAGAGAGGCGATCATGAGTTGGGTCGATTCATCTGGATAAAGATCGCACAAAGCACGTGTGTAAATGAGAACTGATCTCTTGAGCGGGACGAGCTTTTCGCCTAAAGAACAAAGCCCGACTTTCTGTGACATCCTGACAAGACGAGAGGTGATCGAATTGTCTTCTACAAATTTCTTGACTTGTTCGAGTGCAAGTGTCGCATTGTCTTCGAGATCATCGATTTCAAGGCCATGATTCCTGGGATCGATGATGGTAACTGGAGGCAGTGTCTCCGAAATAGAAGAATGGATGTTTTCGTCTTCTTTTTTTGTTCTTCTTGAGATATCCAAGAATTCCCATTGCACCTTGATTTCGTCTTGCAAAAGAATCAGCTGTCTGACACTGCACAGTGCATAAATGATATCATAATCAATATAAGATCCACTTTGATCCATGTCACTCGAGAAAGAATGCCCTGGCACGACCCCTTTAATAGAAAAATGCTTTCCTAATTCGACCAAGTACCCTACCCTGAGAGATGATTTGATAACTGTCTCTGATTTCGAGGAGAAGAACATTCTTTTCCTGAGTTGCATCCTTGTCACTGGTGATAGGTGTTGATTGCATACTATCACTTTGGCTTGTTTTGGTGATGCTGACGGCGATGACACCAATTCAGAAATGTTGCTGAAGTTCGAGGGTGTTCTACAAATAGAATGTTCCACTTGATTGATGACAGATGTAGGCACCCCGCCACTTTCCTTGAAAGATTCGTGATAAGGAATGAGCCTGATTTCTGTGATTGGACCAGAATGATTGCATGTTTCTCCACAAAAGCTTACGAGGGTGTGATTTTTGAACAAACTCTTTTCAACTTCTCTTTGTATCTTGCAACCCCCAAAGTATTTGGAGTGAGTAGTGTGTGCATCTAGGGTTCCATAAACTGCAACATAGACACCCCAGTCCGCATTCTCAATACATTTGTACACTTTAGAATTGTCGGACATTCGCCTTCCACACACAACACCTACATTGTTTTCTGGATTGTGAGAAAAGAACATGGGCATGAAATCGTCATCATCATCATCATCATCTTCGCTCGCTTCTGCCAGATCAGAAATTTTAAACTGATGCTCTTTGAAAATTATCTCGTTTTTGTCGTTTGGTGTAAAATTATCACTGATATCTTCGTCATCTTCTTCGACCAACGATGACACGACTTCGATTGTTGTCTTTTCTTCTGGGTTTGGAGAAGATGCTTGTGATTTTATGGCGATGTTTCCTATATGTTCTACTATGCATTCTATGCATTTGTCAAGCGCGCATTTCGTAGTCATGGCCTCAGTGTTGAATGGCATGGCTGAAAAATAAAAGGGGTGCTTAATATGAATTCCAGAATTGTGAGTGAGAGAAAACATTCTTTTCATGAGCTCGTGTTTTGCTGAAATGCTGTGGTGTATCATCACGTGTTGAAATCCCATGCTCTTTGGGTTGATACCAATGTGAATTTGCAACAAAATAGAAAGAGAAACTGGCCCTCTGCAAATAACATGATCGGGCTGGAAAGTGTCAAGAAGTGTATTGAAATCGTTCATAATAGTTGCAGATTTTTTCATGTCATGCTGAGACCACGGATAGTTCAAAGAGTAGAACTTGCACTCGACTGGATTTTTGACAAGATTAGTCCAATGATCTGCCCACGCCTTTATCTCTTCGCCATCCTTGTAGCGCACTTTGTCCCACAAGAGCAGAACTCGGATCATTCTTTTTTCACAAAGAAAGACGAAGAGGGAAGAAAGAAAGAAAGAAAGAAAGAAAGAATTGTCCGTTTTTTTCTATTTTTATTTTTTTCGAGCAAAAAAAAAAACTCAAGAGGTTATAGATTTCTTGGCCTGGTTCGCATGAGTTCTACCACAATAATCATGCACTTTTCCATTTGGTTCTACGTAGCATGGCTTATCGCATCCTGGAAATTTGCACATTTTCTTCAAATTTTCACGAAGTTCCATAAGAAGTTGTCCCAGCTTGTTCTCTCCTTGTCCATTACCTCTGAAAATGCACACATACACACACATTTTTTTCTCTTTTTTCTTTCTTTTCTCAGCTTCTTGTCCATGAAAGGTACACGAATAGTGGGATTCCAAGCGGCCACAATACTGAACACACCAAAGAAAAGAAAAAGAAGTGCTCGGCTAATATTCGGTCATGTGTAGGTGACATTACTGACAAATGAACTTCTAGAGAATTGACACAAATAAAAACACTTGCTATGATCATGAAAGCATAAAAAATAGAAGCGAGAACAAACAACATTTTTCTTTTTTTTTCTTTTTTTTCGTTGTTGAAGGTGTAGTGGCGACAAACAAGTTCTTCATTTTGTTTTCCGCTCAAAGAAATGAAGTACACGGCTTTTGTACCCAAGAGAAGAATCTGATGATTTTATGCAGTGATTGTAACATGCCAAGAGAATATCCAAGTTGTTTTCTACATCTATCAAATGATTTCCGATGTCTGCCAAGTAGAATTTGTTTCCCATGAAGATGATTGTTCCTGGTTCACACTCAAAATCTTTACAGGAAGGTTCATAGAATACATTTGTTTCTACAAAATCCTGTGTTTCAGAGGCTGTGAGTGTGGTAATAAATACATCCATGGCAAACACGCCGGCAGTGACAAGAACAAGAGATATTTCTCTATCTGTTATCGGTCCCTCTGTTGTTTTAGGATCAAATAGGCTTCTTAGTTTATCTTCTCCCTCCATGGCAGCAGACAGGATCTTCTGTGGTCCAAGATATACACAGAGTGAGCACAAATCTTTAAATGGGCTGAATGATATCTCATCCATGGTACCTATGGGAGTCGGGGTGTCAAAGGGCGATATGTCTAGCATCCCAATTTCATCACCCGGTGCCAGAAACATTTTGAATATCGTGTCATTGAAGAGCTGAATCCTGTCTGACCTATAATTCACCTCTTTTATATAAGTCAAGACACCCCTGGCAAGATTTGTCTTTATTCTCAGCTTTGAACCTTCGTTTAGCACTGGCAAGTTGGGTATTTCTGACTGCTCGGGAGTTCCCATAGAAATAACCTGGCACGCCTCAAATCTTCTGAGAGTATGAAACATGAAATGCATGAACTGAGAGAAGGGTTGGTAGGTCATCATGTCACCATACCCTTGTCTACCCGTACCACAAAGCATCCACCTCCTGCACAAGAAGATAAAACAAAACATAATATCCTTCTGGTGATCCATGTTTCCATAATCGACATCTCTCAGTACAAAATTAACCAAAAATCGAAGAATGGTAACAGGCCCTCTCTCAAATTCTTTTATGGTTGGGTGAAAATGAGAGGGTGGCAACACAGGTGCAGCTTCTTTGGATTTTTCAATGATTTTGGCAGACGATGATGTTTTGAGTCCTGACACTCCACCAGTTTTGCCACCATCTTTTACTATAGCAGCAATTCTCTGCGCTTCTTCTACTTCCCTGTCATACACACTCTTGATTGATTCGTCCTTGTACTTCCCTAGAATACCTGTGACGGTAGATTCGAGATCCGGGATAGTCTCCGACACAACTAGACAGTGAATGATGATGTACAAGAACATGCAATTTGCGCCAGTGCATTTTCTTCTTCCCACTAACCTGGAAAGGACATCAGATGACCAATAATTGCTCAGGTGTGGTACTTGCCTGGAGAATGTTTCAAGCAAACCATAGACAGTTGACAAGAGACAATCTTTTAAAACCTTGTCTTTTTTAAAGTCGTCCAACTTTTTGTTGTTTTCATCTGGGTGAATCAGACCAGTTTTCTCGATTGCTGCAAGAGACACTATGGCTTCTCTCATGCTTGTTTTTCCACTTTCATCGTTTCCTATGGCTGCTAGCCTGAATCTTCCAGCATGGGTTGGGGTATTATTCTTTAAACTAGATGTCAGATCATCAAAGAGCGAATTTGTTGCTTTCTTCTTAGCTTTCTGAGAAGCCTTTGTCGAGTCATAAGTTCTTTTTGCCTCCAAGATGTCCCGTGATTCTATCTCGTCTTTCCATGAAATCAAATTTACGATGTATTCTGATGTTTTGGTGAGCTCTATGAATAAATGAGCAAAAGTTGTAGTAAATTCAGAAAAGTCAAGTGTCTTGTTCCCATTCACTGTCAGTGTTTCTTCTAGGTCGCTCAATGCTTTTAATAATAGATCCCTTTTGGATATTTCAGGTGGCACTGGCGATGAACAAGGAGAAGAAGAACGAGAAGAACTAGAAAGCGATGATTCACTCTCATTTTCAGATTCAACAGATAGACCTTCTTTCTCACTGTCATCGTCATCGACATCCATTTTTCAGAAGAAAAAAAAAATAACAAGAAAATGTCACAACTTATAAAAAAGAGAACTAGAGGGGAAAAAGATAAATGATAAACGAAGTAGAGAAAGGCGATACACAGAGACATGTACAACTGCAAGTATCTCTTTTTTTCTTTTTTATTTTCTTTCTTTTTTTTTTGATCGCCAAAGAAGAAGAAAAAAAAGAGCCATCATGGAAACAACATCTTTCGATACGATTGAAATGTTCAACGTAGCAAGTCAAATAGTGTATGTTCTTGCATTAAAAAGTCTTCTGAACATGCCTAAAAAGTGTGCTACCCCAGCCATGTTTTACATTGCCATGGATTTTGCTAGCATATTCTATCATGGCATAGCATTTTTCATGGGAGCCTTTGGATTTATGAGCCTCGGGAGTTTTAATTTGTTTGACAGAGTGTTTGCTCAAGGTCTGATGGTTGTCTTTGGGCTGATGTTCATGATTATCTACAACATTGTTCTCAGAGACTGTATGATCATCTTATCTATTTTTACTCTTGGGTTGTTGATGATAGTAGCAGACATTTACTGGTTCTCGATATGCATGTTCGTCCCATGTCTTGCAGTATCGATAACACTGCACTGGAGAAAATGGGCAAGCGCTGTAAGAACTGTCACATTTTGGCTGGCTGTTTTTTTTACATCAATTTCTTTGATTCTCTACTTCATGTGGGAATATTCGCCTATATTACACTCGTTCTGGCACATGACCAGTGCTATCTCTCTTGACCTGTGGACTCAAATTCTAGCATTTCATTTTTACGGGTTTATTGATTCATCAACTGGGTATGTCATGTCTAAAGAAGCACTGACAGTAGGAACAGAATGTTTCGACGAAGAAATTGCAGGCGAACTATCACTACAAAAGTTCTCAGAAAGATGGAAACAAAATGCGAAGAACAAACAACAACAGCAACAGAGTGACACGATTTCTCAATTTTCACCAACGAAAAAGATTGCAAAGAAACTGAAAAAGTTAAGATCGATGCTGTATTTTTGAAAAAAAAAATCATCTGACAACAACATCAACGACAACAACAATAAAAAAAACAAAATAAAGAAAGAGATGGAATAAAATAAAAAGTTGCATGTACACTGTTTCTTTGTTGTCATTGTTCTTTTTTTTTCTTTTACATCCCCTTTGTTTTTTTTCAGAACAAGAATGGAAGAAGCTGTCTTCTCTCATGTTTTTAAAAATCAAAAGGCCATGACAAAAGATGTTGTTCCTGAATACAACAAAGTATTTGCTTCCGCAGATCACAAAACCAACCTTGCTTATCACTTCTTTTCTACCATGGTCCAACGAGAACAAATCGAAATCACACAAAAAGAAAGCGAGTTTTCTTCGATGACTAAACAGCTTTACTCAACCAGATTAACAAGCATTCCATCTCTTCTTGCACTATATTCATCAGACGAAGTTTTCAAGTCTGCTTTTCTTCACAATCACAGTAAATGGTGGCACCCTACAAAAAATACAAAGGGTCTTGGGTGCCTTCATCATTTACTCCAAGAGGGGAGATTTGATCTTGCAGTGTGGTACCTCGAAAAACTTCGTGTCATGAAAGACAACGGGGACGTCAACTCATGTGAAGATATTGCCATAATACATTCCGAGATAGAAACATCATGCACTCACACTTTCAATGATTTGCTCAAATTTTGTACAAAGAAAATGGATGATCAAACCTCTCGCAATCTTGTCAGACTTATATGTGACTTAGGAGGTTCGAGGTGGGTCATAAAAACAGAGATGTCGCATGCTGAAAACTATGATTCTGAAATTAGAAAAGTGACAACCATGGAAGAAATGTGCATACCACCACTCACACTGTTAATTCTTTTTGCAAAGGATGAACTTGAAGGGAGTACAAACAAGCTGGACTTCCTTGATTTGCTTCTGAAAGTGTTTGACGGCGTGAAAAAAATAGAGAAAGAAGACGAAGAAAAAGAAGAATGCATCAGTAGATTGATTTCGTGTGTGTATGTGAAAGATTCATTAATTGGCAAGCTTAGATTCAGACCATACGCATGGAAGGGAAAGATAACCACCTTTTCGCATACACTCATGGCAATATCAAACATATGCACTGGTACATCACAAGAACTTGGGGAAAAATGGCTCAGGCTATACCAATATTTTAGAAGTGCATCCTCGCTTGACAATATTTCAGAAAAAGATGGCGATGACATGACAGTGTTGCGTGTTCTCAAAAGAGATGTGGATTACCTGAAAGATTTGTCATTCACACTACCAAACAATGTCACCATAGAGGATAACCTGACTGCTCACCCATCAAAAAGATTGAAATTTCTTGTGAAGACAGAAACACACGGAAACTCATTCACTGTTTCTTTTCTAATGCAGACTAATCCCCCAGATGAATTGTTTCCTGAGACAGAATCCACAAAATCGTGGAGATACAGGTTTGAAAATCTCTTTGACGAAAAGGACACGAAATCTTATCAAGTTGGACCACTCACATATGCTGCCGTGCTTTTATCAGTAGAAAAATTGATAAACAAACTTGCTAGCAGTATATACATTTGTTCAGAGACAGATGGTCAGCAACACCCTTCTTTCTTGTTTGTTAGCAAAGAACACAAGCAGATAGTTAAATTTCTAGCAGTGGCTCTGTGGCACGTCAGTTCTGTTTCTCACACTTCAGAAAACAGTCATGAAAACCTCGTTCTAAAAATAACAAAAAAAGAAGACGAGGGTCGATACAGAGAGATTGATGTTACCGACCTTGACGGAGATGATTACGAAGCTGTTTATAATGTAGACAGAGCCAAACTTTTATCGCTGCTTTCTTATGATGATGGCAAGCAGATTCTGAACCCAGAATTTGATACTATGCACAAAATGTATCACAAATTTGTATTTGGAAGAAGAGTGAGCAGTAATCTCGGTGCCATTGCGCTCAGCAAGTACACTTCAGTAGTTTCGAATGCTATAATAAAAAAGGAGCATGATGTTTTGACAACAGCAACAACTCACTATGAAGAATGAAGAATGAAAAAGAAGAATGAAAGAAAAAACTTAGAGTATAAACAGTGAAAAATGCGTAATCACAAATAAATAAAAAAGACAAATCAAACAACGTTGCATTCTCTTTCTTTCTCTTCTTCCGCAGAAATCATGGAGAATGATCTGTTCGATGCATTTGAAAGAAATGATGAACCCGGTGTAATGTATTTACTTCATAATCACCCAGAGTTCGACCCAAACTCAAGAAATATCAGAGAAGGACACTTACAGACTATTTTGATGCATGCCTGCAATCATAAAATGGTTTCTGTCGTTAAGTTTTTGATGGATAAGCCACAATTAGATGTAAATGCTCAAGATTCCGGAGGTGATACTGCGATTTTTCATGCATGCCAGATTGGCAGTGTAGAGATAGTCAAATTACTACTCATAAACCCTAATGTGAAATTGGATCTATACAGTCACGACAAAAATCATTCTCCTCTGTGGGTAGCTTCAATAGCGAGGCCTGCAAACCACGGGCGTAGGTCTGGTAATCATACGCATATCGTAAAATTGTTGATAGCAAGTGGGCGTCCTCTTGGAGATTTTGAACATGAAATAATTACCACATATCATTCCGCAGATACACTCATGGATAGATTGACACGCCAATCTGATATGCCGACGATTAAATTGCTTGAAAATTTTCTACGCGATCAGGATAAGACTAGATTTGAAGTTCAGATGGAATTAGGAATGACAAGACCTATGGCTTCCAACCTCTTTGGTATGGTCGTGTTTCTGTGTGATGGTTTAGTCTTAGTAAAGGATCATTCATCAACATCACAAGAAATCAATGCAATGAATTCAACGAAGTTTTTCGATGTTGTTCAGAAATTCCCAATGGAACTTCAGATGATGATTTCAAATTTTGCATTTGGTATAAATGAAGAACTCATAAAAGCTGCCGACAGAGAAAAGGGATTGAAAGATGTAGCGCGATCGTTCTTACAGGAAAGACAATGAATCAAACTGTTTTTTTGTCTTTGAAAAAAATAAAAAGAAGAAAAATGCACATATACACACAGCGAGAGAATAAAAGAGTGGAAAATCATGTACACATCACAAATAAATAAAAGATAAATCAGTGATGATCACTTAAACAATACCACACTTTCTTTCTTTCTTTCTTTCTTTTCTTTCTTTTCTTTTCGTTTATTTTTCTTTTCTTCTTTTTTCAGACATGGGACTCAAAACCGTGATACTGAATGCGATAAAAATATTGTTGTGTCTTCCACTGTTTGTCACAGCGGTGTGGATGCTTGCACTATTAACAAGTCCAAATTATGTACTCAGAGAAAGTACCACACAAGAAGAACTCACCATATTGTCTATTGCTGTAATGGGGAGTGCTACAGCCATGTTTGTATGCACAATAACACCAAATATAGACGTGATTCATTCAATAGGAAAAGTACCTTGCCTTCTCTTGCTTTTTGAGGGTCTTCTCTTGCTTTCACTCGCAGCATTTCCAATCGTGTCACTTTCAATCTACCCAACACACCTTGCACTCATCAGAAGTTCGCGATCTCCACTATGGCCTCCTTTGCTGGTTTGGTCTATCACGACATTCAGTCTTGTTGTGTGGCAATTGATCATGTTTATCGTCTTTTCTATATCTCCAAAGAAACCCACAACGACGCATGATCAAAAGACAAGTAGACAGAATCAAATGACAAGCGAATGATAAACATGTTCACTCAAGACCAAATTTCTTGTGTATGTGTTTGTTTCTTTTTTTCTTTCTCTATGTGCTGTTGTTGTTTTTTTTTCGAAAGAAAATGAAAAAAAAAAATCGTAAAAAGTCATCATCCCTTTTTGTGTTTTTAACCATTGTTAACTTTTTGGTAGTGTTGATTTTCGTCATGTCTTTGGTAGTTATTTCTTTGTTGTTGTTGTTGATGATGATGAGGATTAAAGCGTTGATTGTCAAACCCCCTCTTTGAGCTTTTCCCCCTCCATGCAGTCTTCTTAAAAGGAAATTGTCTGTTTCCATTTGTTTCGTATCTTTGTTCGGCAACCTTTTGATAGTAGGGTTGTTTGTGATTCTGATGATGATGCTGTTCGTGATAGTGATTTTCAGGTGCATTTCTCTGAATCCCCTTGCTCAAAGAAGTTGGATCAAAAAAGTAAGGATCCTTTGTCAAGGTCACGATTTCCCAAACATCTTTGCCTTGAAGTCTGGTGCAAAATGCTTGCAAGTCTTCAATTTCTCCAGAGATAGCCTCGTCATATTCTATTCCAGCAGATTTGAATTTCTCGAGTACTTCCATCAGAAACAAAGAAACGGATGCTTCATCATTAACAGCAGAGTCATGTACCCCAGACAGAAATGTTTGTGCACTCTTCACGATGAATTTTAGAGAGATCATGCCCCTTTCAGAAATGTTGGCCAGGATAATCAAACCAGAAAAGTTGACTCGCTTAACTCCAAAACACAAATTCATGCGCTTCAAATGTGCGACGAGAATTGGAAAGATAGCCTGAAGCTTCTTCTTTAAGTCAGACAGATACACGACACTTGGACAAGACGAAGAAGATGAAGAAGAGCCTGGTCCAAACAGCAGTTCATTCAGTGTTACAAATCTTTCAGGGATGCAAAAGATTGTTAGAGATAAAACATTCTCTTTGAGAAAATCCAACAATGAATCCTCGGCCTTGTTCCTCAAAAAGTGACACAGCCTAGAATGTTCATCTTCTGTTCTAGGAGTCACAACACTGGCATGAACAACATCGCAAAAGAAAAGTGGTCTTGTTTTCGTAGCATTTATCTCGTTAATCCTAATCTGTGAGGCGGAATCAAGCAATGAATTGACAGAAGATGCTACGTCCACTTTCACAATGAAGTTTCTATTGATTTCAAATGAAATGGCAGGAAGTTCGGATGTGTCTGTGATCAACAAAGACTGCTCTTCTTCTCTTGTTGAAGAATTGTGTTTGCTTCCAAACCCATTGCTTATTTGAGATGACTTGCTTGTACAAAAGAAGAGTGACATATCTCCCTTTCTTTTTTAGAAAAAAGAAGCCAAACAAAAAGTCAAGGAGGAGTAAAAATAGAAAGCTCTGTTTGACATGCACGTTTTTTATCATCATTATTATTATTATCATTCGTTGCACAAGATTCCTCCGCTTTTTTTCATCTTCATCATCACCTGCCAAGAAATGTCAAAGAAAGGCATTCAAAACCTTAAAAACTTTAATTGGTTTTTGAAAAATGCGATTCTTTCAAATAACGAGGATTTTGAAACCAAAGCAGAAGAGATGATGCCAAACTTTGATCCACATGTTTTGATATTCAACCGAGTCGATAATTTATTGGAACAGGCTCTCAGATGCAACAATGTTAGGGCTACAAAGTTTCTTCTTGATCATCCTCTGATCATCCCCGATTTTATAGATTACAACTCAGAAAATACCGAATTCTGCGAGTTTATTCACGAGTATAAACCCAAGCAACAGATGCAGAGGAAACGCGGATATGATGCATTCTTTCTGTTAATGAAAGACAAGAGAGTGAATGTCAACAAACAAGACGAATACGGAAGAACTGTCCTTTTTAACGTCGTGCATAAAGATTTGAAACCGGTGTTTTTAAATCTGATCGCATTTAGAGGAAATGATCTCGATATCACTCTCAAAGGTAGAACATATTTCAATGATGAATACAGAACACCTCTACAAGTCGCAGAACACCTAAATTATGATGTAGAAATGATTCATGTACTGAGAGGATTTGAAATAAACAAGCCGAGAGTCATAGATTATTGCAGACACAAGATTGGTTTAGATCACGAACTTACCGCTGAATTTTTTGCTGTGATTGTACTATATTCGGATGACATGCTGAAATTAAAATCACCACAGACAAACTTTTTAGGCATAGTAGAAGACATTTGCTCGGATGATGCTGTCAAAACAAGATTTATCAAAATTGCTTCTAAACTTCCAATGGAATTGCAGATGATGCTTTGTAATAGGGTGATGAATTCGAATAAAACTCTTGTTGGTGTAAATCACACAGAAAATGCACTCAGGCGGATTGTTAAAGTGTTCTCGTGAAAATAAAATAAAAAAAGAAAAAGAAAAGAAAAAAAGTATATGCAATAAAATACAGCACCACCACACACACAAAAACCAACTCACTTGTTTCATTTTTTACTTTTTTGAATTGAAAAAGAGGGGGTGAAAATGACATCGCTGTATGATCATATCATCTCTTTGATTTGTGAACAACAGGGTGAAATTGTTCATCGTGGTCATCCAAATACTCCAACACAACAACCTCCTGAGAAAACCACAAAACGCGGGGATGAATTCATAAACAAGCGGAAAATCATAGAAGACAATATATGGTTTTTTAAACATGACTTGCTCGACAAGGAAAAGGAAAAGGAAAAAGCGCCACTTTATCAACATGCTATTGACTACCTTGACAAACGGCATTCGTTTTTGGCCTATCTTTCCACAAAATTCAAGTTTGATTTTTTAAAGAAATTAGAAATAAAATCCGATGCACGTCCACTACAAGACAATGAAGTTTACATGGTATTTTCCACAAAAGATGAAATAATAAAAGGGCTTGATCTTTTACTAAGAGTAGTACACATGTCTGATTGCAACGATATTTACATTGATCTGGAAGGTGACATGGTGACCAATCCAGACGATACAGCTGGCGTTAAAATTGGTCTTGGCCTCAAAAGAGAACACAGAACAATGAGCATGATTCAGATATCTGTTGGACTCGGCCCGGCGTTTCTTTTTTATTGTCAACCAGATGAAAACAAAAAGGTGATAGATACATATATCACGCATGGTCTCAGAATCAATAGTTTCAGACAACTTCTCAAAGAAAAGCATTGTATTTTTTATTCAATGGAAAAAGATGTAGAGGCACTCACGAGTCACCTTGAAAAAATTGAACTGGTTTTGGGAAATGTCGAGGATTTACAAATAACTCTTGGTGCTGTTTATCAATTTCTTGCTAAAGAGCAACCAACATCAGATATTAAACGCACTGGGTTTGCAACAGCTTTGGGACATTTCTTAACAGAAAAAGAATATACAAATTTAAATAATAGTAAAGGCAAGGGCGAGGGCAAAAGTCAACAACTGAAAAGCTGGGGAAGTGCACAGGGAAATGATTTGTTATATGCAGCCAACGATGTGAATTACCTGTTTGCTTTGAAAGTCATCCTGAGTTTTAGAGACGATGTAGAAAACTCATTGGATAGTAAAAACAATCTGACTGTGCAAATCGTCGAAAGAAAGAGAGCATTGCTTCATTTAGCAAATGGAACAGTCAAAGATGAGAAAATGAAAACCAAACTTCTGGAATCGTTGAGAAAGCCCTTTCATATGCCATACCCAGACAAAGCAAAATAAATAAATTGACAGAAAAAATAGCAACATGATCAAACAAATCAAATTTCCTTTTTTTCTTCTTTTTCCTTTACTTCTTCTTCTTTTTCTTCTTCTGTACAAATCATGGAGAGTGAATTGTTCGCTGCATTCAGAACACAAGACGAAGAAAATGTCATGAATGTTCTACGTGACCATCCAGAGTTCAATCTGAATGTTACATCCAAACGCGGAAAGACTCCTCTCATGCTTGCTTGTATACACGGAATGGTTTCTGCCGTGAAATTTTTACTGGAACACCACCAAGTGAATGTAAACGCTCAACATCTGGATGATGGTCACACTGCAATTTATATTGCGTGCTCGCATGCTGAAGTAGAAATAGTCAAATTACTTCTGAAGCATCCCGATGTCAAATTAAACCTCTACAACCATGAAAATAACCAATCTCCGCTGTGGAGCGCTGCAATCAATAATAACATGCCCGTAGTAAAATTACTGATAGCAAGTGGACTAGACTTGGGAGATTTTAAACATGAAATAGTTACCACGATGCATGCAGCAGATACACTCATAGATTCTCTGGCACACAAACATTATTGGGACATGATCGAACTGCTTGAAAATTTCCTACAAGACCAGGATAATATCAGGTTCAAAATTCAGATGGAATTGGGAATGACAAAACCCATAGCTTCCAAACTCTTTGGCATGGTTATATTTCTGTGTGATGGTTTAGTTTTAGTAAAGGACCATTCATCCTCGTCATCACAAGAAGAAAATAATGAAACGAAATCAGTGAAGTTTTTCGATATCGTTCAAAAGTTTCCAATGGAACTTCAGATGACGATTTCAAATTTTGCGTACGGCATAAATGAAGACCTCATAAAAGCTGCTGACAGAGAAAAGGGGCTGAGAGATGTGGCACGATCATTCTTACAAGAAAAACAATGAATCAAAAAAATGCTTTGACTTTTAAAGAAAAATAAAAAGAAGAATAAGAATAAGAAAAAAAAACACAATATTTTTTTGGAACCAAGTTTTTTTTATTGTTTACAAATGAACAACATACCCTATAAGATAAAAAAAATAGGCATGTATATGCCCACGACTGGCTTCGTAAGTATTTGTCGACCTCGTCCACTACAAGGGTTGTGAGATTGAAACTGTATAGGGAAATAACTACGGTTGCGGCTGCGACTCTGTATGAAAATTCAATCAGAAAACGACCCTAATTTAAAAAAAAAATAAGTTTATACACTACTTGAATTCATCCAGTGCAGTGCGCAATATTCGAAGACAACAAGGGAAACGTGGTCTCTGAAGTTATCGGAATTCTGGCGAATGACGTCCCAGCCCCACTCGGTTCCTCCTTGCGTCATCGTGGATATTGCTCCCGCGACAAATACGGTAACCTCAAGCCGATTGCCTCGTCATGACGATTCCTCTTGAGTGCACTCGTGTCTTCTCTTTCCTTTTTATTTGAATTTATGTCTCCCGTGAAGTGACGAGACTTCATGATCAATCGTCATTACGCGATTGATGGCAGAAACGACAACAACAACAACTATGACCACGAGAACAATGATGATGACAAGAACAACTTATACTATCCATTTGCTTGTGTTGGTAAAAATCAACAGTGCGCAACTCACTCACACCTACACCAGCGCAATATTACCACGCGAGTTGTCATTGTTGTGAAACCGAACAGAGACATATGCGGTATAAGGTAATTACGGCTAAAGCTATGTTATCAACAAGTTTATAGTGTCAAGAGAGTGGAATTCATGCTCAGCCCGTCCGACATTTTCGACACCCTAGCCATCGCCACAAATGTCACTACCCCTATACAAAAAATCCAAACCTATAGAACAGACGAGGAAGACTTACAACGATACATCTTCTCATATGTTATTCCGACAAGTTCGACAAAAGAAAAGAAAAAGAAAAAAAAAGTTACATGATTCGTGTAAAAAATGTGATGATAAAAAAATGGATAGGGTCTGGGATTGAGTTTTTTTTTTGAAAAGAAAGAAAGGGAGAGAAACGCGGTTATTCTTTGTGTATTTATTGACATTGGTGAATGAGTCATGGTTATGATTTTTTTTCATATGGTTATGAAATTACACTGTCACATTTTTTATTTTATTTTATTTTTAGAATGTCATGATGCAGCAAAAAGAAAAGAAAATGATTTGCTTTTTTATTATTATCATTTTTTCTTTTGATTCACAAAAGTCAATCACATAAAAGAACGAGAGTTTTAGCAAGTGCTTTGAATGCAGGTTCTGAATCTTTGGTCAAGATACACCCCTTTGTCGATCCCACTGCGAAATTACAAAGAATCATTTGAAGCTCCATGGGTAGTCTCTTGACAAGAGTGAAGAAGCGCACGGTAGCAGAGTAATACGGGTTGGTAGCGCAAATTGATTTGATTTGAAGCAGATTCTCACACACGAAAATGGTCAATGCAAAGACACTGGCAGCCAGTTCATTCACCATTTTAAGATTCACACGGATGTCATGACGAGTTTGTTCAGGGTTGTTCAGGAATCTCTCAAGAAGATTTGCGACTTCACGTCCCTCATGAAATTTAGCTATTGAAAGAGGAGAACTTTCACAGTTGTAATTTTCTCTCGGTGTCGTCGTTACATCCCCTATATCTCTACCACTGGCAATGAGCCATTCTATGACTCCTATCATACCACTAAAAGATGCCCACCACAACGGAGTGCGTCCACGGTCATCCTTTAATGTGATATCAACACGAGGGTCCTTCATCATTTCTTTAACGACAGTCATGTGTCCCCTTTCACAACAAAGAGAAAAGGCTGTCTGTCCACTTATCACACCCAAATTGACCTCGATGTTTGGATGCGACAAAAGTAGTTTTACCATTTCAATTTTACCATTAAAGGAAGCGCCAGAAAGAGGATTCCAGCAGAGTTTTCGGTTTATATCCACCTCGGGGTTGTTTTTTAATATCAAAGAGAAGCCAACAGTGTCACCCTCCTTTGCTTTCTGGATGAGTTCAATGCATAAAGAATGCGAACTCATTGTGCGCTTTGAAAGTGTATGTGTGAGTACACGGGAAAATATAGCGTAGGGTGCTTCGTGTGGAAAAAAAGAAGAAGAAGAAGAAAAAAGATGGAATAATTTTGTTTATATGCCGCAATGGGAAAAAATAAAAAATAAGTCGTCTTCATGGTTATGATTTTTTTTTGGTTGGGGTTCATGATTTCATTTTTTCGTTTTTTTATTTTTAGAATGTTGCGTAAAAAAGAAAAAAAAAAGTGGAAGAAATTGACTTTGGTTTGCTTTTTGATTCAAGAACAAAGAAGAGTTTTGACAAGTGATTTGAAAGCAGGTTCCGAGTTCTTGGTCGTGATGCTTTCTTTAGCCGATCCCACTGCACGATTACACAAAATCATTTGAAGTTCCATGGGCAATCTCTTGGAAATCTCCAAGAACCTGATTGTTGCAGCAGAAGAAAGTGAAATACCCACATAACGATCGGGTTTATGCTTGAATTGGAGCAAATCGTCGCACAGAAAAATGATCAAGGCAAAAATTTCAGCAGACACTGCATCCGGAAATTTTAATTCTACTCGAATTTCGTGGCTTGTTTGTGTGGGATCATCAATAAACCTATTCAAGAGTTTCGCGATTTCGTGACGTGAAAGTCCAGTTGTGAGTTCGATAACAGTCGGGTTCTCGACGCCGCCATATGAACCTTGCGCCCTGTCTTTACAAACATATCCTAGATCTTTTCCGCTGGCAATGAGAAATTTGACAGCATCGTGATTTTCAAAAAGCACCGAATGAAAGAGTGGTGTGCGTTTTTTGTAATCATAAAGTGTAGCATCGACACGAGGATCTTCAAGAAGAAAGCGAACAATATCCATTCTTCTCCTGCGACAGGCTACTGAGAGAGCAACATGATCATCATAACTCTTACAATTGACTTCTACGCCTGGGTGCCCCAATATGATCTTAACGACTTGAGTCATGCCAGAAAGTGCAGCAATGTAAAGAGGAAAAGGTTCTGTCGAAGAAATTTGAAAATTTACATCGATACCTGGATTATTTTTAAGAAAAGACACAGCTTCATCTTCTTTGCGTGCTAACACCAACTCATAGAACATCTTATTATCTGAAAAGGACATCGTGTTATAGATGGGAAAAAGATGAAAGAGAAAGATGGGAAAGGATCAAGTGAAAAAAAAATGAATTGAATGATGCATCTTTTTTTTTCTTCAAAAAATGTTTGTTTATATATTGAATCGTGGTTATGATTTTTTTTTCTTCTTCTTTTTTTATTCTTTGGAGAAAAATGTTTTGAAGATAACCACACACACAACATAGAAGATGATCATGATGAGCACGGATAGTCCTATCCCAGACACTGCCCATGGATTTTCTAAGTCATAAGGCG
>Ga0302303_10000662_pt1 | contig 25987 bp, 24 predicted proteins | sample III_Palsa_E2_1_FD_194542 | JGI IMG/M metagenome (GOLD analysis project Ga0302303, IMG submission 194542) | Peat permafrost microbial communities from Stordalen Mire near Abisko, Sweden - III_Palsa_E2_1 | ecosystem: Environmental > Terrestrial > Soil > Palsa > Peat permafrost | place: Sweden...
AAGCGCAAATATGTAATATTGCGCCTCGAAAATAAACAAATATTTTCAGCGCCTATAGCTCAGTTGGTTAGAGTAGAAGACTCATAATCTTTTGGTCCCTGGTTCGAGCCCAGGTGGGCGCACAAAGTAGACAAGGTCTACACCCTAAAACCCCTTAAATCGCTGATTTAGGGGGTTTTTTCATTAATTATCCCCTTACTGGCCCTTTGTAAAGCCAAGGTTCTCGTTACCTATCCGACTACCTGTTTTTTGTTTTTAACTTAGGTAACACAAACCGCTTCAATAAATTGAATTACAGTTTATTACAGCGTTAAAAGTTGATTTTTTGAGTCAATTTTTATTGTGTTTGTGTTACCTGTTGTGTTACCTAAAAAACGGGATGAAGTAATGACATTTAAAACTTAAAAATTAGATTTTATGCAAACATCACAGTCGTTCGGTATTCATTTTACCACCCGTCCTGACAAAGCGAAAGACGGAAAAGAACCTATTTATGCCTGCGTGACGGTAAACCGTCAACGCGCTTACATTGCCTTAAAGCAAAATGTAGATCCCAAAAATTGGGATGGCGGCAAAGGTGCCGCCAAAGGAAATAAGGAGGAAGTTAAATCTATTAACAACTACCTGGAGGAAGTAAGGCTTGCTATTGGTAATAGCTATAAAGAACTTCAGATCAAAAGGAAAATGTTATCGGCTAAAGCAGTAAAAGATTTATACCTTGGAGAGGAAGCACAAGTTTATTCCTTGAGCCGCCTTATAACGTACCATAACGAAACTTCTACCGAGGATCTTAAGTGGAGTACCCTCAAACACTATTATGTTACCCAGCGCTACTTAGTGAAGTTTCTGGAAACTCAATTTAATGCAACAGATATTTATCTGCATCAATTAGATTATAAGTTCGTAAAAGACTTTGAAGTTTTTCTCCGCACACACAAGCCTAAAGATCACCAGCAGCCTTTAAATAATAACGGAGTAATGAAACATATTATAAGGTTAAAGAAAATGACTAATCTGGCTTTGAACCTACAATGGATTAACAACGATCCCTTTGCTACTTACAAATTGAAGATTCTAAAAGTTAACCGCGAGCAATTATCTGAAAAAGAATTAGCTGACATGGAAAAGAAAAAGTTGTCAATTGCGAGGCTGGATATGGTCCGGGATATGTTTGTCTTCTGCTGCTATACCGGATTGTCTTATGTAGACATGATTAATTTAACTCCAGCACATATTATAGCCGGTAGCGACGGTGAACGATGGATTAGGACTTGCCGAGAAAAAACACTAATCCCGGTTAATGTGCCGCTACTTCCACCAGCTTTGAAGATTTTAGATAAATACGAAGATAATATTAGATCACTTTCAGATGGCCGGGTTTTTCCAACAGTATCTAATCAAAAAGTTAATAGTTATTTGAAAGAAATAGCCGACGTCTGTGGCATCACAAAAAAAGTAACTTTTCATATTGCCAGACATACATTTGCAACCACGGTTACATTATCTAATGGCGTACCTATAGAAACGGTAAGCAAAATCTTAGGTCATACTAAAATCACAACTACTCAGATATATGCAAAAGTGGTAGAACGAAAACTTAAAGAAGACATGAATAATCTTAAGCTACGACTTCAAACGAAGTAATATTACTTAAAGCCTGATCATTCAGATCAGGCTTGCTTTTTACCGGAGGCAGCGTTAGAAAAATTAATATCAAAGTTTTTTGTACAATATCAAGTGCCAGGATGCTCTCCGCCACCTAACCAATCACCTAATATGTGCCAAACCTCATAATGATAAAGCCATAGGGAGGTCCAAGGTATTATGGATTCACTGATTAAGTCACATGGTTTAAACTCACCATATATTGGGCGATATAAGCATAAACGTTCTTCTGAATATAAGTGCTCTGGCATCTCGCCCTTAAAATTCCTTTCAATTTTAGGGGCGAGAAGTGTAATATCCGGTTTTTTACCTAATTCGTATAATACATGTACCTTATAAACCAAACTCCTGGCAGTTGGCTGAAGGTTACCAATCGCCTTTAGCGTATTACCACTAATATTTACAGTAAACCCAGGCCATTTGATGCGAATGGCCTGGGCTTGTTGTGAAAGCGGTTTCACTTTTAACAGGCTATTATTAAAGTAATTTTTCACCGAAAAATGTATTAGACTTCACCACTGTACTCGCCACAGCACCAGCCTTTACGATATTACCGCTATTACGGCTTATACCAATATCTTGTGTTTTGCGATAGCTTTCCAATAAGGTGGTTTGTTCGCGCTGCGCATTAACGAATAGATCATCACCAAATAAGCCCTTTAAAATTCTGCTTTCGGTAAGCACACCGTGCTGTTTTTTCAACTCTTGCCATTCGCCATATAAATGGATAACGAATGATTTAAAAGCGTCGTAATACTTTGGTTCGGTGTCCCATTTATCTGTAAAATCTTCCTGCTGGTTTACTGGGTTGAGAATTTTAAGACGTGAGGGCAGATAGTTTACGTTTTGCCGTATCTGATTAACAATATTCTCAACAGTATCAAAAATACTTTCCTCACCATTATAATATAAACCGGCAATCGTGGTCAAAATAATGCTGGATGTTTTGTAGGTATCATCATCTTGGAAATAAATGTCACGATAACGTTTGATCAATTGCACGCCTCGTTGTAAAGGTTTTTTATACCTGAAATTATCGGCTGGTATATTCTCTGCCCTAAGTGCTTTTTCCAGCAAACTTACTTTAACCGAATTAGCTTTGTCAATGAACCATTCAGCATAACCGCGCGGATTACTGCTCACCCATCTGCCTAATTCGTGATCAGGTACACAAAGTCGGTTGTCGTCCCAATCAAACTCCTGAATGCCTGGTAAGATATCCATGTGAAAATCCCCAGAGTAGTTTAAGCGTATACAGCGTTTTTTTAACTCCATCATGCCTTTATAGGTTTCGTGTTCACTTAACCTACGTTTCAATTCTTGATAGATACGCTGCGGTGTATGTGCGGTATGGTTGGTTTTTATATGCAGAGCAATGTCTAAGTCAAATTCATCACTGCCGATTGGTTTAACGGTCGTTAAAATACGTACCGAGCCGTGCGGGTATAATTCGTAAGCGAAAGGCTTAAAAAAAATTTCATCTTTTTCGATCCAGGATTTTATAGCCTCGTAGTGCTGTTTCATCCTATCATAACGGCTGTCGCCGAGTTGTAATGATTCCGCCATTCTATCCAGAATGTCGTCGATCTGTGCTCCTCTATTGTTTAAATAAATCATTTGGGTAAAATTTTAAAGGTGTGTGGTAAAATCGTACGGCCATCATTGGTGGCACCTTTTCTGATCTCATCAGGGGTGGCGAAAACGATTTCTTCCTTACGGTTACTCAAATCGGCTATAGCAGATTTTTGAGCGTCGGTTTCTGGACGCAGTTCATATATTTCGGCATAGCGAAACTCGTCTATCGGGTAAACAGGTGATTTCAAAACACCCTCTGTATGTTTGCAGATAAAAACATATTTAACGTGCCTGAAAATATCATCCCGCAAAAGGCCAGGCTCAACAAGTTCTTCATAGAACTCCCGCCATGGGTCCATTTCACGATTTTTACGGCTTTCAAACCATTTTATAAACTCCGTTAGGTTTTTGCGTTTTTTTATACGTATACGCAAGTCATGGTCTGTTTTTTCATCACGCGGTACGTGGTCACATGGTTCAACGCCCAACTTATCAAATAACTCCCTGTTTTCTTCTTTAAAATATTTAAATGCGCCGCCCACCGGTTGATAACCAATCCTGTCTTTTTTATGCCGTTTAATAAGGACGTATTTACCGTTTACCTCTATTCGGAATAAATAAGCCACCGTAACGCGTACCGGTTGATTGGGCTTAAATATCCTGGTCTTCAGCAAGCCCCAATGCTTTCTGTTCTCCACCAGGAACACTATAAAATCAATAATTCCACCTAATACAAAACCTAATGCAATCTTAAATACGGTAGATTTAACATCTGCCGATGTAATAAAAAGGCAGAATATAAACCCCGCTATGCCTATAATAAAACTGATCTTACCTTTTAGATTCATATATTCCTTTCTTTTTTCTAAATTCCCATGTTTTTTTTAAAACCCCGATTATAATTTCCCTCTATTATCTATATAACCGGATACTTGAAAAAATCCCCCGCCATGGGGAAATAATAAACTAAACCGGTTATTATCATTATGATTATAGGTCAGTACTATTCAGGTAATCAGCAAAAGTTTTCAGGTGTAATGGAAAACGAATGGAAAGTCGTACTAAAAAAATGCGAAAAACACATCCGTATACGTTTAAAACAAAGAATGTCGAGCGGGGTACATTCCGCAGCTAATCTTGGCACAAACCCGGTTGTACATTATTTGGAGGCAGCGTATACTAAACTTTTGGCAGGAGAATGGGAATGGAAAGAAACATATAATTTATTGGAGCAGATGATACGCATTATTAATAAGATGATCAGCGTAGAAGTAGAAAAATATAAAACGGATAAAGCCCAGGCGCTAAAAATAGAATATACCGATATTACAGATGAGTTTTATGTTCCTGATGACCATGAAACCAGTAAAGAGGATGAAGAAACGTTTCAGGCTCAATGCGAATCACTGAAACAGGCAGCAGCAGGCGATGATGAACTGGTAATGATCTATGAAGCGATCTGCGAAGGCATGAAACGGGCAGATATCGCAGAACTGCTGGGCAAGACGCCAAAGCAGTTCGATAAATTGAAAGAGAAACTAATTAACAAGGTAAAAAAATCACAATAATCACGATATGGCAACGACTAACAAGCAGATTTTAAATAATCTTTACGGGTTAATGCTGGAAATCAACTATCACCGTGATGATGATGAGATTTTGGCAGAATTGCAAGCGAAGCCCGATGCTTTGGTAGATAAACACTTAGCAAAAGTCAAGCAATTAACCGCCAAGCTGAAGGCAGAAACTAACCGCCAGCGTTACCAAAGTGCTGTGCAGCAATTACAAATCCTTAAAGAAAAAGGGATTGAACAATTTAAGGCGATGTTCTCTTATTCTGACCAGGCCAAACTTGTGCCCATGTTTAACCGATTTACAGAGTTATCTCAAGCAGATGAAGAAGCGATATTGGAGGACCAGCAAATGCTGCAGTTTTTAGAAATTCTTAAAAACAAAGCCGACGAAACAGGTCATGAGTAGCCCAATAATCGCTGCACATCGGTTGTTAGTAGATACCGGCTGGACACAGCCAGGTGATGTTTCCTTAGAAGATATGATATTTTCGTTAGGGGGGATTGTCAAATTTCGACCGTTGACAGGCTCAGAAGGCCGAATCCTAATCGATGGAAATAATGCCATTATTACGATAAATTCCAATATAGATTACGAGCCGAGAAAAAATTGGGTTATTGCCCATGAAATTGGCCATTTCTGTCTTCATAAGAACATTGTTCCCCTATTTTCAGATACCGATAAAACATTATCAGATTGGTTTAAAAAAGGACCACAAGAACAGCAGGCAAATGATTTTGCCTCAGAATTACTTATGCCATCACCTCTGTTCAAACAAAAAGTTTCAGGGAAAAAGCTGGAAATTTCTCTCATAAGGGATATCGCACATTATTTTAATGTTTCTCTAACAGCTACATTTTTAAAGTATCGGTTTTTAGGCGATTTCCCGGTAATGATTATTTTTATTGAAAATGGCCTGGTCAAATGGAAACAATATACCGAAGGATTCCCCTTTGAGTTTATTACCCACGATAGTAAAGTGCCACCATATACCGTTGCGGGGGATTTGTTTTACAACGGGACGCTGGAAGAACAACCTGAAAAAATAAATGCAATAGAATGGTTTCCGGAAGATTTTAGGATTGCAAAAAAAGCAACCTGGCAACTTTGGGAACAGTGTTTTAAAGTTTCGGTTAACGGTATAGTTTCCTGTCTTTGGACGTTTTGACTACTCTGTCAAAATGATTGATAGTTGAATTTATAATGTTTGCTGTAAAAATTGCCTATAACTTTTCTGCGATGACAAATGCACAAAGACTACGATTGAGCATGGGTGATTGTTATATGCCAACTATAATTCCAGATTTTGCGCAAGCTACTTTACGAACCCTGATAATTGAATAACGAACTACCCACTCATTTAGGTAGAACGGCATCGAGATTTTAATTAAATACGAGGATAACATTAGGTCACTTCCAGATGTCCAGATATTTCCTACAGTATCCAATCAAAGGTTAACAGTTATTGAAGGAGATAGCCTACTTATGTAATAGATCACTAAAAAAGTCACCTTTCCTATCGCAAGACATACTTTTGTATTAGACTTATTACTTATTCGAAATTATAACTGTCTTTTCAAAATCGTCACAAAGTTGTGTTATAATATCTTTAGTTTCTCTAATGAAAAAATCACCTAAGTCGGAATTCCTTCGTACAAACTTATTGTAGAGTTTGGTAAAATCAATGTATATCTCCTCGTTATCAAATGCTGTTCCACTATCTAATATTTTGGCGATTACCCTGATGCCACCGTCGTCCGCTCTTATATAAGAAAATAGGCGTTCTATTTTCCCCTCAAAATCAGTTATTAGTTCTTCAATTGCCTCTTCTTCTTGATTTCTTTTTGCAATGACTTTTAAAATATCAAATTTGAATTGTCTACCATCGCCATTAGTTGCTCCATTGATAGCTGGCTTATTTTTTACTTTATCCTCATAATCAGTTGGTGCGATTATGCCAATTTTATTATCAAAGTAAATTTCTACGTCATCTATAACCTCTTCTTGTTTATTTATATTATTGTATTCGTTATTAAATCTTCGCCAAAAATGTAAAAAATTATATTCTTTAAACCTTTCTTCAATTTCGATGACAAAATCAATTAAATTAAGAATTTTAAAATAGTTGTTAATAGATGATTTTAATTGAGTCGCGTCCTTTTTAAACTTATTTATAAATTCTACAAAGCCGTTTTCAATTTTCAAAATTGATTGTATATCCAACTTATCTTTTTCATACATTTCAAAGAGAGGAAAATATTCATTAAATATACTGCTCTGTTTAAGCAATACGAATATGGTTTCTAATTTTGATTCATCGCCTAATGGATCAAAATCACTGACTACAACATTGCTAAAATGCTCAAACGCTTGTTTGATATTTTTTACATTAATGTTCTTGTATGAAAAATCTATGATTTTGCAATCATTTTTATACTTAGTAGTTCGATTGACTCTGGATATTGTTTGTATTGCATTAATTCCACGTACTTCTTTATCCAAAAATAATGTCTGAAGCTTTGGCTCGTCAAACCCCGTTTGAAGTTTGTCAACCACTATAATTAATCCATTTTTTTTTATTGCAAAATTTTGAAGAACCTTTTCTTCAGATAAGTTTTGATTTAAGGTGTTTGTATTTTGATACTCCTGACCATCAGAACTATATACTATATAAATTGGGGCTTCTTTAAATCTCTCGAATTTTTTGAGTTTAGTTAATTCAGAAAAATGTTTATCAATTGCCTTTTTATATTTTATTGCTGAATTTATGGACGAAACTGCCAACATTGCTTTTGCAGTTCCTCTTATTTGGTGATAAACCGTGGACACCAATCGTTCAACAATGAATTTTGAGATCGCTTCAATTCTATCGCTATTTTGGTATATTTTTTTCTTTCGAATAGCATATTTTTTTCCTTGAGCATCTATACCAGTATCTGTATCGCTTGGAATTTCTTCATACCCAAAGTCACCTTCAAAGCCTTCTAAATCATTTTCGGGGACTTCAAAAAACATTTTAGAAGATACTGGAACAATTCCTTTTATAGGATTTAATATGTAGCCATCTTCAATGGCTTCTTTCATTGTATAACTATCAAATGGCACCCAAATTTTTTCAGCTTCGGCATATTTGTTAAACTCACCAAACCGAGCTAATGTGTGATCACTTGGGGTAGCAGTAAATCCGACAATTAAATTTTTCTTCTTTTTTTGTTTTTGGTAATCACTATTATTATCAAAACTCGATTGTAGTTCGTCAAATAGTGAAACCATTTCTTCGTGCTGTGACCCACTATTACTTCTATGAATTTCATCAATTAAAAAAGCAATTCGTAGGGATGCTAAACTTTTGACCAATTCGGGTTCTAAAATATCTTTTACAGTATTGAATTTTTGAAGGTTTACGACAACAATACGAGTGTCTGATTCCAAAGCTTGTTTAAACGACTTTTGGTTGAATGCTTCTATAAACATGCTTTTTTGGATGTTTAAATTATGCATTTTTGTATCTAATTGATCTCTCAATTGAACTCTATCCACAACAATCATTACCTTGTCATAGACATACTCACCATTTTTTCGTAAATCCTTTAATTGCAGTGCTGTCCATCCTATAATATTACTTTTTCCAAATCCAGCAGCGTATTGCAAAAGGAGGGAGTATACATTTTTGTTGTTTTGATACTTTAGACGTTTGTTAACCAGTTCTTCAGTTTGTCCAATTCCAACGCCCCTTTCGAAAAGTTCTTTTCGTAACTTATTTATAAAATAGTCAGCTTCAGACTCATGTTCCAAAAATTCATTTATTTTGTTCATAATTTTATCTGCACCAAATTTTTGTTTTGGCCGCGGACTAATTAATCTACCATCTGCGTGTTTATATTCTTTTCCTTTGCTATTTTCTTTTTTGACTAATTCCCTTTCTATAAAATTATAATAGAGGATTTCTTTTTCTATCATTCTTTTATCGTATAAAGCTTTGAAAACTTCTTCAAAACGTTCAGTTTTTAAATTTTTTTTATTTTGAAGTGGATAAGCTTTAAAATCTTTGAAAATCTTTTTATTATATATCTCAAAATCATAATTGCCAGAAGTTACAACTGCTTTAATTTCGTCGAATTGATTAGAGATATTTCGAATGATAAATGTGTCATTAATGTCGGTAGAAGTAATATGAATAGCCTTTTCAAATATTTTTAAAAAATCCTTTCTGATACTTTGACTTATGTCATTTCCGTCAGCAATTATTAGATATTCTTGAACAGCAAGTAAAAAATCTTTTGAAATTTTTTTACAGCCATTATTCCTCGCATTTTGGTTATTATAGTTACTCTTTAACTCACTATATCCTAAATAAATTCCATTTAAAAAAAATGTTAAATCTGGGCGAAATGAAAACAGTTGTTTACCCTCATATTTAAACGTGTACGGTAGTTCCTGGACAACTGAAAAGATGTTTTCTTCGAATAGTTTATCTTCATAAGTTTCACTTCCGCTTGGATAAAATAGATGAATTTTAATACCTTCAAATGTCACGGATTTATTATTATTAATAAATACTGCCATATTCATTGATTCCTTAATTCGTTGATTAAGGAATTCCATGAACTTAGCCATCAAATCCTTTTCGTTTGTGAATTTTCTTAAAAGTTTTCTGTAATTTTCTTTATTTAGAGTAGACGAACTTATAAATTCTTTTAAATCTTCCACTACAAAGAATAGCGATGAAACTGTGTTTGCCTTTACTTCTTTATACTGCAATCCATCTGGTCGCTCGGTTAAAAAGTTGATTAAGTATTTATCTTGTAGGTCTAATTCGTTCATCTTTTATACAATCTTTAATTTGCCGGTTAATACCTGATTAAAAAGGGTCACCTTCAATTTTTTTAGATTTATAATTTGATCATTAATGTTATTGATGATAACATCGATGATTTTCGTTTTTTCATCTAAATAGTTAACAATTGCGATTTGCTCGTCTAAAGGAGGGATAATGATTTTAAAATCATTAACTTTTTCCATTTTTAAATTTATTCTTGTAAAGCCTTTGCCTTCGACAATCAGCCTTTCCCTAAAAGAAGGCGAATTCAAAAGATAATTAAGGTATGCCGGTGATACCGCCTTATTAGTTACTCTGTATCCCTTACAAAAACTATTTAAATAAGTATCCTTTAAGTCTTCGCTTAGAAGTGCTGCTTTGCCAATATCTGCAAAACTTTCAGAACTCATCAAGAAAAACAAATCATCTTTTTTTACTCGATTTTGTTTTTCATTTGTGTTGAAAAGCACAGTATGAAGATCCTTATGATCTATATATTTATTGTTTGCTATGTTTGTAAAAGGAATATAATTTTTGGTATTCGCCGTATATTCTTGATTAAAATCTTCACCAGTTTTTCCTGTTAAGCCGCTATATAAATAGCCAATATCCTTTAATCGCTTAACTTTCCAATTATTGGGGATAAGGCCAATTCTTTCGATTTGGCTATCTATTGTTTTTTTACCATTTGTAAAACCCTTGCGAATGGTGTCATTGATTATCACCTTGCTTAGACTCCTATGTAGAGAGGCTTTTGACTCTAATAAGGAAATTGTTTTCTCAATTTTATAAGATTCGGCCTCTAAATATTTAGCTATAGTATTTTGTTCTTCAAAAGGCGGATAAGGTACCTCTAATCTTTTTATCTTGTCAACGGAAAGCCCTGGCTGTGCAGCAGATAAAGAATACTGATTCAAATTCATAACACGCAAAACTTCCCCTAACCACCAAAAATTGACAAGCTTTTTTTTGTAAACAACTACTGCATGTTCAGTGGCCCAAAATTTGCCTGAAGCATAATTAATATTACCGCAAAGTGCACCTTGCCTTCCAATCAGTATATAATCCCCATTATGATTATATTTATTTGCAAGACCTCTAAATCCATTTCCACCATATACTGGATAAGTAGCATCATCATCAAATTCGTTTGAATTTATATATTCTCCACTCTGATAATCAGCTAAATCTTTTACTCTTTTAATTTCCCAATTATCAGGAATTAAGCCAAGCCACGGAATATTAGTTTCTTTATAGGATAAGTATCCAGTAATCATACTATAAGTTTAATTGTTTTTCAATCTTTTCCAAATCATTCTCCAAAGATTTAAGTTGATCTTTGATGTCCTGGATTCTATCTAATTTTTCCGGTTGATAAAAGACTTTATTAAAGTTGACTTCAACACCGATTACATTGTCTAAATATTTAAACGGCTTAAAAATATATTTAGCCATAAATTCACTTATACGTCTAAAGTTTTCATGTTCGTTTGGAGAAAAAGATATAATTTCATTATCCTTTTGATAGTCGGCAGTTAATTCCGCAGTTATTTCAATAGAAGCGCTCTGTTTAGCCGTCTCTTTTTTGTATGAACACTTAATGAGGATCTTTCCACAACCTAATTCTCTTCTAATGAGATTTGAATTCTCAATCAAAGTATCCTTATCTATATCACACCAGTATTCCGAATATTCGGTATGCAACTTAAGTTTGTTTTCTTTATAATTTAGATTGCTAATGAAGGGATTCAATTCTAAATCATAATAATCGAATAGGTTATTAAATTTAGTTCTATCAAAATCTAAAATTACAAGGTTGGTAATTTCAAAGTCGTTTTCTTCAACACAACCACATATTTTGACAATATCTAATTTTAAAGATTTGGCAACAATTTCTTCACCCGCTCTATTTAATTTAACTGGCAAATTACTTTCAAAAGATTTCCCGTTATAGTCTATATTAGTTAAAAAAATGGATTGCCGATTGTAATAAAAATCCCACTTATCAAACACGCTCGAGAATTTATTTTTTTTAAATTCCTTTAAAGCATTAACAATATCTCTTCGGAAATCAGGCTCCATATATTTCCTTTTTTTCCCTCGACTTTTTTTTAGCGGTTTATAAAGGTCACTCGCATTTATAAGTATCACTTTGTCGGTGTGTTGTGGAGATTTGTTTTTATTAAAAACCCACAGATAAGTGTAGATACCTGTATTAAAAAACTCGTCTGTTGGCATTTGAATTATGGCTTCAACATAATCTTGATCAAAAAGATATTTTCTTATATTACTTTCACCACTTCCTGCATCACCACTAAATAATGTTGAGCCGTTATGAACAACTACAGCAATGCCATCATCGGCTAATTGAGCAATTATGTGTTGAGTAAATAAAAATTGCCCATCGGAAATGGAGGGAAGATCAATAAATCTTTCTGTTGTATCATTTTCAATATCTTTTTTATACCCTTTCCAATCAACCCCGTATGGCGGATTAGCAATTATAACGTCGAATTTTTTTTCAATAAAGGAGATATTTGTTAATGTGTTGCCATATCTAATATCTGCATCGGTACGAAACCGGCTTTCAATTTTTGCAAGAGCGTATAAACTATCACTCCAATCTTCTCCAAAGGTTTTTGTAGGGCGACTGAATTTTTCTTTTATAATGTCTTCGACTCCAAATAAAAGATTACCTCCACCACAAGTGGGATCGTAAATTGTTAAAAATTTGCCATTGTCTTGAAGTTTTGACGTAATGATTTCCGCAATTAAAAATATTATGTCATCAGGTGTATATTGTTCCCCCGCAGTTTCCGCAGAAATATCGGCCCATTTTCGTTTTATATGTTCTTCAAGTGTGGTAATTTCAGAATTATTAAATGGTACAAGGTCAATTTCACTCCACGCCTTTACGGTATCAAATAAAATTCGTTTTTTTTTCAATTGTCCACTTATACCAGATATATCTAAAAATTTCTCCTCTTCAGTTCCTTTATCAACGCCCAGCAAATACTTAGTCTCAGGATCAAATGCCTTTAGATAGGCATGAAAGTCAACATCAAAAGTTTTATCATTTTTACAGATGTCCTTCAATGTTTTATTCCTTCTGACTACATAATCATTGTAACCAATGCCATCCTCTTTGAATTCATCGATAAAAGCGTTTAAATCATTTTTGCCAAATTCTTTTTCCAAAATTTTTGAATGCCTGATCAACCTGCTTTCTACCATTAATAAGGCAAAGAAAGGCATCATAAATTTGGGAAAATCACTTTGCTTTATGCCAGCCCCTATTAGTAAATCGGCTTTATTCCAGACTTGCCGCTCATATTGTAAAATGTCATTAACCATTTAAACCATTATTTAATTTAGAAAAACATAAAGTCTTTATGAAAGTAGTCAAAAATCTACATAATTTCCCTTTTAATATGCATACAATTTAAATTAAAACAGTTTATTTGTATAAAACATTCAAAATCTGCTATATGATACTTAATATTTTCATTAAAAATTACAGGTCTTTCAAAGAAGAAGTGTCATTTAGTATGGTCGCCGAATCCTCAAAAAGTAAGGAGGAAAATGTATTTTCCTATCCTTTATGTGATGGAAAAGATGAAATTCGATTGTTAAACAGTTCTATGATTTATGGTGCAAACGCATCAGGTAAGTCAAATTTACTAAAGGCTTTATTTGAAATTACAAGTTACATTGTTCGATCCAAACCAAATGCCGGACAACCTATTCCAGCCTATGACCCATTTCAATTCGATACAAATACCTCGAAAGCCCCTACCGAATTTAACTTAGAATTTATTGGTAAGGACACGATAAAATATAAATATGAATTAGTTTTTGATAACAAAAACATAATTTCAGAACAATTAACTTATTGGCCTAACAAAAAGCCAGTGAATTTATTTAGTCGTGTCATTCCGGAAAATCAGCAAGCAATTATTCATTCAGGCAAATTAGGTCCGGTTTTCAAAACCCCAAAACCTATTGATGTTTTTCATAATCAAGCTTTTTTATCACGTTTCGGCCAAGATACTCCAAATGACATTTTAAGTGAGGTTTACATTTATTTTTCTAACATAAAAATTCTGAATGCTTTTAATACTATTCAGTCATTGTCACTTCAGAATGAGATAAGTGAATTAGTTTTAAGAAATCCTACTTTACTTATAAAAATAAATGCCCTTTTAAAAATTGCAGATACAGGTTTAAATAGGATTAATGTTCAAGAGAACGCTCACTTCATTTCAGATTCAAACTTATCGGCAAGTATAAAAGACTTGCTAAATAAAAATTTACGGTATACCTTATCAGGTATGCACTCTTTATATAATAAAACAAAACTTCTAAACGAGGAAGAACCCTTATCATTTTCCGAAGAATCTAATGGGACAAAAGCGATTTTTTCTTTGGGGGGAAAAATACTTGAAACTATTGAAAAAGGAGCTACCATTTTTGTTGATGAATTAGAAACCAGCCTGCATCCATTTTTATCAAAGTTGTTGGTTTCGCTTTTTCAAAGCAAAAAAATAAATAAGAACAACGCTCAAATAATATTCACAACTCATGATACTAATCTTTTAGATAAATTCTTATTCAGGAAAGATCAAATTTGGTTTGCTGAAAAGAATGAATACGGAAGTTCAACACTATATTCTTTACAAGATTTTAGTGAGGTTAGAGAGGATACCCCTTTTGATAAATGGTATTTAGCTGGTAAGTTTGGTGGCGTTCCTGACCTTGAATCACTTGAACTTCTTTATACAATAGATGAGAACTGCTAAATACACCTTATTAATTATTTGTGAAGGGAAACATACAGAGCCTTCTTTCTTCAATTCAATCAAACATGATATAAAAAGGGGTATCTATGACATTTCTGATATACAAGTGGAAATTCGTCCCGAGCCAGTAGTTGAAGAAATTAATAAACAAATTGTTAAGATATCTGCGCGATCTCCATTAAAGGCAGCTCGCAAACAACAGGTATTAAGAAAAGCGATTAAGGAGGAACCGGAAGAAATAAAAGGAGCACCACCTTTAAAATGGGTTCTTGCGGGACGAAATGAATTAATAGACGAAACATTTAACGAAGTTTGGGTTGTTTTTGACCATGACGATCATCCAACACGGAAGGAAGCCTTTGAAAAGGCGAATGAAGAAATTAATGGACATGTAGTTAACATCGCGTTTTCGAGCCGATCCTTTGAATACTACATGTTACTAAATTTTGAAAAGATATACTATACATTTTCAAAAACTGAATGTAAAACAACAGGCAAAAATAAGAAGTCTCTTAAATGTGGCAGTAAAAATCACCCAGATGATTGTGGAGGTTCAAAATGCATAAATGGATATGCATTAACTAAGGGATATTGGGATGATTCAAAAGGTGAAGAATCGCTTTATCCTTTAATTAAAGAAAGATTGTCAACTGGTTTTGAAAATTCTGTTTGGTTGAGAGAACAAAGCGATAGATTGGAGTTTAAAAAACCAATCTATGATCGAAATCCCTATATTAATTCTGATAAGCTAGTTATGAGATTAACTGGGAATTTTTGGGAATGGCTAAAACCTGAATCAGAAATTGAAATCGCCAATTTAAAGTTAGTTCGAAAGGAAAATAGATATTGGATGATTAACCAAACGTTACAAAACGTTATTATTCCTGCAAATTCTTTTAATTTCATCCCTGTTAATGGAAAAAGAAAAACCTTTGGTGAAAGATTCGTCTTAAAAGTTGATGAGACACACGAAATTACTTTGGATGTCGAAAAGCCTGATAATGATTCATATTTTATCTTCAATCATAATGGTTATAATGTGATGTTTTCCTAATAAAACGTATTGGGTAAAAATGAGAGACCATACCGAGGTTATATGTTTAATGGTCAGAAGATCCTCCATATAATGCCAGCAATTTAAAATATATCATTAAAAAAAACACCTACCTCGTACATGAGGTGTGAAAAAAATATTTTGCCCTTCCTCATATTTGCTGTGCTAAATTTTTAAGCTATGGCAAATTACAATGAAACTCAAAATGACTTTCCGAAAGTTCACCGTGACCAACTGATCACTGTACAGGACTTAATTGATTTTAAGCAACAATTAATTGTTGACATTAAAAAACTATTGAAGGAACAGACCGGACATCCGGGACACCAATGGCTCAAAGCCTTCGAGATTAAAAAGATGTTGCGCCTTTCTGAAAGCAAGCTTCAGTATCTCCGAGATAAAGGCCTGATACCTTTTAAAAAGTTGGGTGGTATAACTTACTACAACCTGGAAGATATCGAGGCGCTCATGAACTCTGGGAAGCTAAACGACCAAATGAAAATGGCATGAAGCGTAAAGCAAAACGGATCGTTCCAAAGGATACACAGCCAAAAAATAGGATTGCAATTGCCTTACATAACGATGATGGTTTAGGTACGTCCATGCCGCCATCATTTGCCAGTATTGAAATTTATTTTGATCAAAAGGGTCTGGTGGAAATTGCAGATGATTTCTTCACCGAACATGAATTGCGGGAATGGAAAAGTGCTACCGGCCAGCCGATAATTAACTGGAAAGTTTGCGCTGCTGATTGGATTTATGATTACCGGCAGGCAATGAAGATGCGATTTAGAAAGTCGCCGTTTTACAGCGAATCATCTTGAACATGAAATTGAAATTTGATGACAATTTGACGGGTTCTGTTGAATTGTACTTTGTTCATCTAATCATACATTCATTAGCTGGTGGTATTGAAAATTGTCATAAAGCGGGTATCAAAAATCAAACGATTAAACTGTGAATGTTTGGTGATAGTTACAACTTAAAGTTCCATCAAAAAACAAAATCAATGGAACATCAGAGAGTAATCAGCAAAGTCTACTTGATGCATAATTACAGGATTTTGTAATTACAGCAACAAGTAATTATTGAATTATGCAAATATAGAATGCTGTAATTATAGAAATACAGACTTACAGCAATATGTAATTACAGGAATCTGCATTTAAAGAACTATGTATTTAAAGATTTACAGCATTATGCAATTACAGCATTATGTAATTACAACAATTTAGAATTACAGAAATGGGAAAGATCATAACAGTAGCCCACCAAAAAGGGGGCGTTGGAAAAAGCACGTTGGCAATGAACTTAGCAGTGTGTTTCCAGGATCAACTTAGCGTTGCTTTGGTTGATACTGATTTGCAGGGAAGTCTACTACAAATCAAGGAGGATCTCCCTGGGCTGGCGGTGGTCGAGAACGAATTGTTACAGGAGATCAAAAACTTAGATTATGACCTTATTATAGTTGATACTCCGCCTTACTTGTCAAACAAGCTTCCCGAACTTTTCAGCCTTTCGGATTTCATCTTGATACCAACCAAAGCAGGCTTTTTTGATGTAATGGCAATACGTTCGACTATCGCTTTAGTAAAAGATGCACAAGTAATAAATCCCGAGATTAAGGCCGGCATTGTGATGAACATGATAAAACCGCGATCAGGCATTACCAGGGAGGTCAGCAACCTTTTGGAAAATATGGCAACGCCTGTTTTGGAAACGTTGATACACGACCGCGTTAGCATTGCAAGGTCTTCTATTACAGCTGGAGTTTTACAGGGAAGCGATGCAAAAGCTAAATCAGAAATAACCTCCCTGGCAGAAGAGATCGTTAACCGCATTAGTGCATAATTACATAAATACATATTTATGTAGGCAAGAACTCTCTCATGCGATGTGGTATTTAAAGAAAGATTTACAATGACAGATTATAAAGATAAGCTGGGCGGTTTAGCAGACAAACTCAAAAATGATAAGCCCAAAACGCCAATACAGGAAGTACACCCAATCAGACAAAGTGCTCCGCTTAAAGAAGAAGAGGCGCAGCTAAATGTCTGGATTCCGAAGGCGCTATTAAAGCGCGTAAAATCATACGGAGTAGAATACGATACATCTTTAAAGGACATCAGTATAGATGCTTTAAAATTCTTCTTAGATGCCAAATTGAAGAAGTCAATATAATAAAGGTCCTAACGGAATGCTGACAGATTGAAGAAGTCTAAAGGGATGAGATTGCCTCTTAATAGCAATCAGCAAGATAAACGTTTGTCCGACAAACGAATCTTGCCCCTACCTTCCGAAGTCAGTCGGGGGCCATGGAAAAATCCTCCGAGGTCGTATTTTTTAAAGATTTAAGGAATGGAAAATGAAGAAGAAAACAGGGAACGCAAAGTAACCACACGGTTCAAACCCAACGAATTTAAGGTAATTGATACCCGCTTTAAGAAAACAAGATTTTTAAAAATGAGCGAGTACATTAGATCTGTTTTGCTTGAAAAACCAATCACCGTAAACTACCGCGATAAATCAATGGATGATTTATTGGAAGAGCTTGCCCTGCTGCGGAGAGAACTGAATGCTATCGGTAATAATCTCAACCAGGCAGTACGGCAAATCAACAGTGCCCATGGAAATGCTGATAGTAGGTTGTGGCTTAATCTACTTTCGATTATTGGAAGTAAGGTTGATCCGGCAATTGCTCAAATTAAAGAACGGATGCAAAATTTTTCAGAATTATGGTCGCAAAAATTAAAACCGGACGAAGCATCATCGGTGCAATAAATTATAATGAACATAAGGTGGGATTGGGCAAAGCAGAACTGATATTAGCACAAGGTTATCTTAAAGACCCGCTCGATCTAACATTCAACAATAAGTTGGAAAGGCTGACAGATCTTGCGAAACGTAACCAGCTTACACTCGTCAATACCTTGCATGTTTCGTTGAATTTTGCAATAGGTGAAAATTTAGATAAAGATATTCTTCAGCAAATTGCAGATGACTACATGGAAGGCTTAGGTTTTGGAAAACAACCTTATTTAGTGTATCAGCATCATGATGCGGGACATCCCCATTTACATATCGTAACAACTAACATTAAGCCCGACGGTAAACGAATTAGCTTTCATTTGTTGGCAAATAAAGCATCTGAAAGTTCCAGAAAACAAGTTGAGTTGACCTACAACCTTGTTAAAGCAGAGGATCAGGGAAAGCAAAAAAATATCATTGGCAAACCCCTTGAACAAGTAAATTATGGCAAGTCAGAAGTTAAAAGATCAATCACGAATGTTGTAAATGAAGTGGTAAGAGCCTACAAATTTACCAGCATTCCTGAACTGAATGCCGTACTCAATCAGTACAATATTACCGCAGATCGTGGGTCTAAAGATTCAAGAATGTATGAAAAAAATGGGTTGGTTTATTGGGTTTTGGATGAAAAAGGTAACAAACTTGGGGTGCCTATCAAGGCGAGCAGCATCTATGGTAAGCCCACTTTGAAGACACTTGAAGACCGCTTCCGACTAAATGAGGTGCTTCGCAAACCTTCAAAAGAGGAGTTAAAAACTAAACTGGATAAAGCATTATTAAAGCCGCTGTCAAAATCCGCATTTCAAAAACAGTTGAAAACGGAAGGTATTCAAGTCATATTTCGGCAAAATGAAGAAGGCCGTTTATATGGAATCACGTTCGTTGACCATAAATCAAAGGCTGTATTTAACGGCAGTGATCTCGGTAAAATGTATAGTGCAGCTTCACTTACAGGTTGGTTCAAACCCGAAAATGACACCCTGAAAAACTCCAATAAAGATTTACAATCTCAAAAATTTACTGACAATTTTTCAGGTTTTGCTTCTTCTGATAATAACGGAGATTCTTTATTGGATATGCTATTTAAAGAGGAACAGCAGGACATGGCGGCTATCGGCAGGCTTAAACAAAACACACGGAAGAAGAAACGAAAAGGTCATTCACTTTAATTTTTAGACTATGCAAACCGGAGAAAATGAACAAGCATTAAGAAAGATCATTGACTTTACAAGATTGTTGAGTTTAGCAATATTGATCGTGCATTTTTATTTATCATGTTATCCCGCTTTTCTGGCATGGGGTTTAACAAAACCATTGGTTAACCATGTAGTATTACCGCTATCCAGGATAGTAATTTTTAAAACAGTGTTGTATGCAAAAGCATCTGCGCTGTTGTTGTTACTGGCTTCTTTAATTGGGAGCAAAGGTAAGAAGGATGAAACGATCAGGATTAAAACAATCGTTACTTATTGTTTATCAGGCCTGATAATCTACTTTATCAGCGATCTGTTATTGCGCTTAAATTACCCATTCAATACCATTACAATACTGTATATCAGCTTAACTTCTTTGGGATATTTTTTAATAATGTCCGGGGGAAGTTTGCTTTTCAGGATGATTAAATTGAACCTGGGCAAAGATATTTTTAACAAAGACAATGAATCCTTCCCGCAGGAAGAGCGGTTACTCGAAAATGAATATTCTATTAATCTTCCTGCAATTTATAACCTTAAAGGTAAACCCCGTAAAAGCTGGATAAACATTATTAACCCATTTCGTGGTACATTGATAGGTGGAAGCCCCGGTTCCGGTAAATCTTATTTTGTGATCCGGCACATTATTCAACAGCATATCCAAAAAGGATTTTCAATGTTGGTTTATGATTTTAAGTATGACGACTTAACCAAAATTGTTTACAATGCATTATTGAAATACGGCCATCTGTATAAAGTAAAGCCGGTACAATATATTATAAATCTTGAACAGATCATGCACCGGGCTAATCCATTAGAACCGCATACCATGATTGATATTACTGATGCTATAGATTCCAGCCGCACGATTATGCTTGGCCTCAACCGCGAGTGGATAAAAAAACAAGGGGACTTTTTTGTTGAATCACCAATCAACTTTATAACCGCTATCATGTGGTTTTTAAAAAAATATGAGAGTGGGCGCTATTGTACACTTCCGCATGTGATTGAACTGGCGCAGGTTGATTACAAAGATTTATTTGAAGTGTTGTTACAGGAACCGGAAATAGAGGTGCTAATTAATCCCTTTGTATCTGCGTGGAAGAATGAAGCTTATGAACAACTTGAAGGACAGGTTGCAAGTGCAAAAATTAGTCTGGCCCGTATATCATCCCCACAATTGTATTATGTGTTAAGCGGTAACGATTTTTCACTGGATATAAATAATCCCGAAGAGCCTAAGATCGTTTGTTTAGCTAATAATCCGCAAAAGTCACAGGTCTATGGCGCGGTACTATCCTTATACATCAACCGCATCAATAAGTTGGTCAACCGTAAAAATCAACAAAAATGCAGTATGATATTCGACGAGTTCCCTACCATTTATTTTAATGGCATTGATAATCTTATCGCAACGGCGCGATCAAACAAAGTAGCGGTAACGTTAGCTGTTCAGGATTACAGCCAGTTAAAAAAAGACTATGGGCGTGAACAGGCAGAAGTGATTTTAAATATAGTGGGTAACGTGGTTTTTGGACAAGTAACCGGCGACACTGCAAAGCAGCTGTCCGAACGCTTCGGCAAGATTAATCAGGAAAAGGAAAGCGTTTCTATCAATAGCCAGGACACTTCTATCAGTAAATCAGCACAATTGGACTATGCTATTCCGGCTTCTAAAATATCCGGTCTTTCTTCTGGTGAGTTTGTCGGCATGGTTGCCGATGATCCCGATAATAAAATCGACTTAAAAACCTTTCACAGTGCTATTCAAAACGACCATGAAGCCATAAGGGAGGAAGAATCGAAATATCATCCTATCCCATTAGTAAGGGTTGTGGATCAGGCAGAAGTATTGATGAATTACCATCAGATCAAAGAGGATATTAAAATTTTGGTTGAGACGGTGATAAGTCAGCTTTGTTGAATTAGGTAATTATTTTGCTTATTATTTATAAGCACCATAATAATACAACGCATCCGTTGTACTACTTTCATTTGCTTTACATTTCTTTTATACTTCCGATGAATAAGGAAGTATTATTAAAAGACTTGGGTGAAAAAATCCGCTTAATCCGTAAGGATAAGGGTATTACACAAGTGCAGCTTGCCCACTCCATCGGAAAAGACCAGCAGTCAATACAACGCTTAGAAGCAGGAAATATAAACCCCTCATATATCTACCTTCAGGAAATAGCAGACGGCTTAAACCTACCGCTGTTAGATCTGCTAAGTAAACCGTTGCCTGCAAAAACCTGATTTGAATATTATCTTCCCGGACAACTTTTTTGATTATGTAACCGTAATCAAGCTGTGCTGTACATGGAAAATTTTGAACCCCTATTAAAAAAAAGCCTATTGAATTAAAAGCAACTAAATTATAAACCTTATCTATCTACCATCTTATGAGAACATTTGCAGAGCGTTTCTACAGTGCTTTGGAAAATCAGCTAAATGAAGTTTCTATCAACGGGGAATCATTGGCGGAGCAATACAAAACTTCTATCACTCTTTGTAAAAAAGCAATGGCGAAGTTGAAAAATTATATTTCCAGTTATTCTTTCGAGGACAAAGAAGATGAAATACACTTTTTCAAGACCGTAAAACCTCAATTTTATAGTAAATACATCTATTTCATAAACGTTTACAATTTCATTATGCAGCGGCCATTAGGTGGCGATGACATCTTAAAAGATTACATCAATTACGAACTTGCCGATATAAAACGTTTTTTTGATCATAACCAGGCTTTTTACCAATATTACCGTTCAGGTTCAACCCAAATGGACGAAGTGTATTTTACGCGGGGTGGTTTTGATGTTCATGTTGAATTAGAAGATTTTGAAGAAGATGAGCTTTACTCTACCAGTCATGATTACAAACTCAGTAAAATTATTGCTAATGAAAAGTATCTGGATTATTTAAACCTCGAATTACAGAAAACCATTGAACATGATGAGCAACCGCAGGAAATAGGGCTGGAATTGCCTCTTACATGGACTTTTAATAAAACAGATCTCGTAGAACTAATTTATGCTTTAGTTGCCCTTGGTGTATTCAACAACGGTAATACGGAAATAAAATCGGTAGTTAGTTTCTTCCAGACTGTATTTCACGTTGACCTCGGTGCATACTATCATAAGTACACCGATATAACCCGGCGTAAAAAAGAACGAACATCCTTTTTGGATAAACTTAAACTGGCTTTACTTAGACGAATTGACGAAAAATTAGATGATGTGACTTCACCTCAACAAAAAATGAAATTTGAGTGATTTTTAACTAACTATTTATCAAATATTTACAACGTTTAAAAAATAAAAAACACCTACCTCATGTGTAAGGTGTGAAAAAATATTTTGCACTAACCCAACCTTTGCTTTACGGATTGCCGCATGGAGCGGCGATTTTTAAATCAAAGCAATATGTTGTCTTCAATCTCCTGGCAGCACTATCTGGCAGCCATCGTAATCCTAACCGTTTCTTATTACGGTTATGTAACACTTCGCTATTACCAAAAAGAAATCTCAAACCTGTTTAATCGCAAACCAAGCAACGCCAATCTATTTGCCAATGCTCAGGCAGCACCTGCTAACGTAATGGGCGCAGCTAAATTGGATAACGGCGTTTCTGTATCAAAATCTGAAGAGTTGTATTTTTCAGAATCGACACCTGATGATGTCGAAGCGGTTTTAACAAATCAGGACAACCTTCATTCTCATGCGGATGTGATCTATTCTCCTTCCGAAGAATTAGAAGTTGAAGCTGGTAATCTAATTGCAGCCTTTCAGGAAATCGACAATAAGCCTGAATTTATCACACTCCTTCGGATTTTGATAGATTCTTATAAAAGGTTTAAAGACGACATTGATTTGCCCGCCACGCTTAACAGGATTGTCGAAATCTCCAAAGAAAAGCTAAAGTTCCCGCTTTCCTTATCTGATCTGCAAGGAACCTGGGCATAATCAAATTTTTCACACTTAATTTAATCATTATGAAAATCCCAAAATTTAAGAGCCGCATAAACGCGGTAAGTTTTATCAGGCACGTAGTAGCTACAATAAGTCTGATCCTAATTAGCCTTCCGCTATTTGCGCAGGATGGTAATTCAGGAATAACAGCAGCTACAAGCCAGGTTAAGAGTTACTTCTCAACCGGCACAAGTTTAATGTATGCCATTGGCGCAATAATGGGCTTGGTTGGCGCGATCAAAGTATTCAAAAAGTGGAATGATGGCGAACATGACACCGGAAAGGTCGCTTCGAGCTGGTTTGGTAGCTGTATTTTCCTTGTGGTAGTTGCAACCGTGTTAAAATCATTTTTTGGCGTCTAACACAACTTAGTTATGGCACTATATCAAATTAACAAGGGCATCAATAAGCCAATTGAATTTAAAGGGCTGAAAGCTCAATACATCGGTTATCTGGCAGGTGGGCTTGTCATCTTATTGGTCGGCTTTGCAATAATATATTTGCTTGGTGTACCTGTTCATTACTGCATTATGATCATTGCAGTTTTAGGAAGCGCATTATTTTATCAGGTTTTCAATTTAAGCCATAAATACGGTGAACATGGGCTGATGAAAAAAGCAGCTAAACGTTACCTGCCGAACCATTTAAAATTCACGACTCGAAAGGTCTTTTTAAAATTAAAAAAATAGACAATGGCAACACATAGCAAAGCAGAGCAGGTTTTTCCTGTGTATAAGGTAGAACATCAATGTATGATCTCCGTGCAAGGTGATTTGACCATTGGCTTCAAAGTCAACCTGCCTGAAATATTCACTTTGTCCAACGATGAGTACTTGGCATTTCACGAGGTTTTGATCAAAGCTTTGAGGCTATTGCCCAAAAATAGCGTATTTCATAAACAGGATTGGTTTATCAATGAGCAGTACGAGGCAGTATTTGCTAAGAATAACGGTGCGAACGTTAAAACGTTCCTGTCACATTCCAGCGAACGGTACTTTAATGAACGGGCTTACCTTCATCATCACTGCCATATCTATTTGACTAAGAAGCCGGATAAATTCAAACAGTATTCAAGTGCGACCAGTGTATTGATGCGTAAGCGCATTGTACCCGTGCAAACTACCTGCGACGAATTATTCCGTGACTTTTTAGATAGTGCAGGCCAGTTTGTAAGGGTGTTAGAAGACAGCGGATTAATTTCGTTAAAAAGATTAACCGACGATGAATTAACTGGCACTCTTCAAAATCCCGGCATTTTAGAACAATACTGTTTTCTTTTGAATAAAGACGAGGCACCCGTTTTGAAAGATATTCATATCGAGGACGAGATTAGAATTGGCGACAGTCATTGCCAACTTTATACGCTTAGCGATGTGGAAGACCTGCCAGCGCTTTGCGGGCCACGGATCACTTACGATAAATACAGTACAGATAAAACGAAATTCAGTACAGGGTTTGCCACACCAATAGGAACATTGCTGAAATGTAACCACCTGTATAATCAATACATTTTTATCGGAGACAGCAAACAAACCATTAAAAAACTGGAAGCGAAAAAATTACGACTTCAATCACTTTCAGCCTATTCCCGCGAAAATGCTATCGGGCGTGATGCCACGCACGATTTTCTTAACGAAGCGATAAGCCAGCAACGGTTACCTGTGAAAGCGCATTTCAATATTTTGGCCTGGACGGATGATGCTGCCAATTTAAAGGATCTGAAAAATAAAGTCAGCTCATCATTAGCACAGATGGATGCACAGCCCAAACAGGAAACCGACGGCGCAGCGCAAATATGGTGGTCAGGACTGCCCGGCAATGAAGCCAGCTTTCCAATGAATGATACGTTTGATACATTCGTTGAGCAGGCAACTTGCTTTTTGAATCTGGAAACAAATTATCAATCAAGCATTAGTCCTTGTGGCATTCGCCTGGGCGACCGTTTATCCGGAAAGCCGGTACACGTTGATATCAGCGACGACCCGATGAAAAAGGGTATTACCACCAACAGAAACAAATTTATATTAGGTCCGTCAGGCAGTGGTAAATCATTCTTCACCAATCACATGCTGCGCAGCTACTTTGAACAAGGTTCCCATGTGGTTATCGTTGATGTGGGACATAGCTACGAGGGCTTATGTGAATTTGTAGGCGGTTACTATTTTACTTATACAGAGGACAAACCGATCAGCTTTAATCCTTTTTATGTTCCTGAAGGAGATAATCTGGACACTGAAAAAAGAGAAAGTATCAAGGCCATGATACTCGCCTTGTGGAAAAAGGAAGATGAGGGTGTGCAACGATCTGAATACGTCGCCATTTCGGACGCTTTGTATCATTACTACGAAAAATTAAAGGTTGAAACCGAAATATTTCCCTGCTTCGACAGCTTCTATGAGTTCTTGTCTAATGAATTTTATGAAACAATGAAGCAATCAAAAGTGAAGGATATTCGTTTTGATATAGATAACATGCTGTTTGTATTGAAACCATACTACAAAGGCGGTGAATATTCCTATCTGCTGAATGCAAAA
>Ga0302303_10000667_pt1 | contig 25917 bp, 18 predicted proteins | sample III_Palsa_E2_1_FD_194542 | JGI IMG/M metagenome (GOLD analysis project Ga0302303, IMG submission 194542) | Peat permafrost microbial communities from Stordalen Mire near Abisko, Sweden - III_Palsa_E2_1 | ecosystem: Environmental > Terrestrial > Soil > Palsa > Peat permafrost | place: Sweden...
GCACTATAAATACCCGCCGTTCCTACGGGTTTTACTTTTATGGTAAATGACACCGGATTGCCCGGGCATGTTGACCCCGGAATTATAAAATTGCCAAGTGATTCCGGAGATCTGCCAACAGGTATAGTTGTTAATATCGTGTTATTTGCTGCATTAATAACCGACACTGAATTTGAGTTCTGATTAGTTACATAAACAAACCGGCCATCATTTGTTATAGAAACCCCTATTGGGGCCGAGCCCGTTGTTATAGTTGTTATTACTTTGTTTGTCGCGGTACTGATCACTGAAACATTTCCCGAGATGGCGTTAGCAACATACAAAGTGCTGCCATCCGGGCTAATAGCAATTCCTACAGGAGTAGTACCCACTGGTATATTTGCAATTATAGCCGAGGTGGAAACATTTATCACTGAAACTGTATTACTTGCTGAATTAGCTACATACAAAAGGCTGCCATCTGAGCTTATACAAATACCAAAAGACGCCTTTCCTGCAGGTATGGCACTAACAGCGTTATTAATTACATCAATAACCGAAATGGCATTGGAACTATTGGTTACAAAAACCTTTGTATTATCCGGGCTTGCGACTATCCCAACAGGTTGCCCGCTTACTGTGTATACAAATATTGTATTTCCGGTTGCCGCATCAAATGAAATAACAGTACTTGTACGCTGGTTTACTGCATATACGGTTCGTCCGTCAGGGCTTACAGCGATACCTGTAGGTGTTGTTATGTATTGCATTTTTAATACCGAGATTACCTTGTTGGTTAGCGTATTAATAACAGAGATACTATTATCGCCCTGGTTAGTAATGTAAACCCTTGTACCATCAGGGCTTGCGGCTGCCCCAGTAGGTGCCTGGCCTACCGGTATAGTACTCACAACACTGTTGGTGATGGTATTAATTACTGAAACGGTATTTGACTGCTGATTGGCGATATAGGCATAGGCAACCTGCTGCGGCACAACGGTAATGGTAGCAGTTACTTCGTTAGTACCGGTATTTGTAGCAGTAAACGATGGTATATTACCCGAACTGCTGGCAGCGAGGCCGATCGAGGGGGTATCATTTGTCCAGGTAAAAACGTCACCCACGCCGGTAAAATTTATAGGTGTTGTAGATGTCCCGGCCGTCACTTCCTGCGTTGTTGGCTGTGCCGATACAGACGGAACTATATTGATAATACCTGTTACCGAAACATCGTTACTTACAGCGCCTGATGAGCTTAAGACTACATTACCATAAATATTCCCTGCCGGATCTGTTGCTGCCGATCTTACATAAATGGTTGTATTGCTTAAAGTTCCGCCGGATTCGGGAAGTGTAAAGGCATTGGTATATCCAGCCGTGGCATTAAGTGATATTTCAAAATTTGCCGGTGCTGTTACGATAACCCCTCCAAGCAGATTGCTGCCCGAAACCGTAAATTCCTCGATATTGGGATCAGCAGACGCAGTGCCCTGGCACGAAGTAATATTGCCTGTTGCCGTAGTTGTAGTTATCTGAGGGGTTGCGGCTGCCGGGTTGGTAATATTATTGCCTGTAGCAACTGGTTGATTAGCGTGTGCCCTTGCAACTGTCAGCATAAAAATAAATGCTACCAGCCATATAGAAAATAAAAATTTCAGCACAGGTTTCACAATCAATTGGCTAATTAACGGTCGGCAATCTCCTGATGATAAATGTATTCACTTTAAATTAAAATCCGAATAGCATCAACTACTTGTTATCTGGATTAACAGTTAAGCCCATTATTTGATTACAAGGGTTCGTTTATTCTTAGTAGCACAAGACCTTATGCCGATCTGTTCACCAGGTTAGCATCTTAGCCTATGGCCGTTGTTTTCGCCACACCATTAATATCTACAAATCCCGAAACGCAAAAAGCCTCTAATTTCGTTAAAGACTTTCCCTTCTCAATGAGTATCCCGCCAGCTAATTAAAATTGCTTAATTCAACCCCAAAAGCTATATTAGTTTCCTTTTAAAATCTCTATTTTTCTCTTATGAAAAAAGCCTTATTTCTTATCGGCCTGTTATGTGCTAACTGTTTAGTATGGGCTCAAAAAGTATCCGAGCCTTCAACAAAAATGCATCCTGAATGGTCTAAGCCTTACCCTCCGTTTCAAATTGCCGGTAACCTGTACTATGTTGGCACTTATGATTTGGGCTGTTATCTTATTGTAACCCCCAAAGGCAATATACTCATCAATACCGGGCTTGCATCCTCTGCCCCTCTTATTAAAAAAAGCATTGAAACATTGGGTTTTAAGCTTACAGATACAAAGATACTTTTAAACACGCAAGCACATTTTGACCATATGGGCGCAATGGCTGCCATAAAAAAAATGACCGGTGCTAAACTGATGATGGATGAAGGAGATGTGGCAATGGCAGCCGATGGCGGGCGTTCTGATTATGCCTCAAATGGGGATGTTAGTGTTTATGAACCTGTAAAAGCAGACCGGGTATTACATAATGGCGATACCGTAAAGCTGGGCGGCATGCAATTAGTTATGCTTCATCATCCCGGGCATACCAAAGGCTCGTGCAGCTATTTGTTTGTTGTGAAAGATAAAAAACGAAAATACAGGGTGCTGATTGCCAACATGCCTACTATAATTACAGATAAAAAATTCTCGGATATACCTGCTTATCCCAACATTGCTAAAGATTATGCTTACACCTTAAATTCTATGAAGCATTTAAACTTCGATATTTGGCTGGCATCACATGCCAGCCAGTTTGATCTTGTTGACAAGCATAAACCAGGGAGTGCCTATAACCCGGCAGCTTTTATGGATAAAAAAGGATATGATGATGAGATCAATGACCTGCAAAATGAATTTGACAAGAAAAATAAATAGAAGCAGCCCCAATCAGTCTAACCCCGAACCGCTTTGCAGAAGAAATACGGGGGTTCTCAAAGATCAGTTGATTCGTTGAAATTCAATAAGGTTCGGCTTAATGCTGGGCCAAATAAGCCACCCAATAGTTGTTTGGGATTATTTGTAGAATTAATCCCAAATGCCATTCTGCGCTGTTAATATCACCGGCCGACCGCCAGTTACCATAATGGTATGCTCGTGCTGCGCAACAAAACCACCTTTATTACCGCTTAGCGTCCAGCCGTCGGCTTGTGTATCAGCAATTGTTGAGCGTGTTGAAATGAATGTCTCTATCGCTACCACCGAATTCTTTTTAAAACGCGTGTTGTTATACCTGTCGCAGTAGTTGGCAATCTCATGCGGCTCCTCGTGCAAACTGCGGCCAATACCATGTCCGGTCAGATTTTTTATTACCGTGTAGCCGGCTTTTTTGGCTTCAGTCTCTATCAATCTGCCAATCTCCGATATCCTAACGCCACCTTTAACGTTGCTGATCGCTTTTTTTAATATCTCTTTCGATGCTTCTACCAGTTTGCCATGCCCGTAGATATCCTGTCCTAACACGAAAGAACCGCCGTTATCAGCCCAGTAGCCATTTAGTTCTGCCGATACGTCAATATTTACCAAATCACCTTCTTTAAGGATTTTATCGGCCGATGGTATGCCATGCGCTGCCTCCTCATTAACGCTTATACAAGTATATCCGGGGAAATCGTAGGTTAACGCAGGTGCAGAAGATGCGCCTAACTGTGCCAGCAATTCGCCGCCGTATTCGTCAAGTTCCTTTGTGGAGATACCCGGTTTGGCATACTCCCGCATCTTCTTAAGCGTAATGGCTACAGCATCACTGGCTTGCTGCATTCCAACTCTTTCGTTTTCGGTAGATATAGACATTTTTTAATTTTTACCTGGCGCAAAATTAACTATTAATACATTTGACACCGTTTACCAAATGTCAGTTTATGAAAATGGTTGCTTAAGTACACTTCTTATTTACTGCGCTGCCTTTTTCGCCGGCCTGCAATTTACAGCGCAAGCTATAAATATTACGCCCAGGCAGAAATAAATAAAGAGCCACGGGCAGTGTGACACAAGGGTTTTGACATGATTTTCGTTAACGGCAACCAACTTTACCAACGGTTGCGTACTCCGTTCCTGCATGGCAATAGCTCCCGAAGCTTTTATCACACCGGAATAACCGTTGTTACTGTTCACCACCATGTCCTTACGGGTTTCGACAGCACGAAGGCGCGCGTTATAAAAATGCAAACCAACAATATAGGTATCGTTGAACCAGCCATCGTTACTCATGTTACATAAGAAACCGGCACCCTCGTTAGCCGCATTGTAGGCTGTCTCAGGTACCGCGGATTCATTACAAATAATGATGCCCGCTTTTCCGAAAGGCGTATTCAACGGCGCGCTGAATTCGCCTGTTTTGGCAGTGAAACCTCCGCTGCTCATAAAAGGAATGACCGCACCATCCAGTGGTTTTTCGATCAGCGATAATAACACCTGTTTATCATACCTGCCTGTTACTTGGCCATCGGGCGTAATACAATAGGCAGAATTGTAAACTATGTCGCTACCGCCAGCTTCGGTATTGATGCCTAATATATGGGTAATATTGCCCGGTTTGGTGATCTTTAATATCGCGTTCACCAGGTCATCATCCTTACGGTAGGTCCAGGGAATGGCAGATTCCGACCACAAGGCGATATCTGGTTTCAACTCAGTTGCCTGCCGGCTCATCTTCATTAACTTTTCGGCCAGTGCATTACCCGTGTTGTCATTCCATTTGATCTCGGGTGCGATGTTCTCTGAAAGAATAGCGATACTTACTGTTTTACCGGGCTGAAAGTTATCTTCGAAATTTCGCAGGATGAGATACCCCGACAAAAAATAAAAAACGATGATGCCCAGCGGGATGAGCAATTGGCCCCACTTTTTTTTGCTAATATATACGGCACACAAATAGTTGACCAGCAGTACGACAAAAGACAATACATGCACCCCGAAGAAGGCAGCCGGTTGTATCGCATATAAATTTGCTGACAGCGCATATCCCGCATGAAAGTCAAACCATGGAAAGCCCGATGATACGTAGGTCAGCAACGCTTCGCCTATGCAAAATATGCTTGCCATTATTAGCGCGTTGGCAAATGTAGCATAGCGGGTATTCTTACCGGTTTTTAACAGGCTAAAGCAGCAGGTGAGCGATCCGAAGAATAAACTGAAAAAACACCCGGAGATGCCGAACACGATAATGCCGTAAAGGATACTGCTGCCGGTAAAACGTTCGGCGCCGGGTATCATCCAGTAAAAACCGGCAATGGCGACGGCTCCGCCAAAATAGCACCCGACTTTAAAGGCATTCTTAACGGTAAGCCGATCTGAAAAAATAAACAGCGGTACAAAACACACCCATATCAGCACAATGTTCAAATAACATACGGAGGCTGCTGTTAAAAAGCCTGAAAACAAAGCCGCGAAACCGGGGCTGCGTAAAAATTTGAGCATACGTAAATTATTTTTTTACCTGTTTAATTTACAATTACTTTGCTGCTTTTACTTAATCCCTTGCCTGTGAGTCTCAGTATGTACACACCGCTGGCGGGTTTGTTTTGCAGAATGTATATACCATTATTAATGACATTGAATGTTTCCTTATCTAAGATCCTCCCGGCAAGGTCGCTTAATATGATATTGAAGCTGCTGCTTGCTTTATAGCCCTTTAAAGTGAACTGTATAGCTGCATTAGTGGGGTTTGGGTAAACATTTAAAACTAAGCTCTGGCTCATGTCTACAGTGAGAACAACCGAAGTAGTGTCCTTACCGTTTGACAAGTAACTTAGCCTGTAATAATTTATGCCGTTGAAAGGGGATTCATCAAAACTCTCGTAATTGGTGACAATTGTCGTAGTGCCGGCACCGGGTACGGTGGTTAATGTACTGAAAGTTGTACCATCGGTGCTGCGTTCAATGGTGAATAAGGTATTGTTTTGTTCGGATGAGGTAGACCAGTCTAATTTAACTTTTGTAGTACCGTCAGCTAAAGCGGTAAAGCTGCTTAGGTCGGCGTTTTGAGTGATGTTGACCGAGATAATGGCTGATAAAGTAACATTGCTGTCAATATCATGCATTTCTATACGGTAATAATTAATACCTGTTACCGGTGTCTGATCAATGGTCTGATAATGAAGATAGGACGCGCTATCATTGCCTGCCACTGTCGTTAATGCAGTAAAGGATGTGCCATCAGTACTATGCTGTATCACAAAATGATCAATGTTATTATTCGCCACCACCCAGTTCAATTGTACCTGTTGATCAATATCCTTGCCGCTGAAACTGGTCAGGCTATCGGACGGCAACTTAATAGATATCACTGCCGAAAGCGTATCCCTGCTATTCGAGAGGTAACTCAAACGATAGTAATTGATACCGTCAAATGGGGTAGGATCGAAGGTAGAATAATTGAGCGTTGTATCTGACGTTCCACCGCCTTTAACTGAAGTTAAAGTTGTAAAATTAACGCCGTCGGTACTTTTTTGCACCGTGAAGCTGGTATTGTTCACTTCAGAAGAAGTACTCCAGTCCAGTTCAACTTTTGGCGACCTGTTGGTTGCTGTAAAGCTTACCACATTAGCGGTTTGCAGTGTACTTACAATAAGCACTTTGGAAAAGGTTAATTTGCTATCTATATCATACAAAGCGATGCGATAATAATTTAGCCCACTAACCGGGCTGTTGTCCACAGCTGCATACTTGGCTAATGAAATAGAATCGGCGCCTGCAACTGTAGTGATCACCTGCCATGTTTTACCATCTGTACTACGCTGCACATCATAATGGTCGTCGGTCTTCTGGGCCGATGTCCAATTCAATTGTACTGTATTGCTTACATATTTAGCGGTAAAGGTCAGCAGCGAATCGGCGGTTTTTGTCGATGTGTAGGGCGATAGCTGTAATAAGTTTGCCTGAGCATAGCAGGGTACATAAGTTGTTTTATCGGCTATTTGCATAGCGACCGAACCTGAGGAGCCGTCGGGCTCATTAACAAATGGATATACCGAATAAGTAAATGTGTAAAATCCGTTACGGTTCGTTGGGTCCAAATGGCCTTCATAGGCCAATATGCCTTCCTCTTGGGGGGTATTATATATCACGGTTTTATTTCCCCACGGGCCGTAAGGAGTTGGGGCGAACCAGGCATCTATCTCTGATGCTAAATTAGGCACCCCTGACATTACATAATTATTGGGGCCCAGTTTCATTACATTACCGGCAGCAACCCCCTCCAGGATATTTTTCGCTTTCGTATAATCGGTTGACCAGGTGGTATCCCCGGTATAATATTGCCAGGGTGTTTGCGAATCCAGCTGACCCACAGGTACGCGGGCGACTATGGTGTGCATTTCGAGCGAGCTGCTTGACTGGCCAAAGTAAATATAATCATAAACACTATCGGCTATGATACAGTTCGGGCTAACATTTATGGTTGCGGGCAGTTCGTCAAGGCCGGATACTTTAAGGTCTGGAAGAGAGAGGGTGCCAACCCAGGAGTGCCCGGCATAATTACCATTGCTGATCTCTATCAGCAAAATTTTCAGGCTGTTGTTTTCAATAATGCCGCCGCTTTGCCAAAATAAATTCCCGTTATTAGGGCTGAACAAGGCCTGGGAATTTGGCGCTGTACCAGCGTAGTTTGACGTTAGCTGGTCGCCTGAACGGGTGACCACCAGGTTGTTGATGATGTGCGAGGAACCCAGCACATTGGAGTTTGGATTGTTAACGCCCATAAATGAATCGTTGTAGACCCATGCCACCCGCCCATCGGGTAAGGCTACCGGGTTGTTGTTATCACCCGACAGCCAGCCGTAACTTTCATTAAAATTGTTCTGCCATACATATTGAGTTTTCACATCAATGTTTGGATTGGTGACATCGTTTATGATTTCAACATCATCTAAATAATAAGTTGTATTGGTATTGAAATGCATTTGCAGGGTAACCGGGCCCTCACTCACTTTAAAAGCATACTGATACATTTGCCAGCCGTTCTTTGTCGTATCAAAACGGTTATAGATCTGGTAGTGGCAGGTGTTATCGGTGGTCGCGGTTTTTAATTCGATATCTAATAAAGCATTGCGTTGTTTTGCAATAGCCCAAAATCGAAGCATATAGGTGCCCGTGTCTTTCAGGGTGACGCTTCCGCTGTTCAGCGTTACCGAGTTCGGGGTTCCTGCATTGGTAACGGTAACGGCCAATGCCTTCGCGCCTGTATGGAAATAATTGGTGGCCGTTGTGATGTTGAATGACGCCGTGCTGCCAATGGCGGTAGCGGTCGTCCAGCCTGCCAGGTCATTTTCGAATCCACCGTTAGGCAATATCGGCTGCGGCCCGGCTACAAATGCATTACCGGTAGTGGTAAGGGAGGGAAGCAGGCTTTGATCGCCGCCCGCGCTTGACTTAAAATAATAAGTAGTATTTGGCTGAATTTGCGGAGTTGGCTTGATGCACCATTCATATTCGCGACGGTCATTATTCAGGATCGTATCCGTATTGTTATCTTCCTGTGTAATTATTGAGCCCGGGAAAAATGTATATGCACTATCTACAAGCTGCTTTGTGGTAGGATCGCCGCTGCTTACATAGGAATTATTGCCGCCGAACACAAAAGCGTTTATGGCCGATATATTGGAAACGTTGAACCAGGGCCCGTTAAGGGATGTAGCATATTGCAACCCATGATCGATCGTTTTTACATCGCCCGTGTTGTTATAAACTTCGGCGCGTAAGCGGATAGCCTTGTTATCGGAGATCGTTATGGCGGTATCCTGCCCGGCTTTCCAGGTGGCGCTCTGCTCTGTGCCGTTGTTATTACGCCAACGCCAATGGCCCTGTGTTAAGTTCGCGTAAGAATCACCATACGCAAGAACGCACACAATGATACATAGTAAAATGCTCTTCATAAGGTATAGTTGGTTGAATTGGTAACCCAAAAATATAATTATTGAGACAATAACTTCGATTTATTTTTACAATAATTCGTTTTAGCATCGGGTGCGTATAATTATTACGTGCGGTGGAGGTCAACGCCGGCCTTTCATCCTACAAAATATGCTGACAAACCTACCATGATTGGCAGCCTGATCATATCTAACAAGCCGGATTTTCTGGTTGAAAAAATTTTTTTCGCGGGCATTATAATAACTGCTTACCGTACGGTCATGGACTGGCAAGCTAAAGTAAAGTTAGAACAATCGAGATCTGTTATGCTTTGCTAATATAATAATTTGCATTTATGCCCATAATCGGGATAATATTTATCACTATTTCCAGCGGACTCGTTCTGCAATTAACTCAAGCAGCGGCAAAACAGCCCAAATAACCACTGCGAATTATATCATAACCTTTTCTTAGTCAATATTTTATCACATTAATATAAATTCACCTGTGTTTGCAGTGCCAAACCCGGCATTCGTTGGGGGCTCATGCGAGGTGCTTATTATTATATATAATTTTGATTATTAATTAATATATATTTGTGAAATAGCCCTAAAAATATTCCCCCTGACATGAGTTTCAATTCGTTTGAATATCTCTTTTTTTTAATTGCCGTATTTCTGTTTTATTGGCTTTTAAATAAGAAGTTGAAGGCTCAAAACCTGTTTATACTTTGCGCAAGTTATTTTTTTTACGGCTGGTACGATTACCGGTTTCTTATTCTGATCATATCCTGCTCACTCGCTGATTATTTTTTAAGTTTCCAGATATACAAAAGCAAACGATTTAAGTTATTCTTTTTATCGTTAAGCATGTCAATTAACCTGGGTATCTTATTCTTCTTTAAATACTTTAATTTTTTTATTGTCACTATTACAGGTGGCCTAAACTATCTGGGCATTCACAACAGCCTGCACACCCATGATATCATCCTGCCTTTGGGTATTAGTTTTTTTACTTTTCAAACGCTTAGTTATTCAATAGATATTTACAAGGGCAAACTGAAGCCGTTTAACAACGTAATCGCTTTTTTAAATTTCACGAGTTTTTTTCCGCAAATTCTGGCAGGGCCAATCGAGAGAGGTTCAAAAATGATCCCGCAGTTTTTAAGCGAGCGACAGTTTAGTTATCCACTTGCTACGGAGGGCGTCAGGCAGATCATTTACGGGCTATTCAAAAAAATGGTGATAGCCGATAGATTGGCGGTCAAGGTGGACTATGCTTTCAATAATTATACATCCCTATCCGGTTTTGAATTGCTGCTGGGCGCCATGTATTTTTATATTCAAATTTATGCCGATTTTTCAGGCTATTCAGACGTTGCCATCGGTACCGGCAAACTCCTTGGATTTCAACTCTCAACAAATTTCAGAACACCACTATTTGCAAAAACAGCCCCCGAAGCCTGGTCGAGATGGCATATTACTTTAACAAAATGGTTTCGCGACTATGTTTACTTTCCACTTGTCTCAAAAAATAAGGAAAGCACTATATGGCGCATCAGTTGTACTATTTTAATGTTGGTGCTTATAGGCTTATGGCATGGGGCAAACGCCACCTTTATCATATTCGGTCTGCTTCATGGCATTTATTTCATTCCAAGTATCGTGTCAAGGAAATGGCCCGCATTGAAAAAGGCACTAACTGTATTAAAGACCAATGCATTTTTTTCAGCTGTATCCATCTGCACCATTTTTACCATCGCATCCATAACCACTGTTTTTTTCAGGTCGCCCGATGTTTCTTCAGCGCTGGGGTATATGCATCGCATGTTTTCCTTTAGGCTGGTAATGCCAACGCCTTTACTTTTAATGAGCTTGCCGCTTGCTGTATTATTTCTGACCTGGGAATGGTTTCAAAAAGATAAGGAATTTCAGTTTGATATAGGTGCAATACCAAACCCTTTTAGAGTTGCTTTGTATTATTTTATCCCCTTGTCTATTTTGTTAATGGGGAAATTTATCGATCAGACATTTATTTATTTTAAATTTTGATGCGCCGCTTTATTTTAAAAACAGTGTTTTATTTGTCGCCCGTTTTATTATTAATTGGGCCGTTGGAATATGTCATGTATTTGAACAGGGAAACCGTACGGATAAATACAGTTATCGAAGGCCAGATAAATAGCAGACATGAGCTGTATTATTTCAAGAATTTTTTTGACAACAGTCCTTATTCCTATAAAATAGGAATGGCCGAACGAAAAAATGCCAGGATATTAGTAGTAGGGCAATCCACGGTTTTACAATTTACCAAGGAAATGTTCGCACCATTTCAGGATAGCTTTTATAATCTTGGTTTTTCCATTCATAATGTATATGGCCTCCGGTCAATACTGGTCATGATCGAAAAAAAGCAGATCCACCGGCCTGATCTGATGATAATAGGTATTGATGCAGATCTGCTTAAAAAAAGATTGGTTGAAAATGATTACATGGATGCGGCGACTTTGAACTTTGATCCGGCGGAGCATATCAAGTATCATTTTGCCGGTATGCAAATCCTTTTTAAACAAATAGTGCTCAGTCATTCATTAGCTTTTATCCCCAAGAGAAATTTGGGGTACGGACAAAGTGGAATGAATGGTGAGGGATTTAGGAAAGACGGCAGCTTACATTATGCCGGTATTATTTCAAATTATCTGCAGCATCCGGAGTATGTTGACGTGGGCGGCTACAGGGCAATGTTAAAAAATAAAGACTACATATTTACAGCGCCTTATAAACTGGATAGTGCAAGAATGCGGGTGCTGAGCGAATGCCTTAAACAGTTAAAAGCCCTCGGGGTGCAGGTGGTACTTTTTTTTCCGCCCATTTCAAACGATTTTTACAGCTTTTTCTCATCTGATACTAAATTTAATAATTTTTTCAACTCATATCTGGCACTTCAGGATACATTTCAGGCAAAGCATTTTGATGTGATCAGGTTTACAACCCCTAAGCGATTCGGGCTTACCGATAATTATATGCTGGATGGTATTCACCCGGGCGAAGTATTTGTAGGGAAGCTGTGGTATAATTTTATCCTGTCGAAATCACGAACGGGGATACTATCACAGATTGATACTGCCAGCTTGAGCCGCCTTACAAACTCCAAATATAATATCCCTTTGTCGTTTATGCGGGATACCTTAGTTTTTAAAAGGAGGCAGGAAATTCGTTAATTAAAATTGCAGGTTAAATATTGATAAGCAAATTAGTTCTTCAAATATCTCGATTTCATATTATGAAAGAAAACATAGCTATAAAAAATTTATCCTGAAGTTTTTAAATAAATAGAAAAGTATTTAACTATTTCTTATGGCTGATAAAATTTGAGGTACGGAGTTAATGTCTTACTTTTGCGTTAAATATAATGAAACAAATTAATGTTTTTTGTGTTTTCTTCTATGTTTTTACCCCAATTATGACGTATTTAAAACCTTTACTTTTAGCTTTTTTGTTTTTAATATTCGTTGCGGCAAATAATTCCGCATCAGCTCAAAATATCCCACAAAATTTTTCAAACGTAAATGTTAATGACCTCAGTGATGCTCAAATACAGCAAATATTACAGCAGGCACAGGCAAGTGGCTTAAGTGATTCGCAGATATTACAGCAGGCCGAAGATAAAGGCATGTCTGCCGACCAGGTACAATTATTGCAAAAACGCATTACTGCTATACGCGGAAGTCAGGGGAGTACATCAGCTACCAGCGATACGGCAATAACGCAGTCACGTACGTTGAATTACCAGCCCGATAAAACAAATCAAAATCAATTCACTGCTAAAACAGATACCACCCCAAAGATATTTGGTGCCGATCTGTTTAGAAATAGCAACTTAACTTTCGAACCTAATTTAAAGCTGGCAACACCGGTCAATTACATCGTAGGCCCCGACGATCAGTTAGATATTAGCGTATACGGCAATTCATTAGCTAACTGGAAACTGAATGTTTCGCCCGATGGTAATATCAATATACCGGGAATAGGTTTATTGAATGTTGCAGGTAAAACTATAGAAGCAGCTACCTCATTAATAAAGGCAAAGCTGATAGCAAGTAATTACGCTATTGGCCGTGGAACAAACCTGCAGGTCAACCTTGGCAATATAAGAAGCATAAAAGTAATTATAGCAGGTGAGGTGGTAAAGCCCGGAACCTATACCTTGCCATCACTTGCAACGGTATTTAACGCGCTGTATGCAGCAGGTGGGCCCGGCAATAATGGCTCATTCAGAGAAATTGATGTGATAAGGGATAATCGTGTTGTGCGCAAATTGGATATTTATGATTTTTTAGTGAAAGGCGAACAAAAGGACAATATCTCTCTGCAGGACCAGGATGTGATACGCGTACCCACTTACCGGCTAAGGGTACAAATGAAAGGCGAAGTAAAAACTCCGGCGCTGTTTGAAGTTTTACCCGGCGAAACCCTTGCCGACCTGATACGCTTTGCCGGCGGTTTTACCGACCAGGCCTACACCGCGCTGATCAAAGTTTCGCAGGTTAGTGACCAGCAGCGTAAACTGACCGATGTACCTGAAAGCGATTTTAAAAATTACATCCCGCTACGCGGTGATATTTATACGGTCGACAAAATATTGAACCGCTACGAGAACCGGGTTACTATTAACGGTGCGGTATTCAGGCCGGGGCAATATCAGTTGGATAATGGCTTAACCTTATTGCAGCTTATACAAAAAGCCGCTGGTTTAAAAGAGGATGCATTCACCGGTTCGGCAAGTATTATACGCCTTAAGGCTAATAATTCGACAGAATCCATCTCATTTAACCTGCAGGATATTATAAATAAAACAGCGCCTGATATCGCGCTTAAGCGGGAGGATTTGGTGACGATATCGTCCATATTTCAATTGCGTGATAAGTATACTGTTACTATAAAAGGCGATATACGCCACGGCGGTATGTTTGCCTATGCCGATAGCATGAGCGTTGCCGACCTGATTATTGAGGCAGGTGGCTTTGGCGAAGGTGCCAGCCCTAAACGCATAGAGGTGGCAAGGCGCATTACCAGTAGCGACCCAAATGTAAAAAACAGCCTTGTGGCGCAAGTATTTAGTATTGATGTTGATGCACAATTAAGCAATCAAAATGCCGGCTTTAGATTGCAGCCCTACGATATTGTTTCGGTTTACAGCCTGCCCGGTTATCAGGTGCAAAAAGTAGTAAAGGTTGAAGGTGAAGTTGTATATCCCGGTTATTATACTATCCAGAAAAAAGACGAGAAATTATCGGATATCATAGCCCGTGCCGGTGGCTTATCTGCCTCTGCCGATGTGGATGGCGGAACGTTGAAACGTAATAATATTGCCATACTGGGCGTTGATGAATCTAATACGGATACTGCTGAATTAGCACAGGAAAGGATTGATAAATTGAATCGGATAAAGCAATCGTACAGAGATTCAACCAATGATGTGAATACACAGTTAAGAAACGATTATGTAGGTATCGACCTGAAAAAAATCCTGGCAACACCCGGCACAAGTATCGATCTGATAGTGGAAAATGGTGACATTATCAGGATACCCAAACAGCAACAGATTGTGCGTGTAAACGGCGAAGTGTTATACCCAAGCGCTGTAGTATATAACAACAATGAAACGTTTAAAGGCTATGTACTAAATGCCGGTGGCTTTGCACCCGATGCACTTAAAAGCGGGGCCTATATTGTTTATCCTAATGGTACAGTAAAGGGTACGCGCAAATTTCTGTTTTTTAACAACCACCCGCGCGTAAGGGCTGGCAGCGAAATATTCGTTCCCAAAAAACCTGTGCGCAGGGGTATATCGGCAGCCGAACTTGTTGGTGTCACTTCAGGGCTTGCCTCTATAGCTGCGGTTATTTTAGGTATCATTAGTTTGCGTAGATAATTTCAGATGGACCAAAATACGAACAGTTCCGATGCTATAACATTCGACCAGGTTAAGGCCCGTGCACGGTATCTTAGGGGTTATGTGTGGTCAAAATGGAAAATTATACTGGTTATTGCCATAATTGGCGGGGCAGCAGGTTTAGGCTACGCGCTATTGCGTAAAACCAACTATAACGCTATTTGCACCTTTGTGCTTGATACAGGCGATAAAGAATCATCTTTAGGGGCATATGCAGGCCTCGCTTCCCTTGCAGGCATTAGCCTTGATAACGGGGGCGGATTATTTGAGGGTGATAATATCCTCGAATTGTATAAATCACGGTCAATGATTGAAAAAACATTATTGAGTACCGGTGATTTTGATGGCAAACAACAATCGCTCATAGAACGGTATATTAGCTTTAACAAGCTACGCAAAGACTGGAATGATAAAATCAATACGAGGAATGTTGTTTTTACAGGCGACCCGGCACATTTTAGCCGCACACAGGATAGTATCGTAACAGATATTGCCAACAAGTTCAATAAAGCATATTTAAGCGTTACCAAGCCGGATAAAAAGCTGAGCATCATTATGGTTTCTTTTAAATCGAAAGATGAATTGTTTGCCAAATTATTTACTGAAAACATAGTGAGTACGGTGAACACATTTTTTGTTCAAACCAAAACCAAAAAATCGGTGGAAAACGTGCATGTATTGCAACACCAGGTCGATAGTGTTCGCGCTGTATTAAACTCATCAATAAGCGGTGTAGCTAATGCCATTGATGCTGCACCAAACGCCAACCCGCTATTGCTTTCATTAAGGGTGCCATCGCAAAAAAAGCAAGTGGATGTGCAGGCCAGTTCCGCTATATATAGCGAAATGGTTAAAAATCTCGAAATATCAAAATTGGCTTTGAATAAAGAAACCCCGCTTATCCAGATCATTGATTCCCCGGTTTTACCACTCGACAATGATAAGCTATCTAAAAAAACAGGTTTGGCCGGCGGTTTTATATTATTTGCATTTTTAACCGTGTTGTACTTCTTCTTTAAGGGTTTTTCGGAGCCGCGTGTGGCAAAGTAATTTATGAAGGGCTTGAGCAAGTTAAAGGAGTTATGGTCGGAAGTTTTTAAGAAAGGTAAAGAAAACGACCTGCATCTTATTGACGGCAAAAAACGAAATTTAAGATTGCTGGTGCAACTGATATTATCGTTTGGCTACAAAGGGCTATCCATGGCCTTAAGCTTTGCTATTGTACCGCTATCCCTCAATATTCTCGGGCCAAACGAGTATGGTTTATGGCTTACCATTTTTTCATTTGTCAACTTTTTCCTTTTCTTTGATCTTGGCCTCGGCAACGGATTAAAAAATAAAATAACCATTTCCCTCGCTAATAATGATTTGCAAAGCACGAGGTCATTCATCAGTACCGGCTACATTGTATTCGCTTCGTTATCGTTTGTATTGATACTGTTGCTTGTACTGCTTATCAGCTCCATTAACATGAGTTCGTTTTTAAATACAGCAGGCGTAAGCGACCATAAAGTAAAGCAAGCTATGCTCATCGTAGGTATAACAATTATTACCTCGTTCACTTTAAACTTTGTATATAACATATCAGCAGCACAGCAAAAAATATCCTTCGCCAATTTGGGCATGGTGTTAAATAATGGCCTCGCAGTTTTGGTACTCATCTACCTTAATATCATAAAAACGCCTATTACTATAACTATTATGGCTGTAATAACAGCAGGTGCGCTAATTGCCAGTATGCTGATAAGCAATGTGGTTTTTTATAAAAGGAACCCCAATTTATTCCCATCTATAAAAGATTTCAGGATGAACCTGCTAAAAAGCACGCTGAAGCTTAGTACAGGTTTTTTTATCGTGCAAATTCAAGTGATCATTATCTCATTTACCGATACCATCATCATTAACAAATACCTGGGTAATTACGAAGTGACCCGCTATAACCTGGTATACAAGCTTTTTAGCGCCATCATCATTTTATTGAGCCTGGTATCAATGCCTTTATGGACGGTGTTTACCGAGGCCTTTGAAAAAAAGGATAACCTCTGGATAAAAAATGTATTCAAACGCTTTAATTATATCATAGTAGTAGCGGCGTTAGTGTTTATCCTGCTGGGGGTATTTATCAACCCTATTTTATATATCTGGACACACCATAATTACCAGATTCCTGCACTACTGGTAACCGGCATGATCATTTACAACGTCGCGTATGCCTGGAATTATAATTATTCGGTTTTCTTAAATAGTATTTCTGCTATCAGGGTACAGTTGCCTTATCTTATCATTACCAGCATACTTAACATACCGTTATGTATATATTTTATACATTTAGGCTTAGGTTCGGCCGGTGTGGTGCTGGCATCGGCAGTTTGTGTGCTTCCATTTTCAATTTTCGGGCCGTATGTTGCCTATAAACGGGTTAGAGAAAATAATTAACGATGGGATTTTTTGATTATTTATTCCAGGACTGGAAAGTTAATAAGCATAATATTAAAGGCAGGTATATTTTAGTAATGTACCGTTTTGCGCAGCAGGTGCGCAAACATAAAATTATGCTGGTGCTTTTCTTTTGGTTTTTGATCATATATACTATTTGGATAGAGTGGATACTCTGCTGTGAATTATCGTGGCATGTTAAGGCGGGTAAAAACCTGCAGTTACATCACGGGCATTCGCTGGTGATAAACCGCGGGGTAATTATAGGTGATAATTGTACTCTGAGGCATTGCACAACTATTGGCAATAAAGGGGAAAATGACAATAGGGCACCGCTGATAGGCAACAATGTAAATATTGGTGCAAACTCATGTATCATCGGCGGTATCACTATTGGCGATAATGTGATCATAGGAGCCGGATCGGTTGTGGTAAAAAATATTGCAGCAAATTGTATAGTTGCCGGTAACCCGGCCAGGGTTATCAGGCAGATATAAACATGCAGGTATGTTAAATGTGCTATATGTTTTTGGTGGTGAAAAAGCATCGGGTGCCGAAAAGGTAATCGAGCGTTTAATTGTGCAAAATACCGCTCATGTAAATGCCCATCTTTTTATCTCCCCAGGCAGTTTTGCACAAACTTTGGTCGATGATCATAATTCATCATTCACCAAAATAACTTTAATATCGCAGTTAAAAAAACTAAACCGGAGCAGTACCGGCAAACTGCAATTTTACCTGAATGCCTTACTAAACTACTTCTCTGTTTCGTGGCTCGCATTTCGCTATGTCAGAAAAAACAAAATAGATATGGTGCACGCTAATACTATTGTACCTGCCTCGTATTTATTGCCGGCACTATGGTTTTCTAAAATTTTCAACCCGCGGGTCAGGTGGTTTTGGAGCGATCATGACCTGCGGTATTTTTCCTCGCTCGACCATAAGTTAGCTGCCTTATGTGTTAACGCTTTTGATCTTACGCTGGTAGTTTCTGAAGCAGTTAAAAAAAAATATGGCGGCCATACCGCTAAAGTCGAGGTACTGTACAATGGGTTAAATTTAAGTGATTTTAAAAATGATGTAGCCCTGCGAAAAATATTCAGGCAAAGCCATAAAATTGATGAGCAAACTATAGTTATTGGTTTGGCAGGAACCATAGAACCAAGAAAAGGGCAATTAGCCTTAATTAATGCTTTTATAAAAATTAATAAGGACTTTCCCGAAAGTCAGCTTTTACTTGCCGGGCCGCCGTCGGCTGATGAGCCGGTTTATGTGGGCGATGTGTTGAAAGCTATAGAACAAAGCCCAACGATAAAATACCTGGGAAAAATAAGCGATATGGTATCATTTTATAATGGTTGCGATATTGTTGTAAATAACAGTAATAAGGAAGGCGGCGAACCTTTAGGCACTACGTTGTATGAAGCTATGGCCTGCGAAAAAATCGTTGCTGCATCGGCAACCGGGGGCTCACCTGAAATTATTGACGATAAAATAAACGGCTATCTTTTTAAACCCGATAGCCCTGAAGATATTTATCAAATACTAAAGGATATACTGCTCAATATTACCAGCCTGCAAAAGGTACAGCAAAATGCGAGGATTAAAGTGAGCAAACGTTTTAATATCCTGACTATGGCAGAACGATATAACTTGCTGTTGAGCGAAAAAAAATAACTAAATGGACAACAAAAGGCTCGTATTTTACAAATCGGAACTATGGATAATTGCCATATGTACCTTTTGTTTGCAAATGCCCGACCTTAAAGTTGCAAGCATAAAGCTATCTGAACTACTGATGCTGCTGTTATTGCCTTTTTATATTAAAGAACTGTTCAAAAGCAAAACGCTCCTGTATTTCCTGGCATTTTACATATTGTTTATGCTGAAGACATTTGCTGTAAATATTTTTACCCAATTTTATATAAACGACGACCTGCCTTTATTGAAACACCCCTATTTTATCAGCGCTTCGCGATTAATAGAAATGCTGGCCTGCCTTATATTTTGTGTGTTTGTTATTAATTCCTTAAAACTGGTTAAAGACCCACTGTTATTTATTAAAAAGCTGCTTTTTGTGCAAATATTTTGCATGGGGCTGCTTTATATATTTGTTTACCTGCTATATGCCGCGCATTTACTGCACACTACAACGTACGAGAATCTTATAGTATACGATACAAGCGAAGGTGAAATGGTGTACAGGCTACGTGGATTTTATGTGGAGGGTGGGCCGTTTGGTTTATTCTGCGCCTTTTTATTTACTATTTGTATAGCCTTTTACAAAAAATTGCAATTAAATATCTGGTATTTGATCATTTGCCTGGTATTGGTTTTATTGGCTGCTTCAAAGGCCGGTTATATGATGTTAGTATTAACATTTTTTGTTTTTGTGGGGATAAAAATAAGGCATATTTTCAACAGCATTATTGCAAAGGTTAGTTTATTTATAGTTGTGATAATAGCCACCATTTATATGACCACTATCATATTGGATAGTTATATAGCAGGTATGGATGATGTAGAACAGCGGACGGCACTTTTTTCCCCGGGTGAGCTTGATCCCAATTTGATGCTGGGCCGTATTTCGGCAAGTGTTATAGTACCAAATATGTTAAAAACACAATGGGTGCAGGGTATAGGATGGGGCAACTATCCACTTTTAAGAAATGATCCCCGGTACCGTACCTTTATGCCCGAAGTACCGGTAAGTATGTGGGATTCCACGGGTTTCGGCGGCATGCTGGATATGATGATAGAGGCCGGAATGCTGTTATTTTTGATCTACCTGCTCCTGTATTTCAGGATCGCCCGTTTAATAAATAAGCATTTCGAGCAATCGGGTTATATGATATTGGCTTGTGTAGGCCCATTGTTGTTAGGCGTTGCTATTTATTTTTCCTACACCTGGTTTTTATTGGGTATAGTACTTTACTTCGCTAATACAATTATTGCAGGCGAAGATAATAAGGAGATTGAGGTGATTGGGAAGAAGGATTTTAATAATATATAATGTTGAACAGGCCCAAATTATGTGTTGATGCCCGAATGTATAACCATTCAGGAATTGGAAAATATTTGCAAATGCTGTTGCCATACATTTGCAATGCCTATGATACTACGCTTTTAGGCGATATAGAGGTTTTAACATCATTATCATCCGCAGCGCATATAATCCCTTTCCATTCGCCTATATATTCTATTTCCGAACAGCGGAAGTACAATAAGATTATTACCGCAGCCGACCTGTTTTGGTCGCCGCATTATAACGTGCCTTTAATGGGTATTAAATGTAAAAAACGCGTTGCTACCCTACATGATGTTTACCACCTTGCCTTTTATAAGGAGTTATCGCGAAAGCAAAAAATATATGCCAGATTAGTAATAAACGCTGCAGTAAAACTTAGTAATGAAGTTATTACCGTATCCGCTTTTTCGAAAAGTGAAATTATAAAATATACAAGCTGCAAACCTGATAAGATACAGGTGGTACATAATGGCGTAAATCAGCTTGCATCTGATATGGGTAACAAAAAAAATCATACTAAATACAATCTGCCGGCTAATTATATATTGTTTGTGGGCAATGTAAAACCACACAAAAACTTAAAAGTATTGTTAAAGGCTTACCTGCTGCTAAACGATGAACTAAAGCGGCAATATAAAGTGGTTATAGTTGGTAAAAGAGATGGCTTTTTAACGGGTGACGAAGAGCTCACCCGCTGGATAAATACTCAGCCCGAAATACAGGCAAACATAGTGTTTACAGGTTATGTTGCCAATGAAGATATGGATGCAGTATACCGGGATGCTTCTTTATTTGTGTTCCCTTCTGTTTATGAAGGATTTGGGTTACCACCACTGGAAGCAATGCTGAATAATTGCCCGGTAATTGCATCGGCAACAAGCAGCCTTCCTGAAGTTTGCGGCGATGCTGCCCTTTATTTTAACCCTCAAAGTTCTCAAGAATTGTATATGAAAATGACAGAAGTGTTAACTCAAAAAAAAATAAGCGATGCCCTCATAACAAAAGGGCAACAACAGATAAAGCATTTTACCTGGGATGAATGTGCCGCTAAGCATATCGAAATTTTTAACCGTGTGATCGAAAGCTAAATGAAAGTAGCACTTATACAGGATTGGTTAACCGTAATTGGCGGCTCAGAATATGTTTTTAAAGAAATAGCCTCTTTATACCCCGATGCTGATATTTACACATTGGTTGCACGCGATGAGACTATTGAAAGTTTGGGATTGCAGGGACATAAGGTAACAACATCGTTCATTCAAAGGCTACCTTTTGCTAAAACAAAATACCGGAATTATCTGCCGCTTTTTCCGCTGGCGATCGAACAGTTCGATCTATCTGCTTATGACCTCGTCATTTCTTCGTCACACGCTGTAGCAAAGGGTGTAATGACACATTCGGGCCAGGTGCATGTATGTTATTGCCATTCGCCAATGCGTTACGCCTGGGACCTTTATCACCAATATATTAAAGAATCAAAGCTTGACAGCGGTATCAAAGGCTTTTTCGTGAAACTTGTTTTGCACCGTATTAGGCAATGGGATATCATTAGCACTAATCGTGTCGATCATTTTATCTCCAATTCTGATTATATCGGCAGGCGCATCAAAAAAATATATAACCGCGATAGCATAACCATTTACCCGAATGTTGCTGTGCAAAATTTTGGAGTAAGCTTAGACCGGGAAGATTTTTATTTTACATGCTCGCGCATGGTTCCGTATAAAAAAATCGATTTAATTGTTGAAGCTTTCAATCAAATGCCCGATAAAAAATTGGTGGTGATAGGGGACGGCCCGGATTTCAAGAAAATACAAAAATTAGCCGCACAAAACATCACCTTGATGGGTTATCAACCATTTGAGGTATTAAAACATTACATGTCTAAAGCTAAAGCATTTGTTTTTGCTGCGGAAGAGGACTTTGGCATTTTGCCGGTAGAAGCCCAAGCCTGCGGGACACCAGTTATAGCCTACGGAAAAGGTGGTGTGCTGGAAAGCGTTATACAAAACAAGACAGGTGTGTATTTTTCTGAACAGAAAGCCGCATCAATTATAAACGCTATTGAACTGTTTGAAAATGAAATTGACAATTTTGACCATGAGAAGATTGCCGCCCATGTAGCCAAATTTGCACCACAACGGTTTAGCGATGAGCTATTTAATTTTATATCAGGAGTTATGACTCAAAAATGACTTTAATATATTTATAATATTTGGCCTTAATATTGATAAATAGGTAAAAAGTAATATTTAATAATTACAATTATTTCTAATTAGTAAATTTGCGAAATATCTATCAAGTGAATATTAGTAAATAAGTGAATATTAATACCCCCCACCATGGCCATCCGATACTCTAAGCACCTACCTATAATAGTTTTTACAATTGATTTACTGCTGTTAAATATTGCTTTAAGCATTGCAAATTACCTTGTATTCGATACCCATCATTTTCAGGATCAGTCAGCCGTTTTTGTGATCATCGTCAATTTGGCCTGGATCGCATTATCGCTTTTGAACAAAAATTTTGCTAATCAGCGTCCCCTTGTCTTTAAGGAAATCATCGATAGTTTTTTAATTACGCTAAGTTATCACTTGCTATTTGTTTTCGGTGTTATCTATTTTTTTAAAATACCCGATGTTTCGCGCATGGAGGTGGCTATAGGATATACGCTGTTTGCTGTATTAATTACTTTAGCCCGCACGATATTATTAGTCGGATTAGATTTTTATCGTAAAATGGGATATAACCATCGCCAGGTGCTGATTATTGGCGATAGGCAAATATCTGACCGTTTGAGTAAGTCATTTTCTGAACACCCGGAATATGGTTACGATATTACAAATATAATTCCCGAAGATGAAGGGAATGAATCATTGCTCAGCATGTTGGAAAAAAATATATCAGTTGAGCAGCCTGATGAAATTTTTATTTGTTACAAGCGCTTAAGCATCGAATTGCTGGATCATATTATCACTTTAGGGCATGAGAATGGAATTAATATTAAAATTGTTTCTGATCTAACATTAACTAACAGCAACGCCCGCCTGGTAAATTATAATAATATACCAGTACTCAATTTAACTCCCGAAACAGATATAAGTAATAAGGTGCGTTTGCTTAAAAGAAGCTTTGATATCGGGTTTTCATTAAGTGTTATTACATTGGGTGCTCCCGTGTTCGCAGCGCTATATGTAATGACTAAGGTTAGTTCGCGTGGCCCGGCATTTTATAAACAAGAAAGAATTGGCAGAAACGAGAAGCCGTTTCATATTGTTAAATTTAGAAGTATGTATGTAAATGCCGAAGCATCAGGGCCTCAACTTTCAAAAGATAATGATCCAAGGATTACTAAGTGGGGGTTGGTAATGCGTAAAACCAGGCTTGATGAGTTGCCTCAGTTTTGGAACGTGTTAAAAGGCGACATGTCGATTGTTGGCCCACGCCCCGAAAGACAACATTTCATAGAACAAATTGTAGAAAGAACTCCAAACTATAAAAAACTACTTAGCTTAAAACCTGGTATTACCTCTATAGGGCAGGTACATTATGGTTATGCCGAAAACATAGATCAGATGTGCAGCCGTAGCCGGTACGACCTTTTATATCTCCAGAATATGAATTTAAATTCTGATGTTGATATCATTTTAAAAACGGTAAAGGTTATGATACAGGGTAAAGGAAAATAATAACAAATTATCTTCTGCTGCAATCTTTAGAATACCCAGTATAAGACCATATTAAACGCATCTAAATCATACAGGCTTGTGCTATCCTGTATGATTATATGTACTCTCTCTTTAGATACTATTCCGATCGGCTTTAAATAGCAAGTATTGGTAATGTGCTGATGAATGAGCCATGCATATATCTTTTGTAGACTTCAAATATATCCTGAAAAGTTGATTATGATGGTTTCATTTATCGAACCGCAAAAACCAACGAAGCTGCACAATTAATGTTTCAGATAAACACCGGGTTATATGCAAAAAAAAATCGGACAAAACTTGATTTTTCAAGCTTGTCCGATTCGGTAGCCCCAATCGGAATAAATATGAACCGCTTAATCAACGATATGAAGATTTTAGCCATTTAGTTCGATCTTATTTCGGGTTGATATTGATTTGAGCCCAGACTGAGAAATTCTCGAACTGTTTTCTAAAAGATTTATGTAAGTTGGCATTTTAAACCTGCATTTATACGGTTTGCCCCCAGTCTCTCTATACGATAATTTTAATAGCTTTTTTCAATGTTTTTTGTCCAACATTAGTAATTCGAACCATTTATTAGAGCAGTTAAAGATTTCAAGCGAAATAAAAGTTGCTTAGAAAAGATTCGATCTCCTTTGTGCTTTAGTCCTTAGGCATATTCTTCCATAATCCGCTGGGAAAGCTCGTCTCTTTTTCGCTGATCCAATGCATCACACAATTGCACATAGCGAGTAATAACATTTTTATCTTCAATACATATTTTGATCAAGCGGCCAGTAGATAAAGAAGTGATCCCTTCCGTTTCAATATTTGTAATCGTATTTTTACTAAAGCCCAGTATGATACTAAATGTAGATGCCGCGATCTTGTATTTTTCCCTAAAAAAAATGATCTCGTCCGGTGAAGCTGCACCTTTGGCAATATGATAAGCGTTTTTTAGCGCTTTCATATTTCTCTCCATTTGGTTCTTGGTATAATGCTTCTCTTTGACATCTTTATTGATCATACCAGTATCTTCATCAACAGCAAAATCCAGATAGTAAACTTCCTTATATTCTAATCGAATACCTTTGTGTGTTTTAATGATGGTCGCACTCAACTCTTCAGTGAGAGTGTTGTCTCTTGTCAATACTTTTTTTGTTTCCATGATCTTAATTTTTAAAAGGCTGTGTCATTGGATAATCAGGCACATGGTTTGAAAATAATAATATTTGTAAACCATGAACTTCCAAACCGTACTTTAAATAGATCTCCACCTCGTCTTTCCCTACGACTGTATAAAAGGCGCAGACATCGAAATCCGCTTTATTAGAAGGATCAATACCCCGGTAATAATTATCTGTCGATAAGCTCAAAATGGCGCTTTCGATGTCTGCGGTATCTATATCATGATCCAGTGTTAAATCTGCAAGTTCATCACTCGCTTTGTTCGTAAAGGTAATCTCTACGCCGTCTGCGATCCGTTTCCGGGTTTCATCCAAAAACTCTTGAATTAACGCGACATTGCTGACTGTATAAGGTAATATTCTCATCGGAAAAAATTGATAAATCAAATATACAAGTATTTTTTAAAATTCCCAATGATTGGGAATTGTTTTTTATTTTATGCATTTTACATGACAATTGACACGTTAGAAAATGCGAATGACACGAAGCGTGGGGGCAGCACTAAACTCGAACTACATCGTGCAAGAACTGCAGATTTTGGCAGGCATTGCCAAGTAATGAATATCAGACCATAATTTAATATTATTGTCTCAGCTTCGAGGAACTATTAAGCTTATTTCATCATGATAGTAAACCATGCCTTAACTGGAGATTCCGCTCAAACTGACCACCTGATTCCGATTTAAACTGACCACCCGTTCCGGGTTCAAAGTGACCAGGGTATTCCGGATCAAACTGACCACCCCTTTTTTGTAGTTATGCTTTAGATA
>Ga0302303_10000672_pt1 | contig 25851 bp, 23 predicted proteins | sample III_Palsa_E2_1_FD_194542 | JGI IMG/M metagenome (GOLD analysis project Ga0302303, IMG submission 194542) | Peat permafrost microbial communities from Stordalen Mire near Abisko, Sweden - III_Palsa_E2_1 | ecosystem: Environmental > Terrestrial > Soil > Palsa > Peat permafrost | place: Sweden...
GGAAAACTCCTGGAAGAAAGGCTGGACCGGACCATTCGCAAATTACTCAGCGGTCCCCTCGGCGGAGATCAGCAAATCGGGGCCATGATTGCCGAAGGGGAGATTGATCTCCTCATCTTCTTTTGGGACCCCATGGAGACCCAGGCACATGACAGCGATGTCAAAGCCCTGCTCAGGATCGGCTGCGCCTGGAACATCCCTATGGCCACAGACCGGGCCACCGCAGACTTCATGATGACTTCTCCCCTCATGGACCAGGAATATGAAACCATTATACCAGACTATAGTACTTATCTCCAACGTAAAATTTAGAAAATGGCCCTTCTCCTCAGACCCTGGCAGTGGAAGGACATTCCGGACCTGGTCCGCATCTGCAACAACATACACATCTGGAATAATTTAAGGGACCAAATGCCAAAACCCTATACCGTAAAGGATGCAGGCGAGTGGGTGCGTTTTAATACCACTCAGAGACCCATGAGAAATTTTTGCATCGAAGCTGAAGGACGGGTAATCGGAGGAATCGGGATGGTTTTGCAGGAAGACATCTATAAAAAAAATATTGAGATAGGTTATTATATCGCTGAAGAATATTGGGGCAACGGATTCGCTACCGAAGCGGTGCGCCAGATGGTGGATCATATATTCAGTTCTATGGATTGCATCCGGGTGTATGCTGAAGTTTTTGCCCATAACCAGGCTTCCATGGCCGTCCTCAGAAAGAATGGCTTTTACCTGGAAGCTGTGCACAGGAAGTCCGTTTTTAAGAATGACGCATACCTGGACAGCCACTTATTTGTAAAGTTCCACCCGGACCACAGGGCGCCTGTGGCGCCCTGCCCGAAGGGCCAGACATAAGCGGTGTTCCCGGCAAGGGCTACATTTATCACATAGTCGTTGCCGGGAACAAAAGAAGTCAAAGCCTGATTCTATACTCAGCAAGAACCGGGTTTTTATCCATTCAGTGCATAGGTAGTTTTGTGTTGTGATATAGACACAAACTCAATTTATCCGCTATGCATCAAATCAGCAGGCCCTCTATTTTATATTTCGGAACTCCGGTGGTTTTGATTTCCACCATTAATGAAGACAATTCTTATAACCTGGCCCCCATGTCCTCCGTTTTCTGGTTGGGTTGGCGCTGCATCATCGGTTTATCAGCCCTCTCAAAGACAACCCAGAACATACTTCGAACAGGGCAATGCGTACTCAATCTGCCTTCCGTAGACCAGGCGGGCGCTGTTAACCGTCTCGCCCTTACTACCGGGTCCAACCCCGTTCCGGAGGGCAAGGCCCTAAAAGGATACAGGACAGAGCGCGACAAGTTCGGTATTTCGGGTCTGACGCCCCTGTCTTCTGGCATCGTTGCGGCTCCTCGCGTGCTGGAATGTCCCGTGCAACTGGAAGCCAAACTGGAGGCATCCCATGGCATAGCCGAAGACGACCCTATTCAGCGAGGTCGTCTTGTTACCATTGAATTGCGCATTCACCGCGTCCATATCGAGGAATCCATATTAATGGCGGGCAACCCGAACCGGGTAGACCCCGATAAATGGCGTCCTCTGATCATGACCTTTCAGGAATTTTATGGCTTGGGAGAAAGGGTACTCCATTCAACACTGGCGCAGATATCCGAGACTTTGTATCAGACCCCCGACCGTATTTAGAGAGGTTAATCAGCAACACGCTGAATAATATGACGAAAAGACCCGATAACTGTAGACCTGAAATGTGTTCCCCCGCAAACAGGACCCCTAAAAGCAACGCAACGACAGGGTTTACGTAAGAATGGGTGCTTACCTGAGTAGCGGGCCTCACTTGTAAAAGCCACACATAGGCGCTGAATGCACCGATAGACCCAAACAGGATAAGATACCCGATGGCTATCCAGGCCTGCGTGGGTACCTGGCTAACATGGAACCCCCTGAACTCTTGCTTCATCAGGCTGACAGGGACAAACGCCAACCCCGCAATGATCATTTGCCAGGCGGCATTCATCCGGGCAGGGGCTTCATGTGCAGTCTTTTTAGAATAAAGTGATCCCGCAGACCATGCGATGGGGCCCACAAGCAACAAAATCAGGCCAGTCATTTGGGGTCCGCTGACCGTACCTGCAATCGACTTCCCGATGGCCTCCCCTAATAACAATATTACACCCGCAAATCCGAGGATAAGACCCGCTACGGTCGTTCTGTTTTTTAAGTTCGCCATCCAGTTTCCCTTATCCAGCACCACAAACCAAATAGGATTGGCAGACACCATGATCGCTACCATAGCGCTCGGCAAACTACGTTCCGCCCAAAATACGATACCGGTCGCCATAAATAGCATCAGGAGGCCGCTGACAGCGGATGTTTTAATATCCTTTATATTCCATAAGCGGTCCCCTTTTATCATACACCATACTAATAGCAATATACCTGCAATGAAAAACCTTACCGCTCCCAACAACATCGGGGGAAATCCATGAACAGCCATTTGGATGAAAAAGTAGGTGGAGCCCCATACCAGATATACGATACCAAAAGCGATAATCACTAAAAGAGGGGATGGCTTTACCTGTTTCATTTGACAACCTTTTTATTAAGGAATGTTAGCGACAACCAGGAATCAATGCTCCATGCATATTCCGGCAAGGTGGCCAGCAGAAAGCTGGCGGCACTCACGGTGAAGACAGAATACCCTAAAGGCGAGTCAATTCCCGAAGATATCGCCATGGCCAGCGCAAAACATAAACTTAATATGCCGCTCCCTACGGCTGCTGTGCGGGTAAACATCCCCACCAGCAACAAGGATCCGAAAAGCGCTTCTCCCATCGTAGCCACAATAGCCAGAAGAGGTATCCAACCACCAGGTAAGAAGCTCATCACCTGCCTGGCATACGCCAGGAAATGCGCCCAATCTCCCCAGCCGACATGGGGCTGACCATTGGCTCCCAGCAGTCCCAGGCGGTCCGCTACTTCCCATAAATAGCTGGCGCCTATGGCTAATCTGAGGAACAGGGAGGGTAATTTAAAATTTTGTTCGCGCTGCATGGGGATGGTTTAGACCATCAAATTTACTTCCCCCTTGGACTACATTTATAGTCCAGAAATAAGATATTGGGTAGTCCACTGCCAGGCGCTCTTGCCCGGAACAAAAGGGCGCGGAGCGCCCTGCCCGAAGGGCCATCATTAGCGGTGTTTGGCGCGAGGGCTACATTTATCACATAGCCCTCGCGCCAAACAAAAGGGCGCTCCGCGCCCTTGCCGGGAACACAACAGCCCCCTTACGGGGGCCATTGCGAACAACTATACTAGAAAAACAACTCCATGAGAAATGCACGCCGCGCCACAGAAAACCCCGCGCCTTCGACCTCGCCTTATTCCACTATCGCCTCATCCACAAACAACCATGCCTTGTCCCCTTCCCCGGTATAGCCGGCAGGTATTTTGTCAACACAGTTAGCAGTGATTTTGAGGTAGCGGGAAGTTCCGGAATGCAGGTCTATGATCACAGTCTTTGTCAGTGAATCTCCCGAAGGCAACACGCCTACAGAATCCACTGTATAAAAGTGCTCTCCGTCATCGGAAGTCTGCACCGTTACGCTCTTCGGAAGCCAGACCCAACTGGAAGGCTTGTTGAAGAACCTTAAACGCAAGCTATGTAAAGTTTCCGGCCTCCCGAAATCAATAGTACCTACAAAATCGACGCCGTCCCAACCGAGCCACTCATCGTCTTCGAACTGTTCATTGCTGCCCAATACACCATTAACCCACGCAGCATGGCCGCCCTTATTGTATGCGGGGTCAGGATCCGTCGCCAGCGTAATTTTTTTCCCCACCGCCTTGTGAAGTATGAATTGCTTCGTAATCCTATCCAGTATGATTCCGTTTTCAATCACGGCGGCGGTCAGCAATCCATTTTGCCGGACAGGAATGGGTGAAGTGTACTGTGAAGAATTTATAGTAGGAGTGCTCCCGTCCAGGGTATAATAAATGGGATGGTTGTAAACGCCTTTCAGGCTCACACTGATAGAACCGTCCGTCCCACCGTCGGTCACGGCTTTCAGTTCGAACACGTGCCTTGAATAGTTTACCTGATGGAGATCGAATCTTTTCAGGTATCCGCTCAGCCTGCGTGTAAAGTCCGGGAAATCCTTTCTTCCCTGGGGTGACCAGCCTACTTCGGCTAGGGCTATAGCCCTCGGAAAGATCATATATTCCGCTTTGGTGGTGGTGGGTACGTATTCAGTCCAAAGGTTTCCCTGGACGCCTTCTACGTATTTCCCTTCCTCCAAAGAAAGGGCCGCCGGAACAGGGTTATAGCTATACGCTTTTTGCAATGTGGTCAATCCTCCAAAGGCCACAGGTTCACCGGGCGCACCAGACTGGTAATGGTCCAGGTAGCAATACTCCTCCGGTGTCATCACGACCAGATGATGCTGACGGGCCGCAGCAATCCCGCCATCTTCCCCTCTCCAGCTCATCACGGCTGCATTGGGCGCCAGGCCGCCTTCCAGGATTTCATCCCATCCGATGATCTGCCTGCCCTGGCTGTTCACGAATTTTTCGATCCGGCGGATAAAATAGCTCTGTAGTTCATCAACGCCCTTCAACCCTTCTTCCTTGATCCGCTTTTGGTCATAGGGACACAGCTTCCAGTCGGCTTTTCCCGCTTCGTCACCCCCTATATGGATATACTTGCTGGGGAAAATACTGATGACTTCAGAAAGGATATTATCCAGAAAATCAAACACGGAGTCCTTAGTACAGTATTCATTTTGGATATCCTTTGGATACGGATAAGGGTTACCCGCACTGTCCACGCAGGCCAGCCATGGATAAGAGGCAAGGGCAGACATGGAATGGGCCGGCATTTCAATTTCAGGGATGATGGTGATATACCGGGAGGCCGCATATTGTACCAGATCCCTCAATTGATCCTGCGTATAATATCCCCCGTAGACAGTATCCTGGGGTTGGGACGCATAATCATAGGTGGTATGAATGGCGTCCCCTTTCCTGTATGCTCCGATCGTTGTCAGCAAGGGATATTTCAGGCTTTGAAACCTCCAGCCCTGGCTATCCGTCAGGTGCAGGTGGAGCCTGTTCATTTTCTGCATAGCCAGCAGATCGACCAGCTTTTTGATAAAGTCCATAGGCATAAAGTGCCTGGCGACATCCAGCATTACGCCCCTGTATGCAAAACGGGGCGCATCCTCTATTTCAACACAAGGTGCAGACCAGTCCACTCCACTAACCGCAACCGGACTCTCAATAGAACCGGGCAACAATTGCAATAAACTTTGGACAGCATAAAAGATGCCTGCTGCAGTACGGGCGCGAAGACTTACTTCATCCGGCGTAACAGTCAATCTATAGCCTTCATCGGCAATAATAGAAGGGTCCAAGGTCACGGAAATAAAATGGTGCAGGGACTTCTTCCTCTTTTCAATGAGGGGCAGAGTGATACCCGCCGCTGTTTGCAAGCGCTCCGTTAACGGAGCCACTGCTGCCAGCAGGGTCCTGCTTTTTTTGTCCACCAGCAGTTTCGTGTCGACCGAAAAAGTAAACGACCCATCTGCGGGCACCAACTTCTCCGGCTCAGGAATGATCGAATAGCGGTCTGCGGAAGATTGGCCTTTGGCCGTTCCCAGGCAAACTACAGAGAGGCATATTATAATTATTTTCTTCATCTGGCCCCTAATTTACAATAACTCCCAATGCTGATCCTGATCGGTGGATAGATATTCTGTCTTTATATGCAATATCCCTTCCCGGTCCTGCGGATCAAAATAACATCCTTGGGCAGCCTGATCCCAATCGGAAAGGGTCTTATATATCCTGATCGGCTTTCCGTTCAAAAGAACCCGATGAAAAGCCCTGGGGCGATGCACGTCCAGAAGATACGCGCGTTTGTCGTATTTGCCCTGGTAACTGCCCCTCGCGGCCCTGACCACTATGTGCAGGCCTTTATCTGTCAGCGTCGATTCAATGAGGGTTTTGGCAAAAGCCCCTTGCCTGTGTGCCCGGGTGACTCCGTCATCCTCGTAAAGGTCAAATGTGCTATGCCCAAATGGATAAATATCCAACGTCAGGGTATCTGCTGGTCTTTGCCCGTCATAGTCCATGGAAGGATACTGGGGGATAATGGCTCCTCCCTTAATGAACAGGGGAAGTTTCTCCAGGGGCGCCGGGTAGTGCCTCACCCATTGGTTACCCGGGATAGATGCACCGCTCCAGTAATCGAACCAGGTTCCCTTAGGCAGGTAAATACTGTCTCTCTCGCCTTCATTTTTATAGACAGGTGCGACCAGTATATACTTCCCGTTCATGAATTGGTACTGGGTCCGGGTATCACGGGTTACGGAATCACCCGGGAATTCCAATACCATTGCTCTGGTGACGGGCACGCCTGTCTCATGGGCTTCCTCGCAATAAGTATACATATAGGGGGTCAGCCTCATTTTAAGGCGGAGGTATTTCCGGTTGATGGAAGTGTAAGGTTCTCCGTACACCCAGGGCTGTTTGTCCTTAGGCGCCCAGCCGCTCATCGTCATAAGGACCGGGAGAAAACATTTCCATTGAAGGTCACGGGTATAAGTGGAATCGCTGCCCCGGAAGATTCCGTCAATATCGCTGGAAGCGGCATTCATGGCCGTAAGCCCTGCACCTGTGAATGTCGGAATGTGGAACCGTATGTATTCCCAGCTCCCGCTTTGGTCTCCCGACCATACCGTACTATATTTTTGGGTTCCCGCCCAACCCATGACGCTCCACACAAATCCCCTGGCGTCACTGTTGTCTTCAATACCCGAATAGGCCGACTTGCAGGCATCCAGGGCAAATTTATAGCCTGGTCCCACCCAGGCGACGTCCAGCTTGCAAAGGCGTGTGCCAAATGTGCCGACTTCGGTGGCAATGCGCTGAACACCGTTCTCCGTCCACAGGCCTGTATGAAATCCCCGCAGGGCCAGTTCCTTTACCACGGAATCCAGTTTCACGTACCCGCAGCCATAGCCGTCATTGGGAAGGATCCAGCCCCGTGGCATATCGTGCGCTATATACTGGTCGGCCACCTTGGAAATAACCACGGGAGTAGTTTGGGGTTGATGATGCCGGTCCGGTTTGTTATAACAATTGGCGTCTCCCATACTAAGCGCCCAACGGGGCATCAGGAAGGGTTTGCCGGCAAAGTCGGTGTACCTGTTCAGGATGGCCTTCAGTGAGGGCCCATAGAAGTAAAAGGCGTCAAAGCGGTCCTCATTATGAGACAGCGTTACGGGCTCCTTAAAAACATATTTACCCGCATCGAAGGTATTACGCAAGACCCCATAGCCCGCTGTGCTCATATAAAAAGGTGCAGGATTGGACCTGCCTCCGTCATCCCATCCGTTCCCCTTTTCAATCAACACGGTTTTATCCCTGTGCGAGAAATAACCATTCTGCATCCCACATCCGTAGAAATATTCCTGGGGTTGACGCTGAAGGGATTGAACCGTATGCGCCCCGAAAGAGAGGGGTTTAGCTTCCTCCCAGATCATTTTTTTATTGCTGTGATCATATAGGGCAAAGCGCAGCGGGGCTTTATAAACGCGCAGCACACAATCTGTGCTGGTCAGTTGATAATAGGCTCCCCGGTCTTCTTCTGCTATAGCGGGAGACGAAGCCGGAAGTTGTTCCACTATATCATTTCCTGCGGGATCCGTGAACTGCCCGTCAGGCGCCAGCCAGATACGGAAAACGTCATTGGTATAAAAGATGATCCTCAGCTTGGTAATGCCTGAACCAACCAGATACCCCCTCGACTCCTTTTTAAATGAGCTGATATTACCCAGATCAGTAGCCGCTGCATTGATCCTCATGTGCAACGCATTATTGGGAAGGTATTCGTCCCCTGCCAGGTCCACGTGGAAATCCAGGGAATGGACAGGAGATCCTGTCAGATCGTGACGGCCGAAAGAGATTTGTTTTTCCGCGCCTGCGACAAAGGAGTGATCCCGGGACGCCGGGATGCGGATAGAAAAGGGTTTGCCCCCATCCAAGGTGCAGGTTGCATCAAAGGAGGTATCGATATCCCTCATCCCTGTATTCTTTATCAACAGGTTGATTTCATCATTTTTCCCGAACACATTCGATTCCTCGTTCTGAGACAAAAGGCGAACCACACTAACGTCTTTTTGAAACCCTTCGGCCAGCTCTATATCATCGATCATCCAATACCAGCTATAGAAGCCTTTCCAGTAGAAGCGCAGGTATATTTTCGGTTGGTGGGCCGCCCACGCAGAGATATTTTCTTCATCCTGCACCGGCCCGAACATATCCGTAGCCGCAGGCGCTCCATGACGCACATCTATATCGTGCCAGTGGACACTGTCCGTACTCACGCCTATGAATAGCCCCGCCCCGGAGGCAGGGTGATGGTCGTTGTAGCGGAATGTTTGCTGGAAACGAAGGATGACGGAAGACCTGTCTTTGCAATCGATGGCGGCCGTTTGTATCCAGGCATCCGGATACCAACCCTTCTTTTCCCAGCCCGGTTGGTCTTCGTCCACATAGTATCCCGCCTGGTATTGAAGGTAATACCCCCTGCTTTTGGAAGCAATGGGTGGGGCCTGCTGCTGGTACTCGTAAGACCCCGGGTAAGGCTGGTCGGTTACCACCCATTCACAACCCTGACCCGACAGGTCCACATTTTTCCAGCCTTCGGGGAGCCCCCCCTTAGAAAAAGATTCCCTGTAAAAAACCGTCCCTCCGACGCCGGGACCCTGCCCTGAAACCGGTTCCTGGGCCATCGAAGCGCCCGCAATGACGAGGGGAATCAGCCCTGACGCCACCCCTTTTAACCATCCCCTTGCATTCAATGTATATCTATTTATTGGTGTTCGTCAATGATGAGCAACCATCCTTTACCTTTTGTTACCGGAATATTTTCACCGACCTTAAACGCCTGGGCCGGTTGGAAGCCTTCTATTGCTGGGGCCGAGATTCGGGCCCTGGAGGAATCAATTCCCAGGGCATTCCAATCAATATGCAACCCTGCGCTGACGTCGGACTCCGCCCAACTGGCCAGGGCCACCATGGCCTTCCCTTTCCTCTTATACACAGTGGCCAGCACCTTATCCTGGTCCGTAGTCACGGGACAATGCCCGCACCAATATCCCAGCATTTCCGACCCGGTCATCCCAAAGGAATCCCATATGTTCCAAAGAGGCCTGGGATCATTTACATCCGTCCAGCCCAGCCGGTTAGTCATGCCATAAATCATTCCCCTCCATGGATTACCGCCCCCCTGCAACATCTCTCCCATCAGCCCGAAGGGTATCCCGCTGACTTCCGTCAGAAAGAAATCCGGCGTATTCTTTTCATAATCGAAATATTCCCCGAACCAAAGCCTGTTTAAATAGGGGAAATGCTCCATGTACAGGTTCGCACTATTGTTGAATCCGTCGCTGGCATCGTACTGATTGGCAGAATGCAGGTCTATGATGCCCGGATGCCCATCCCGGGTCAGGACGCGCTTGACGCGTTTCATGGTCACCCTGTCAAAGGCCACGTCGTCGAGGTATATCCCGTCAATGCCTACGTGTTGCACTAACCAGTTCATCCCTTCCACATAATAGTTATGCCAGCGGTTCATCCCGCTGTTAATCAGTGCCGCATCTTTGATCTCCGGTACGAACCAGGCGGGTATATAGTCATCTCCCACGTGCTCCTGTAACCACTCAAAACCCCCTCCTTTACCGGGAGAATATACTTCGTGACCCAGGCTACGCAGGACGGGCAGTTCATACGCGTGATCCGATAATTCCCTGATCGTATTGTAGATCTTAACCTTAATCCCCAGCCGGTGAGCCGTATCAATATAATCCTTCATCATTTTCCATTCAATGAATGGATAGTTGATGTAAGGATTGATAGGCGTCGCATGGTGAATATTAACTACCGTAGCGCCTATATCTTTGATGGTATCAAGATTGTTGTATTTGTGGTAGAAACGGTTAGCCCACTGGAAATCGGTATTGATGGGATGAAAGGGAGTGATGAGCAAAGTGAAATTGTAATACAGTGTATCCCCCTTATGTAAAGTCCTGGAACCACTATAGGCGCTGACCAGAACGGCCTCGCCTTTCCTTGCTATATCGATTCCTCCCTTGCCTTCATTGCCCCAGGAATTGGGAAGGACCAGCGGTTTTAGCAAATAAAAGTTGGTGTTGAGCGGGCGGACGTAATGTTCATCCCTAAGCGAGAACTGTAGTCCCTGATTTACGTTTCCGATCCAGGCCCCGTCCTGGTTTTTATGTGCCACATCCCATTTCCATTGCAGGGTATCAGGACGATATCCCCCTTTTCTTCCAAGGCCGATCAGGTATTTCGCTGCATCCGGTTGCAAAGGCAAGTGGAAACGGATATCATTAAGCGATATATCGTCCAGGGCGGTAAACCTGATAGTATAGGAAACAAAGCCGTCAAATTCCAAAGACGCGTGTACGTCCATGCGCAGATGATCCGATTGGCTGGAAGCCTCCCAAACGACCGTTCCCGGGTCTTTCCGGATGAACCGCAGGCCAGTGGGGGTCATCGGCAAGGACGCATCCTGACCGGCCGGGACAATATGAAAATGAGCCGGTTCCTTCAGCAATGCGTGTGCATCGGTACCGATGGCGGTCATTTCTGTATTGAAAAAGGTAGAGATCTGCGCGGGCAATCCGTCTTTCCCGATAGAAAGAGTCCGCCCCAGGAGGCGTATCAGGGTATCTTCCACCACCAGGGGCGTATAAGGTGCGATCACGGTATTCTCCTGGGCCAGGGTAGAATTCAGCCAGGGCAGCCGTGTCATCTTAGCCGGCTCGTTGACCCCCGCTTCTACAGCGGTGCGATCACCGACGGTGATACTGAGGGGTATTTCTTTATCAGGAAGACCTTTCGCCGACAACGTAATCGTTCCTTTATAGGTACCCGGCAAAGCGTCGGGAGGGATGGTTACCGTGCACCAAAGCGCCTGAACATTGCGCGCAGGAACATTGACAACGGGCTGAAAAGGCTTCCCGTCATAGGTGATCCCGTCTGTGTTAACACAACTACTGAGGCTCCCCGGTATTACCTGGCCGGAACCGCTTTTCCAATCGGAAAACAGAAGGCGGACCTCGTGTAAATCCTGCAAGGCATACACCCCCAATTGAAAGGCATAATTTTCTCCCTTATCGGCCTTCCCAAAGGAGACGCTTCCGGGCGTTGCCCTTTTGATCCAGCGATAAGGCAGGTCATATTTCATTTTAATGGGATAGGCGCGATCCTCGGGGAAAACCAAATAGGGCGCCGATGCATGTTTGGCTATAAGGGCCTTGGTTTCCAATCCCGTAGCGATCACTTCCATCGGGTAAAAACTATTGAAGGAATTGATGGACTCGATAGCCCTTACAGTGGCGCGCAGGCCTGTGGGCCCTGCCCATGCGTGGGTCGTAGTGTCCGGCTTAAGATAGACGCCTTTTGGATAGTTACTCCTGCCCTCATTTTTATAAGGCATATAATATACATAGTACGTTCCCCTCCCCGATACCGGTTGAAAATGGATAACACCCGATTCCCTTGAAATGCTGTCTGCCCACGCATTCAATATCCGCTTGTTTGTTACCCCGTCCACCACGATGATCCTTTTATTTTCCGGATGTTCGTCCCGTCTTCTCCAGGGGACATAAGCGGAGGCTACGGAACCACTTCCGGGGCAATACAACACAGCCCGTATATTCCCCAGGGAATCCGGATTCCAGGCATTATGTCCGTCGGTAAAAGGGATATCCTGCGCTTGCAGAGAATGATAGCCCATACAGACGGCACTCAATAATAATACGAGGAAACGACGGCGGAAGCGATTCAGGAGCATAACGGCAGACTTTCGGTAAGTCCCGAAGGTAATCACTGTAGCTTCACTAGCGGCAAATCAGGGGGTTCCGGGCAAAAAATCGGGCAAACGATTGCATGATCAAAATCTCCAGGTTTTACATGACCAAAATCCCCGGGTTTTATTTGCCGGAGGAATAAATTTATTATTTATTACATTTAAGCGACTATCCATTCACGAAGTTGAAAAAACGGCTGCTCCTTGCCTGTCTGACTATCATTGCTTACGACGCCACTGCTCAATGTCCCTTTACGGTGAAATTGAACAGCGAAGGAAGTCATTGTTCAGGGAGTGCCACACTTAACGTTTCCTCGACAGACACCCTCACCAAAATAATATGGCTCAATGGCGGTACGCCAATGAACACAGTAACAGACACCATCGCCGAAACCGTCATGACGGTCGCAGGCGGTAACGGATCCGGTACTGCCCCCAACCAGGCCAATTTTCCTCAAGCGGTTTACGTCGATAAAAACGGGTATCTCTATGTATTGGATATAGACCAGGTCAAGAGATTTCCACCGGGCTCCTCCAGTGCAACAAACGGCGTGACGGTGGCAGGAGGAAACGGGCAAGGCGCAGCATCTAACCAGTTTGATACACCAACAGGCTTGTATGTTGACGGAAATGGAAATCTATACGTCGCCGACGCCCATAACAACCGGGTGCAGGAATGGACTGCGGGAGCTACCACCGGCATCACCGTCGCCGGAAATGGAATATCCGGCCCCGCTGCCAGCGAATTATTCAATCCCGGCTGCGTTTATTTGGATGCGGGCGGGAACATCTATGTAGGTGACAATGGAAATAACCGCGTCCAGGAATTTCCTCCTGGCTCCGGCGCAGCTACCAACGGCGTCACCGTGGCGGGTGGCAACGGGGCGGGCACGGCAGCCAACCAGTTCAGTGGCATTGACGGAATATTTATAGACGGGAGCGGGAGTCTATACGTGGCTGATTTTGAAAATCACCGTGTACAAAAATTTCCTCCCGGAAGCACCGGTGCAACCAACGGATTAACCGTCGCCGGAGGCAACGGAGCAGGTCCCGCCGCCAACCAGTTTGATTTTCCAGATGGCTTGTACGTAGATAACAAGGGGAATCTTTATGTAGCAGACCAAATTAATGATCGTGTACAGGAATGGAGACCGGGCGCCACCAGCGGCATCACGGTAGCCGGTGGCAATGGGCAAGGGGCAGCGGGGAGCCAGCTTTTTTGGCCGAAGGGCATTTATGCAGACGGAAGCGGAAGTGTATACATATCCGACTCCCGCAACAACCGCGTCCAGAAATGGACACTTTCGTCAGGAATCAATACGACATATGTCCCCGCCGTGGCGGGCACTTATACTGCAGCAGTCACCGACAGTGCGGGCTGTACGGTTGCTACCAACAATATCATCATTCTTCCGGCAGTGATTAGCTCAGTAAGCATTTCAGGGTCACGGACCAATATCTGTGCCGGCGATACAGTTATCTTTTCTGCTACGCCCACTAACGGAGGCGACTCCCCTTCCTATCAGTGGCAAATAAATGGATCCGACCAGGGAACAAACAGCAATACATTTACAGATGGTTCATTGACGGATATGGATACAGTAAGCTGCATATTAATCAGCAGCGAATCCTGTACCTTACCCATAGCATCGACAAATACCATCGCAATGCCCGTCAGGCCCGCGCCTTCCGTAAGTGCCGGGAATGACACCACCATAGCCCCCGGTCAGCGTATTCAACTCAATCCGTCCGTGACAGGATTCATCAGCGCTTATCAATGGACTCCGGGGACAGGATTAGATAACCCCTTCCAGCCGGACCCTATTGCCTCGCCTACCGGTACCACCACCTATCAATTGGATGTGACAGCAGACAATGGCTGTACGGCATCGGGAAGAATATCCGTCGGAGTATATTACCCCGTGCAAATGCCCAATGCATTTACCCCCAATGGGGATGGTCAAAATGACGTATTCAGGGTCCCCCTTGCCGTACCGCAGAAGATAAAAAGTTTTTCCGTTTATGACAGGTGGGGTGACAGGGTCTTTATGACAACGAATACCGGCAATGGCTGGGACGGGACCTTTAATAACCGGCAAGCCCCCGTCGGAACCTATGTCTGGGCCATCGAGTATGAAGACCCCCTGACGGGAAAGGTCCTTATGGCAAGGGGAGCGGTTATGTTGATCAGGTAGGTTGTTCCACCCTGTCCTCGCTCTTAAAACCGATTCTGGGCCTATTCGGAGGTCACAAATTGTGATCTCCACCATCGATTCTCCTCCAGGTCCGTCGGACTAAATACTTTACCATTGTCTTATTAACTATTTCAATATTCAACTCCAAAATAACTACTTAACACCACACAAATATGCCACGAATATTAAAATGACCGAATAGATGATAGTATTCACGCCGAACTCAAATCTACTCAGATGGAAGTTTCGCCCTTTCATTTATATTAAATAAATAAGATTTATTAAGCCCTTTAAAATTTGCAGTATCTGTAAAAGTAATCTTGAACAAAGTATCATTGAGACGAGTTATCCGCGCAATAAAGTATTCGGAATACGATCCGTCAATTCTTTTAATGACGGTACTTTTTGAAGATTCAAGTTTTCTTATTTCTGTAATATCCTTTGTTGTGGCACCATACCCTACCGAACAAACCTCAATACTAGTTGAAGGGTTAAGTTTGTAAGTCAATATCGGCCTCGTTTTTTCTTTAAATTCAAAGCAACTGTTGAAGCTTACAATTAGCACCAAAATTAGCAGAAATAGAAACAATGATTTCATAAGCAATATTTCATATCAATTCCTTTTTTGAGAATCATAATAGCCAAACCCGTTCTGAATCATTTTCTGATCTGCTGGATCATCACCATAAGGTGGCAACAATACCCTGGCCCCGCCTCCGTGCATGTCTCCTATTGCAGGACCGGGTATAATCCATGCGGGGTTCGATGTTCCCTGTTTTATTTGCGCCACACCAGCCTGGAAAAGTAATGTGGTCTCTGAAAACAAATTGGTGGCTTTACCTACTACACCATAGTGAAAATTTCCGAAATCCTCAGCTGACATTGAAAGGGAGCCAAATTGAAACTTGGTCACCCCGCTTGTACCCTGTAGTTCTTCTGCTAATCCGAAAATGGTTTTACCTCCTGTGTTTTTAAAATCCCAATCTCCATGATCTTGTACAAGATGTTTAAATGTAAAAGGATTGTATATTCCCTTGGCAATGCCAATATCTCTATTTAGCACATTTCTAATCATCTTATTAGCATTTATTACCCCCCCCCATCTCACCAATTTCTTTCCCTCCAGCAGAAGTATTTTTAGCACTGTAATTCTTATCTACGTCAGCTGCTGTTTTAGCATCATCATCCTCGTAAACGTGATTATCGCCATCGTTGACATTTTTGAGTACAGTGCCAAATTTATCAACGTGAACTGACTCGGTTTCCATCCCATCAGGATCTGTGTTGCGCACAGGATCATCTTCAGTATAATTATAGGGCGACCATTTTCTTGATATTTCGCTTTTTGGATCAATCACAGCCCACCTTCCGGTCTGATTATCATACATCCTTGCCCCATAGTCGTACCATTCCAACCCACTACCATCTGAGAACTCTTTATTCTGCTGTTCCTTGCCGTTATAGCGATACTTGTTGTATTTCCCGAACTGCAATGCCTGGGAACTGATGCCAGTCATTGTCAGACCGAACGGATAATAATCCTTGCAAAGATTTTACTTAGTTGCTGATTTTTGAACTCGTAGAAATGTGTGGCTAGGTGACTCAAAGTCGTAAGTATAATTCTTATCCCTACTAATAGGGGCATACACTTTTTTATATACCTTTTTATCCAAGTTATAAATATGTAGTATATCAAAATAATCCTTAAGCCATTCTTTTTTCAACTCTATCTCATAATTATAAGTAAGTTGTTTTTGCCCGACATATTGGTAGTAGGTAAAAACAAGATATATTGAGTCAATGTCCTTAGACATCAACCGTGAATAGTCCATCGTATCCAATGACAAATTACCAGGATAATACTTTATTTCCATTACAGAGGATTTACCCCCTCCCACAACCTTGAAGTGTGGCGACATAATTGACCCAGAGGCTATATTTCCGTCTATTACAATAATAAAATCAATATTATCCTTTTTATTTTGTCCGGCAACTTGAGAGAAGAACATAATGTTGATCGCAAGAATGATTACCAATTTTGTCATATTAATAGTTTTGCCTATTGAATAATTCTACTTACCGCTTTGCTCGTCAACTCTAATATAGGGTTGGAATTACGGTCATATATTGCTATCCCGACTGGTCTAGTAGGAATATTGAGGGATCCATCTGAGTTTTTGGTAACACTACTTAGTGTACCTAATGGTCCAACGATAATATTTGTATTGTATTGACTAAATACACCCTTATCGAAACTTGATGGCACACTGGCAGACTGAGGATAGACTTTATCACCATCGACCTGAACAGTTATTGGGTGAGAGTGAATATCAGCACTTACAGCATCGAAATTTCCTTGAGGGTTATTGGGGTCTCCGCTTGGGGGCAAAGGGGGCAATTTAGATGGCGCTGTTGCAACATTATCAGTAATTGTCGGTAAAGGGCCAGTAGAACCGGTAAAAACCATTCCATCTTTCATCACAATTGAAGATTCCTCTCTCAATCCACCATTGCTTTCAGTTCTTTGGAGTACATTTAAAGACTCCTTTAACGCACCATTACTAGGCAATAAGACTGCTGAGCTAACATCGCCGACGTTTGTAGTACCTCCTTTTTTATTCGTCTGTTCAGTAGCCATTGCTTGACCCTTGTCGGTTATCACGTATTTCTTTTGATCATTGATTCCATCAGTCCCAATTTTATTCCCGCTCTTGTCGTAAAAATCACCTGGCAACATTCCATCTGGATCAACGAATCTGATCGGGTTATCAAAAGCATAATTATAAGGTGAGAATCGCCTCATTTTATCAGCCATAGGATCTATAGTTGACCACCTTGCTATTTGATTATCAAAGAACCTGGCCCCATAGTCATACAATTCCAACCCCGACCCATCAGAAAACTCCTTATTCTGTTGTTCCTTGCCATTGTACCTATACTTGTTGTATTTCCCGAAGGATAGGGCCTGTGAGGATATCCCCGCCATCGTCAGACCGAACGGATAGCAGTTAGTCCTCATTTTTCTCCGGGAGACCTTTTTCTTCTTGGTTCCTCCCCTAAAAAAATCAGAGAACTTTCAAAGACCTGCCAGCAATATATATTATTTTTTGCATAACTCAGAGGCTCCTATCAGGAGCAACCGAAGGGTTTTCCCCCGCCGACTTCGGAGGCAACGGGCGTCAAGATTCAATTGGCGGCAGCCAATTGGACATCTTGCCAGTCCAATGTGGGTGCCATTCCCTGGTGCTTGCTGAGGGTCGTCCTGGGGTTTTTAGGGGCCTTCCTGGGTCTTATAAACGCGGATAAGACCGAAGCGTTAACGCCTGGTCTATCCGCCCTTCCTGGGGTCATTTTCTCCGTCTGACCTTGTAGTACCATTTTTTGAACCAGTACTTATAGTACTTGTTTCGCCATTTGGCTTGCAGGTCGATCATTTCCATTTTTGCACCCCTGGGCCATAACCCGCCGATGGCATCCATGTCCCAGAAGATTTGCCGCAGGTCTTCCAGCGTGTAAAAATCCTGCCCGTAACCGCACTCCATAAAATACGCCAGCGCGGTCGTTCTTTTGGCTTCATTGGGCGATCTGTCCCAACTGTCCCGGCCTACGTGGGTCATAAAGTCGCGCAGCATTCTTTCGGGAGGCACCTGTACCAGTTTGCATAAAAGCATGAACTGATATGGCAGGTCCAGCCTGATGTCCTGCTCCCGGCTGTACGGGCCTGGTTTGGGCTTTTTTACCGGCTTTACCGGCTTCTTTTTCTTGGTCATGGTAACAATTTTGATGATGAGGGAACCTCGTCGTCCACTGCATTCATCTCATCGGCCTGTAGGTATAAAAGCCTTTACTATAGCTGAGATAGGATACTGATGCCCCCGTGCTTTTATACCGGAAGGCTGATGCGCCAACGCGTTACTATAGCCGGGATCTGTACTGCTGATCATCGCGGCGGCCGCTTGTACCCGGAGCCGGTGTATTTGTATTGTTGTATTCGCCACCTCCGCCATGCCTCCCTGACCATGACGTCTAAGAGTGTGAGCGCGCCAGCGCGAACACGGAGGCGTCATAGACCGCCGTAAGACCTTAGCCCCGCAGGGATAAAAACAGATAAGGTCAGGGAGGCCAGGCAGGTGGCGGACAAAATGGTGGAGCTGCGGTGGATGCGGCCGTCAGGCCGCAGACACGGAAGCAGCGGAGGGCTGCGGATGCGGAGGGAGCCAAAGATCATGACAGGCGCGCCAGCGCCTGGCGTGATCTTTGACCGGAAGGAGCAACCGACAGACTACCTTTATCCCTGTAGTTGATGGATGCACTACAGACCATAAGGAGTATTACTGCTGCCGATCCTGGCCCTGCTGCCCGCTATTGCTGTTCCTCATCTTTGCCCTTAAAGCCGATCATTCGCCGGGGTGGGTGGGGTGGATTCAATAGCTGTTTGAGGTATTTAAAAATCTCCTCTATATCTGCGTCGTGGCCTGTTACCTTGCGATCCAACTGTTCCAGCTTTAGAAGGATTTCCTGGTTGGTCAACCACATCTCCCGCATCCGGGTAAAAATTCGGATGATCTGGATATTTACTTTGATGGCCCTTTCACTGTTTAAGATACAGGACAGCATCGTTACCCCTTGTTCCGTAAAACAGAACGGCGCATAGCGTAATCCCTGACGGTCTTCTTTGGAGGTCGCATTTTGCGTCCTCCAATCTTCAAACTCTCCCTTGTCCATCTCAAACATAAAGTCCGGGGGGAACCTATTTACATTCCTTCTCACCGCTTCTTTTAATCGTTTTGTCTCTACTTCGTATAGCTCTGCCAGATCACGGTCTATCATTACTTTCTGCCCCCTGACGATATAGATTTTATTCATGATTACTTCGTCTGCTACGGATATTAATTTCGCCTTTGCCATATAATTGATTTATGTGTTTGCAATCCTTTTTCTATAACGGATGGAACTTTTTCACATCCCCCTGCAACTCGTCTAACACCTGCTGTTTGTAATCTTCCGTCGAACTTACATACCGGTGCCCGGCCAGGTATTGCGCCTTACGCAGGTCATATATCTTCACCCAATGCGTAATGACCGATGCCCTGATTTGATCCAGGTTCTTTACGCCCTTGTTAATTTTCCGCAGGTGTTGCAGCACCATCCGGGTAATCCCGTAGAAATTCACGGATTTATGACGCTGGATAAAAAGGTCGTCCGTGGTTTCCCCGTGTGCCTCTAGCAGTTGTTTGCGGGTATCTCCCAGATAGTCCATTAACTCATATACCTGGCAGGCTTCCAGTTCCAACATCCTTTGGGCCGTTCTTCGCTGACTGTGTATGGTAATCTTACCTTCCCGCAGGTGAAGGTCCTGTACCTTCAATGCTTTTATTTCTTCCACCCGGAGCCCCTGGTTGACCAGTAAGCCCACGATCACCTTATTCCTCCGCCGGGACAGGAGGTTTTGCTCCTGGGGCGGGATGATCTTCCCCGGCTCATATTCGATCACGACAGGGTATGCCCGGTAGAGTTGTTGCAGTTCCTCGGGGGATAGGATCGTATGATATATCCTTCGTTTGATGCCGCGCAGCTTGACAAAGGCCGCCGGATTTTCTTCGGTAAGGTCTTCACTGATTAAAAAGTCATAGAACTTCCGTATATCCGATACGTAATGCGCTATTGCCTTTTGCGATACGTTGCGTTCCTGGCAGGACTTTACGTAGGCCATGAGGTCATTGTAACTCATCTCTGTCGGATCCGGTATGTTTTCCTGCTGGCCCCACCTTAAAAAATCTGCTATCTGCCGCACAACGGTTTCCACCGTGGCGGAACTATAGCCTTTGAGGGTTAACCATTCACGGAACTTGGGGTAATTCACTGTCATATTGTTTTGGTTGGAGGGTTTGTACATAATGGGTATATATCTGCGTGCTTTCCAGGGAAGAGTGCCCTAAAAATTCCTTGATGCGTTCCAGCGTCATGCCGTTACTCAAAAGGTGAGTGGCAATGCTATGGCGGAGGGTATGCAGGTGTATGTCCTTTTCGATCAGTTCCGCACAACCTGTCAGTTGTATGAGGTTTTGTAACCGGAGCAACATGGCCGCTCCGCCCAATCTCCGGCCACTGTGCGATACAAAAAAAGCCTCGTTCTTGCCCGCCATAAAGTAGGGCCGTCCTTCGTATAGGTATTCCTGTAGATAGTCCATCCCCTGGCCGGTGAGCGGCACAAAACGCTCTTTGTAGTTCTTCCCCTTCCGTACATGGAGTAACGTTTTGTCCGCATGGAGGTCGCCGGTATCCAGGTGATACCCTTCATTGCGGCGCAGGCCACAGCCGTAAAAAACAGTCAGCATCGCCCGATCCCGTAACTGCATCGCTTCATAATAGGCCAACCCCCTGTCATTTTTTACCATCTCATACGCCAGCCGGGTAACGTCATACAACTGCCCGATCTCTTCGGGTGTTACAATATCCGTCACCCGGTCTTCCTCCGTCTCTGTTCGGATGTCCAGCGGCGGCAATAGCACTTTTCCGCTTTGCCGCAGGTAATCACTGAACTTCTTATAGGCTTCCAGGTGCTTATTGAGGTAGTTATTGCTCAGGCCCCCGCCACGGCGCTGATTAGGCCGCTTTTTCAGCCTGTCATAATGCTCCCGGATTAAACGGTTGTCCAACTGGAACAAGCCCGTATAGCCCTTTCTTTCCGCGTAATAAAGCAATTCCTGCACATGGTTCGGCAACTGGTAAACGGTTTGTTCATTATAGCCTACTGTCCCCAACCATTCCCGGAAGCCCTGGACAATATAACGGTAGGCTTCGCTTTGCAAAGCAAGCTGTTTCATGATGCAATATTTTTTATGGGTGTATATCCTTTTAGTAAAACGACTGAGCCGTTATGATAACAAACTGGTTTTCACTTTCTTTTTCGGCTCATTATGTCCCTGGGCCGGTGCGGAGCCGGTGAGCCGATTGGTGATCTCATCCAGTACCGTGCGGATGCTGTTTTGCAACTCCTGGTATTCCTCATAGGACACGATCTCAAAGTGATACGCCTTTGTTTTCTGATCGGTTATCCGTTTAATATACCCGGCCTGTAACAGGGCGCTGTGGTATCGCTTGACGGTACTGATCGGGATGCGGAACTGGTTGCGGATAGCCGTATTGGTAAAGCTGGATTGATTGCCTTGCTGTAAAGAGGCTTTCAGCTCTTCCAGGTAGTTCCGGGTGGCCCCGTTCAACTCATCGCTCTTACGCAGCAGTATTTCTTTTAGCAGATCGTTGGCCTCCCGTATATCTTCCAGCGTGGTTTCGATATAGATTTCTCCCGTGGCTTCATCGACCTTGGGCGCCCGTTCGTATTGCTTGTAAAACGTAATCACTTCGATAAAGGCCAGGTAGTGCGCATTGCTCCGCCGTTGTTTAAAAACCTCCTTCGGTATTTTTAGCTGCTCGGCATAGGGGTTGCGCACACTGACCGGCTGTAATACCCGCTGTACATCCTGTAATAGCTTCCGGGCCTGTCCTTCTCCTTTAGTATCGATCTTTCCCGCACTCAGCTTTCGCTGATAGTCCATGATCCTTTCATCCTGGGCAATCGTTTCATCCAGGTAAATTAAAAAACTCCGGTTGGCATTGTCTTCATAGAGGCTTTCGTGCGTGGTGCAACCGGCAATACTCACCGGGCCGTGTACTTTCAGGTGGATCGTCCGGGTGAGGCCGGTCCTGTCCTTGATGGTCACGGTCTTTGAGATACGCTGCTTGCTTTGTAATTCCCGCAGCGGGTACAAGGCAGACCAGATGCCGTCCAGGTCTTCAATCAGGATCAGCTTATGGCCCAACTCTGCTTTATCGAAGTAATAAAACGCGTTCTCCGTCAGGGCCGTGATCTCTATCCTGTCTTCATCGGGGATCAGCTCACCTACTTTTTCCTGCAAGTGGCTCTTGCCCGTGCCGCTGCTGCCAAAGCTGACGATGTGTAACGGACGGTTTGTTAACCTCGATGTGAAGATCAGCCACATGATCAGCCGGTTGGTGTACTCTCCGATGATGCCGCTTGCACCGATCAGTTCACCCGTACGCTCCAATAAGTGGGGCTGCTGTAAAAAATCCATCGCCGCTTTTCTTTCCGTTTCGGTCAATACCTTCTTTTGCTCTGTCCTGGATTGTTTGGCCTCGATTTGTTGCAAGCGGTATTGCTCTAACTGTTGGGTAATGGACGCCAGGGCTTGCGCAATCGGGGTAATACCCACTTCCATGCGTTCGGCTATTTTCCTACTTAGCTCCTCCACCTGGTTGTCATTGTATAAATCCAGGCTTTGGTGCATCGGCAGCGCCGCCAACTCTGCATTGTTCAGGTAGTGTGGGAACTTCCGGTGCGCCACTTCCGTCCGTATCGTCACCCGCAGCCTGTCCAGTCCTTCCAGGCGGATGCCGCCCAGGATCGTAAACAGCAGTTCGTCGGTGCTGTACTTGATGGCCTCCGGGTTGGTAACATCGATTGGGAGCGGCATAAAAATATTTTTACAGAACAAATTTTGTCCAAAAATATATTATCTGTTCTTAAATGGCAAAATATTTATTGTTCCATTAGACAAATTCTGTTCCCTAAATTTGCTCATGCAGCCCGGTTTTGCTGTCTAAACTGATATTTTATGTTGTTTGGCGAACGTCTCTTGCAGGTCAGAAAAAGGAAAAAAATGTCCCAGGATGACCTGGCTAAGGCCATCGGCGCACATGCGCCCGTGATCGGCAGGTATGAGCGCAATGAGGTAAAACCCTCCATTGATGTGGCTACCAAAATGGCGGAAGCCTTACAGGTTTCCCTGGATTACCTCGTCGGCTTCTCAGACTATGAACTCGACCACTCCCTGACACAAAAAATCCTCGACATCCAAAAACTCGGTGACGAGGACAGAACCAGTATTATTAAAACAATCGATGCCCTGCTCAGAGATGCTAATGCCCGTAAGGCCTATGCACATTAAAATCCTATTGCTCATCGGCGTGGCCCTCGCTTGGGGCATCGGCACTCAGGCCCAGCAATCCGGCGCGGACACTACACTGCGGGATTACCATATCCGGTATTACCATCTGCCGGGACTTCCCAACGATCTTTCAGCACATACCAACGATTCTGCCGGGCTTACACCGCCCATACGGCAGCATTACCAAGACCTCCGGCAATTCAAAAAAGATTCTGTCGATTTCTTACGGCTCAAGCATATAAGGGATTCCTTGGGTCACCGCATCGATAGCCTTCGGGCAATGTCGGTGCCTGTCTTCGTTTACAGTGTAAGACCAGCAATATTTCAGCCCTGGGTTTCCTGCTCATTAAAAGAAGCGATCTTGTCAAGGCATATCTTTTCTGCAATGGCTTGCAGTTTGCGTACCCGCTCGATCAGGACGCCCAGCTCTTCGGCGGTAATCTCGTAGTGGTCTTTGTAGCGGGCATCTACATAACCCCGTTTCAGCAGGTCGAACAGGTGTTTTTCTTGCGCAGTATTGTCGGGGAAGATACTTTCCAGTTCTTCGGAGAACCGTTTGGCGTAACGTTTGAGCTTATCCAGGTTGTGGGTCTTGGGCTTATAGCCCGTCTCCACCAGGATCACCGCGTTATAGGTGCGCTCCGTAGCCTGGTGTAATACAAAGGCGGATTCTTTGAGGTTATTAACGTCTTTGGCGTAGACGCTCATGTTCAAAAAGTTCACCCCGCTGTAATACCACTGCTCAAAGTATTTTTCGGCAATGGCTTTGGCCTGGGCCGCACTGAGCGGCTTGCGTTCGGCCAGGGGGATATTCCCCGCATCGTAAAGCAGTATCCCTTCCTTTTCTATATCGGTAAAGAAGTATTGCCCCTCGCTCAACATCTTGTTGATAAAATCAATGTCATGGGCGATCACCGTTACCGGCGTCTTGTAGATGCAGCGGTTTTCGATAATATCCTGCACTTCGTAATCCTTGCGGTTGTCACCGGATTTTGTGATGACCAGGATATCGTAATCGCTGATATATTCGTACGTGATGCCGCCCTCGGTGTAGCGGTGCTCTACCCAACGGCCCGTAGCGTGACTTCCGAACAGGATCACCTTCTCTGGGTCCACCGCTTTAACGATGATCTCCGCGATCTCTTTTAACTGCCGCTGCTTGTAATCCGGTAAGTGTTCCAAGGAGGTCTTCATAAAGTCTTAGCTCCTTTATTGCCCATAAAGCTATACAACAAAATGATAAGCCGCAACTAAACAGAACCAATCCCTACTTCTTTAAAAACTTATATCTCTCTCCTCCTTCCTCCTCCACCCAATAATAAAGATACCAAGGTGGCTTGTTCGCTAAAACTCCATTTTCTCCTCCAACGAGTAATGGATAATTAAGTAAATACCCAGGAGGTGATGTCTTATCAAACTTTAATGTCACCTCCCAATACGAACCATTCTTTGCAATATCCCATCGTCCTTCCCCATCAAATTCAGTCTGTAAAGAATCTTGAGGTTTAATAAAAGCAATAAACTTCTTAAACGGAAAATGCTTCCCCCTAAAAGTCCCGTCTCCATTAATATTCACCTCTGTTCCACTATTACCCACCCATCTACCGACCATCTCTTGCCGCGCAGGATTAGGGCCGCTACAACTTATAAATGAAAAAAACGATATACTAAAAACCATGTGATAAATTATCTTATTCATCGGAATTTAATTGTTTCTATCCAGTCAAAATCTTGTGTCGTTTTTGAAAGCGAACCACTAGAAAAAAACTGGTTCAAAGGTTTGCCAATATTATTACTCCACCATGGTGTATAACCAACAACAGGAGGATGGGTGGCTGATTCAACTGTGGAAGTATTTGAGACTTTAAACTCTACCTGGGCCGTCCCGTTTTGATTATCCACAGAAACCACTGTATACGTCATTCCATAAGACCCAAGATAAGTAACCGCAAGATTTCCGGTAAGCCCTCCCGTCAACAACGTAGAATAATCTTTAACGTATAATGGAACCCCCTTCAATCCACCTAACGCATAATTATCTGGGTACGCCCTATTCAGTTCGATGGTGTTATTTGCTAACCCATCGGCTATCGTTTTTCTTGCATCTTCTATATGATCATGCTTTTTAAGCATCTCTGTAAATGGATCACCATCTTTAAAGTGGTGTTCCCTTGGGCCTTTTCCCGTTAACCATTCCCATCCTACCGTAAAAGGCCCGGCATTATCCTTCGCTTGGTCATTTCCCTTCTTACCACCCCCAGTCCCTTTGCCACCATCACCCGGCCCTCCATTACTTCCATCATCACTCGTTTGGGAATTATCACCACTACCCGTACTCGTTGGTAATATGCTGAAAAGCCATGATATATCTTGAGTGCCGGTGACCGTCCACCCGCTTCCATCGGGATTCGTCGCTACATCCATCCCATTCGGATCAATGGCTCGAATAGGATTATTTAAAACATAATTATAGGGAGACGCTTCTGGATATTTATCTACATGCGGGTCTATTACATGCCACCTCCCAATCTGGTTATCATACATCCTCGCCCCATAGTCATACCACTCCAAGCCACTGCCGTCACTAAACTCCTTATTCTGCTCTTCCTTCCCGTTATACCTATACTTATTGTACTTCCCGAACTGCAACGCCCGATCGCTTATGCCGGTCATCGTCAACCCAAATGGATAATAATCTCCACCCTTATTTTAATGCGCACCCGGATTTTGGGGAACCACTTGGCGAGCTTTATCAAAGAACTTCTAATCAGCAAGATATATGATTTTTTATTTTCAATTGAAAAAGA
>Ga0302303_10000678_pt1 | contig 25720 bp, 25 predicted proteins | sample III_Palsa_E2_1_FD_194542 | JGI IMG/M metagenome (GOLD analysis project Ga0302303, IMG submission 194542) | Peat permafrost microbial communities from Stordalen Mire near Abisko, Sweden - III_Palsa_E2_1 | ecosystem: Environmental > Terrestrial > Soil > Palsa > Peat permafrost | place: Sweden...
ATTAAAAATAGGATTATAGAATAGGTAAAGCATTAAAATTGCCCGGCTTCAATCCCAAATAAAATTCCGAAATTCGCTTTCCGATATCCGAATTAATACCCATGCTGCAAATCCAACAAAACGTTTCGCTTAAAAATTTTAACACTTTTGGTATTGAAGTTTTTGCCAAATATTTTGTGGAAATAAGCCACGAGGATGATCTTGCCGAACTATTTATGGACCCTCAATGGCTGCAAACCGAGCGTTTAATATTGGGCGGTGGCAGCAATATGCTTTTTATTAAGGATTTTGACGGACTTGTTATCCGCATGAATATTCGCGGTATCGAACACCGCATTAACCACAACGAGGTGGTTGTTGAAGCCGGCGCCGGCGAAGTTTGGAACGATTTGGTGAACTATTGTGTAGCCCATGATTTTGCAGGAATAGAAAACCTGAGTTTGATACCCGGTTCGGTAGGCGCATCGCCCATACAAAACATTGGCGCTTACGGCGTGGAATTGAAGGATGTGTTTGATAGCTGCAAAGCTTTTGAAATTTCCACCGGTAAATTTAAAACCTTTACCAAAGCCGATTGCCGGTTTGGCTACCGCGAAAGTGCGTTTAAACTGGAGCTAAAGGGGCAGTATGTTATTACCTCGGTAAAATTTGCGCTATCGCTGGTGCCTGATGTTAAGCTGCATTACGGCGCCATTAAGGATGAACTGGAGAAACGCCATATTACATCGCCCGGTATTAAGGATGTATCGCAGGTGGTATCACATATCAGGGTATCTAAACTACCAGACCCATCAACCATTGGCAATGCGGGCAGCTTTTTTAAAAACCCGGTAATAACTGAGGCCGAATTTGAAGCTGTACATTCCGATTTTCCTGAAGTAGTACATTACCCCGCAGGCGAGGGGCTGGTAAAACTGGCGGCAGGCTGGCTGATTGAACAATGCGGATGGAAGGGAAAAGTGGTAGGTAATACAGGAACATGGAAGAACCAGGCGCTGGTTTTAGTGAACCATGGCGGGGCTACGGGTGCAGAAGTGTACAGCTTATCGTCGCAAATCATAGACAGTGTGTACACTAAATTTGGCGTTATGCTGGAGCGCGAAGTAAATATAATCGGCTGATAATTTTTTAGTAAAACTTTTTTAAAAGCTGCCGGTTAGGCGGCTTTTTTTAGTTTAAATTATTCTTTTTATCGCCGTATAAGCGGTTGTTTTACAATAGATTAATTTATTTTCTTTCAGGTTGCCCTTACTGCAACCGCGACTTAGAATTAAAACGGTTTATCGCCCATAAAGTTTCTGTTTGTTGTGTAATGTTTTTGGCATGTGGTATCATGTTTGCCTACATATCGATACAAAACATTAACAGAATGACAAAGATTGAGTTTAACACCCTAGTATTACGTCAGGCAGGTTCATTAAGGTCATACGCCTTACACTTCACCCACGACGCAGATGATGCAAACGACCTTGTTCAGGATACAATGTTGAAAGCTATAACTTATTACAATAAGTTTAAAGAAGGTACAAATTTAAAAGGGTGGTTATACACCATCATGAAAAATACCTTTATTAACAACTATCGCCGTTTTGTTAAAATGAGCACTTTTGTTACCAAGAGCGATGAAATTTCATCACCAAACCTGGTATTCAGCTCAACAAAAAATCAAGGTGAATCGAAATTTGTAATGGATGATATTAAAAAGGCATTAGACCGCCTTCCTGCAGATTATTATGTACCCTTCACCATGTATTTTGAAGGCCATAAATACCATGAAATTGCCGATCATTTAATTATACCTATTGGTACTGTTAAAACCCGCATACACGTTGCCCGCAAGCTGTTAAAAAAGAGCTTAAAAGCTTATGATAATGGCGTTAAAAAACCGGTTTACGCCGAGGAATATTAATATAATTAAACTCAACATATATAGTAAAGGACCCGTTTGAACAGAACGGGTTTTTTCTTTTTAGGGCGTTTTTATAATATTTATGATTAATAATACCCAACTTTGAACAAAGCTGATCGCTATGTTAAAAACATATACCTTAGTCCTCCTATTATTCTGTTGTGTTTTTGCCAAAGCACAAGCCCCGGCAGATAGCACCGCAGTAAAACAATCTCCCCTCAAAACCCTAAGCTACGAGCAATATAACGCGCTGTTAAAAGGCGAGGACATTTACGGTATGCCACTGGTTGCCGAACTGAACCATTACCCCATGCCCGATAATGTGATAAAACATAAACACGAAATGGACCTTAGCCCCATACAATTTAACAGGATAAGCGCTATAGCCAAAGAACTGCACCGGAAAAGACTGGAAATGGGCCAGATTATTATTAATAACGAACGTACGCTGGATAGCCTTTTTCGTACACGCCAACTTAATAACGGGGCAATTATTTTTTATGCCAACCGTTATGGTTTATACCAGGGCGAATTACGCAATGCCATTTTACAGGCATGCTATCAAACTGCCAATTTGCTTAGCCCCGTGCAAATTAAGCTGCTTGAAGCTGCGGAAAATCATAAATAATCAATATCCCGATAGATTTATTTAATTTAGCGCCCCCAATACGATAGTATGAAGATTACGTTTGATTTTGAAAAGCCGCTTGCCGATTTGCAACTACAAATTGAAAAAGTTAAGCAGGTTGAAGATAAAAATAAGCTGGATATGTCGGCAACTATTGCCGAACTGGAAGATAAACTGGCATCAACCCAGAAAGAAATATACGCCAACCTTAACGGCTGGCAAAAAGTACAGATATCACGCCACCCCGAAAGGCCTTACACGTTACAGTATATTGAGCTTATGTGCGACGATTTTATTGAATTGCACGGCGATAGGACAGTAGGCGATGATAAGGCAATTATAGGCGGTTTCGGTACATTAAACGGGCAAACAGTGATGTTTATTGGTCAGCAAAAAGGCCGTAACACCAAGGAGCGCCAGTACCGCAACTTTGGTATGGCCAACCCCGAAGGCTATCGTAAGGCCCTGCGCTTAATGAAACTAGCCGAAAAATTTAACAAACCCGTAGTTACTTTAATAGATACACCGGGCGCTTTCCCCGGCCTGGAAGCCGAAGAGCGCGGCCAGGGTGAAGCCATAGCACGTAATTTACTGGAAATGTCGATACTGAAAGTACCGGTTATTTGTGTAATTATTGGCGAAGGCGCATCGGGCGGTGCGCTGGGCATAGGTATTGGCGATAGGGTACTGATGCTGGAAAACTCGTGGTACTCGGTAATCTCTCCCGAAAACTGTTCGACCATCCTCTGGAAAACATGGGAAAATAAAGAACGTGCTGCGGAAGTATTAAAGCTTACCTCGACAGAAATGTACAAAAACAAGCTGATTGACGGCATTATAAAAGAACCACTCGGAGGCGCCCACCAGGACCCGGTAGCTATGGCAACTACGCTAAAAAAACAATTGCTTAAAGACCTTAAATTATTAAAGGAAAAAGAAGTTGATGTATTGGTTGCAGAACGCATAGAAAAATTCTGCGCTATGGGTGTGGTGATTGAGGATTAGCACTCACCCTGCCCTCTCCAAAGGAGAGGGTTCTAAAATGGTTCGCCCGTTTAAGTGTCCACATTCCCCAAGCGTCTTTGCGAGGTACGAAGCAATCTCTGCATGCGCTAATCAGTTAAGAAGATGGCCTCTAATCATTTCGCCGGTTCAAGTGTCGACACTTGAACGTATTTAAATTTAAGCGTCGATGCTTAAATTGGCGGATTTTAAGCTCTTTATTACTTTTTTAAAAATACCTTTCATAGTTAAAAAAATCGCCTTATATTTGCGTTCCTTTTTGGGGTGGATAACATACCATAAGAGATTGCCTGATAGTATAATGGTAGTACAACGGTTTTTGGTACCGTTTGTCTAGGTTCGAATCCTGGTCGGGCAACAATTTGATTTCGGATTTCGGATTTTCAATTTCGGATGTATGCTGATTTGAAGATTGAAATCCGAAATTGTTTTATGCTTAGTATAAGCAATATTAAATTCGAAATCGTAAATTCGAATTTCGACATAAAAAATATGCCTTTACAATTTAACCCCATTAAGTTATTTGCAGGTTCGGGTACCACGGTACTTGCGCAAAATATTGCTGATGCTTACGGGCGCGAATTAGGCGAAGTTGTTCTTTCAAAGTTTAGCGACGGCGAATTTCAGCCACACTTTAACGAATCGGTACGCGGTTGCGATGTATTTTTAATACAAAGCACCAACCCGCCAACAGATAACCTGATGGAACTGTTAATGATGATCGATGCCGCTCGCCGTGCATCGGCACATTATGTTACTGCGGTTATCCCGTACTTCGGGTTGGCAAGGCAGGATAGGAAAGATAAACCACGTGTGGCCATAGGTTCAAAGCTGGTTGCCAATTTATTGGTGGCAGCAGGCATTAACCGCATTATGACTATGGATTTGCACGCGGCGCAGATACAGGGATTTTTTGATATCCCGGTAGATCACCTGGATGCTTCCATCATATTTGTGCCTTATATCAAAAGCCTGGGCCTGGGTAATTTAACCATTGCTTCGCCGGATATGGGCGGCTCGTACAGGGCGCGCAGCTTCGCGAAGTTTTTTAACGCCGAGGTTGTTATTTGCGATAAACGCCGTAAACGCGCCAACGAAATTGAATCGATGACGCTGATAGGCGATGTTACCGACCAGGATATAGTGCTGATAGATGATATTTGCGATACTGCCGGAACGTTGGCAAAAGCAGCGGGCCTTATTATGGAACGCGGCGCGCGCAGTGTAAGGGCGGTTTGTACACACCCTGTGTTATCGGGCAAGGCGTACGAAACTATAGAAAATTCGGTATTAACCGAACTGATAGTTACAGATACTATACCGTTAAAATACACGAGCAGTAAAATAAGAGTATTAACAACCGCTAAGCTGTTTGCAAGCGCTATAGAGAATGTAAACGAACATGGCTCAATAAGCCAGTTGTTTAGGGTAGATTAGTTCATAGTTGATAGTTCATGGTTCATAGATATTTTGAATCGGCGCTATCAATCATATATAAAAAGAAAATAAATAAAAATAGGTGGTTATGTAGTTCACCATGAACTATGAACCATCAACCATTAACTAACAAATAAATAATGAAATCAATTGCTATTAGCGGTTCTCCAAGAGAGAACGTAGGGAAACGAGACGCGAAGGAACTGCGTTACCAAAGTTTGGTACCGGCAGTACTTTACGGTGGGCCAACCCAAACCCACTTTGCAGTGTCCGCAGCTGATTTGAAAGCCGTAGTGTATACACCGGTTGTTCATTTCATCGATTTACAAATTGCCGGTGTTACTTCACAGGCTATTATTAAAGATCTTCAGTTCCATCCGTTAACTGAACAAATTTTACACGTGGATTTTCTATTATTAGATCCTAAAAAACCTGTTACCATTGAAATCCCGATTAAATTAACCGGAACTTCTCCTGGTGTTAAAACCGGTGGTAAATTGGTTCAAAAATTAAGGAAACTGCGCATCAAAGGTTTACCTAAAGATCACCTGGATACTATTGATGTAAGCATAGATACTTTAGAAGTTGGTAGATCTGTAAAGGTTTCTGATGTTAAGTTAGATAAGCTTACTATTGGCAACGCTATTGAAGATACCATTGTATCAGTAACTACTTCACGTGCATTGCGCCAGGCTGAGCAGGAAGCAGCTAAAAAATAATTTAGTGATTACACCGATTATGGTGGAATTACACAGATTAGAACAGCGATAGGTTTACTTATCGCTGTTTTTTTACACATTGATTTTTAGTGGCATCGCTTACAAAGTATATCTTTGCCAAAAAAAACCTAACTGTAACATTATTCAGTTTTAAACGTCTTTTCAGCAATTAAATGAAATACCTGGTAGTAGGTTTAGGCAATATAGGCCCCGAGTATGCTGATACCCGCCACAATATCGGTTTTATGGTATTGGATGAGCTGGCTAAGCAGGAGGGGGTTAAGTTTTCGAACATGCGACTGGCTTATTACACCGAGGTAAATTACAAAGGCCGCACACTGCACCTGGTAAAACCAACCACTTACATGAACCTAAGTGGCAAAGCCTTAAACTACTGGATGAATGAGTTGAAAATTCCGGTTGAAAACGTGCTGGTTATTGTTGATGATATTGCCCTGCCATTAGGTACCCTCCGTTTAAAGCCGCAAGGCAGCGCCGCAGGCCATAATGGGCTAAAGCACATTGAATTTACGCTGGGGCACAATAATTACGCCAGATTGCGTTTTGGTGTGAGTAGTAATTTTGCAAAAGGCCGCCAGGTTGATTATGTGCTAAGCGGATTTGATGACGACGAACAACCCGAACTACCTGCGTTAATTGACCGCTCCATTGAAATAATTAAAAGCTTTGTAACTATTGGTACCGAGCTTACCATGACTAGGTTTAACAAATAGTCATTTGAAACTAATTTTTTAGTTATTTTTTTGAAAAAATAAAATATTATAAATACACTATCTACCTTGCGCCAAATTCCTTAAATCACCTATGAAAAAATTGTTACTAACAGCGATTGGCTGTTATTTTTTTGCCCTAACCTTCGCACAAACCGCTCCGCAATCGATTGTAGTTAAAGGCGTAGTTATCGATTCGGCAATTATGCAGCCAATGGGCTACGTTACTGTTGGTATACAAACTATAAAAACTAAAGTACCTGTAAAGAGCAATCTTACCAAGGACGATGGCACCTTCGAACTAAAAGCAGTCAACGGTAAATACGAACTGGTGCTGGCTTTTGTTGGTTATCAAACTAAAGTTTTGCCTGTTACCGCCGGAAAAGATGGCATAGCTGATCTGGGTAAAATATATTTGGAATCATCAAGCAAACAATTAAAAGGCGTTAATATTACCGCCGTAAAGCCGCTGATGAAACAGGAGGTTGACCGTATAACCTACGATGTGCAGGCCGACCCCGAAAGTAAAGCGCTGGATGCATTGGATATGATGCGTAAAGTACCTTTACTGGCTGTAGATGCATCGGATAATATTACGCTGAAAGGCAGCGGTAATTATAAAATACTGATAAATGGTAAAGAGTCGGCATTGGTGGCTAAAGACCCCGCGGATGTGCTGCGCTCGATGCCGGCCACTAATATTGTGAGGATCGAGGTAATAACTACCCCGCCGGCAAAATACGATGCCGAAGGTTTAGCCGGTATCATTAACATCATCACCACAAAAAATGCCGACCAGGGCTATAACATTGGGGTTAGTACGCGCTATAGTTCGGTATGGGGCCCCGGAGTAAACCTTAATACTACAGTAAAGGAGGGCAAGTTTGGATTTTCGGGATATTTCGGCATGGGCCATCACCCCGAACAAACCAATATTACCAATACAACACAAAAATTTACTGCAGATAATTCTGTATTGTCACAAAACGGTACAAGTACCCAAAATGGTAACCATAAATATGCCAGCGGCGAGTTTAGTTATGAAATTGACTCGCTTAACCTGTTAACCGCATCGATAGATTTTTTTACAGGGAATAATAAACAAGGTGCTTATAACAATACATCCACCACACTTGACGACGATCTTGTGCAACATTATACCCAAAACAGTATGGGCCACTCGGGTAATACGGGTTTTGATGCAGGAATAAATTACCAGTTGGGTTTTAAGAAAAGCAAGGACCAATTGCTTACTTTATCGTACGAGTATAATTATTCGCCCAGTAACAGTTACACCCAGGATGATCTTTCGGAATTCCTGAACTATTACCAGCCCGATTTTACACAATACAATAATGAAGGTAATAAAGAAAGCACCCTGCAGGTTGATTACGCCCAGCCCTTTAATAAAAAATTAAGCATGGAAGTAGGCGGCAAGGCCATATTCAGGAACAACTATAGCGATTTCCAAACGGATACCCTGGTAGCGCCAAACCAGTTTAACCAGAACCAGGGCCAAACCAACTATTTCAATTACCTCGAAAATGTTTATAGCGTATATAATTCCTACCAGTTAAAATTAAGCAAATGGACAGCCAAAGCCGGTTTCCGTTTGGAAGAAACTACGGTTAATGCCAATTTCAGTTCGGTGGGCACTACCCTTAAAACCAACTACGGCAACCTTATACCTTCGCTATCTATACAGCGTAACATCAATGCCAACAGCAGTATTGATTTCGGGTTTACCGAACGTATACAAAGGCCTGATATTTCGGAACTGAACCCGTTTGTAAATAACAGCAACCCCCAATTTATCAGCACGGGTAACCCTGATCTGAAGCCTGAACTAAACCATGTGTTCGAGGTAAACTATAGCAATTTTGGAAAAGGCTCTATCAATTTCGGTCTGGATTATTCGTTCTCTGATAATTCTATCCAAAATGTATCCAATTTGAAAACAGATACCATAGGCGGTATACCCGCCACGGTTACCACCACTACCTATGAGAATTTGGGCAGCAATGAAACGCTGGATTTAAATATTAACGCCAATTATTCAATTGGAACACATTTCAGCGTAAGTGTGAACGGTGAAATCTCGAAGGTGTGGCTTAAAGGATATTATAATAGTAATTTATATACAAATAGCGGTTATAAATCGCAAATGTTTGCTAATTTGGGCTATAAGTTTGCCGATGATTACCGCGTAGGGATGAATGCCGGGTATTTTAGCGGTGATGTTACCCTGCAGGGAAAGGCAAGCTATTTTATGTATAATGCGTTTGTATTAAGTAAGGATTTGCTTAATAAAAAGGCCAGTATAGCATTCACGGTAGCTAATCCTTATAGTAAGTACTGGAACAGTAAATCGTACACTAATACGCCCGATTATATGGAAACAACAAGTAACCAGTCACTTTACCGTGGTTTTCAGGTAAGGTTAAATTACAGGTTTGGCAGGCTGAACAGCGATATTAAAAAGAACCAGCACTCCATTGATAACGACGACGTAAAAAGCGGCACTAATAATACCGGAAATCAATAATTTAGCAGGATGAAAGTATACGGAATAACCAACTGCAATACGGTAAAAAAAGCCCTCGACTGGCTTAAAGAGAACGGCGTTGAGTATCAGTTCCACGATTTTAAAAAGCTAGGGATCGATCAGCAAAAGCTACAGGAGTGGGATGCTAAAGCCGGCTACGCGAAATTTTTGAACAAACAGGGCCTCACCTGGAAAGGCCTTGGCCCTGCCGTAAAAGATAGCATAACCAATACACCCGCCGCCCTGCAACTGCTTGAGCAAAAAACCAGCATGATAAAAAGACCCGTTATTGAAGACGGCGATTTTTTATTTTTTGGCTTTGATGAGGCTGTGTATCAGCAGCATTTTAAACATTAACAAATAATATGTTTGTTAATGTTTTGTTAATATGAACGTTATGGGCATATAAAGGCAACTAAAAGTCAAGAACTGCGTAACAATATATTTACGTATGCCTTCTGTTTGCCGGCATATACATACCTTACGTTGATTTTTAACTGACCACTAACAAATGAAATTTAAGCTGCTTGCCGGTTTTGCGCTGGCTTTTCCCCTTTTTATTAACGTTTCCCGGGCGCAATCCGATTCTGCCAAGAGCGTATATAATTACCATGATGAATTTGGCCCCGGCTTTTACACCAAAAACGGTACCGAATACCGCGCCGCCGATGGCCAGCCCGGCCCCAAATACTGGCAAAACCGTGCCGACTACCAATTAGCCGCCACCCTTGATGATGTAACCAACCAAATAACCGGCTCCGAAATACTTACCTATACCAATAATAGTCCGCAGAAACTTGGGTTTTTATGGATGCAGCTGGATCAAAACCTTTTTAAGCAGGATTCGCGCGGTAGCTATATGGTGCCTTTATCGGGTAGCCGTAATGGCGATCATGGGCAGGTTTTTGACGGCGGATATAAAATAAAATCGGTTAAAGTAAATGATGTTGCTGTAAAGTACATTATTAATGATACCCGCATGCAGATTATTTTGCCGGCTCCAATGTTACCGGGTGGAACCATGGTAAAGGTGAGTATTCAATACTCCTTTATCTCACCCGATTATGGATCGGATAGGATGGGTATAGCGAAGACAAAAAACGGTAAAATATTCCAGGTGGCGCAATGGTACCCGCGCATGTGTGTTTATGATGATATTGTGGGATGGAATACACTGCCTTATACCGGGCCGGGTGAGTTTTACCTGGAATATGGCGACTTCGACCTTAGCATTACCGCGCCGGCCAGCCACATTGTTATGGCATCGGGCGAGTTACAAAACCCGCTGGAGGTTTATACCCCCGAACAAATAAAACGCTGGGCTGATGCCGCGCAAAGCGAAAAAACAGTGTACATCCGCAAACCGGGCGAAGTTACCGATGCGGCTTCCCGTCCGCAGGGCAAAGCCATGTTAACGTGGCACTTTAAAATTAAAAACGCGAGGGATGCTTCATGGGCATCATCGGCAGCATTTATTGTGGATGCGGCAAAACTCGATTTGCCAAGCCACCGTAAAGCAATGGCTATATCTGCCTATCCAATTGAAAGCTCGGGCGATACCGCCTATAGCCGCTCTACCGAGTATGCAAAGAAATCGGTAGAATATAACTCGGCCAAATGGTTTGAATATCCTTACCCCAATGCCACCGTAGTTGCGGGCATTGCCAATGGCATGGAATACCCAAGTATAGTTTTTTGCGGCTACAAAGCCGTTAAGGATAAGCTTTGGGGTGTTAACGATCACGAGTTGGGCCATACCTGGTTCCCGATGATTGTAGGCTCAAATGAGCGTTTGTACGGCTGGATGGATGAGGGTTTCAATACTTTTATCAATACTTTAAGTACCACCGATTTTAATAATGGCGAATACAAGAAAAAGAAGGTTGACATGCATAAGGACGGCGCCAGGTTGACCGACCCTGCTTTGGGGTCGATATTAACCGATCCTGCGGATATGAGGGAAAAAGACATTGGTTCATTGCTTTATTATAAACCAAGTGAGGGCCTTACTATGCTGCGTAACCAGATATTGGGCCCGGAAAGGTTTGATTATGCATTCAGGACTTATATTGAACGCTGGGCCTACAAACACCCCACACCCGACGACTTTTTTCGTACCATGGAAAATGTATCGGGCGAAAGCCTGCAATGGTTTTGGCGGGCCTGGTTTACTAATAACTGGCGGCTGGATGTAGCAGTGAGCGACGTTAAATATGTAGACGATGACCCCGCCAAAGGCGCTTTAATAACCATTACAAACCTTGATAAAATGGCCATGCCCGTACCGCTTGAAATAAAAACAGTTAGCGGCAATACCTACCGCATTACCTTACCTGTCGAAATATGGGAACGCGTTAAGAAATGGACTTTCAAATACCCCTCAACCGAAGAATTACAATCGGTTACTTATGACCCCGACGATGTGATGCCGGATTATAATTCCGATAACAACGTTTGGAAAAAATAAAATATTAAACCCGGTTTAGCCGGGTTTTTTGTTTATTGCAGTATGGATGATATCAGCATAGAGCAAATAGTGCCGCAGCTAACCTGGCAACTGCGCCGTGATGTTTTATACCCGCAGCAAAACAAATTTGAAATGGAAATGCCCGAAGATGTTGACGGCATCCATTTTGGCGCTTTTAGCAATAACGCGCTGGTAGCGGTGGTATCTGTGTTTAGGGATGGGTATGATTTCCAATTCAGGAAACTGGCGGTTGATGCATCGGCACAAAATAAAGGCATCGGCAGTAAATTGTTGGGATACATTACGGATTTTGCCATAGATGAAGGCGGCAAAAAATTGTGGTGCAATGCCAGGCTCACGGCCATACAGTTTTATCTAAATCATGGCTTTATACAAACCGGCAATCTTTTTTCAAAAAACGGGATTGATTACGAGGTGCTGGAGAAAAAGCTATCCGCATAAAAAAGACCGGTTTAAGCAAATAAACCGGCCTCAACCAAACTAACTATTTATTCTCTGAATTTTTTACAAACACAAAAGTACAGCTATAGTGTAAAGTCAATGTTAAACTAACAATAAGCTTTTTTGTGCAGCTTTTTATACGCCGCACTTTACCGCTGGGTGTAATTCAAATTGTCGCTTATCTATATTTGGCTAAAGCCTTTGACATTTTTTGAAACTTACTCGCCCCATAAATGGGACGGCAATGATTTAGCTTCATTGCCGTTGGCTTTAGCCAACGGAATAATTAACAATAAACAAGGCTTTAGCCAAAATAGGCTGCTTGTAATGAGCTAAACCCAGTGTGTATTAATAATTATGCGACAATTTGAATTGCGCCCTTACGGCTTTATCGCCAGCTTTATTATATTTGCTGCGGCTAACACAAAATGCCTACCTGTTAAACATGGCTAAAAAGAAACCCGAGGCGGCACAGCATGTTGCCGTTGTAAATAAGCAATCACTTTCATTTTTTGAAAAATACATCAATAATCCATCGCCTACCGGTTTTGAATGGCCGGGCCAGCAAATGTGGCTCGATTATATAAAACCTTACATAGATGAGCATTATGTAGATAACTACGGCACCGCGGTAGGCATCATCAACAAAAACGCCCCCTACAAAGTAGTTATTGAAGCGCATGCCGATGAAATATCGTGGTTTGTAAACTATATAACCAGCGACGGGCTGATATATGTTATCCGCAATGGCGGTTCCGATCACCAGATAGCGCCTTCCAAACGCGTAAATATTCATACTGATAAAGGTATTGTAAAGGCTGTTTTTGGCTGGCCTGCCATACATACCCGCGGCGCAGGTGAAAAGGAAGAAGCGCCAACACTTAAAAATATATTCCTGGATTGCGGCTGTACGTCGAAGGATGAGGTAGAGAAACTGGGCATCCATGTAGGTTGTGTAATTACTTACGAGGATGAGTTTATGGTGCTGAACAACCGCTATTATGTAGGCCGCGCGCTGGATAACCGTGCCGGTGGTTTTATGATAGCCGAGGTTGCCCGTTTGCTGAAAGAGAACAACAAAACATTGCCCTTTGGCTTATACATCGTAAACGCAGTACAGGAAGAAATAGGCCTGCGCGGCGCCGAAATGATAGCCCATCACATAAAACCTAATGTTGCCATAGTAACCGATGTTACGCACGATACCCAAACGCCCATGATTAGTAAAATAACCCAGGGCGATTTGGCTTGCGGTCGTGGCCCGGTGGTATCTTATGCTCCTGCAGTGCAAAATAATTTAAATAAGCTGCTTATCCAATCGGCCGAAAAAGCAAATATCCCGTTTCAGCGCCAGGCATCATCACGCTCAACAGGTACAGATACGGATGCTTTTGCTTATTCGAACGATGGTGTGCCATCGGCATTAATTTCACTGCCTTTGCGCTATATGCACACTACCGTGGAGATGATACACAAGGAAGATGTAGATAATGTTATCCGCCTCATTTACGAAACACTTTTAAATATAGAGGCCGGGCACGATTTCAGGTATATTAAATAGTATCAAACATTAACCAATATAAACCGTATTAATACAGCAAATATTGAGATCATCATATTTGCATTTATAAAATCTACTCTATAAAAATGAAACCTACATTACTTATTTTGGCCGCCGGAATGGCCAGCCGCTACGGCAGCATGAAACAGGTTGATGGCTTTGGCCCTAATGGCGAAACCATTATTGATTATTCAATTTATGACGCTATTAAGGCGGGATTTGGAAAAATCAGTTTTATCATCCGCGAGGAATTTGTAGATAATTTTAAGGCGATTTTTGAGCCGAAATTGGCAGGCCGCATCGAAACGGATTACGTTTTCCAGAGCTTCGACCTAAAACCTTTTGGTATTGATAAAGAAATTGAGCGCGCGAAGCCATGGGGCACAGCCCACGCGGTTTTAGCGGCGCGGAACCAGATACACGAGCCATTTTGCGTTATAAACGCCGATGATTTTTATGGTTATGATTCGTATGAGAAAATGGCGAAGTTTTTAACTACCGAGGTAGCTGATGATAAATATGCATTAATTGGTTACCAGGTAGATAGGACCTTGTCTGATTATGGTTCCGTATCACGCGGTGTTTGTAAGGTTAATGACGAGGGTAATATGGTTGCGATCAACGAGCGCACACAGGTTTATTTTAGTAAAGATGGCGGCGTAGTTTATGAAGAAGGCGGGGTGGAAACACCGCTGCCAAATGATACCCGTGTATCCATGAATTTTTGGGGATTTACCCCCGCTGTATTTGAGCAAAGCGAAGAAATGTTCAGGGAGTTTGTTGCTGCTAACGAAAATAACCCGAAATCGGAATTTTTTATTCCGCTGGTGGCCGATAAACTAATTAAAAGCGGCATAGCATCGTTCAAGGTAATACCAACCGGCTCAAAATGGTTTGGCGTTACTTATAAAGAAGATAAACCTATTGTACAAAAAAGTATATCTGATTTGGTGAACAGTGGGGTGTACCCGGAGAATTTGTGGGCATAACCAGGGTTAAGAAGCTGTCTAAATTTTATAAAAAAACAATGTCATTTCGACGAACATGGGGTGGGCTGCGCATTGGAGTGAGGAGAAAACTTTTCGAGGTTGCATCCCTATCATCCATTCCCGCATTGCATATTTGAAAAGTTTTCTCACCTGCCCTGAGCTCTTTCCCACCTCTTGCAGGTTCGAAATGACATCATTATTAACCCGCTTTTAGCGGGTTTTTTGTTTGATGTCTTTTATCGTATCTTGAACTTAAATTTATTGGCGATGAACCCTATTACCTTTACTACACAACTTGATTATAAAACCTATATGAAAATTGCTTTTCAGCAATACTATCAACGTTGGCAAATAAAAGCAGTGTATATACTTTTTGTTTATGTATCTCTCGTAGCAATATTTGCTTCAGATAGTAAAAGACCTGTATTTTCTCTGAGTATAGATTTTATAACAGCTATTGCATTTACTTTCATTCTTTATCTAAAAGCAAGGATGATTTATAAATCAACGCCAAATGCTGGTCAAGAAAGACACTGGTTAATTAATGATAACGGAATTGAAGTAAAAGGCAATTCATCCTCCTTTTACGCTGCTTGGAGTGAAATTTTTAAAATTACTGATAGTAAAAAATGGATATTTATCTGGTTTAATAAAATGCAATCTTATGCAATTCCCAAGGAATTTATATCCCATTCAGAATTTCTTGAAATTAATAACTTAATTATTTCTAATAAGTCATCTATAGCGAATACGTGAGCTTGCTTAAGCTATAAGTGCTAAGGAGAGATGTTTTGTTAATGCTATTCCATTATCTTTAAAAAGCTATTAGCCGATACCATGAAAAAAGCCTTATTCCTGCTATTTATCTTCATCAGCAGTTATGCTGCGGCTCAACAGCCAACAGGCGTGAAACTGAACGATAGCGCTTATGCCAAATTTACACCGCTGTACCGCGGACAGCAAAGTGTTTATCGTGGTTATACTTTGCCCTTATATGTATCGCTTAAAAAATTTACGCCTGTGCCGCAATTGCAGCAATGCCAGTCGTGCGTGGGCTGGGCCTGCGCCTATGCAGGCTTAACCACCATGTGGGCGGTGGCCAACAACATCACCGATAAAACGCTCATCACCCAAAAAGCTTTCGACCCCATGTACCTGTATAACCATATAGCCGATAGCTGTAACGAAGGTTCGGATATTTTAACGGCTTTAAAATTGATGCTGAATGAGGGGATAGCGCGCCTTAGTGAAAAAGCCGCCGAAAAATCGTCACCCAAACCAAACGACCTGTATAAAATATCCTATTACAACAAAATTTTTGAGTTAAACAGTGATAGCGCCAATATAGTAGATGCCACACGCCTAAGTTTGGAGGGCGATATGCCCGTAGTAATCATTGGCCTTATTGATGATAACCTGGGTAATTTAACCGCTAAAAATTATACCTGGGTGCCAAAAACCACCCGCGAAAAAGTGCCCCAATATCATGCCATGTGCGTTGTGGGCTGCGACGATCGTACCAAAACCTTTGAAATTATGAATAGCTGGGGCGCTAATTGGGCTAACCACGGCTACTTTAATATCAGCTATAATAATTTTCAGCGTATGGTAAGGTACGCTTTCCAGATAGATGTACCGGCTGACAGCTTTAGTGCCAACAATATCAGGACAATTGCAGGCGATGTGGAAATTGATAAAAATACAGCGGCGCACCGGGCAAGGTTCGCCGAAATAAAGCCTTATTTAGAGCAGGTAAGCGGCGGAACACAGCGGCATGCGGAATATTTAATTGATAGCGGCATAAAAGCGGGCGATACTTATAAATTTAAATTGTTAAATATTAAAGCTGATAGGTTTACGTATTTAATCGACTTATCGCCCGAAAAAAAGGTATCGGTACTTTATTCATCCGATAAACTGCACCCGGCGGATAAAAAAGCCGCCGTACTGGTAGCGCAAAGTAATAACATGGTAGTTACGCCTTTAAACAGCGATGGTACAGGCACATCAAAAATGGGGCAGCATGAGTATTGCATATTATACGCCGCAAGCCGTATTGACATTAATGATGTGATTAAACAAATGAATATGCCGGCAAAAGAAGAAGGCCTTGACAGGCTTACCACTATTTTAAAAGACCGTTTGGTGCCGCTTAATTCCATCAATTACGAAACCGGCACCATGCACATCAGCTCGCGAGTATTAACCGGTGATGTAATACCGGTAAATTTTAAATTTATGGTGTATCAATAGATATTAATTCTTTTTTTAATACCCGGATTTAATTTGCTTTAAGAATAAGTTTAACTCGCTTTCAGAATAAATCCCCCTGTTTAATGCTGATATTCCAACATCAATTTGCGCATCTACTGTTGGTGTATAAATCAATTTATTGTTAATAATTAATGCCAGTTTTTGGCCTATTGACTTACCCGTCGCCACGCTCCATGCAGCGGTGCCTGTCGCATCGAACTTAATAGATAACATTTTATCATCGGAAACACCGGAACTCATTTTAATTTCCTTGAAATGTTTAGCGGTGACAATCGGATTAGGGTCGATGTAATATATCTCTTTACTTTTATCAAGTAGTCTTGGATAGTTGTTTTTATGCTCACTTATGTAATACCAGCCTGTTTTTAAAACTTGCCCGGTTTTTTTTTCTTGTTGCTGTGCGAATATTGGTATTAACAAAATCAAGGTCAGGTACTTCAGCATTTCGTTTTTAATTAAATAATATTTCTAATATAAGAAACCATACTATTATTCTAATGCGGAATTTATGAAGATTTACTTTGTGATAACGTATTAGTGTTGTTTTCCTCATTGGATCATTTATTTCGGAACCTCAGCCCATTACCTAAGAATTCTTAATTTTGGTTTATCAATCAGCAAAAAATGAAACGTTATCTGTTTTTCTCCGTTATCCTTGTAGTACTTTTTTCATCTACCATATTTGCACAGGAACATATGCAGACAGATATTTTGGGGAATGCCGAAACTATAGATAAGCAAGGCGATTATTTGCTGATAAAAACCAAAGAGGCCGAAGCACGCGTTTACGTTTATAGCCCGACTATTATCAGGGTTAATATCACAAAGAATTTTGACGAAAAGGACACCTCCTTCGCGGTGATACAAAATCCTTTAAATAAAGTGGATTATGTTGAAACGATGGGTGGGGTTGAAGTGAAAACATCAGCGCTGGTATTGCGCATTACCAAATCGCCACTGCGTTTTAATTTTTATACTGCCGATGGTAAGGTTTTGAGCGAGGACGACCCGCGCTTTGGCACCAACTGGCAGGGCACAAGGGTAATTAACTACCGCAAATTATATAGTGATGAAAAGTTTATAGGCCTGGGCGAAAAAACCGGGAATTTAGACCGTCGCGGCAGCTCGTATGTAAACTGGAATACCGATGCGCCTAATCATGGCCCGACTACCGACCCTTTATACGAAACTTTCCCGTTTTTTATCGGTCTGCACAGTGGCTTAAGCTACGGGCTGTTTTTTGACAATACCCACAAAAGCTATTTTGATTTCGGTGCATCAACCAATAACGAAATGAGTTGGTTTGGCGCCGATGGCGGGGATATGAACTATTACTTTTTTGGCGCGCAAAGCGTAGCGCAAATTATTGAAGATTATACCTGGCTAACGGGCCGCATGCAAATGCCGCCGCTGTGGAGCCTGGGCTATCAGCAATGCCGCTGGAGTTACATGAGCGCCGCCGAGGTGCTGGAAATTGCCAAAAAGTTCCGTGAGGATAAGATACCTGCCGATGTAATGTATTGTGATATTGATTACATGGACCATTATAAAATATTTACCTGGAACAAGGAAACCTTCCCCGACCCGAAGGGGATGATTGGCGAATTAAAATCGATGGGTTTTCACCTGGTAACCATTGTTGATCCCGGTATTAAGGTTGAGCCGGGTTATAAAGAATATGATGAGGGTGTTGCTAAAGGTTACTTTGCTACCTATCCCGATGGCGAAAAATATATAGGCGATGTATGGCCGGGACATTGCCATTTCCCCGATTTTTTGGATGATGATGTGCGCAAATGGTGGGGTGCATCATTTACCGCCTTAACCGAACCTGGCGTTGAGGGCTTTTGGAACGATATGAACGAGCCCGCCGTTTGGAACCAGAACATGCCCTGGATGGTGAAATTCGGCAAATACTATATGCCGGAGATAAGGAATGTTTATGGTATGCAAATGGCACGGGCCACTTTTGAGGGCACCAAAAAGATTTTAGGAAACAAACGACCATTTGTACTTACCCGCGCGGCATACTCCGGCACGCAACGTTATTCGGCGGTGTGGACGGGCGATAACTCGGCTTATGACGCGCACATGCTATTAGGACAGCGTTTGGTAAATAGTTTGGGTATAACAGGCATGTCGTTAGTCGGGGTAGATATAGGCGGCTTTACCGGCAACCCAACACCCGAGCTGATGGTGCGCTGGAACTCGCTGGGTGTGTATACGCCTATGTTCCGTAACCATGCGGCACAAGGCACCAAGTACCGCGAACCATGGCGCTGGGGCGCAGCTAACGAGGCCATTATTAAAAAGGATATAGAACAGCGTTACCGCTTGCTGCCCTATATTTATTCGGGTTATTACCAATCACACGAAACGGGTTTGCCTATTAGTCGCACACTAGCTATTAACTATACGCAGGACGATAGCGTATTTGATGAAAAATATCAGAACCAGTTTTTATTTGGCGATGCCATATTGGTTGCCCCGGTTGAAAGCACCAAACTAACTGAGGATGTTTACCTGCCGCAAGGCGAATGGTACCGTTTAAGCTCGGACGAAAAATTTGAAGGTGGCAAGGAGTTTAATGTGCCCGCTCCATTAACAGATTTACCCGTATTTATAAAAGCCGGCGCTATCATCCCCATGCAAAACGTTATCCAAAACACCAACGAAAAAGGCGATGGTGTTTTGGAGTTGAATATATGGAACGGTAAAGAGGCCAATAGCTTTGTTTATTATGAAGATGACGGTTCATCGTACGATTACGAGAATGGCGTGTATTACAAGCGTACCATCAGCTTTGATCCTGCTAAGAAGGAGATTAGGTTATCAGCTGTTGAAGGTTCATTTGCTTCAAAATATCATCAGATAAAGCTGGTACTGCATGGCTTTGATAGTGAGTTTTTGGGTAATGTTAGAACAGTGAGGGTGGATGGTAAAGCGGTTAATTTAGAACTCCCATTTGCTAATGAGGGTAAAGAGATGGTTATTAAGTATTAATTATGCGATGCCCGTAAGGCTGTCATGCTTCGACTACGCTCAGGATGACACCCCTTTTTTACGGATTTTGCTGTTTTAGCTCGGTTTTAAGCTCCTGTATTTGCTGTTGGGCCTGGCGGTTTTCCAGGTAAAAGTAGATAGAGCATATGAGGAATATTTTGCTCAGCACAAATACGGCCGCAAATACCCATTTCCAGGTTTTGTGTACCCGAATATGGCTGCTTTCCGATTCAACTTCTATAAAATTGTGGCCGGTATCACGCTTAAAATCGTGGCTATCTTGTTCAAAACGGCGGCTTTTTTGCAGGGGTTCATATTCAGGCGTAACAACAAGTTCGTTAATACTGTCTTCAATTCTTTCCCAAATAGCAGACGGTGGGGGTACAGCCATATATTCGGCTATGCGTTCCATGTCTTTTTCAACTTCTTCCAGCGCTTGCTGTACCTGTGGATAGTGTGCTTTTAAATACAAAAGTTCATGCGTTTCCGTTTCAGAAGCCGCTCCAACCACATAGGCCTCAATAATACCGCTCGCTATGTATTCCTTAATGTTCATGAGTTCCTGATGATGGCAAATGCATCTACTAATGCTTTTTTTATGGATCCCTCTGGTTTATTTAGCTGTTGTGAAAGTGCACTTATAGGTTTTCCCTGATAATAAACACTGCAAAAAATATGCTTTTGCTCGTCGGTCATGATATCAAGAAATTTGTTAGATGGACTGGGTATCAATGCCCCTGGTTTATTAGTGTTAAAATTACTATTATTATTTAATAAAGCCAACTTACTTTTGGCCAAACGGTGCAGCCGGCACCAGGTAATGTCTTCGCTTGTGTTAGGGTGTTGGTCTGCGATCTCCCTGAATAGGGTAACAAGATATTCTTCAGCAAGGGCGCGGTCTTTTAAAGTTTCAACCAGGTAGCCTAAAAGCATCCCGCCGTACCTGTCGTACAGTCGCCTAATAATTGCCGACTTTTGATTTTGCAAGGTTTTGTTGTCAGTTTTGAGCATTTTTTAATGCTTTTATTTCTCAAAAAGCTTCATGAAATATGTTGGAATATATAATATTCCTGGTTTTTCTACAGCTCTAATATAACGATAATTAACATATTCAATAATTTTTTAACTAATAAAATTATTCGGATGTTATTTATTTAATTATAAAAACCATTGCATAAAAAAACCGATCCCGAAATTTCGGGACCGGTTTTTATTTTGAATTTTATGAAACCTTATTTTACTTCTTCAAAGTCAACATCGGTAACGTTATCAGCATTGCCTTCAGCATGAGCTTCGGGGCCTGCTTCGCCTGCGCCCGGTTGTGCCTGGCCGGCATCTGCAGCAGCTTTATACATTTCTTCAGATGCGGCTGTCCATGCGGTGTTTAATTCGGCCTGGGCAGTATCTATTGCTTCAATGTTTTTAGCAGCATAAGCTTCCTTCAGTTTTGCAAGGCTGTCTTCAATAGGTGCCTTTTTATCAGCGCCTATTTTATCGCCATATTCCTTCAGTTGCTTTTCGGTAGAGAAGATAAGGGCATCGGCAGCGTTCAGTTTTTCAACTTCTTCTTTTGCCTTTTTGTCAGAATCTGCATTTGCTTCAGCTTCTTCCCTCATTTTCTTGATATCAGCATCGGATAAGCCTGATGATGCTTCAATACGTATTTTTTGTTCTTTACCGGTAGCTTTATCCTTAGCGGCTACGTGTAATATACCGTTGGCATCAATATCAAAAGTTACTTCTACCTGTGGTACGCCGCGCGGAGCCGGCGGTATGCCATCCAAATGGAAACGGCCTATGGTACGGTTGCCCGCAGCCATTGGGCGTTCGCCCTGTAAAATGTGTATCTCTACTGATGGCTGGCTGTCAGATGCAGTTGAGAATGTTTCAGACTTTTTAGTTGGGATAGTTGTATTAGCTTCGATAAGCTTAGTCATTACACCGCCCATGGTTTCAATACCTAATGAAAGCGGGGTAACATCCAACAGCAACACATCCTTAACTTCGCCGGTTAATACACCGCCTTGTATGGCAGCGCCTATGGCCACAACTTCATCGGGGTTAACACCTTTTGAAGGAGCTTTACCAAAGAATTTTTCAACAGCTTCCTGTATAGCAGGGATACGGGTTGAACCACCTACCAGGATGATCTCGTCGATATCGCTGGTTTTTAAACCTGCATTTTTTAATGCCGATTTACAAGGCTCAATGGTACGTTTAATTAAGCTATCAGCTAACTGCTCAAATTTAGCACGTGTTAAAGTTTTAACAAGGTGCTTTGGCATACCATCATTAGCAGTAATGTATGGCAGGTTAATTTCGGTTTGGGTCGAGCTTGATAATTCAATTTTAGCTTTTTCGGCCGATTCTTTCAAACGTTGGAGGGCCATAGGGTCCTTACGTAAATCAATACCTTCATCGCTCTTAAATTCATCAGCCATCCAGTCAATAATTACCTGGTCAAAGTCATCACCACCTAAGTGGGTATCACCATCGGTTGATTTTACTTCGAAAACGCCATCGCCTAATTCAAGTACCGATACGTCATGTGTACCGCCACCGCAATCAAACACGGCAATTTTCATATCCTTGTGCGCTTTATCAAGGCCGTAAGCCAGGGCAGCAGCAGTTGGTTCGTTTATAATACGGCGTACTTTTAAACCTGCAATTTCACCGGCTTCTTTAGTTGCCTGGCGTTGTGCATCGTTAAAATAAGCCGGAACGGTAATAACCGCTTCAGTTACTTCGGTACCTAAAAAATCTTCGGCAGTTTTCTTCATTTTCTGAAGTATCATGGCCGAAATTTCCTGAGGTGTATACTGGCGGTCGCCAATTTGAACGCGTGGCGTATTGTTATCACCTTTTACAACGGTGTAAGGTACGCGTTCGGCTTCTTTGGTAACTTCGTTAAAATTGTTACCCATAAAGCGTTTTATAGATGAAATGGTTTTTGTAGGGTTGGTAATTGCCTGGCGTTTAGCAGGATCGCCCACTTTACGTTCACCATTATCAATAAATGCCACTACAGACGGCGTAGTACGTTTACCCTCGCTGTTGGCAATAACTACAGGCTCATTACCTTCCATTACAGCTACGCATGAGTTTGTAGTTCCTAAGTCGATTCCAATAATTTTAGACATATGATTGTTTTTTTCCTTTGATGATTATTCTTAATTCATATCTATTTAACAAGGGTTGTGCCAATGTTTGTTTGGCAGGAAAAATTTGTGTGAATGGTGAGTGGGAAGCGGTTAAGGGTAATAAATAGTCAGAAATGCCTTAATTGGCGGTGACATGTTGGCAGAAATAGTGTAAAGATGAAGAAAAGACCAAAAAGTATGGGGATTAATTAAAAAGGCGATACCCATTAATAATTGGAATTAAAAAGCCTTTTAAAACTGTCTTAAAAGTTTACTAAAGTCTTATATTTGCAATCTAACTATTAAACAGTTAAGAAGACTGTGTCGATCAAAAGATAGCCGCTGCCTATTTTAATTTAAGTGTTAAAAAAGTTACCACCACCAACCTAACCACGATGAACCCTTTTGAACAATTCCAAACGGATACTATAAGAATAATTAGTAAAGATGGTAGTAATACTTCCGCTGATCTGAAAGCGCATGTTACTCCTGGCACTATAGGTTTATATGATTTAAGTGTGGATGTTTTAGAAGGGGATTTTGTAGAACGTGATTTGCCGAATAACCGTACCGAACGATACCAAATTTTTGAAGCAAATTATCACGATAAGTTTTCAGTAATACCCGCTCATTATATATTAAAGGTTAGAAAAACTACCGCTATATCCTCTGTCCCAAATACAAAAACAGTTTATAATTTACATGGAAATAACAGTCGTGTTTATCATAATTCGCAAGATCAGTCAAATAATGTTATGAATGAGGCAAATGACAATGTATTTAGCCTACTTAAGCAAATTATCGAGGACAAAATTTTAGACAATCAAAAACTATTGGCCATCTTAGATGAATTAGAGCAATCTAAAGGGAAAAGCGGTTACATAGAAAAATATACTGCATTTATAGCAAATGCCGCTAATCACATGACCTTAATTAGTCCGTTTATACCAATATTAACAGCACTTATTCCAGGTCATTAAATTTGCTTTAACCGGTAGTACAAATAGAATGAAATTTGGTTTTCGTACACCTTCACTAAAAAAAAGCATTGCGGCGAGGACTTCGCTTAAAAGAAAAATAATGCCTCGTATGCCGAAAGGATCTGGATTTCTAAGAAATCCAGAAAAAGCATTGTATAACAAAATATATAATAAAACTACAGTTTCTTTAACTAAAGCTTTAACAACAAAGCCAAAAAAAAACAATAGAAAAAACGAATTTTCAACTTATCAATACAGGAACAAAAGGATAAAGAATCCTTGTACAGTTTGTTTGGGGACACAAACAGTTGATATGAATAAAACTTATAAAAACATTCTTGTAACTGTAGCAACATTGACAATTATGGCTTTCTTAGTATCAAATGCAATCGGCATAATTATGTTGATTGTATTTGCATTGTGTGCGTATTTTTTAAAGCCGAAAGGCGGTTTCTATTGTAATGATTGTAAGAAGTATTTTGAAATATAATAATGTAAAATGGCAATAATTTGTATGGAAACTTTAATTGTACAACCCCAAAATAAAGAGCAGTTAACGGCCTTAAAAGCAATTATGAAAATCCTAAAAATAGATTTTAGAACTGAAAAGGCCTCAAAAAAAGACTATAACCGGGAATTTACTGACAAAATGAATATCAGCGAGGAAGATGTAAAAGCAGGGAGGACAACCAAAATAGAACCTGCTGATATATGGAACTTAGGATAAATTAATAATAGTTACTTAACCAGCTTATTGAATTCTTCCAAACTTATTAAAAGGTCTTCCCTGATTATTTTTCTTAACAAACCTTTAGGTATAGGATCGTTTTTATGAACGGGTATTGTAGTAATTCTTCCATCAATATGCTTCATCCTGTGATGGGAACCTTTGACACGAATAATGTTAAATCCAAATTTCTCAAGTAAAGCAAGTAGTTCTTTACCGCTAATAACAGGTAACTTATCGCTCATGCGGATATTGGAATAGTTACCTCCATTTCGCGTACACCGATAAATTGGTTTACGTTTTCCGCAGATTGCTCTTCCATGCACATTTCAATCACCTCTCTTAAATTGTCCAGTGCCTCATCTATACTGTGGCCGTATGAATGACATCCTTTAAATGTTGGACAAGACACAATATAAACGCCATCTTCATCAATTTCGACGACTACCGGAAAATGAAATGTTTTCATTTTTAATTTTTTTAAACAAATTTAATAAATATATATCAAACTCTTTAATCGGTATTGGATGCTAATTACCTCAATCCCTAATCCTTAAACCTCGCTATCGTCTTCCTCCCCAAATCATACGTCACCCTGAAAACTTCCTGGTTATCATTAAAGTGTCCTGGCGAGAAGTGGAAGCTGGCAACAAACTGCCCTTTAACATGGCCGGATAAGAAAGGGGTAAATATTACATCAAGGCGGTTATAAAATGATTTTTCGTAATAGGAGTCGCCGTAGTAAATAATACTGCCCTGGCCCGCGTAAAACTCGTCAAAAAAAGCAATACGGTGATAGCCCGCGTAAGCGCTAAGCACCACGCCGTTGCTGGCCTGCCAGCCATCAACACCGCGCTCGCGCAAAGCCGAGCTAAGGTTACCCACTTCAATTGACAGCGAATCGAGCGAGGTTTTTTTGGTAAGGTTTAAACCCGCCCTTATCTCAAGGGCCACATTGTCAAAAATATGGTCGGTGGGCAATAGTATGGCGGCACCGGCATCATGTTCTTCTAAAAAATAATCCCTTATATAAAACATGCCATCAACATCGGGCATGTATTTTCCTTCGGCACCAAATAAAAACTCTTCGCGCTGGGTGTCGGTTTGGCGACTTACCCAATCAAT
>Ga0302303_10000680_pt1 | contig 25603 bp, 24 predicted proteins | sample III_Palsa_E2_1_FD_194542 | JGI IMG/M metagenome (GOLD analysis project Ga0302303, IMG submission 194542) | Peat permafrost microbial communities from Stordalen Mire near Abisko, Sweden - III_Palsa_E2_1 | ecosystem: Environmental > Terrestrial > Soil > Palsa > Peat permafrost | place: Sweden...
TTGATTGCCGGCGTAAATAAACACCAGCGGCTTTTTATCTCTTTGCGGTTTGGGTTTTAGGTTAACCGCTGGAAATGCCAGCGGAACAACTTTGATCTTGCCTTCATCAACGCCGCCTGCAATTAATGTTGTTTTGGTGAAGGTTGAATTGCAGATGATGAGTGATGCCAGCGCTAATTCTTCATCGCGGCGATTATTGCGTTTTTCGGCTTTGGCGTTGATTAATAATTCAGCCGAAGCACTGTTTAATTCAGGATATAAAGCAATTTGTTGCCTGGCAATTTGGGTAAAAAACGAGTGATGCTGACTCGGCTGTTCGTAAATGCCAAACATGCTTAACTCACTTGCTTTTTTTAATGTGGCCAAGGCTGCATGTTCGTAAGTATGTACTGCATCCGCGGTTGTTGGGTTAAGGTTTCCGGCTACCCATTTATCAAAACCCAATTCCGACCATTCCCATATGCGGTCTACCAGAGTAAGGCTTAATACCCTCGCGGCAACGCTTCGCAGCAACTCGGGTATGGGGCGTGATACAAATTTTTCGATAGGCAATTCGTGAAAAGCCCGGCGCGATACCTCTTTTTGCAGCGGTTTAATCTTCCTTAAAAAGCTCGAAAGTTTATTTTGAGGATGATCAAAAAACGAAGTGAAAAGTTTGTACAGATAGCCTGCATCGTTATAAGCTTTTACCGTTTGCCTCACATGCGGCGCAACCGAAGGATTGGAAACGATGATCTTTAAATTATTCGCCATCTAAAAAATCCTTCCAGGCTGCTAATTGTAAAATCTCTTTGCCGCCCTGGTCTGCGGGATATTGACCAGACTTTGCTTTGGCAATTATTTGTGGTAACAAGTTCAAAAATAATTCACCCTTATCTTCAGGGTGGAGGTACCAGGCTTCTTCATTGGTAAGATACCGGTTGATGAGCTTTTTCCCTTGCAGCCTGCGGGTAATCACGGTTTCAAAAGCAGGCGGATAGGTGCGTTTCATCAGTTTACGCAGTGTAAACTCCGGCAGGTATTTATAATCGAGGAGTGGCCGTTGCTGTGTCAGCAAGTCTTTATCAAAAAGCAAGCAACGGGTGCTGAACCAGTAAATATCGGTATGTGTTATTTTAAGCGAATAACCTGCAACCGGCGGCGCAGGATTTGGCGATACGGCGATCAATGTTTTATCAGTTTTAAGGTGCTCGATACCTTTTATTATCCAATCGTTACCCGGCGTTTGGTGAACGATGATATCGCCGTCATATCGTACTACATATTGCGTATTGCATGCCGCCATGCCAATCCCATAAGCCGCTATTGGCGCACCCCTGAAATCGTGTGTGGCGGTTAGCCTGTTTTTAAAGTAATACTTTGCCAGTTTTTTAATAGCAGGGTCGTTTTCTTTAATTTCGATAACACGATCTGCCAATCCCTCGTTTTTGAGCTGGTTGGCAGCCTCGGTTATTGCCTTTACTTTATCCGAATATTGAGGTTCGGCATAACGTTTAGCATGATCGTAAAAAGTAGCGTGCTGCGCCTTGATGGTATCTACCACTAAAATCACTTCTTTTACTGATGCGCGATGCGCTTCGATAAGTCCTTTAGCTGTTAGGTAGCCATAGGTAGCATCTCCGGCAGAAAGATTGATCAGTAAAGTAGCATCGGCAACACTCATTGTTGTATCATTTGTAAATAAAGGTTTTCATATTGACCGGCAATTACCCCACTGCTGAAACGCTGTTCGGCATCATCGCGACAAGCCTTACGATCAATTGATGCAATATTTTTTACGGCTGCTATCATATGGTTAATGTCATTACAAATAAAGCCATTCATATTGTCAATAACCACCTCGGTAGTGGCACCACCTTTTAAGCCAATAACGGGTGTGCCGCAAGCTAGCGCCTCAGCCATTACAATGCCGAAAGGTTCGTTCCATTTTACGGGCATCAACAGAGCTGCGGCTTTGCCAAGCAATTCATTTTTTTGCGCATCATTTACCGGCCCGATGTATGTGATCTGTTCGCCATCAACATAAGGTGCTACATTCTCATCAAAATAAGCCTGCGCATAATCCGGCACATTACCCGCTATAATGAGTTTTCGATTGCTTTGCTTGGCTACCTGTATAGCATCGTAAGTGCCTTTTATGGCTTCTATCCGCCCTAAAAAAACGAAGGGTGCGTCTTGTGCAACGCTTTTACAAAAATGATAATCAGCCAAAGAAATGCAATTGTAAACTGCTGCTGCTTTAGCAAAAGGCGCTATTTGGTTACTGATATAATTACTGCAGCCGGTAAACATTAAACTGCTTTTGACAGATAAACTAACAGCTTTTTTTATTTGGCTGATCGTCGGCTCCCGCTGGTAGCTCATGATTTTGGGGATACCAGACGGCAGTAAGGCCGACAAATAAGCCAAGCGCCCGAATGAATGTACTATATCAGGGCGTTTAAATAGCAGCCGACTGATATTTAATGTATTTTGAATGATGCCCGCAGGGGATTGTTTGGTTGATTTGTATGGATAGAAATTATCGGCACTGGTTTTTGAATCCGGGTGCGCAAATAAACTTACGCTATGCCCACGCTGCTGTAACTCGGTAATGAGATAATTAATAATTCGCTCAATACCGCCATAATGCGAGGGGGGTACAGGTATTTCAGGATCGGCTATGAGTGCAATATGTAGCTTATCCATTGCTAAGTTTTCTTTTAAACCGCATTAGTTTCTTTGCCGCTTTCCAGCCGATGATAGGTTGTAAAGCCTTTGCCAATGGCGATGCCGGCCACGCAAGTTTGCTGCCGCCCAAAGCTTTTATATCAGCTTCAAGGGCTTCGCATATTTTAATGAAGTTAGGGTATAACGTATATAATAGCGTTTGCAGAAAGTTAGCACTTAATAAACGGGTGCTGGCGTTATCCTCAACCGCAACCAAATGCCGGGTAGATTTTAATATAGCCTGGTAAGCCGACCAGGCATGCGATTCGCTTAGCTGGCCCGATAAATTACCAACATTTCCTGAACGATAATAGAGTGTAGACTCAGCACTGAAAATCACTTGTTCCGCCGTTAATATTGTCCGTGTGAGATACTCGGTATCATCCAGCAGTGATAGCGTTCCATCCCATAAACCAGCTTTCTCAATTAAACTTTTCGGTATCAAAAAGATACCGGGATTAGTCATGGATTGCGCATTATGCCATGAACTTTTGATCCACTCTTTTGCAGGTAATGTTTGCCAGCAGTCTTCGGGATTTAAATTGAAAGTGGTTATATCATTATGGTTAAATCTTCCCCATTTTGCTGAGATGATGCTGCCATCCTGGGATAAGGAAACCTGCTGTTCGATCATCTCCGGATTAATGAGATCATCCCCATCTAAAAATTTGATATAATCACCTTTAGCGGCTTGATAGCCTGTGTTGCGTGCGGCAGCTGCACCCGCATTTTTTTTATTGATTAGATGAACGGCTTTATTCTCGCCAAACGTAGTTTCAATAATCTGCCGGGTATTATCGGTAGCGCCATCGTTAACTACAATAATTTCAATGTTAATGTAGGTTTGATCCAAAACAGATTGGACAGTTTCAACGATATATTTTTCGGCATTATAGACGGGAATGATAACCGATACCAGAGGTTTAGTTACACTACTTTTCGCCACGCTGTTGTATAATAGCCGTTTCTCGATTGATCCACGTAATGATGCAGGGTTGCTGTTGCTTTATCTATTTGCTGTGCATCAGGCATCACAATATATTCGTCCTGATCGGCCACAATGATGCGCTGCCCGGCAACCAGCATGGCGCTTAAGGCTTGCTCTAGCAGATAACATTCGCCGCTGTCATTTTCCAGCGCGATGATCCATTGTTCCAGTTTATCCCAATCAATAGCTTCACTTTTTAGGCCGATAGCACCAACATTTAAATTTGGTTTAACCGGGCTGCCAGCTAGCTGACCCATCAAATTTTCAGGATAATAATAGGAGGTGATAGGATCGTGCAGAAACAAGGGGGCGGTTGGAGCGGTGAGCCATTCCTGTAGCTGAACCGGTGTTTTAAAAAATAGCATGTCCGAATCGAGCACTAATTTCCAGCCATCGCTTATGGTGTGGATGTCGGTAAGCTTACGGATGTGCGGATATTCTTTTCTTTTTTTATTAAGGACAGGATATTTTGAGGCTGGCAGTTTTTGCTCAAGATTTTTGGCTATTTCATCAGCCGTTTTAATAATACATCCTGCAAATTGTGATTGCATCTGCGCAATCAATTCAGCATCAAAACTGCCGTCATCAATAAAAACCGGTTTAATGGCGATGGTGCCCACCTTCGCCAGCGAGTACATGCAGAAGGCAGTTAATGGCCAGTATTTTTTGCCGGTTAAAAAGTATACGTTAACAGCCTCATCATTTACCGGGGCCGTTTTAAGTTGGAGCGCGGCTTTTTCCATTTCGCTTTTGCCATTGCGGATGCGTATAGAATTAAATAAACCGCCTGATTTCCTGAATTTATTTAACCAGAAAAGCGGCTGGTAGTAAAAATGATAAGCTAATTTACCGGTTACCGACATTTAATTTTTATTAGCCAGGCCATCAAAAATACCACAATAGCCTTTCCACTTAATGTAATTAATTTTTGATGCCCATGCCTTGGCTGTAAGCCACGATTTTAGTTTCCGTGGCCCAACTGTGTAGTCAGGGATTTTTTTATAATGTGACAGGCTATATTTTAACAATAATCTAACCCATGATTTGGACGAATCATAATTTAAGCGCGCCAGGTAATCAACCGTAAGGCGCGATGATGGTATAATATGCTGTAGTTCCAATTCAGGTAAATAAGCGACTGAATAGCCCTGTTTTAAAACAGCTATCACAATCTCATTATCGCCACCGGATGAAAGGCTGTTGCCGGTCCTATCGGTAGTTACGTTTTTTTGATTGCTTATGGTACTGATGTAGGCTTGCAGCAAATTACTCCTTACAGCCATACCCGCACCAACTGGTGCGCAATCAGGGTAGGTGTTGGTAAGCGCAGGTTCTGATATAATATGTTGCTCACCAAAATCGCGGATGGCAAGCATGCCCCAAAACTGTTTGGTCCACTCTTCGGGAACAAAGCCATCAAACTTGCCGGTTATCTTACCGCCGATAGCACCTGCTTGGGTGTTTTTATCAAAAAAATTGATTACTGATTGCAGGTAACCGGGTGCTAAAATATTATCGTCATCAACCATAATAACCACATCACCTTTGGCCTGTTTAAAGCCACAAATGCGACTAAAGGTTAAGCCCTGTTTAGGCTCTTTTACAAGGCAATTATTGGTATGCCACGAAACGTCTAATAATTCTGGTACGCCGTTAGTTGAATTGTTATCAACAATAATCAACTCCCAATTTTTATGGTCGAGGGTTTGCGCTTTAAGGGCGTTTAAACACGCGTTAATAGCTGATACGTTTGGGTTATAGGTTGGCAGTATTACGCTTATATCCATCAGGCAGGTTCACGATATTTTAAAACCTTTGCCGGGTTGCCGACGCTTATGCTGTAGGGTGGGAGATCTTTAATAACCACCGAACCTGCCCCAATAATGCAACCGTTACCAATGGTAACACCGCCAAGAATTTTGCATCCTGCACCTATCCAAACATCGGAGCCGATGTTTACCGGAAGCAAAACATCAGGCTTAAAGCGGATAAGTTCTGTTTGATTGGGTATGGTATGGTTGGATGAAACAATGCAGGTATGCATCGCTATCAGCGTATTTTCGCCAATGGTAATACCGCCATGCCCATAAATCACTACATATTCGCCTATAAAAACATTGGGTTTAAGTATCACCTTGCCGCCATAAGCTTTTATAATAACTCCTTTACTCAATTTGCACTCTTTGTTCAGCTCAATTGTTTCCGTTCCGGAATGTGTTCCGGATAATTCCAGAGCCACATCATTATCTATCAGCGCATCATAAGTAATATTCACGCCTTTAGCACGTAAACGCCACACCCGGTATCTGTTTATAATGCGCGCTGATAAAGAACTCATTGGTTAGGTTTTTTGAATGTGGATTTTAACTTACGATATACATTTCCCGATAACGTCCATACATTCATACCTATCAGTTTAAATATATCCTTGTTTTTAAGGTTTTGATAAATGAGGATATAGGCTTTTTTGTAAGGATAGTAAGTTCTGCGCCATGCGTTGGTATGCCTGATATTGTTAAGATCGGCAGCAATGCCGGGCAATAATTCAACCGGGCGGCCGTGCAAAACCTTTACCTTTTGTATCACAAAATTAGGGTAGTAAACAATAAAATTATAGGCCGACGAAAAGATCGCAAACTTAACATCCGACTCGTACAGCGTTTTACGAAGGTGGTATTGGTCGGTTTTTATTTCGGTGCCCGCATCAAAAGCAGCGTCCCAATCAGCAATTAATTGCTTAACCACAGGTGTTAGCCTAAAGGCCATTACCCCGGTATTAAATTCGGGCATGGCGTTGCTTACGTCGGGCATTTCGTACTCATAACCTTCGTCGGCCTGGTGAATGGCAAACTCACGAAAATCCAGGATCCTAAACAAGTCATCCAATGAATCGGCAACGTAAGTATCGGTATCTAAAAAAATGGTTTGCTCAAAAGGGCTGTGCTTTAATAATAACTTATCCCGGTAACCGTAACGTGCTTCCTTTATAATAACTACTTTAAAAAGGTCTTTAGGCAGATCATATTCGGCATCAGTAATTAATGCGATAGGGGCGGTGTTATGTTTTTTGCATGATGTGGCCGAAATAATAGCTTCATCAACATATTTTTTACCCGTTGCTACGTAGAGGATGCCTTTTTGTAAGTCTTTATTCATGCCCGGCTGCTAAATTTAATTTATTTTTTGCCAGTAAATAACCTTTGTACAATTTACCCAACCCTGTAATATATTGTAACGGATTAAGCACTAAGCGCCTGCTGATTATTTGTGGTTTTACATAGTAATATAGCAAGCCACGACCGTTTTTAAGCCCGAAGTTTTTTAGCACAAGGTAAAAGCATTGTTCCCAGTATGCTTCACTTTTTACTAAGCCGGTTAAATTTCTTACCGCCCCGGTTGAGGTAAGTTTGTGTATTAAAAATAAATCCGGTTCGTAATGAGAAACATAGCCTGCTTTAAGAAAGCGGGTGGAAAAATCAGAATCTTCAAACCGCAATAATGTGGTGTCAAATCCGCCTAACTGTGTAAAAATACTTTTCTTGATGAGCATATTACAAGTACCCAAATCTGATGTTGTTAGCGGGTAAGCATAGTTTACCGGCCTGAACAAATGACCGAAATATTGATTGTAATATATTTTAGCAAGTGAATAATTGATAGCTTTATCTAAGCCCAAAACCATACCGGCAATGGCATCTACGGTTGGGTTAGCCTGTATGTAATTAAAATATTTTGTGAAGTAATCCTCAGGTAGAATTACATCATCATCAATAAAAAAGATATACTTTCCCGAAGCTTTGTTTACCCCGAAATTACGTGCGTTAGATGCGCTTTTCTGCTGTAATTTAAAATAGAAAAAATTGGCATTGGCATTAATATGCTGATCAAGTTGTTGTTGTATTTCAGCCGGATATTCTTCTGTTTGATCAACTACTATAACCTCTGCCTTTTGCATCTCTGTTAATTGCAAAAGCAGGGCGTTCAGGTCTTCGCCGCGGTTGAGTGTGGCTATAACTACCGAAAAATCGGATGTTATTTGTTCTTCGCCCGCTTCCATATTTCTCTGTACTTACGATAAATGTATAACCAGTATTTTTTATGGCTCCATTTATAATCGTAATAAATATATTCGTCTGTGGTTAATTTTTGCCGGTTTACTTCATTTTCAGCAGAGATAGTTTGGCTATCCAAATGGTCAACCAGTGATGAGCTTACCAAAGCATGTTTTAAATTATGTTTGGTTAGCAAATTAGCATAGTCATTATCACTATACCAAAATTTAAAGTTAGGATCCAGTTTCCCTATAATATCAAAAATATCCCGCCTAACCATAAAGCACCAGCCAGAGATTTCTTTGAATAGTTCATAGCCATAGTATAAGCCGGAATCTTTTTCTATTCCCCTGATGCCCTGGTTATTTGCGCAATAAGGGCTGGCACTATACAGGGTTTTATCAGCTTTAAATGCTTTAATAATTTCGCTTGCCCAATTTTTATGAAAAATAAGATCGTTGTTGCAGATGCAAACGTATTGATTGTGCGACTTAGCCAAACCGATATTGATATACTTATTAAACCCGAATTTTGACCTGGGATAAATGGTGGAAGTATTAGGATAGGTGTAAGGCTTAATTTGCTTGTTAGATTCTATCACTATAACGTTAAAACTAACATCTCCGGCATCTTCTGATTGACTTAAGGTGCTTACAGTATCAAGCGTGAGCTTTTTTAATTTATCATTTTTTGCATAACTGAGTATAATTATATCTACAACAGTTTTCATTGCTGAGGAGGCATTAAGCGTGCCCGTAAAATAGCCAGCTTTAGTTTTACCACAAGTTTTAAAAAGTACTTTAAATTAACAGGATCGAGATAAAAAGCTATCCCGGGCTTTTTATAAACAACATTTTTTAGGTTATACACCTTGCTTATAGCGGTTAATAATGCGGCTGGTATTTCTTTACTTAATTTAACAGGATAATAAATAGAATATCTTTCCAAAAAGTCAACACCGAGCTTTACGCAGGCATTAATCCTTTTGTCATTTAAGTAATATGCCGAATTGTATTCCTGGTGAGAAAAACTTACCAGTTTGCTTTTATACAGGTTTATATCATAACCAAACATATAACTAAAGTGCCAGCCAAGTTCGTAGCTATCACCTTTTACGGTTTTGGGGTTTAAATGTTTGTAGTTTATCCTATTACCAATGTCAAACTCTTTAATAAATTTATAGGGAGTAAGCAGTACTTTTTGCCACCTCACATTAGTTTTTAAATTAAAAAAGTAATAATACATTGGCGTATCAAGTATTACAGGCTGTGTAATGGAATGGCTAAGTTTTAAATACTCAACATTAACTATTTCATCAATATCTGCAATAATTATCAGGTCGTCACCGGTACAATCTTTTAGGCCTGTTTTTAAATAATTTCTTTGATAAAACTCGCCTTCCCAGCTGTCTTTTTGCTCAACCGGGGGGATCTCAATATAAATTATTTTATCCTGATACGGCTTAAACCGGTCCTTGTTATTAAAATAAAATAATTTTTTTGGCTGGTTTGAATGTGTTATTGCAGATTCGGCAATAACAAAAAAATCAACCTCGTTATACATATATGACAGCCTCAATTCAAGCAGATCAAGCTCATCATTAAATAAAACGCAATCGTAAATCATTTCAGTAAAAATGCTTTTTTATCGGTAGGCAAATCAGTGCGATTTTTGCCATATTGAAGGGGTATACACCCGCACATGTTTAGGGAAACTCCCTCTTTTAATTTTATCGCCTTCAATCATATTAAAACTCAGGCAGTTTTCTAAAACATCAAATTTTTCCTCGCCGGCAACAGCGGCAATATCAATATTGTAATTGCCCGGAGAAAAAAATAAGTTTTTTAAAGTTATTTTATAAACGTAAGCTTCATCAGGTTCGCCAAAAATGTTAATGTTATTGTCAAAGTTTGTTATGTGCGTAATTATTTCGTCGTAAATATTTTTAACATTTATGCCAATCTCGGCATTATTAACTTTTTGGTTGAATTTTAACTGGAATTTTATAACCACATCATCTCCCATAAAAAATTCATTCTGCTCGTTATCCTGTTCATTTAAAAGATGGAAATCACTAATTTCAATTTGTCTGTTTCCTCTTCGGGATATGTTTTGCAGGCTTGTATTTTGTGTAGACTCGATATAAGATTCAATAACCTTATCTGTTAAGTCATTTTTTATAATTACCCCATTTTTTAGTAAAATCGCTTTCGAACATAAGTTTTTAATTGCACCCATATTATGGCTTACAAATAAAACCGTTCTGCCTTCGCCTTTACTTATATCCCCCATTTTCCCAAGGCATTTCTTTTGAAACTCAGCATCGCCTACGGCTAATACTTCATCAACTATTAATATCTCGCTTTCCAGGTGGGCTGCTACCGCAAATGCCAAACGCACATACATACCCGATGAATATCTTTTTACAGGTGTATCAATGTATCGTTCTACACCCGAGAAAGCTACTATTTCGTCAAACCTGCGTTTTATTTCGGTTTTACGCATGCCCAATATGGCGCCATTGAGGTAAATGTTTTCGCGCCCGGTTAACTCAGGATGAAAGCCGGTACCAACCTCCAGTAAGCTGGCTATTCGCCCCTTAACCTTTATGGAGCCCTGGGTAGGTGAGGTTATGCGGCTTAATACCTTTAACAGGGTACTTTTGCCCGCCCCATTACGACCGATAATACCTACAGCATCACCTTGCGCTATATCAAAATTTAAATCTTTCAGCACCCATACCATATCACTTTCGCCTTTAGTTGTACGGTCATTGGTTTCTCCAATTCGCAGGTAGGGGTCTTCCTTGCCACGTACTTTAGCTATAAATCGCTCCACATCGCGTGATATGGTCCCGGTACCAAAATCGCCTAACTGATATGCTTTTGAAAGATTTTCAACTATAATTGCTTTAGGCATGGGCGGTAATTAATAGTTGCTGCAGGTTGTCCATGTAAATTTGCTCATTAAAATAACCAAGGCATTGTTTTTGTAAATATTCGCGGTTTTTGGTAGATAATGATGTTTCTAACACATTATTAATAGCCTGTTCTAATTCGTTTAAATTGTCGGTATCGATGGCATTTCCTAACTCGCCATTACGGATAGCATCAATGCTACCATCGCTATTACCGCAAATAACAGGCAGGCCACAGGCCAGCGCTTCAATAAACACGATGCCAAAGCCTTCCTTTTTGCTTGGCAATACAAAAACATCTGCCAGCAGGAAATAGTCGGTAATATCTTTTTCGGCAATAAAGCCGGTTAATATGATATCATCCTCGGCTCCTATTGATGCGATCAGCTTTTTGATCCGGATCTCTTCCTCGCTATCATACTGGCCCGACAGGATATATTTAGCTCCCGGAAATTTACCTTTTATTTTACCGAAAACCTTGATTACCTGATCGTGCCCTTTATATTGTTCGGAGTTGGCAAGGCGTGTTAGTGTGTATATAACCGGGCAGTCCGCAGTTAAATTATACTTATTTAATAAGTGTGCCGGCTTTATAAAAGTTGCCGGTAAAGGCATATACGGATCAATGGCGTTGTTAAGCACGGTGCATTTATCTACCTTACAGCCATGCAGACTTAATATTTTTTGCCGGGTAAAATTGCTTACACAAATTATATTGTCGCAAACTTTTAAAAGGCTTCTTTGAAAAAAACTTAGGGGCCGCCAAACCTCAATACCATGGGCAATAAGCCAAACCTGGCACTTAGGCTTAATTTTTTTTATGATAAGCCCTACAATTGCCAGGTTGATGTGTGTTAAAATAACCACATCAGATTTTATGCCTTTTTGTACCGCTTTAATTACAAATGCGCTGCGGTTGGCGCCAAAGCCTTTAAAATGTTTTGCCGGTACATACTGTTGCATCAGGTCCTTATTAGTATCGTAGGCCGAATACATATCAAATTCCCAATTATTTTTGAGTGCTACCTGGTTTAAGGCATGGCCAAGCGTACGGGTCATTTTTTGGATGCCGCCGGTTGTGCTAAAGCTTTGCAGGGTAATAAGCAGTGTTTTTTTACTCATGTTTTTTTAACTGGTATAAAGCAAAACTTTTTGACCAGTGAAGTTTATTAGCTTTAAATTTTTTGATAAGTTCCCGGGTTACTTTGCCATCGTAATTAGCCTCATTACTTATTTCGGGGTGTTGCTGCATCCACTGCTGCAAAGGAAAACTGAACCCCATTTTTGACCGGTTCCAGATGGCTTCGGGTAAAATATCCTTAAAACTGTCGATCAGCATTTCCTTTGGTGGCTGATTAGCAAAGCGTATGGCCGGATCAATTTGCAAGGTTAAATTAATAAATAGCTCATCCAAAAACGGCACCCTAACTTCAAGCCCATGGTTCATACTCATTACATCGGTATCGCGCAGCAATTGGTTTTGCATATAAAAATTACGTTCCATAAATGATGCGTAATCTTTATCATAAGTTCTTGTTTTATGGGCCAGGTTATAATCAAACAAAACATCAGTAACCTGTTTAACACTCACATTTAATATTTTGGCGATATCCGACGGTGCAAATAATGCCCGTAAAAAAAGATAATCGGCTGCCGGGTGATCAAATTTAAGATACTCAAACCGTTTATATTGATCTGCCATAAATGGCGAGGCCGCGGATAGTAACGAGGCCGGTATTTTTTTAAGATACTTAAGATACTCGATCCTGTTGGATGATGGGTAGCCGCCATACAGCTCGTCGGCACCAATACCTGATAATACTGCTTTTAAGCCATCTTGCCGGGCAAATTTGCTGATAAACCAGGTGTTTATGCCATCGGTAGTGGGCATATCCATGGCATCAATAATTTGCGGAAAAGATTCCTCAAAATCAGCCTGTTTAACCAGGTGGCTATGTTTTTCGCCATCTACTTTATCAAGAATGACTTTCTGATAAGAACTCTCATCGTAAGATTTTTCATCAAAGTAAATGGATACTGTTTTTAACCGCGTTTGCTTTTGTTGATTTGCAAGCAGTGTTATCAGGCTCGAATCGAGCCCGCCGCTTAAAAATACCCCCACTGATGCATCTGCTATGAGTTGCCGTTGTACCGATTTGCCCAGTATATCCCTGATTTGCTCATGCGCTTCCCGTACATCAGTTACCTCAATTTCAATTTTAGCTTTTGCCGAATTGAATTCATGAAGCGCGCAACTGTGCGTATGGTTATTCCAAGCTAAATAATGGCCCTTGGGTAAACTCAGCACATTGTAAAAGGTGGTATACGGTTCGGGTATATGGCCAAAAGCTAAAAACCGTATCGGCCAGTTTTTATCTTCTTCGGTAGCAATACCTGCCACCTGTAATGCTTTAACTTCCGATGCAAATGCTAATTGCTCGTTTTCTGCATAATAGTATAATGGTTTAATACCGCTAACATCACGCACCAGGTAGGTTACTGCCTTTAATTTATCATACAAGGCAAAAGCAAACATACCATTGAGCCTTTCAAATGCGGTTGTACCCCATTGTAAATAGGCTTGAATAATAACCTCGGTATCGGTATTGGAGTGAAATTTGACACCGAGCAGCAGTAGTTTTTTTTTTAATTCAAGGTAATTATATATCTCGCCGTTAAATGTTATCCATGCTTTTTCTTCAACATCGGCCATCGGCTGGTGCCCGTTATTGCTTAAATCAATAATAGAAAGCCTGCGATGGCCAAAGCCCACATTTTTTTCGCTGCCGATAAATATTCCTTCATCGTCGGGGCCACCATGCTTTAAGGCATGGCACATTAATTTCAGCTTTTGGTTGATCTCTGCCGGTGTTAGCCGGTTAGATATTATTCCTGCAATTCTGCACATAAGGGGTGTATGTTCATAGCTTCGCCTGGTGAGTCACATTGTTAAAATGCAACTCGCTGTATTTCAATGTAATAAATGGCGCTTAAAAAAGCGTTTTTACAGCGCTGGTTTTTACAGCGCCATTAAGTTATAATGATAATTAAAATCGATCAATAAAATTGGCTGCTACGTGCACAATAATTGAGCAGCCCAGGTTTTCAAGGCGTAATATTAACTGTTTTTGCGACTTATATGCTATTATTTCGCCAATCATTCCCTTTAGCGGCCCGGCTTTAATAATTATTTTTTCGCCTTGCTGCAAATTAGCTTCGGTAACCTCCAGTTCGTATGGGCTGGCCATCAATAATTTCAGGTCTTCTATTTGCCTGGCGGGCATTGCCGCAATTTTTCCCGAAAAATAAAGAAAGCGCGCAATTCCCTTAGTCATCAATACCTCGGTTTGCTCATCATCTTTAATATGTACAAAAAGGTATGATTTTATAAATGGTTCTTCAACCCATTTTTTACGATCGCTCCATTGCTTTAATTGCCTGTGTAAAGGCAAGTAGGCATTTATCCCTTTATCGGTAAGCGCTTGTTGAGCCTTTTTTTCGGCACGCGGATGCGTATAAACCGGGTACCATTTGTAGCCTGCTGTATCTGCCTTTACCAACATACTAAAACCGGCAATACTTTATAAATTGAACCAACGCCTTATATCCCACCATTTTCGCTCATTGGAATCAACATAATAGCCCGAGCTTTCGTAGCCTGAATAATCCGAGTAATAATAATACCGTGTACCGTAGTTTTCGCCATTAAATTTGGTAGTATAGTAGCGGGAGTGTAAAAGGTCTTCGGCAAAAGCATTTAAAATTATAGCGGTATTATCCAGGTGATACTCCTGTGCGATGCGTTGTGGTATTGTTGCGGCATAGAATTTTGATTTACCGGAACGTATTACAAATATATTAATATCACTCATGCGGATAAGCGGAATAGCATCAGACACTAAACCAATAGGAGCGGTGTCTATCATGATAATATCGTATCTTGATTTAAGCCCTTCAATCAATTTAATCATCATTTGGCCATGCAGCAATTCGGATGGGTTTGGTGGCACCGGGCCCGAAACAATAAAATCCAGGTTTTCCTGCTTTGAATGTTGAATAATATCATCCAGCGTGTTTTGATGTGAGAGGTAATTACTTAACCCTTTATCATTAGGCACATTAAACGTGTGGTGTATTCTTGAACGGCGCAAATCGGCTGCTACCAGGATAACCTTTTTATCAATTAATGAGAGTGTACTGGTTAAATTAATGGCGACGAATGATTTTCCTTCACCCGCTACTTCAGATGTGATACATATTACCTTGCTTGCTTTTTCAGAAGCCAGGAAACTTAAGTTTGTACGTACCGAGCGTACAGATTCCGCAAAAATCGACCGGGGCTTACTGATTGCCAATATTTGCGAGTTATCCTGATCAATATCTTCCGGAAATTTGCGTATCACACCAAGAATTGGTATGGTGGTAAGGCTCTCAACCGTTTCCTTATCATAAATGTAAGGGTTAAGTATCCGTATTAATATAATAAATCCAAGGCCGATAGATATGCCCAATAATAATGCTGTATGATGGATTTCGTTAACATCCGGCGATACCGGGGAGAAATTTGGCTGCGAAGGCTCAACAATTGTAGCGCCGGGTAATATAGCCGATTTGCTTATCTGCGCGTCAAGTTTTTTCTCTGAGAGAAACGAATAAACTTTATCGTTAACGTCAAAATCACGCTTTAAACCTGCCATTATCCGCTCGTTTTCAGGTAGCAGGTCTATCTGCTGATTAACCTGTGCCACTTGCGAACCCAGATAATTAAGCGTTTTTTGTATGCGTATTTGCTGCGCCGTAATATTATCTAAAGCCGCATTTTTTACCTGTAGTATCTGTTGGTTTATATCGGCTATAGGCTGCGACGATGCAACATAAGACTTTAAAAGGTCATTCTTCTTTAGTATCAGTGTATTAATATTTGCTATTAATTGCCCAAGCAGCGGATCGATAGTGCCTTCCATATTGAAATTGAGACTTACATCCTCTTTTTCACTGGTTATCTGATCTTTAAGCTGGGCGATGGCCAATAACTGTATTTTAAGTAAAGATTGCTGTGACTCCAAATCTTTGCTTTTGCCTATCTCATTACTGGCAGCTACATTAACATCAAGTATTTTTGTGTTTTGCTTGTTTTTTTCGATGAGCTTTTCTGAACCGGTAACTTCTCTTGAAATAGTATCCAGCTGATTCTGGATAAATTGAATCATTTGCGTAGCCGACAATGTTTTTTGCTCATGATCATAGTTCAAATACTCTTTCATTATGGCGTTCAGTACATCAGAAGCAAACTGCGGGTTTGAATCTGTTTCCTGAAGCGATAATATATTGGAGTTTTTTACAACCTCACTAATATGCAGGCCACCTGCTACGCGGCCAAGATAATCGTCGGCCGTATTAAATTTAAAAAGGTATTGAGCAGATTTTATTTCGCCTGGAAATTTTATAGAAAAGGCTGTGTTATCAATATTAACAGGCGAATTATAGGCGTATTCTTTTTTAATGTCCTTCCCACCTAAATTATAACTAAGATAAAAATTGCTTTTATCAAAGGGTTCATAAGTAATAAGGTTGCGATAAAAATTTAAGGTATCAAATTTTAGTAATTGGATACTTAAAGGTTTTTGAGGGTAAATATCGCTTGTACGTACGTGGCCTCCTATAAAAAAGCTAATACGATAATCAAGATCCTTAACCGCCGAATTGATCACATTACGGCTTTGAATAACATAAGTTTCTGTTTGTATTTTAGATGCTCCTTTATCCGTATTACTTGCAACGTTCACCAGGTCAGATATTTCTGATTTTTTCTCCTCCAGCTTCATGGTTGCTGATGTAGAATAGGTTTTAGGGGTATACCACAAGTAAACGTTTGCTATAATCATAGCAATTACCACACTACCGGCTATCCAATACCAACGGCTTAATAATATTTTGCCGATCTTAAAGTAATCTAATTCCTGGCTTGGTAATTTATTTTGAACTTTATTAGTCTCTTCCATTAGCGGCGCGCAAGCGTAAATATTATTAAAACGGTATTAAGAACAATTAAGGCCGGCTGTATGATGGTTGAAAACGTTGAAACTTTATCTGTTTGAATGGCTCGTTTATTTTGTGCTATATAAATAATATCTCCATTTTGTAAAGTGGCAGCAGGATCGGATAATGACCGCAGATCGCTCAGATCAATACGCTTAACTATGGGATGGTCCGGATCGCCGCGTATTATTTCAATATTTTTTTCGTTGGCCTTGTCGGTAAGTCCGCCCGCCTCACCAATCAGTTCCACTAAAGTGGTTTTATCTTTTACTAATTGATAGTTCCCTTGTGTTTTTATCTCGCCCAATATGGTTACTTTCAGGTTTATTATTTTTACCTCAATTATGGGGTCTTTTAATAAAGATTTACGATAAATATCTTCAATTTTTTTCGTGGCCTCAATCCTGGTCAGGCCAAGTACATCAACATGGCCTATAACAGGTAGTGCAACCGTGCCATCTTCACCAACCTGAAACTCCTGGCCTGATGATGTGCCGCTACTGCCGCTACCAGCGTTTGTGGCACTTGTACTTGGCGCGTCGCCGGTTATGTAGCTAATATTTTGCAGGTTACGTATTTGTAAAATATCCTGAGGTTGTATCTTATATTGAGCCAAAGTAACAACTGCTCCTCTCGATAAACTATCGTAAGAGTTCTTTTGCTGAAATAATAATTGGTCCTGTTTATAGGAACAGGAGGCCAAAACCGATATTAAACTAAAAGTTAAAAACGCTAAGGTAAGGATTCGCATATTGAAAATTCTATTAGCCTAAATTAGGTCATGATACCAAAAATACATAATTTGCGTGTATTAAAAAGCAGTATTTTTCTTAGTGCAGGATATAAGGGTAAGTTTAATCACAGTAACATATAATGCCCAAAGCAGTATTGAGCGTTGCATCCAATCTGTTATAGCACAAAACTGCAAAAATATAGAGTATATTATCATTGATGGCGCATCAACTGATGATACACTTAAAATCATAAACAAGTACCAATCACACATCAATATTCTGATATCGGAGCCCGATAAAGGGATGTATGATGCCCTAAACAAAGGGATAAGCCTGGCCACGGGCGAAATTGTTGGCATTTTAAATGCCGATGACTATTTTTCTACAAACGAAATCTTAACCGAAGTAGCCTCGGTTTTTTCGAATCCCCTAATTGATATTTTGTATGGCAATCTTGATTTTGTTGATCCAAATGCAACAATAATACGTAGATGGCGTACAAAGGCATACAAAGGGGGGATGTTTGATCGTGGATGGATGCCTGCTCATCCTACATTTTATTGCAGGCGCTTGTTATTTAACAGATGGGGGTTTTATAGTTTGGAACATGGCACTGCTGCCGACTACGAACTGATGTTAAGGTTTATGCATAACAAAAATGTTACCGCGTATTTTCTTAATAAAGTAATGGTTAAAATGCAGGTTGGTGGGATGAGTAATAAAAACCCGTTAAATCGCTTAAAAGCCTGGAAAAATGACCTTAAAGCGATGCGGAAAAATGGAATTAGATTCCCTTTGTTAACACTGGTAATTAAACCTTTACGAAAGTTAGGTCAGTACCTGTGAATATGTTAATAAGTTGAACGTCTATACAGAGAGTTTAATATTTAAAATTGGCTACTAATTACTATTGTACTTGATATGCAAGAATATTTACACAATTACCCGATAATATATTATGTATTTATAGTGGGCTTCTCCATATTAATTACAATACTTGCTATTCCATCAATACTTCACGTTGCCCGTGAGCGCCACTTATATGATGACCTGGGTAGTTTCAGAAAACATCATGACCACGGCATACCCCGCCTTGGCGGTGTAGGCATATTTGTAAGTTTTACCATTACTTCGCTTTTGTTTGGCTTTGCCGATAAATCATTACCCATTAACTACTTATTAACGGCCTGCATTATTTTATTCGCGATGGGCCTTAAGGATGATCTTACCGGTGTAAACTCAACAACTAAATTTTTTATGCAATTTATTGTTGCCGCCATATTAGTGGTGTTAGGTAACATCCGTTTAACCAGCATGTACGGTATTTTTGGCGTAAGCGAATTGCCATACCTGGTAAGTGTGGTGCTATCTGTTTTAATGATTATGCTGATTGTTAATGCCTTCAATTTAATTGATGGTATAGACGGGCTTGCTTCGGTTACCTGTATGATGGTAAACGGCATTTTTGCCGCTTTGTTCATCTATATGAGGCATTACGAGCTTGCTGCCGTTGCTTTAGCAATGGTAGGCGCTACAACAGGCTTTTTAAAATTTAACCTTTCTCCTGCAAAAATATTTATGGGCGATACCGGATCTTTATTGATCGGGTTGATATCAGCGGTAATGGCTTTTAAATTTATCGAACTGAATAAATTTACCAGTACAAGCCTGCCTGCTATAACTGTTGCGCCGGCATTAACATTCGCTATTTTAATAGGCCCAATATTTGATACTTTACGCGTGTTTACCTTACGCATTGCAAATGGTGTATCGCCTTTTGCGGCAGACAGGAACCACACGCACCACCGTATACTAACACTTGGTTATAGCCACATACAAACAACATTAATATTAGCCGGGCTAAATGCAGTGTCGGTTGTTATTGTGTTAATGTTTAGCTACCTGGGTAACTCTGCATTAATTTTACTGATAACAACAGTATCCTTATTGTTTAACTGGCTTGTTACTTTTCTTATCCGCTCAAAAGAGCGCGAAAAACTGGCTTTGCGTAATTTATTCGCTTAATAGGCAATACCCCGCTTAAAATCACTTACCCTGCTGATAAACAACAGGAAATGAAACTATTTGCTTAGTATTAAGTTTATACTATTCATTAACAGTATTTTACAATGTCATCTCACCACATTGTTCGCGAAAAACAAGAACCGGCACTACTGGTACTTGGATTAAACAGCTTTTCTGATGAATTGCTGGGACAGCTGCTGGAATGGAGCCCCACTGTTATTGTTACCAACCAAACTGCCGAAAGCGTTAATGCTTACGGTATTAAAATCGATTGGATAATAGCCGCCGAATTTAATGATCAGCTGCAATCTGATATGAAATGGATGCCTGCGAACGAGGCAGAATTGATTGAGAATTCACTCAAATATTTGGTAGATCATAATTACCCGGCCGTTAATATTATTACAGATGAATTTGAGCTAAATGATTACCTGGACTTTTGTGATAAGATAGACATGGTGATCTTTTACGACAATAAAAAAATATACTGTGTTAATTCGGGTTTTAGTAAATGGAAACCTACGGGAGATATTATTGAATTTCTTTCTGAACCGCAGCAATTTCACAGCAGCGGTTTAATTATGTTGAGCCATAATCGTTACCAAACCACAAACGACGGCTTTTTTAGTATCCAGTTTGAGCAGCCTTTTATATTTATAGCCGAAGAGTTGTAATTGGTTAAAGCGGGTTAACGCCAAGTTTCTTAGCTACACCGTTCAAATCATTGGCTACTGCATCAACCAATGGGATGCCATTTTTCTGGCGATCAGCCATTGCTTCCAGTTCCGGCTCGCCGGGGATGATCACTTTTTGCGATGGATCGACCGTTGTGGCCGATTTAAAGCGTTCTATCCAATTATCCAGGTGCGATTTAAACTCAGCAACCGGCCTGAAGCCATCAACCCGCATCGCCCCTAAAAAATGCCCTATACCTGCGCCAACCGGATCAGTTGGAGGATCAAGAAAAGCCACAAACGGCGGTACCCATGGCCCGTAATTCGCACCTGATAATACAGCCGATAAAATATCAACCGTAGCGCTTAAGCCAAAGCCTTTGTGGCTGCCGTGTTCCCTGTCACCGCCTAATGGCAATAACGAACCGCCTGTTTTTAATGCATGAGGGTCAGTGGTGTAATTACCTTCTTTATCTTGTATCCAGCCTTCGGGTACTTGCTTGCCTAAACGCTGGGCTATTTCTAATTTTCCGTTTGCTGCCGCGGATGTTGCCATATCCACAATCACCGGTGGGTATTTTCCTGCCGGAAAGGCATAACACATGGGGTTTGTACCTAAAAGGCGCTCATTTGAAAAAGTTGGTGCCACCAGCGGGCTCGCATTGGTCATCGCGAAGCCGATCATATCTTTTTCAACAGCCATTAAGCCGTGATAACCGGCAATGCCGAAGTGATTAGAGTTGCGTACTGATACCCAGCCCGAGCCATATTTTTCTGCCTTGTCAATAGCTAATTGCATAGCGAAAGGTGCTACAATCAAGCCAAGCCCGGCATCGCCATCAACAGTAGCGGTGGTTGGTGTTTCGTGAACTATTTGGATGTTGGGCGTAGTATTTATGCGCTGTTTTTCCCACAGGCGTACATACCCTGTCAATCGGGCTACGCCATGCGAATCAATACCGCGAAGATCGGCCAATAACAAAACATCGGCAGCTAATGCGGCGTGGGCCTCACTACAGCCCATAGCCAGGAAAATATTTTGGGTGAATGCGCGTAATGCAGCTTCGGTTACAACCATAACGGCAAATATAGCAAGTGCCGCAAACTACAACGAAAATATTACCGGGATCGCTTTTTTACCAGTATATGATACAGCAAATTGTGGTTTACTTTTCGGGCGGTTAATGTGCTGATTAATTTTTTAGGCTTTACAGCATATAACGACTTCCCATTTATTGCCCCTGCAAGTCCGCTACCTGCATACGTACTTACCACGCCAGCCGGCGTTATCTTGCGGATAACGTTGTTGTAGGTATCGGCCACATAAACATTGCCGCTGGCATCCACCGCCACGCCTGATGGCCCGTTAAAAGATGCCGATGTGCCGGTACTATCTGCCTGTCCGGCCGCGCCACTGCCTGCAAGGGTAGTAACGTTGCCGCTTGGGTCTATTTTGCGTACCAGGTTGGTCACATACTCGGTAACATATAAATTGCCCGAAGCATCGGAAGCTATACTATTCGGAAAATAAAATGCCGCTGCAGTCCCTTGTCCGTTGATGGAAGCTGCAGAATCGCTACCCGCAAACGTAGTAACCTGCCCGTTACTTATTTTGCGGATCACATTATTAAGCAAATCGGCCACATAAACATTCCCGGAAGCATCTAATGTTAACGACACCGGGTTGTTGAACGATGCCGCGGTTATAGCCGCGCCATTATTATAACCCGCGTTAATATTGCCGGCAATAGTGGTAACATTACCGGCCGGTGTTATGGTTCGGATAAGGTTATTACCCGCATCTGCCACATAAACATTGCCTTGTGCATCGCAGGCTACACCGCTTGGGCCAAAGAAATAGGCAGCTGCGCCTAATCCATCAACCGCACCTGTACTGTCGCTACCTGCAAGGGTACTCACTAAACCTGTAGCCGTAATTTTTCGGATCTGGTTATTGTTATCATCGGCTACATAGATATTGCCCGAAGGATCTACCACTAAACTGGTTGGGCCATTAAATGTAGCGACATTGCCTGCTCCGTTGATAGAACCTTGCGTGCCATTACCCGCTATGGTACTTACTACACCGGTTGTGGTAATCTTGCGGATCTCGTTATTACCATAATCGGCCACATAAACATTTCCGGATGGATCAACCGCGACACCCGTAGGCGCGTTAAAGGAAGCAATAGAATCGGCTTTGGTGCTGTCAGAAACTAAACCGGTACCACCGGGGTCGTAATTAGTGCTGGTTGGCTGGAGCTGCCTTTTTGTGCAGGATGTAAAAAAACAAACCATTGCCAACGTAAAAATTGTAGCGAAAAGGATTGGTTGTTTTAGATATATCTTCATTTTTCCGGGTATCGGCCGCACAATTTAAAGGTAGGATTTAAACTGTTAATATAAGTCAATTATCTAACTTTTTCAAGAAATGCAACCCTTGTTTCCACTCGCCAAAGCCTGCGGGGGCATTAATGTGGCCTGCATCGCCAATATTTTCAATTTCGCTGGCCCACGCTTTGGCAAATTGCTCAGCACGATTAACCGTAACATAATAATCGTTAGTGCTGATTACGGTGATGCTTTTAAACGGAAGTTGTATCAACGGAACAGGTGTAAAACCGCTGGTGCCGGGCGGATAGGTATCGGCCTCGGTATCGCTGGGTGCAACCAATAATGCGCCTTTTATTTTGATATTGAACTGTTGTGCCCAGTAAGCAATGGTAGTGCAAGCCAGGCTATGGCCTATTAAAATTACTTCGGCAGGGTTATGTTTTTTTATTTCGGTGTTGATGTTTTCTATCCAATCGGCACAAATTGGGGTATCCCAATCCTTTTGCTCAACGCGAATAAAATTATATTCTTTTTCCCAGATAGATTGCCAGTGTTGCGGCCCCGAATTGCCAATGCCGGGGAGGATGAGGATGGTGGATTGAAATTGCATGAGTGATATTTTAACAAATATAAAATTGTCAATTCAAAGTATTAACTGCATGTAATAACAAATCTATTATTGGCTGTTTGTTTGGCAGGTATTCATTGCAAAAAAATATGCCACCTATGCCGGTTTTTATATTGAAGAATAAAAACGTACTTACACCGGGATCATCGCCATCGTGGCCTATTGTTCCGTTAGGGTAAATGTTCCAGAATATTCCCTTATTCCGGTTGGCTAAGTTTATGCCTTTGGGCGGCGACACTATTGAGAATTGGGGCGTAAACATAGTGTAGAAGGATTCTTTCTCCAATAAATTGGAATGCCCCTGGTAGCCGTTGATCATTGCGATCAGGTATTTACTCAGGTCGCTGGTTGATGTTTTTAACCCACCATCCGGATAGGTTAGCAAATTGTATAATGGGAAATAGAGATTATGCTTATAATAAAGTTTGGCGTGTTTTTTAATGTTTATAGCGGATATAAACCAGCCGGAATTATTCATTCCTAAGGGTTTGAAAATATATTTGGCGGTAAAATCAGCATAAGACATGCCGGATTTAATTTCAATGAGATGTTCCCTTTACATCAAGGTAATTATAAAAGAATTGCATTAGAGAGGTATCAGTAAGCTTTTGCTGGTAGCCAATAGCTTGGGCGGCATCTAGCGCTTCTTTACTATACGGCCTTGCATCAGGATAAAATTGATAACCATTTGGATAAATCAGCGGGTTATCAATTATGCCTGAGGTATGCGTTGCCAATTCTCTTATCGTAATTATATCCTGCGGATGATTGGGATTGATTACCTTAAATGGAAGTATATCGTTGATATTGGTTTCCAGCGTGAAATAGCCTAGCTCAATACCTTTCATTAAACAAAAAGCGATCAGCGTTTTGCTGACCGACCCGATGTTTTGAATGGTTTTTTTTGCGTACGGCGTCTTACTGTCGATATCAGCATAACCAAAGTTTTGTTGGTAGATTATTTTTTTAGAGTTAACGAGCACTACAGATAACCCAGGTAAACTATCTTGTAGAAAAATATGGTGCAGGCTATCGGTAAGCTTATCAAATTTGCTTTGGGCATTGGCGCTTGCAATACCTAATAGTCCTAAGAAACAAATAATAGCTGCCTGAATGATTATGTTTTTTATAGCGATTATTAGGGTAGAAGATTTAATCATACTATAAAAGTAAATGGATTAAATTGAGCAAAATTGTATTAAAGCGAACAGTTTAATTATTGAAAGGCAGGATGTAATCAGTGCTTTGGAATTGCTTGGGTAAACTGCCCATTATTTTAGAATAAGCTTTAATAAAATGGGACTGATCAAAATAACCATGCTTATGCGCAAGATGGCCCAGTGATAATTGGTTGCCGGTGTTGTCCAACTCGTTTATTAAATTTCGCAATCGAAGTATAGCATAATAATCGCCCGGCGATATGCCGATGTGGGCATTAAACTTCTTTTCGATATATCGTTTTGAGTAGCCTGCTTTAGCAGCTAACTCAGTCATATTAAAAGAAGCCATTGAGTGCCCGGTTTCGAAAAGTGCATAAATGCTTTTTATAATGTTAGAGGTGCTTGTTGAGCCTAAATTTTCAAAAGCTTTACAAAATTCAGTAAATAGCAGGTGCTCATCTAAATAATTGATGTTCTGAAATTTTTGGTGGAGGCCTGCATTTACCAGTTTTAAATCAATAAAATTGTTAGTTAGTTCATGCAATGGAAAGTTGGTGATTAACGAAGCCGACCATGGCGTTAATTGGGCCATAATAGCCTTGGTATGTGGTTGGACAATAATTTTAAGCCGGGTGTTTATCTGCCCAAACAAGTAAATGCCTTTTGGTACATGGATGCTATGTTTATCGTACTGTAGGGTTACGCCAGCATCATTTATAAAAGCTATTGTAAAGCAGCCATTGGGCAGCGCATATTTAGTTTCGCTGGGTGATGAGTTTTGCAGGTTGTCAATTATCCAAAATTTCCGGAGATAGCTTTTTAAAGCAGGTGGTGCAGAAATTTCACTGTAATTAAACATGCATACAAGTTATAATAATCAGCGCAATTATAACTTACGAGTTGATTTTATTTTTCAGTTAAAACTGTAAACTTAAAATCAAGCGGCTCGAAGTTGCGCACCAGTTCGTCAATCAATTCCTCACCCCATTTTACGTAGAACAAGCCGAAGTTTTCGGTGCGTTCCTGTAGACTGTTTTTAGGGAAGAGATTTGTTCTGATCACATCCACCTGCTCTAAACGGGTATGATAATTTGCCTTCTCAGCTTTCACCAGTTTCTTTTCGAGGTTATCAATGGCATGTTTCAGGCGTGCCTGTACCGCTTCGGTAGAAGGGGCAAGGGTATCATCAATTTTAAAAGCACGCAGTTTTATCTTTTCGAAGATGGCAGTTAGCTCGCGCCATTCTTCGGTAAGGGATAGGGCGTTATCGCTGTGTTTTTTTACCCAATTGTTTTTGATGGTATCAGTTGGCTTAAACAGATCGGTATTATGCAGATCCATTT